>Ga0207428_10001357_pt1 | contig 26063 bp, 34 predicted proteins | sample RhiMethybrSRZTD1_FD_187600 | JGI IMG/M metagenome (GOLD analysis project Ga0207428, IMG submission 187600) | Populus rhizosphere microbial communities from Tennessee, USA - Rhizosphere MetaG P. TD hybrid SRZTD1 (SPAdes) (version 3) | ecosystem: Host-associated > Plants > Roots > Rhizosphere >...
CTGTCAGAGTCGCAGGCGATTGCCTCCGTCCAGTTGACGCCAGTCTACGAACGGGCCGTCGATGCCCTTGCAGCTTGTGAAGGCAAGGTTGTGACGATGGGCATGGGCAAGGCGGGCCTGATTGCCCAGAAGATGGCCGCCACGCTCTGCGCCACAGGGACGCCTGCTGTGTTCCTGCATCCAGGAGAAGCGGCACATGGCGATCTTGGCGTGCTGACGTCTCGCGATGTGCTGATTGCCTACTCCACCAGCGGCAAGACGGCCGAAGTGCTCGAGGCGATTGCGTCCGCCCGTCGGTTGGGCGTGGCAACGATCATCGGCATCACCTCGCATCCGGACGCGCCGTTACGGGAGCTGGTGGATCTCGTGCTGGATATGGGCGTTGTCGAGGAGCCGTGTCCGCTCGGGCTGACACCGTCCGCATCGTCCGCGGTGATGCTGGCAATCAGCGACGCGATTGCTGTGGCCGTGGCGGAAGTCATCGGGTTTAGTCGGGCAGAATTTGCAGTGCGGCATCGGGGCGGGTATCTCGGGGCACAGGTGAGGCTTGTGGCCAATGGCTGAGCGCCCAGGCCGTCCCGCGCTGGATCCGGAGTCACCGTCAGCGGCCGTCCACCTAAAGCTGCCGGCGAAGGTCTACGACGACGCCTACCGTGTGCGAAAAAACGGGGAGTCGATTCAGGATGTTATTCGCCGCGGGCTCGTCCGGCTGTTGAAAGACGAGCGCGGCGGGGCGTTATAGATCGCGTGGGTCGTTGAAGCGAAACCCGCCGAACCAGTTCCGGCCGCTTCTGACGGTGATAAAAGGCCATTGGTAGTGGATCCACACATACCACCGCGGGGCGAACCAGTAGATTAGACGCACGGCCGGATCCTACCATTTAGAAACCTAAAATAGACGAGTCTCGCTAGACACCGCACAGTGACAGGCGGTGTATCGCGCCTATTCGCTCTTCCACATCAAATCGGTTGACGACGAACGGCGGATCGTCCGCGGCACGGCCACGACGCCGACACCGGATCGCACCGGGGACATCGTCGAACCGTTAGGCGCCAAGTTCGCTCCAGAACTGCCTCTCCTGCTCCATCACGAGAAGAAATGGCCGGTCGGGATAGCACGGTTCAAGAAGCCGACCACCAAAGGCATTGATTTCGAGGCCGAACTACCAGTTATCGACACGCCGGGCGTTGTCCGCGATCGGGTCAACGAAGCCTGGGACAGCGTTAAGGCTGGCCTGATTCGTGGCGTGTCGATTGGCTTTCGTGCCTTTGAAGACGCGATTGAGCCGCTGAAGTCTGGCGGCCTCCGGTTCATCGAAACTGAAATTCTCGAGCTGTCACTGGTTACCGTTCCTGCGAATCAAGACGCGACGCTGTCGGTCATCAAGTCGATCGATGCCGCTGATCTGGCCGCGACTGGCCATTCACCCTCGCCTGGCGCTTCAGGCCTACCCGTTGTCAGAGCGGATAAGGCCGCTCGTGTCATGGCCAATACTGTCATCGATCAGATTGCTGCGTTTGAGAACACGCGCGCCGCGAAGTCGGCCCGCATCAACGACCTGATGTCCACCGCGGCCGACAAACACGTCACGCTGGACACTGCCGAAACCGAGGAATACGACACGCTTGTTGGCGAGCTCAAGTCCATCGACGCACACCTCGTGCGCCTGCATGACCTTGAGAAGGTCAACCTGGCGAATGCGACGGTCGTGACGAAGACGACCGATGCCGTTGCTGCCTCTGAGTTGCGCGGTGGGGTGTCCGTGGTCCAGGTCAAGCCGAACATCCCCAAGGGCACGGCGTTTACGCGCTTCATCATGGCGAAGATCATCGGCAAGAACAGCTTGTCCGATGCGATCCGCTATGTGGAGAGCAACAAGGTCTGGATGGACCAGACACCGGAAGTCGCGCTCGCGCTGAAAGCCGCTGTCAACCCAGGGACGATCGCTGAACCCGCATGGGCCGCACCGCTGGCGGTTGCCCGTCCGATGCAGGACGAATTCCTCGAGATGCTCCGGCCGTCGACGCTGATCGGCAAGGTTCCCGGGCTGCGTCAGGTGCCCTTCAACATTTCCATCCCGATTCAGACCGGAGGCGGAACTTACGCGTGGGTCGGTGAGGGTGCGCCGAAGCCGGTGGGCAACCTGCAGTTTGCCAGCATCACGGTCGGTGTGGCGAAGGCCGCCGGCATCATCGTCATTTCCGAGGAATTGGCTAAGGTCTCGAACCCTTCGGCCGAAGCGACCGTCCGCAACGACATGCTCAAGGGTATGGCGCAGTATTTGGACCAGCAGTTCATCGATCCGACCGTTGCTGCCGTCACCAACGTCTCGCCAGCTAGCATTACCAACTTGGCGAACGGTTATGCCACGGCTGGCACCTCGGCTGACAACGCACGCACCGACTTGAAGAAGGGCGTGACGTTGATGACGCAGAACAACTACATGCTCTCGGAGTTGGTCTTCGTCATGTCGGAAGCCAACGCGTTTGCGCTGTCGATGGCGTTGACGTCGAATGGCGTCCTCGTCAACCCGAACCTGGGCGCGAAGGGCGGCTCGATTCTCGGCGGCCCGACCGGTGGCATTCCCGTCGTGACCAGCCAGAGCGCGGGCAACGTGGTCGCCACGGTCCACACGCCATCGATCCTGTTTGCCGATGACGGTGGCGTGAACATCGACGTCTCTCGCGAAGCGACGGTCGAAATGAACACGACCCCGACGTCTCCGATCTCGGCAGCCTCGGTGTATGTCTCACTCTGGCAGGCGAACCTGATCGGCCTCCGTGCCGAGCGGTTCATCAACTGGAAGCGCGCCCGCACGACTGCGGTCGTCTACACGACAGCGACCTACGTCTAGGGTGCCGCCGGGGCGCTGGTCCACCTCTGGCGCCCCGGCCTATCGACTATGGCGAAGAAGAACGGCAAGGATGCCACCGTCTGGATGAAGGCCCTGCGGTGGCACACCTACGAAGGCAAGCCGCAGGACGAAGGCGACTGTTACCTCGCACACGAAGACATGGTTGAGACGATCGTGTTGTTGAAGTTTGCGGTGCCCGACACCCCACCGAAGCGGGCCGTGCATACGGCCACGACGATCCACGTCCAGTGAAGATCCTCGGGATCACTATCACGCGCACGAAGGCGCTCCCGCAACTGTCGCCGATTTCCTCGAGCCGCGCGTCGTGGTGGCCGTGGATCCGCGAAAGCTTTACCGGAGCCTGGCAATCGAACGTGACGGTGTCGGTTGAGGATGTGTTGTCGCATCCCACGGCTTGGGCCTGCATCACGCTCATCGCGGGTGATATTGCGAAGAACTGCGTCAGGCTCGTAGAAGAGGACACCTATGGTGTGTGGAATGTCGTTCGTCGGGAGTCGCCGTTCTGGTCGGTGCTCCGAAAGCCGAATCATTACCAGACGCGCATTCAGTTCTACCAGAACTGGATGTATTCCAAGCTGATTCGCGGGAACACGTACGTGCTCAAGCAGCGCGACCAGCGTGGCCTCGTGACGGGCTTGTATATCTTGGATCCCGGGCGTGTCCAGCCGTTGGTGTCACCCGATCAGGCGGTCTATTACCAACTCCAGCGCGATGATCTCTCAGGGCTGAAATTCGATCAGACGGTGGTGCCGGCGAGCGAAATCATTCACGACCGGATGAATGCGATCTATCACCCGCTGATCGGGATGTCGCCAATCTTCGCGTCGGGTGTGGCGGCCATGCAGGGGCTACGCATTCAGAGCAACCAGACGAACCTGTTCTCCAACGGGTCGAGCCCGAGCGGTGTGTTGTCAGCTCCAGGCGCGATCAACCAGGAGACGGCCGATCGGCTCAAAGCTTACTGGGACGCGAACTATACCGGGGCCAATGTGGGCAAGGTGGCGGTTCTCGGTGATGGGCTGACCTTTACGCCCACGGCCATGACGGCTGTCGACACCGAACTGATCAAACAGTTGGATTGGTCAGACGCCAAGATCTGCTCGACCTATCACGTGCCGGGGTTCATGGTCGGCGTCGGCGAGCAGCCGCCCTACAACAACGCGCAGACCATCTGGCAGCTCTATTACCAGCAGTGTTTGCAGTTGCACATCGAAGAGATCGAAGTCTTGCTCGATGAAGGGGTCGGCCTCGAAGACGCGGGCTATGGGGCCGAATTCGATACCGACAACCTGCTCCGCATGGACAACCAAACCATGATGGAGACGATCAAGGTCGGTGTCGGTGCGGGTGTGGTCAAGCCGAACGAAGGCCGATACAAGCTCAATTACGGCCCGGTGCCAGGTGGCGACACGCCGTATATGCAGGAACAGAACTGGCCGCTGCGGTTGCTGTCCGAACGTGAATTGCCAGGACGGCCACCGACGTCACCCTCAGAGACGCCGGCAGCGCTGACACCCGATCCGAAGCAGCTCGGGCCTGATGCGTTGCGGCTGAAGTCGGCCGAACTCTTATCCGTGGCATTGCAGGAGGCAGCGTGACTGAATCCGAGCTCGCCTCCGTCATTCAAGGCCTCGTCCCAGTCTTGCGCGAGCACATCACCAAGGGCCTCGCGGACGTGACCGCGCGTGTGATTTCGGCCGAAGCACGTCTCGGGGTGCTGGGCGATCTGCGCGACCGCGTGGTAGCAATGGAGACAAAGGCCGCCATGCCTGTCCCTGAAGATCCTGGGCTCGGCGAGTTGCGCGAGCGGCTGATGCACGTAGCGACGCTGCAAGAGCGCGTCGCGTCGCTTGAGACGAAGCACCCGCTAGATGCGTTGACGGTGCTGCACGAGCGCGTGGCCGTTGTTGAGTCCAAGGCGGCGGAAGTCATTGCGCCAAGTCCTGAGGCGGTGGATCTCTCTCCAGTGCTTGAGCGGCTCGCCGCTGTAGATGCCCGCATGGAACCGCTCGACGGGCTCCGCGATCGTGTGATTGCCTTGGAGACGCGTGATCGTGTCATCACGTTTGATTCCAAGGCCGTGCCAGATATGACTCTCGTGGAGGCGCGGATTGCTCCGTTGCAGGAACGTCAAAAGAGCATTGAGGAAGAACTGGCCCACGCGCGTCCATCGATCGCAGCGGTCCAGTCGGGCCGGTTATTGGAGACGATTGCCAAAGATCTCGGGCCGATCAAAGACCGGCTCGCAGCCGTTGAACTCAAGGGGCTGATTCAAGGTCCACCCGGCCCAGCCGGCAAGGACGGCAAAGACGGACGTGACGGGCGGGACGGTGCCGACGGCATGACCCTGGACGATCTGACCGTCGAACAAGAGCGCGAGCGCACGGCGGTATTCCGTGGCAAGTCAGGCGGCGGGCAGGTGCGCGAGCTCGGGCGGATGTCATTCCCGTTCCAGATTTACCGCGACGTCTGGCGGGCGGGCAATACCTACGAGCGGGGCGACTGTGTCACCCGTGATGGTTCGCAGTGGCACTGCAACGTGCCATCCACGACGGCGACCCCAGGCGACGGCTCGAAGGACTGGACGCTAGTCGTCAAGAAAGGCCGAGACGGCCGCGATCTAAGGGATGCGCTGCCGCCTGCCACGCTGCCTGTGGTGCGGGCTGGGGGCAGCTCGTGACGATGTCTATGGCGGCTAATTCGGTGGTCCGTGTGCCGCGCCTGTGGCCTGGGGAGACAGTCGTCATCCTCGGTGGCGGTCCTAGTCTGACGCCTGCCGACGTGAACTTCTGCCGAGACAAGGCTCGGGTTATCGCCATCAAGGAAGCGCATCGGCTTGCGCCGTGGGCGGATGCCATCTATGCCGCGGATTACAAGTGGTGGCGCTTCTTCCGCGGCGTGCCTGAATTTGACGGGCTGAAGTATGCCATTGAGCAATCCGGAGATCAGGCGCCGGTCAACTGGGCACTCTGGCCTGACATTCACGTCATCCGGCAGACGGGCGCAGAAGGCCTCGAGCTCGACTCGTCAGGGCTTCGCACGGGCTACAACTCCGGCTATCAGGCGGTGAACCTGGCGTATCACCTCGCCGGCCGGACGCGGATCGTCTTGCTCGGGTTTGATATGTGGACGGGCGAGTCTGGCGATCAGAACTGGTTCGGGCCGCACCCACTGCACACGCCGAGTCCGTATCCGGTGTTTCTGCATGCGTTCAAAACGATCGAACAGCCGCTCAAGGAGGCTGGTGTTCAGGTCGTGAACGCCTCGCGCTTCACGGTGATGAATTCGTTCCCGCGCGTGTCGCTTCAGGAGGCCTTGGCGTGACGCCGGTCTCGTATTACGACCCGCACGGCACGACGGCGCCGAAGTTTGCCTACGCCTTCGCGAAGGGTTGCAAGGGCACCATTACCGACGAGATCGACTATCTCTTCGATGGGCCGGTGTGCGCGTTCGGCTCGCCGCCTGTGTGGCCGCTGCTGCGAAAAGCGCAGGCCATGAAGCGGGAGTTCTACTGGGGCGATCACGGCTACTTCGGCCGCCACAAGTATTTCCGGATCACGAAGAACGCCATGCAGCACGACGGGCACGGGCGCGCGACGCCGGATCGCTTCCGCATCTTTCAGCGACCCGTGCAGCCGTGGAAGAAAGACGGCCGACACATCCTCGTCTGCCCAAATTCCGCCGTCTATTTCGGCTTGCATGGGTTGAATGTCGAAGATTGGCTGATCGGGGTGCGCGAGCAGCTCGCCACGCATACGGATCGGCCCGTCAAAATCCGTTGGAAGGTGACGGCTGAAGCAATCGCGACAGACTTGGATGATGCCTGGGCCGTGGTGGTGTTTAGCAGTGCCGCGGCACTCGATGGGCTGATTGCGGGTGTGCCGTGCTTCACGCTGTCGCCGTTTGCGGCCAGTGTCCGAATGGGCCTGACTGACCTGTCGAAGATTGAATCGCCATTCTACCCGGACGACCGAGAGCAATTCTTGTGGAACCTCGCGGACAACCAGTGGACCATCCGAGAGATCTTCGCGGGGGATGCGTGGCGTGGGTTGCAAGTGCAGGAGCGACGCCATGCCGCCTAGAGTTCCGAAGACCGGCCTGCGCGTGTTTATCGGCTACGACCCTGCCGAGGATCTCGCGTGGAACGTCGCTCAGTATTCGTTGCACCGCTACGCCTCCAGGAATCAAGTCCGAGTCGAGCGGATCTCGAGACTGTCCATCCCCGAGTATCGGCGGCCGACGACGATGCTGCCGAGTGGGCAACTGTTCGACGAGATTTCTGACGCGCCCATGAGCACGGATCACGCGATTGCTCGGTTCTGGGTGCCACGAGTCTGTGAGTTTACGGGTTGGGCATTGTTCACGGATGGTGACGTGCTGTTTCGGGCAGACGTCAACAGCCTCTTCGAGCTTGCCGACCCAGATAAGGCCGTGATGGTGGTCCAGCACGAACCGATGCCGGAGGATGCCTCCAAGAAGCGCGGGCATGTGCAGCAAGCCTACCGGCGCAAGAACTGGAGCAGTGTGATCCTCTGGAATTGTGGGCACCTCGCAAACCGGGCGCTCACGGTGCAACTGCTGAACACCTGGACGGGCCGCGAGCTGCACGCGTTCAACTGGCTGCGCGACGACCAGATCGGCGAATTACCGGCGCGCTGGAATCATTTGGCGGGCGTGAGCCCTGACCACCCCAACCCGGCGATCGTGCATTACACACTGGGGACGCCAGATGTTCCAGGGCATGAAGGCGATCTCTATGCGGTGGATTGGACCCGGTTCGCGCGGGTCGTGGGGTTCACACTCCCGGCGGCGTTCCATGCGGAGATCGCGTGATGTTCCAGTTCGAGCACTGGTGGATGCCGGACGGGGAAACGCACCTCACGGGGCTGATGGGGCGGCTGAATGCCCGCGTGGATGGACGCTTGACCTACCAGTATCACAAGTATGTCGCGGCGATCCGCGCCTGCCGCCAGTATCGGACAGCGGTGGATGTCGGGGCCCATGTCGGCCTCTGGTCGTATTGGATGGCGGAACAATTTGCGGCGCTGCACGCGTTTGAACCGCGTGATGTCCATCGCGACTGTTGGCGGCTCAACATCCCGCAATCCACGGCGACGCTGTATCCATACGCCTTGGGCGCGTGTCAGGCCTCGGTCGGGCTGTGCGTGGACGTAGAGAGTTCTGGCAATACCCGCATTGCCGAGGGTGAGACCGTCGAGATGCGGACGCTCGATAGCTTCGCGCTCGATGCGGTTGACTTTATCAAGATCGACTGTGAAGGCTATGAAGTCTTCGTGCTCGAGGGCGCTCGCGAGACCTTGACCCGTTGCCGGCCTGTGGTGCTGGTGGAACAAAAGCATGGGACGTCGAAGCGTTACGGACAACACGGACGCGCCGCGTTGACACTGCTTGAGAGTTTGGGCGCGCGTGAGCAGTGGGAGTGCGGCGGGGATTTTCTGTTCGTCTTTCCGCAGGTGCATTGATCGTGGGATTCGGTGACGAAATCGTGGCTGCCGGACAGGCGCAACGCCTCTATGATGCTGATCCGTCGAGGCGTATTGCCATTGTCGACATCGACGGCAAACCGCGCTGGCACGAGATGTGGGACGGCAACCCGATCATCGCGAGCCCGCAGGATGTTGCTGCGGGTGAGCCGGTGCGGCCCATTGTGAACGGGAAATACTGCCGACCCTACATCGTGTATCCGTTCACGAAAGACACCGGCTGGACGTTCAACAAAGACTTCCACTGCCGCGACCATATCGCGCGGCTCTACTTGACTCCTGACGAGCGCGAACTCGGCGAGCGCACGCGCAAGACGTATGGGCGGTATGTGCTCATCGAGCCCTTTACCAAGCATCCCAACTTCACCTGGCCGATCGAACGGTGGACGGCACTGGTGAAGGCGTGTCCTGAGCTCACGTTCGTCCAACACATTCACGAAGGGTCGCGGCCGTTCCTGATTCCTGGCGCCAATTACGAACATGCCTCATTCAGAGGCGCCTGCGGGTTGATTGCGGAAGCCGATCTCTACGTGCGATCCGAAAGCGGTCTCTGCCATGCTGCGGCGGCACTCGGGATCAAGCAAGTCACGATCTTCGGCGGCTGCATGGATGCTGATGTGATGGGCGGGTATCCAGGTCAGATCTGTCTGGTCGATCAGGATGAGCGCACGCCCTGCGGGTCGTGGCATCCGTGCGCGCATTGCCAGGCGGCGATGGATCGGCTGACGGTCGGCGACGTGCTTGAGGCCGTGAAGACGAGTCTGCGCCCCAAGCGACGGAAGGTGGAGGCCCATGCCGCTGTCTGACGTCGTGACGCTCGAGGACGTCAAGGCGCACCTGCGCGTGACGATCGATGACGAGGACTTTGACATCGAAGCCAAGCGGCTGGCGGCCTGTGCGATCGTGACGGCGTATCTCCGTCGGCGTGACACGGACTGGAATGACGAAATGGACGCGTGGACGGTCGATACCGTGCCGCTCGACGTGAAGCATGCGGTCTTGTTGCAGGTCGGGGATCTCTACTTCCAGCGTGGAGATGATCCGCAACAGGCGCAGAAAGTGGAGCAGCGCGGGGTGTTGACGTCCGCGGTGCGGGCGGTGTTGGGGCCGTATCGGGATCCGCCACTGGCATGACGAGCTATGGATTGACGACCTGTGGAGCGTGCGCAGCGACGACTCCGGTGTTGCTGGCAGATAGCGGCTTGTCTGGATGCCGGTGGGCCGCTGACCCGTTCAAGACAAGCGGGTGGACGGAGTGCCCAGACTGTGGGAAATCCTATTGCCCGCAACATTCTACGCAGGGTGTGTGCGTATTGTGTCTCAGTGGTTCAGATCAACCGTTGGCGGCACCTCACGGCGTCTCGTTTGATCTTCAACTGACTGCCGATGAGTGCCAAGCGATCGTCAATGTGTTGGGGCATGTGGGCGGCGACCCGCGCCGAAGTCAGCGTCGATTCGCTGATGCAGTCTCAACCAAGTTACGTCGGCTCGGATTCTATTCCCAGTGCGGCAATGTCGTGAAAGGGAGGCTAGATTTTGAACATGACCGACATCTTCAGCATGTCTTCCCGCCTGGCGTCCGGTCATGATCACGCCGCCACCGCAAGCTCGGTTATGGCCGACAGTCGGCGAGCGGCAGGTGAAATTTACCCTGCAATACGCCACGCCTGTGACGGACACGATGGGCGGGCGTCGTGAGCCGACATGGACGGATTTTGGGCAGTGGTTTACGAAGGTGACGGTAGTCCCCATCGTGCCGAATGAGACCGACGCCGTCGTGCTCTATGGAGTGGAAGGCGAATTCAGGGCTGACCTGCTAAATCGCTTTCTCAGCGGCGTCGGGATTCGGCTCCGCAGGGCTGGGCAGACGTTGAAGGTGTTTCAGATCGAGAACCCGTATCTCAGGAACAGGACGCTCGTGGCGCACTGCGCGACGGCGACGAACACACAGTAAATGGCCAACGGCATCGAGCTCGAAGACGTCGGCGGGTCGTTCACCAAGTTCATTCGGCAGGCGCCGAAGGAGATGCGGCGACATATCGAAGGCCACATCGAGAAGTCCGGCGCCAAACTGGCCGCGATGATCAAGGCTCAGGTGCATGTGGGCGAGAATGCGCCGCACATCCGTGACGCCATCACGTATCGGCGTTATGGGCAGTTGGTGCTGATCGGATTGCTCGATGCGAATCAGCCGGCCGTGCCAGGCTCGGACACGACGCTGGCCGACGTCGCGATGTATGAGGAGTTCAGCCCGAACCATCATCCATACATGCGGCCGACGGCGGAACAATTCCACAACCAGTTTCTCAAGGACATGACGGAAGCGATCGAGGCGGCCGAGAAGGCCTTATCGATATGAGCGCGACGGCGGTGATCCAGACGGCGATCTATGATGTGCTGGCTGCCGATGCGGTCTTGCCGACGTTGTCGCTGACGAAGGACCCAGACACGGACGAACTGACGACGGTGACGGTGCACAACGACATTCCGGAGGGGCAGGCGTATCCGCACGTCTTGATCAGCAACGCCTGGGAACAGGACTGGCATACGTTCGGCGGGCCGGTGAGTGGGCTGGGGTGGCGGAACATCATCCGCATCTATACCTACAGTCGGTATCAGGGCGACATCGAGGCCTTGAATATTCACAGCCGGATCGTGGCGCTGCTGAACTTCCAGCCGTTGGCGGTGACGGGCTATGCCACGTCCATCGTGAAATACGACGGCCACAAGGTGTTCGTCAAATCCGTCGAGAAGATCGAGACGCGGGAACTGGTGGGTGAGTTTTACGTGTGGGTGAAGCAGTGAGCGACGTCCTGTTGAAACACCTCGACGCGCTCACGGCCACGTTAGCACTGATGCAGGGGCAGATTGCTGCTGCTCGTCATGCCGTCTCGATGCAGATGGCGGCCTCGGTGCCGACGCTGCGTCCGGTGAAGTTAGAGCGCTGTGAAGGCGTGCGGGATGACTACTGCGCGTTACTGAACGAAGACGCGCGACAGGAACGAGGGTCATTCACTGAGCCGCATGCGGCGACCTGTAGGGGATGCAACGCGAGGCTCGATCTCGCGTGAGTCAAAGTTCGGCAGGCACGGGCGGCCACCCGGGCACGACATCCAGACGTGTCAGCCTGCCGAATGTTAGCCATCTGGAAGACACGACTGGAAGGTGTCGAGGTGACGGGGAAGCATACCGATGGCCGTAGCACACTCGAAACTGTCCGTCGTGACGCTCGACAGCTCTGCCGGGACACCGACGGACATCAGCACATACTGCAACGCGCAGGAGCCGCCGCGCGAACTCGACGAGGTGGATGTCACCACGTTCGGCGCGACGAGCCGCCAATACATCTCAGGCTTTGCGAGTGGCACGGTCACGATGGGCGGGCCGTGGTCTCGTGAGCTCGATCAGTTCATGTCACCCCTCTTCGCGGTCTTCAAGGCTGGGACGATGGTATCCGCGTCCTGGACCTACGGACCCGAAGGGAACGCCAGCGGAGACGTCAAATACTCCGGGGAGCTCGTGATGCTCAGTTACTCCGGCGCGAAGGCGGCAATCGACAACGCGCAGGAATGGGAAGCCGAATTCCGAATCACCGGCGATCTGACGGTGGGGGTCTACTGACATGGCGGATCTCACAATCACTCCGGCCAACGTCCTGTGGACGGGTGGCACGAAAGTCACTGGCGTGGCTGGGGCCACGATCACGGCTGGCCAGGCACTCTATCTGGACAGCACGGTGAGCACGCTGAAGCTCGCGCAGTCCGATGGCACGGCTGCCGAAGCCGACGCAGTCGGGATTGCGCTGCATGCGGCAAGCAGCGGACAGCCGGTGACGTATGCCGGGACTGGCGCAACGCTCAACATTGGCGCGACGACTGCCAAAACCACGACGTATGTCGTCAGCGCGACCGCTGGTGGCATTGCGGCACAGGCCGACCTCGTGAGCACCAACAAGATCGTCCGTCTGGGCTATGCCACGGCCACGACGGGTGAGTTCGTGGTGGACATCAGGAACACCGGAGCGGCGGTCTAACAGGGGGCGCGCGATCTGGAACGCGCGTCGTCCTTTCTGGAGGGGACAGTGTCAGAGGCACCCTACGTCAACATCGAACTCGACGGCAAGAAGAAGCTGCGGTATCGGCACAACGACATTGCCGACATCGAGGTGTTCACGAACAAGGATTTCCGCGAACTCTTGCAGACCACGCAATTCCAAGGGATCCGCGTGTTGCTCTCGTTTGGGCTTCGGTGGCTGGATCCGAAGATGAACCTGTCCAAAGCTGGTGATCTGATCCAAGACCACTGGATCGGCCAGGGCAAGACGCTGGACGAACTGGCCGACGTGATCGAGTCAGCGCTTGTGGCGGGTGGCGTGCTCAAGCCGAAGAAGCCGAAGGTGGACGAGGCCGACGAGGGAAACGCATCCCCGGAAGTCGCGACCTAAGCGGCTTCCGGGACTACTTCACGTCGGCGCAAGAGAAGGCCTGCGAGATTGGGCTCAGGCCGTGGGAGTTCTGGCGCATGACGCCGGCGGAATTTCAGGCGATGGTTGCCGGATACGAACAGCGGCAAGAGCGTGAGTATGAGCGTGTGGCGTGGCTGGTGATGCACATGTATGCACCGCACATGCGGAAGGGTAAGAAGCCTCCGACGGTTGACAAGTTACTCGGACGGAAGCCAAAACCACAGGTCTAGATGGGAACAGTCGCCAACCTCGCCGTTCGGATCTCTGCGAACGCGAAGGACTTTGAAGACAAAGTCGCGCAGATGGGCCAGACCATGAACACGGCCCAAGGGTCATTCGGCTCCTTGGGCGCCGTCGCAGTGGGTGTCTTCTCGGCGATTGGGGCGGCTGTCGCTGCTGTCAACATCGAGCGGATCGGGGCCTGGGGCAGTCTCATTGTCGACTTTTCCAACCGGCTTGATATTTCCGCGGAAGCCGTTCAGCGGTTCAAGTTCGCGGCCGAACAGGGCGGGTCTTCGCTGCAGACAGTCGCGCGAGCGATGGAGATGATCAATCGCAATGTCGCGACGGGCGATAAGGGGTTCGTCCAAACACTCGAGCGCATGGGCGTGTCGTTCACCCAGCTCAAAAACGTTGATCCAGAACAACGGTTCATCATGCTCGCGCGGGCGCTGCAGGAAGTCGAGGATCCGGCGCTGAAGGATGCGTATGCCTTTGAGTTAATGGGCAGAGCAGGACAAGAGATCCAGCAGATCCTGCCGGAATTCATTCAGAAGCTCAGCGAAGCGCCGGTCGCAACGGAGAATGCGGCCAAGTCTGCGGATCGTCTTGGAGACGCCTGGGATCACATGACGGCGTCTGGAGAAGTCTTTCTCGGAACGTTTGGCGGCGGAATCCTGGCCGGAGTCATGGAAGGGATCGCTACGGCCATTGATGCGGCCACCGAAGGCCTCGACATGCTCGGTCGCTACTTGGCGTCAGTCACGACTGGCGCACCATCGGCGACGCAAGCCATCGGCGATGACGGGTTAGCGGCGGCGTTGAAAATTGCGGAGGACAGAGCGAAGGGATTAAACGATTCTGGTCTCAAGCCGCTTAACGTGGGCATGGCTGAACAGGCGCAACTAACGCGGGACCTTGCCGCCAAGAAACGGGACACGAACAAGGCTCACGAAGAAGCCGCACGGGCGATTGAAAGAGAAGAGGCCGCTTATCGCAAATACCTCAACGAAGTTGGCGTGAGGCTCATGGAAGCCGACAAAGCCCAGATGGACTATTACCGCCATATGGGCGAAGGCATGCTTTACATGCTACAGAACACGCCAAAGGCACTCCTGACGACCAACCTTCCGACCGAGCTCTTAATGGGACTGCCTGAACAGATCGAATCAAATCTGGCGCCTGCAGTCGAGCGTGTCGCGACGCTCTGGGATGGCCTGTGGGAACACATGCGAACCAGTGCGTCTGATACGTTCGCCTCCATGATCTTCGGCGTGACTGGATTCAAGGACGGGTTCATCTCGATCTGGCAGTCGCTCAAGCAAGGCCTGATGGACATCGTCGGAGACATTATCCACAACGTCCTAGGTGGGCTGATGAAGGGGATCGGGAGTCTGCTCTCTGGCGGCTCCTTCGGTGCTGGGTTTGGCGGGGTGCTTGGCAACATCGGGTCGATGCTTGGCCTGGGCGGCCTCGGCGGCGGAGGTGCGGCAGCTGGCGCGACTGGGGCTGGCGGCGCGGCGGCTGGTGGCGGCGGCGGTGGGCTCGGCGGCCTGTTCACGAATCCGTGGACAGCGGTGGCCGGCGGCGTGGCGGCGCTCGTGGCCGGCATCTGGAAGGGCGGATTGTTCCGCGGCGGAGAAGAGGCGCTCAAAGTCAATCCGGCTCGCGATGAATTCTTCCGCACTTTCCAGGACAAGTTTGGCCTCGACCAACAAGGCTCGCTTGCAACCGCGCTGATGGAAGCGGGCCTCGGCGGCGACATGGCCGATCGCTTGATCAAGCGTGTCTATGAAGCCGACACGATGAAAGAGTTCGAAGCCGCCACAGCAGCCGTCAACAAGGCACTGGAAGAGGGAGCGCAGAAGGCGGCGACGGATTCCGCGACGCTCGGCACGACATCGGCACAGAGCTCGATGGCGGTCACCGGCCTGGCCACGGCGATTCAGGGCCTCACAGACACGGCACTGGCGTCTGCGGCATCGGTAGCCGCGTGGGTCATGCCAGCGCAGGAGCAGAGGATTTACGACCAAGGTAGTAATACCGGCATCATGGCGAGCCAAGCGGGCGCGGTCATCCTCGACGAGAACGGCAACGTCGTGACCGGCGGGCAAGGTGACGGCACGATTGGTGGGTTATCTATTCCGTCTTCAAACTACGGTGGGGTGGTCAGTCCGCAGGACATGGGCGGAACGGTGCCGATCGTGAATCTCTACGGCGGCACCTTTATCGGCAATTCGCAAGAGTTCGAGGATGCGGTCGCTGCCGCCTACAACAGCGCGCTCGAGGGCGGTGGACAGACCTATAACAAGGCCCGAATCATCGTCGGCCAGATGGTCGGCTAGTGGCCAACTTCCTCTACATCCCCTCGAACAAACAGGTCACGCTGTTCGGGGCGGCGTCTGCCACGGTTGCCACCGACTACGACGCGAACTGGCTGCTAGATGGGAACCCTGGCCGTCCAGCCCGAGGAACCAGCGGGTCGTTTTCCTCTACGTTATCGTTCACGGCAGGCCTAATCAACACGGTCGTGATGGCGAATCACAACCTCGGCGCCGTCACGATCGGCGGCGGCTTGTCAGGCACGATCGCGGCGTCTTCGACACAATCGAGCGGGATCCCTCTGAGCACCTTTGCGTCGGTCACACCGGCCACGGTCAGCGGGTTCACGTTGGCAGGCACAACGACTGCTGCCGCGTGGGTGGTCGGTGGCGTGTATGCCGGGGAAGGCACCTCGCTCACGCTCCCGATTTATTCGAGCGACGAGATCGAATACGACGACCTGGCGCGACCGCTCGAGCTCGACTTGGCCTCGATTCCGCCCTACGACCCTGGCTTCGCACCTCGGCGGAATTGGTCTGCCACGTGGCCAGCGTTGACACAGGCCGAAGTAGACGGGTTGGTATCGGCGTTTGGAGCCCAGCGCGCGAGGACGCGGCCGACGCTCATCATCAGGGCGACGTCGACGAATGATGCGATGCTCGGGTTCATTACGCGCTTGTCACATAACGGCTCTGAGTCGCCGAACCATTACGAAGTGTCGCTGAGCTTCGAGGAAATCCCACGGATGCGGTGGACGTGAGATGGCCGACGACCACGACCCGGAATCGCTGCTCATCACGCCGGAGAACGCGCATCTCTACGATGCCGATGCGATCGGCCGTGTGGACTTCGGCGACACGCAGAAGCAGATCGCGCGCCTGAAGCAGACCAAAGAAGGGCGCGAGCGGCTCAAGCAGGTCTTTGCTCACCGGATGAAAACCCGTGGCGACTAGATATTACGCCACGTATCGCTCACCGGATTTCGTCTGGCCTGCGCCGTTGCATGGGGATTGGGATCAGACCTACAGCGGGATCCGGGTCAACAAGCCGCGGGAATGGGGGTGGCTGCTCCAAACCGTCAAGACGAACGGCGGCCAGATTCAATCGAAGAGCCTGTCGCTGCATACGTCGTTGAGCCCAACGGTTGACGTCCAGGTGTTGCGGTTCGTGACACCTCGACTTGCCGGACAGACCGTGTCAGGCACACTGGATCTCGTCTTGGCGATGAGTGTCGATGCAGGCGGGACAGGCACGGTCAAGACGCACGCCTTCGTGACGGTGGGTGATTCCAACGACGTCCGCGGGACACTCATCAGCAATAACATCTCGGCGACCTCGCCCACATCGACAGCAACCTGCCGAGCCGTCACCGGGATCGCGCTCACGAGCCAAGCCGTCACGGCTGGCGATCGGATCGTGATTGAGATCGGCTTCGATGTCACGGCCGACACCGGCAACCTCTGGCGGCTCTACGCAGGCACGACGAACAGCAGCAACGTCGCGCAGGCCGACGCGGTCAATGGCGATACCGCAGTTACGGCCAGGGCGGGTTGGTTTGAGTTCTCGGGGACGGTCACCGAAGACTCACCGGCGGCAGCTCCAGCGAATGATGCCTGCGCCGATGCCACGGTGATTACGGGCTCGTCGCCAACGTATACCGACACGGTCGACTCATCGACGTCCACGGATACATCCAAATCGGTCTGGTATGAGTGGACGGCCAACGAAACCAACACCGTCTGGTTCTCGACGATTGGGAGCACGTATAACCCGCTCGTCAGAGCATGGACTGGATCGTGTGGCAGTCTTTCTCTCGCGGCGACGTCGACGCCGGCGCAATGGATTGGCGTGGGTCAGACGGTCATGCGGCTCGACGCGACCTCGGGCACGACCTACAAGATCCAGATTTCCAACAGCACGAGCACGGGCTTCTGTGCGATCGATTCTGGTGGAATCACCACGCTGAACTTCTCGCGCTATGCCGTGCTGCAGGATGGCGACATCCTCGTGAGCGCGCAACACCTGCTGATTATCCGCGACGGCGCGATCATCAACTATTCGAGTGATCCATTCAACTCCACGCCGACTGGACTGGTGATCGATCACAGCGCGCGGCCGGTGCTGAATCAGAACGACGACACGATCGACACCACGGACCCGCGCCTGTTCATGACGACGTATGAGAGCGAGCTGATCACGCTGTTCGATCTGTCGCAACCGCTGACGCCGATCACGTCGCAGATCAACTACATCGACCTCGTGTTCGACATGGCGGATGCCGGCGAGGCCGTGCCATCGGGATCGAAGCCGTCGAGTTTGCTTGCTGACCCTGACGGCAACTTGATGATCGGGTTCTTCGGGGACGGCTACGATGGCACGTTCAATGGGATCGGCTCACAGGATAGCGTCAACATCCGCACGGTCGATCCGACGAAATACAGTTACGACCAATTCAACGAGAACGACATCCTTGCCGAATACATCGTCGATCAGGACGAAGGCGGGGCGCCGTATTTCGATCTGAACGCAGCCGCGACGATCATCTATTACACCTCCGCAGGGCGTGAGGTGAAGCGGTTCGACATCGACGGGAACGTGATGATGTCGGATCTCGTGTCGTTATCGGCTGAATCCGGCTCGCGACCTGGGCTACGCGGGATCCGCGTCATTCCGTCGGGTTCGTTCCAGGGGCAGATCCTCGTTGCGGACGGCATCAACGTCAAGCGCCTCTCGTCTTCGAGTGGCTCTGTGTTGATGACTTACACACCGAGCACGGCGCCGGAGGATTTGGATAAGGTCTTCTTAGCTGACAGTAGCGGTACTGATTTCTGGGTCTCTGACCAGCTCACCGCCACGCTATTTCGATTCAATCTCGCCTCCGGGACTGAAGAAGAGATCGTCGCGCTCGATCTTCCCACAGGGCAACTGTGCGGCTTCACGGTCTCGGGCGTGTCGTCGGCGGTGCAGATCACTGAGCCAGAGGTACACGACCCGTCGGAGGAATGCTGCCCTTGTGATTGCCCCACACCAGTAGGACCGAAGGGTAGTCCAACGACGGCGCCGCTACCGAGTCATACCGGTCAAATCCTTCCGCCTGTAGATGTAACGGACTGGACGCCGCAATGCGCGGGCGGGGGTGACGTGCCCAGCGCAGCGGATGCCACGGATCCGGAAAGTTGGGTGATGTAGTGGCCGAGCCGCTCCAGCCCTCCGTACGCTTCACGCTGATTCTAGACAATCAGACGTATCGCTTCTCGACGAAGCCGCTGGCCGATGCTGGCGCCTTCGCTGAAGGTCGCGTGGTCCGCTACGGCACGACAGTCAGGAAGATGTCGACGCCGGATGGCGATTATGACATCGCGGTCACAGACGTTGAGATCGAGGATGCCGATCGCCTGTTTCGCGGGCTCTTGGCCGATCCTGACACGCGCACGATGACATCGCGCGAAGCGTGTCTGGAGGTGCTGTCTGAGGCGGGGCGTGCCGCTGGTCTTGAGTGGCGCACGATTTCACGCGGGCGGTTAACAGACATTCAGCCCAAGCCAGGGCTGAGAGTGTTATTCAGATTTGCTGACGTCGCAGGCTCGCACTTCTCCGGGTTCGACTTGGAGAAGGAGATGGGCGTCCGCATCACCAAGCGCGAACACCCGAACGCCAAAGACGAGGCGGTCAATCGCGTCTATCCGATCATCACTGGCGAGCATTCGGACATTGGTACTGTCGACGCGAACGGCGCGGCGGCCGATAAGGGCCTGCTCCCTGTTATTGACGTCGGGGATTACCTGCTCGATGGCGATGGCAACGAATACACCGATGTTCCGTTCGCGTTCGCGACGCCTCCGCAGAACCTCCAAATCACCATCAACGGCACGCCTGGAACCGGAGAAGCGGACTACGGCGTTACCGCCGTCACCCCCTATGGCGAGACCACGATTACCGAGCAAGCGGTGACCACCGTTCCCACGGTGCTCGATGTCACTAACAACGTACAGCTGGATTGGGACGCACAAGACGGCGTAGTGGAGTATCGCGTCTACAAGAACAATAAACTCATCGCGCGGTTGAACAATGGCGAGACGTTCACCAACCCAGAAACGACCTACACCGACAACGGCTCGGACACGGTCGGTGGAGTCGTCCCACCGCTGACGAATACCGCACAGATCGATCAGGTCATCAACGGTCAGACCGTCTCAGGGTGGGGCCGAGAAATCATGAAGATCGGCGCGAACCCTGAAGTCCTTGAGATGTATGGCTCGGATCTGGGCTCGCCTCCCAAGCGCATCAGGCTACCAGAGAGCGTATACGGCTCAGAGGTTCTCATCCCGGGTCGCCCTGGCTGGCCATATGCAACGCCTTACATCGAGATCAACGGGATCCGCATGGGTGTCGCCTACGTGCGTGGCCCACGGCTCGAGCATCATCGGAACAACACCGTCACGCTCGCCTGGAACGGCTGCGGAGATGACGACGTGGGCGACGGCTCAGGGCCGACCATCACCGAAGCGTTCAAGGCCCTGCAGCATGTCCTGAACGAATACGTGCTCAAGGATGACGGGCTCGGCTATCGCACCGGCAACTACGGGCCGCTCGAAGAGTTCTCGAACGGTGTCGCGAAGTTGAAGACGTCGGCGTTCGAGGCCTGCCAGGATTTGACGGCTGAGTGGATCGGCGGGCGTGGGTATCAGTGCGCCATTGCGATCACGGTGCCGACCAGCCTGCGCGAGTTCTTGCGGCGCTTCAACGTCACGTTCGCCTCGAATATCGGGTCGAACCACCACGGCCAAGTCTTTCCAGTGCTGATCGATGATACTGCAGATCCGACCGCAGGCCGCCTCTATCACCATCACATCAACGTGATCCGGATGGTGGACCAGTCGATCGATCATGATGCCGTCGAGACGAAGGTCACATATCACTATTCGTTCGATGCCGACGCGAATAAGTTCAGGGTCAGCGATCAAGTTATCGAGGACGAGGCCGCATCGGCCGCATACTTAGTGCCGAGAGAACGCGGGGTGCGTCAGTGCTATTACACGCACGACTCGGCGACGGCTGCTGACAGCAACAGCCGCCACCTGACACGTTACAAGGTGCCTCCGCGGCGCGTGGGCATCAAGACGAACCTGCTGGGCCTCGAGGATGAGATCGGCGCACAGGTGAGGCTGACGCACTACGACGGAGCGGGCGGGGTAGACGGGGATGTCGAGACGCCGTTTCTCGTCACCGGCCACAAAACGGACCCGAACCCGTCCGAAACGGTGACGCTGACGTTATTGGACCTGCAGCGGATTATCGAGACGGGCTTCGGGCCGACGTTTACCGCGAATGGCGTGTTTGCTGCCGGGATGGAGTTCAGATGAGCCGAACGTTTACCGTCTGGGCCGGTGGCGGCGCTGGCGGGGCAATCCAGGTGGGCGATCCGCTCACCCATGTGGAAGGCGAATACTGGCGCAACGCGATCGACATCGCCATGTATTTCGGCCTCGTGCTCGACTTGGGCGGTGATGAGCGGCCGATGACTATCACCACGCCGGGCACCTTCCAGGCCGTCAACGGTTCGCGGCGCCTATCGCATAACGGCGACAATGACGGCGGGCTGACGCTCGAAGCCGTCGTGTCCTACTACACGTCAGACGCGGCGACCTCCGTGCAGGTTCGCGTCCGCAATCTCACTGACAGCAGCAACGCCGCAACCGGGACGCTGTCAACAGCGACGTCGCGCACGGATGAAACGCTCACGCTCACTTTGGCCTCTGGGATCAAGTCCTACGAACTGCAATGGGACGCTGGCAACACCACGAATCCAGTCTATGCGTGGGGTTATGTTCGACTGCGCAAGGTGCCAACGTAAATGAGACGACTACTGCTTGCCTGTTCGCTAGTGGCGCTCGGTGCGGTGCTCGCCTATGCACAGAACACCATCACGCTACTCAATACGCGCTTCAACGCCGAGAGCACAGGCAATGTGCTCACGTTGACTGAAAAGTTGTGGATCTCCGCGGCAATCTGCAACAACGTCACGCCGGCCAGTCACGGTTGGAGCTTCCCGACGACGAACCCAGGTGTCCCAACGTGTCAGACTGGCAGCAACACACAATACGGGACGATGGACTTTGCCGACGCGGCGAACCTGTCGGCGCAGTATCACCTGAAACTGCCGAGCGATTGGACGTCCACTGTTGACGCGAAGTTCGTCTGGTTCACGACTGCTACAACCAACTCCGTGGTGTGGCAACTGTCCACGATTTGCGTGGCTGATGCCGAGACATCCGACCCAGCCTTCAACACAGCGAGCACGGTCACGGATGCGGCCAAGGGCACGACGCTGCAGTTGAACGACGCCACGATCACGACGGTGACGGTGACGGGCTGTGCAGCCGGCGAGCTGCTGTTCCTGAAAGTGCAGCGTGATTCCGGCCATGCGAGCGACACGCTGGCGGCAACGGCTAGACTGGTAGGGCTCGAGCTGACCTATCGGAGAGCGATATGAACGACCCACTGCGGCGAGGCTGGAGCCAGTCGGATGCTGGCCGTTGAGGACGTGGCCAGGTCTGGGAACACGGACGCCCTTCGCGAGCTCATCGAACAATTGCACGAACAGAACAGGGAGTCCATCAAGCTACTCCACGCAGAGATCCATGAACTGAAAGAGAAGATCGATGAAATGGAATCGGGCCAAGTCATCGTCGATCGCCGTCTGACGAAACTGGATTCAACGCCGATCGAAGTCGACAAGATTCGCTTCCCGCCACGGGTAGTCGTGGCGATCGTGGCCTCGGTGATGGCGGTGGTCGGTGGTATGTATGCGACCAACTACGGGGTCCGGTCGGACGTGCGGGACATTTTGACGACGATGGCGAACCAGAAGCAACTGGACGAAGCGGAGAAACGGCTCGACGCAGAACGCTCGGCGAACTTGCGCGAGTCCATCGAAGCGATGAAGCGCCGGCAGGAACTACAGCAGTATGAGATCCAGGGGTTGAAGGAAGCGATTCTCAAAGGAGGGAAGTGATGATCCAGATCGGAGGGCAAGCATGTTGCATTTTGGAGGTGTGCTGCGGGGGCGATCAGCAGGACAAAGCCCTGGCTGACCAACTCAAAACGCAGTTCCCGTGGTTGAACGATCTCAAGGCCTACGAGATCGCAGAGTTCATTATCGATAGTTACGACCTCGCGCCACCCGGATCGCTCAAAGAGTTCAAGCGCACGATCGCGGCGTTGGCGCGTGCGTATCCCGCGCAACCGGGTTACTGATGGCGCAGCCGACCCTCAAGCTGTTCGGCGTCGAATTCCCGATCACGAAGTGGGGGATCACGATGCTGTCTGTTGTGGCGGCGGTCGGTGCGGCTGGCTATGTCTATCAGAAGCTCTATAGCGATCCTGAGAAAGCGATCCTCAGCCTGAAGGAACTGAACCAGCGGATGACCTTCGAGGTCGAAGAATACGGTCTGCACGTCATGGAGGAGCCGACGAAGCACGAGTTGTTTGAGGACACCGACGGGGCACTCGCGATCCGTGTCTACGCGGATCATTGCGTCTTGATTCAGAGGCGGAGTCGTAGCGGGATGCGGACGAAGCTCGTCCCAGATCTCGCGCGATCAGACATGAAGGCGTCAATGCAGGTCGCTCCGCCTGCCATGGGTGTGTTGCCGGTGGCCGACGCGCAGGCGAATTGCCAGCGCGGGTGTCTCAATCCACATCCGGGGCCGTTCCAGTGGTGGTATGGCGGGCAACAGGGTGACTGGCGCGAAGTGTGGCGGAAATGGCCTGAAGGCTGCACGCATGTGCAGTTGTTCAACCCGCAACGGGGGACGTGGGACAGTAATCCGGATGGGTCGCCGCGTGTGCGGTGGACTTGCTGCATGCACTGAACTATGGACGCCACGACGATACCAGGGCGGGCCGGGTTACCCATCGACATCCACGGTGGGCCGACCATCGATCCGACTAAGAACGTCCTGGATCTGGTCCGTGCGGAGGCGAAGCGTCAGGATGATCTCCGTGAATCGATTGTCCATCGCATTGATACGAGCCTGGAGACGTTCAAGGACAATATCCTGGCACTGATTCAGGCACACGATAAACGGTATGAGCAGCGGCACGAAGCATCAGAGAAGGCGCTGGACGCGGCGTTCGAGGCTCAGAAGGACGCGGTCATGGCGCAGTTAGCGGGTGCGGATCGTGCCGTGTCGAAATCGGAATCAGGCATGGAAAAGAGGTTCGAGGCGATCGAGCGCATCTTGAGCCAGATCGCGGAGCAACAGCGGAACCTGATGCCGCGCTCAGAGGTGGGTGTGGTAGCGGGCGCGCTGACCGACAAGATCACGGCCTTGGAGTTGTCGCTGAACAGCAAGATCGGCGCAGCGGATGTCTCGCTGAACGGCAAGATCAGTGCGTTGGAAAAGCAGTTAGACGCCTTGAACGCCGAGCGGCAGGGGATAAAGGGTGGATATGGTTACGCTGTTGGGGTCGTCGGATTTTTACTAGCGATCGGGTCGTTGATCATGATCGGGATCAAGTTCATCCAAGCCACGCCGTAAGGGAGTCTTCTCATGATGCTGATACTCATTGTGCTGATCGTGCTGCTGCTCGTCGGAGGCGGTGGGTATTACGCCGGAGGAGATCGCGGGCCACTCTATGGCGGCAGCGGCGTCGGGCTGATTCTGTTGATCCTGCTCATTCTGTATCTGGCCGGCTACATCCGGCGCTGAGGCCATGATGGACGTTATTGGTTCGATTGGGAATGCGCTCTGGAATGCGGTTCTTCCGTCGCTGGCTACGGTGATCGCGGGTATGCTGATGCTCCTGCTGAAACGCCTCGCCAAAAAATACGGGCTCGAGATCACCGAGAAGCAAGAGGAGCGGCTGAAGGAGATCGTCGTGGAGAAGATCCACGCGACGGAGGAAGCGGCGAGGCGGCAGGAAGTGACGACGTCGGAAGGCAAGAAAGCCAAGACGGTCAATGACGCGATGATCGAAGCCATTGACGATCCACAGTTGCCGAACCCGTCAGTCGCGAAGGTGTCGGCCGTTGTTGACAGTGAGTTGCAGAAGATCCGGGTCGGAGAGGCGAATGCCGGCCTACCTGGGATGGGTCGGCGTTGAAGATTGGAGTGTCGCATGAGTATCGCCGCTAAATATCCCGGTGATGTCGGGATAGAGGCCGACCCTGACGTGCTGTTTGTCGAGACCTTTGAAGAGGCCTCCCTGGCGGCCGTGGTGGCCCGCTGGACGAATGGCGAACTAGTCAATTCAGCCTTTTCTGCTGATGTGCCCGCGGGCAGTCCGGGGTCGCAATCGCTGGTGCTGACGGCGCCAAAGGCCTCGTTATTTCAGAATGTCGGCGGCCAGGGGACCGCGCCGCTCTATGTGCGCTGTTACTTCAAGTATCCCTCTGCGGCGACGCTGCCGGCGCATTCCGGGCTTTGGTTGGGCGGCAACGCGCCGGAACTCAATTATCCCTATGTGCCGTCTGGCACGCGCCCGCCGCCCATGGACACGGCGGAGAATGATAATTACTTCTCGGCCGCAGTCGAGGTCGTCGACTCCACAGGACGGCTCGAGCATTACAACTATTGGCAGGGGATGCACCAAGATGGGGGCGGGGCCTACTGGGGCAACTGGCTCCTGATGGATCCGACCTGCACCATCACGTGGGGCGAGTGGTTCTGTCTTGAGACGATGGTCAAGATCAATACCCCGACCAGCGCGTCCAACGGCGAGCATGCGTTCTGGCTGAACGGGGTGAAGAAGAGTCATCTCGGGCTGGGCTTCCCTGACGGGAGCTGGAGCGGGAATCGGTTCACGCAGCATCCGGGCGGGACACCGTTCGAGGGCTTTCAATGGACGCCCACGAAGATGATTTTTGACACGCTCGATCCGAATTGGGTCCGGCTGCATAGCTACCGCGTGGACATTCCGGCCCCGATGCTGGTGGATCATCTCGTCGTGGCGCGGAAATACATCGGCCCCCTGGCGCCTGCGCAAGTGCCAGAGCCACCCGTTGGGGGGAGCACGAAATACCGCGTGTCGTTTAGTGGGGAATTGACTGTGGAACCAGTAATTGAGCCGCCGAAGAAGCCATGACGCTCTATGAGCTCGCGCAGCGGTTTATCGGCGAAGTGCGCGAAGAATCTGGGCCTGGCCGGAACAGCCCGTTTATCGTCTGGTGCCTTGAAAGCTGCGGCTTTGATTCGACCACACCTGACGAGGTCGCCTGGTGTTCTGCGTGGCTGAATCGACTGTGCTGGATCCTGCGGTTACCGCGGACTAAGTCGGCGCGGGCGCGGAGCTGGCTGGCGATTGGTGTCCCGACCACGCTGCAGAACGCGAGGCCCGGTGACATTGTCGTTCTGAAGCGTGGCGATGGCGTGCAGCCTGGGCCTGAGGTGCTCGATGCGCCTGGGCATGTCGGTCTGTTCTCCGGCCACGATGGCAACGCCGTCTATGTGCTCGGCGGCAATCAAGGGAACACGGTCTCGGTGGTGAATTTCCCGATCGTGCGACTACTGGGGATCCGTCGGGTCACATGACGCCGCGTGACGCGCTCGCCGATCTCGCGGCGCTCGAGCATCGCTATCAGAAGGTGTTCAAGCCGGAAGAAGCCGAAGCCTACCAAGCGGGCCGAATGAGCTTTGCTATGGCGGCCATGTTGCTGGAGATCCGCGCGCATCG
>Ga0207428_10001358_pt1 | contig 26062 bp, 21 predicted proteins | sample RhiMethybrSRZTD1_FD_187600 | JGI IMG/M metagenome (GOLD analysis project Ga0207428, IMG submission 187600) | Populus rhizosphere microbial communities from Tennessee, USA - Rhizosphere MetaG P. TD hybrid SRZTD1 (SPAdes) (version 3) | ecosystem: Host-associated > Plants > Roots > Rhizosphere >...
ATCGAAGAGGGGTGTGGGCGCGTTGCCGGGGACGAGGAGCGCGAGCTCGAGGAAGTTGCGCCCGTTGAGCGGCAGCGATTCGATCCGCTCCGCCGCGATCACACCGTCCACGGCCGTGGTCAGGATGCGGCTCTCGGCGCCGACGCGAAGGTTCTCGACGATCCCCGCCACCGCGAGCTGCACGTCGAGCGCATGATCCTGACCGACCTGCAGCGTGACGGCGTCGGTCTCCCAGCGACTGAAGCCGGTGAGATCAGCCTCGAGGTGATAGGACCCAGGAGGCAGCATCGAGAACCTGAATCGCCCCTCCGAGTCCGACGCGGTGATCCACGTCGCCCCCGTCGATCGCGAGCGGAGCGTCACCGTGGCTGCCCGCGCCGCGGCTCCCTGCGGGTCGAGGACGCGACCCGAGAGGGAAGCCGTCCCGGGTTGCGCGGACACGGGAGCGACGATGCCCGGGGCTCCGCAGAGAAGAAGCGCAACGATCGCGCAGACGCTGATCAGTCTCATGAACGATTGAGCCTCGGATAGGAGTGACAGGCCGTCGCGTCACCGAGGTCGGTGGGCGACGGCGGCGCGAGCATGATGACCTTGGGAAACAGCTTCGTGGGTTCGCCCTTGTCGAAATCGCGCGCCCACTCCTTGTGGTTGTAGACGCAGACCGGCAGACAGATGGAGCAGTAGGAGTACTTGGCGAAGTAGGGGAAGCACCGCCCGGTGTCGACGACGTAGCGGTCGTAGCCGAGATGATCCTGGCCCGCGTCAGCACTTCGATGGTCGGGGATCGCCTGAGGCGGACAGTACTTCCGGCACGCCCGACACGTGTCGCAGAACTTCGCGATGCCGGCGTCGATCGGGTGGTCGATCTCGAGCTCGAGCGAGGTCGCGACGCTGCCCATCCGGAACAGCGGCCCCAGCGTCGGATGGATGATCGATCCATGGCGTCCGAGCTCGCCGAATCCAGCTTTCAGACCGATGGGAATGTGCAGCAGGTCGCTGTCGCCGATCGGGTGCTCGATCTTGCACGCGTAGCCAAGCGAACGCAGATGCGCCGCGAGCTGGATCACCGTCTCGCCGAGCGTGAAGTAGACCCGCAGGCACTCGATCGCCGACTCGCGCGACGGCACGACCTGGAACTCGCGCCAGCGCATCCGCTGGCCGACGGCGATGGCAAACGTCTCGGTGACGACGCGGCCGCGATAGACGTCGCTCGGCTCGATCCGGCAGATGCCGGCGATGTCGGCGCCGAACTCAATAGCTTTGGCCTTGACGTGCCGCGCGGCGTCGCCGGGCGAGGCGAAGACGTGGCGCTCGGCGGCGACCTCGCCATCGAAGCGGGCGTACTGATCGTCGTAGATCCGCTTCAGGATGTCGTCGACCTCGGGAATGCGGATCGAACGCCCGCCGACGGTGGCGTACCAGTCATCCCACGCGAATGCAGGCGGTGACGGGAGCGGTGGCTCGTGGCGATTGTCGGTCGGCTCAGGAGTCACAGCCGTGCGGTCGCTTACGTCGTGGGCACGGGCGAAGCGGGGGCCGTGTAGCCATGTTCAGCGACGTGTCGGGCGCGCAGGCGATAACCGTCGAGATCGTCCGGCGTCCACGCGCGCAGGCCGTCGACGTATCGGTTGAACATGCAAAACGCCGCGGCGATGAGCACGGCGTCGTGGATCTCGTTGTCGGTCGCGCCCTCACGGCGGGCGCGGGCGATGTGTTCGTCCTGAACGAACTGGCCGCCTCGCTGAACCCGGGCGGCGATCCCGAGCAGCGCTTTCATCTTGTTGGACACGGGTGCGCGCTCCGGATCGCCCACGACAGCGTCGACGGTCGTGCCCTCGTCGCCAAGGTGACACGAAGCGATCGCGGCGTGGCTGCGGTGGCAGAACGTGCACGTGTTCAGCGACGACACGTAGGCGGCGATCAGTTCGCGCTCACCGCGACTCAGGGTGTTGGGCGCGTGGAGCAGCGTGTCGGCCAGCAGGCTCAGGGCCTGCGCGACCGCGGGGCGGTTCGCGAACAGCGAGCGGATCCCGGGAATCCCGTCCGGAACGGCGATGTGAGGCACCTCGCGACTGTACTGACCCGCCTCGAGCGCAGCAATAGTGCGGAGATACTACCGTGATGCTAAGAATTTGACATCAGATGCCGATGAATATATCTTATCGAGACATATGGCAGTGAACGTGTTCAGCCGCGAGGTCAAGAAGGGCAGCGCCGAGCTGATGATCCTCGCGCTGCTCGAGGGGCGATCGCGCCACGGCTACGAGATCGGCAAGCAGATCGAGGCGCGCTCCAACGGTGCGATCAGCTTTCAGATCGCGTCGCTCTATCCCATGCTGTACCGACTCGAGCGACGAGGGTGGATCGAGGGCCGCTGGGTCGAGAAGAGCGGAGAGCGCCGCCGCCGCTTCTATCGCCTGACCGCGGAAGGCCGCCAGGTGTTGAAGCGCCAGCGCAGCTTCTGGAACGAGTTCGTCGAGGCGCTCGACCGCGTCGCCGGAATCCGTCACGCCTAGGGTGGGCCATGCAGTGGCACGACTACGTGCGTGAACGTCTGTCGGACATCACCGGAGACGCCGCGCGCGACGAAGAGATCGTCGAGGAGCTCGCGCAGCATCTCGCGCAGCGCTACGACGAGGCCCGCCAGGCCGGGGCGCCGCACGAGCGGGCGCTCGCGATGGCGACCGGCGAGCTTCGCGAACGCGCGCAGATCGCGCGCTTGATTCGAGAGGCCGATCGGCCTCGTCCACACCGGCCCATGCCTCCGGCATCCAGGAGAGTCAACATGCTGAGCGATCTGTGGCTCGACGTCCGATATGCGGGTCGCCTCCTTCGACGGACGCCGGGCTTCACCGCCGCCGCGGTGCTCACGCTCGCGCTCGGCATCGGTGTGACGATGGCGATCTTCAACGTCATCGATACGGTATTGCTGCGCACGGTGCCGTATCCCGAGAGCCAGCGCCTGGTGATGCTGTGGGAGACCGATCGCGCCAGCGGCACCGAGCGCGAGCCAGCGTCGTTCCCCGATTTCATCGACTTCAAGGCGCGAAGCCGCACGCTCGATCGCATCGGCGCCTTCATGCCGGTCGACGCCAATCTGCAACCGGACCAGGGCGATCCGATGCGCGTCGCCGGACTTGCGGTGACGCCCGAGATTCCGGACATCCTCGGCATCCGAACGATAGTCGGCCGCGCGATGTCGGCGGCCGACGACCAGCCGCAGGCGCCAGCCACGGCCCTCATCAGCCAGCGGCTCTGGCGAACAGCGTATGGCGGACGCGACCTCGTCGGCCGGACGATTCGCATCAACGACCGGGTCCGTACGGTGATCGGCGTCGTGCCGGCCAACGCCGACTTCGGGGTCGTCCAGATCCTGGCAGCCGCCGACTACGGCGGCGGCACCGGGGATCCGCGGATGCAGGTGGATGTGTGGATCCCATTGCAGGGCGATTCGAAACGGTTCCCGCGCACCACGCATCCGACCCTGTTGGCAGGGCGCCTCGCGCCAGGTGTCGTCGTGTCAGCCGCTCAGGACGAGCTCGCCAAGATTGCAGCCGATCTCGAGGAGCAGTACCGCGCCGACAACGACAAACGAGGCGTTTCCATTCAACTGGTGCGTGATGTGGTGTTCGGACCGGTCGAGCCTCCGCTCTTGCTGTTAATGGCAGCAGTGGCTCTGATCCTGCTGATGGCCTGCGCCAACGTCGCAAATCTGCTGTTGACACGAAGTACACGACGGCTGCGTGAGGTCGCCGTCCGTTCTGCGCTTGGCGCCGAGACGATGCGCCTGGTTCGTCAGTTCGTGGCCGAGAACGTCGTCCTGGCGATGAGTGCGGTCGGCGTGGCGTTCGTCCTCGCGTTCGGCGTGTTACGGACGCTGGTCGCGATCGCGCCGGCGGATATCCCTCGGATCGCGGCGATTGGCCTCGACATGCGTTCGCTGCTCGTGGGCGTCGGCTGTGCCGGTGTCATTGCGTTGTTGTTCAGCCTTGTGCCGGTCGCCCAGGCTCGGTGGACGGCGCTCCCGTCGCTGTTGAAGTCAGAGGAACGTGTGACCGGAGGGGTGGATGCACGACGCCTTCGATCGGTCCTGGTGATCGCCGAAGTGGCGCTGGCCGTCGTACTCGTCACCGGTGCCGGTCTTCTGATCAAGAGCTTCTGGCAGCTTCGCACCACCGATCCAGGATTCCAGGTCGCGAGCACGCTGAAACTGCAGCTCCAGCTGCCGCAGAGCCGCTATCCGATTCAGGCGAATCCGATGCCAACGTCCGCGGCGATCGAACGATTCAATCGTGAGCTGCTGCAGCGGGTGGCATCGCTGCCCGGTGTGCAGAAGACCGCACTGGCGGCCAATCATCCGCTCGATCGCGGATTTGCGAGCTCGTTCATCGTCGTGGGCCGAGAGGCCGAGGGAGCGAACTGGCCGGAGATTTCGATTCGCCGCGTCAGCCCCGACTACTTCGCGGCGCTCGGGGTGCCGCTGGTGCGCGGACGACTCCTCGACGATCGCGACCGTCTGATGTCGTCTCGCGGCGTGGTGATCAATCGCGCGGTGATGGATCGGTTCTTCCCGAGCGCGGATCCGGTCGGTCATCAGATCGGCTTCTGGGGCATGCCATGGACGATTGTCGGCGTCGTTGGAACCGAGCGCTTTCAGGGCATTGCCAAGGACCCGCCGATCGCAGTCTACCTGCCGCTCGACTTGGTGCCGTCCAATGTCGAGTCGGTCTTGGTTCGAACGGCCGGAGATCTGTCGACGCTGGCATCGGCGGTGCGGGCAGTCGTGCGTGAGCTCGATCCGGCGATGGTCGTGTACGGGGTCGAACCCCTCGAGGAAACACTCGCCGAATCGTTAATCGAGCAGCGGTTCCTCATGACGCTGTTGGCCGCGCTGGCGGCGCTCGCACTGGCGCTCGCAGCCGTGGGCATTCATGGGGTGCTCACATGTAACGTCGCGCAGCAACGGCGAGAGATCGGCGTGCGCATGGCGCTCGGCGCCGACGGACACCGTGTGCTGCGTGGCGTCGTCGCGCAGGGCGTGCGGCTGACGGGCGTCGGGCTCATCGTGGGATTCGCCGCCGCCATCGCGATGGGCCGGTTCCTGACGGGATTGCTCTTCGGCGTCACCCCGACGGACGTCCCGACTCTGGTTGCGGTCATCGCGGTCCTTGGCGCTGTCGCGGCGTTTTCGATCTGGCTGCCCGCGCGGCGCGCGGTGCGGGTCGATCCACTGGTGGCGCTCAGGCAGGAATAGGCATTGTGTCCTCCGTCCTTGCCGCGCTTCTTACCGCGCTGCTTGTCGCGCAGTCCGTGCCAGGCTCAACGTTTTCGGCAAGGAATCGGGCGTTCGTCAACGGGCGCGTGTTCAACGGACAGCGCTTCGTTGCCGAGCCGCTGTATGTCACGGCGGACGGCCTGTTCTCGCGCACGCGTCCGGCGGACGCCGAAGTCATCGATTTGGCCGGCGGCTACGTGGTTCCGCCGTTCGGCGAAGGACACAATCACAACATCGACAGCGAGGCGGCGATCGATCGGTATCTGAAAGCCGGCATCTTCTTCGTCAGCAACCCGAATACCCACCCCAAGCAGCACTCGACCCTGCACCCGCGGTTCAACTCCCCATCAGGCGTCGATGTCCGATTGGCCGGCGGCGGTCTCACAGCCACGGGCGGCCATCCGTTGTTTGTCGTGCAGCGCAACATCGATCGCAAGATATGGACGGAGGCGGACGGCGAGGGCGCCTTCTACCATGCCATCGACTCCGCGGATGATCTCGCCAGGAAATGGCCGGCCATTCTCGCGGGCCGTCCCGACTTCATCAAGATCTACCTGCTCTACTCCGAGGAGTTTGCCCGCCGGCGCGACGATCCAGCGTTCAACGGATGGAAAGGCCTCGACCCGGCCCTCGTGCCGCTGATCGTCCAGCGTGCGAAGGCAAGCGGACTACGTGTGGCGGCGCACGTGGAAACAGCCGCCGATTTCCGCGCGGCGGTTCGTGGCGGCGTCGACGAAGTGGCGCACCTTCCAGGCTTCCGACCACCCCTCCGCGAGCGTCCGTTCTACCCGAACCTCGATGCACACCGGCTCACGGCCGCGGACGCACAGGAGGCCGCGCAACGGCGTGTCACGGTGGTGACCACGGTCAGCGACCTCCTCGACGCGACTGAACGCGGACGACGCGGGTTTACACCGCCTGACTCCCAGGCATTTCGAGCGCTTATCCGGAACAACCTGTCGGTGCTGAAGACGGCCGGCGTGTCGATTGCGTTCGGCACCGACAACTACGACAAGACCAGCGACGAGGAGGCACGCACGATCGCCGCACTCGATCTCTTCTCGCCCCTCGAGGTGCTGCGAATGTGGTCCGTGATCACGCCGACGATGATCTTCCCGATGCGCAAGATCGCGCGTCTCGAGCCTGGCTATGAGGCGAGCTTTCTGGTACTCGACGGCGATCCGACCCGCAGTGTGGAGAATCTTTTCCGCATCGTCACGCGCGTCAAACAAGGAGTGGTGCTGTCGGTTCCGCCATCTCCGGCACGGGTGACGGAATAAGACAAGCACTAGTCAGGCGTCGGCATTTCGGCGCTGTCGATGACCAAGACCTCGACCGGTCCTTTGTCGTTTTCGAGCTTGAGGCCGAGCTGTTCGCGGATCGCGGTGACGAGTGAGGGGCTGTCGGATGGCGGCAAGTTCGCGGCACCCGGCGGCACATTCACACCAGCTTGCGAGGCGATTCGCAGCAGCACTTCAGGATCGAACGTCAACTCGTAATCGTAGAGCCCGGTCAATCCTGTCTTGTCAGACACCGGTTTGTTCAGCGCCTGCGTGAGCAACTGGACAACCGGGACCAGAGTCTGACCGGTGGCGCTCAGACCGGCACCATTGGCGCTGCCGACCGGCGCGATGCCGCACTCTCCGGGTTTGGGTATGACGGACGCGAGTGCGGCAGGCCCGCCTTTGAGAACGGCTTCCGCTCGTTTGCGCTGGTCTTCCTCCAGTTCCTTGCCGGTGCATTTGGAGGTTGTGGGCTTCAAATTCGGGCCCACCCTACCATCGCTGCGCGCGACCAGCAGCGTACTGATGGGCATCTCCCGCATCTCCGTGTGCGTCTTCAGCTTGAACCGCTCGGCCAGCAACGCCTTGACCATTGGCCCAAGTTGCTCCATCGTCGCGCCGTCCTCTCCCTTGGCAACGATGTCGAACTTCTGAGAAGCCTGCCATGCCGGGCCGCCAACGATCTGAAATTCCTGAAAGCCGTAGAACATCCGAATCAGCAAGCGCAGCGAAACGTTCGTTGCCGATAGCCGGCCGCCACCTTGCGGTCGCACGATCGGGATCTGTCCAAGCGGCCCAGGTGCGTTCGGGTCGCTCAACTTGACCGACGCCACTTCGAACCTGGGCGCCGGCGCTTGGGCCTGCTGCGCCGCTACGCCGGTGAGCGCGACCGCGATGCCGATCGTTCCAAGGAGCAGCGTTCGAGTCATGACTCCACGAGTCCCTTTCCTTCGGTGCAGACGTATCGCCGGCCCGCTCGCAGCTTCGTGAATTCCTCGTTTCGCCCGTTCGGCCACGCGATCGTGACCCGATCGATCACGTCGTGTGTGCCGACGCCGAACGTGACGGGCAGTTCCGACTGGGACAAATAGCTCGACCCGCCCTTGACCGTGCGCGATTGCGATGTCCCACCATGAACGATCCGCACAACGGCGCCGATCGCATCGCGGTTCGACGCCGTGCCGATCAGCTTGAATCGAATCGAGCGATTCCCACCCATCTGATCGTTGCGAAAGAGTACTGCTGGACCGTTGTTGGTCGTCATCAGCAGATCGACGTCGCCGTCGCCGTCGAAGTCGCCGAGCGCGAGGCCGCGTCCGACGCGCGGTTGCGAGAACGTGCTACCCGCCTGGGTCGACACTTCCCGGAACGAGGCGTTGCCCTGATTGAGAAAGAGCAGCGGTGCCTGCGAATACCCGACGTTGCCTCGAATGTTTCGCACGGTTTCGTCGATGTGCCCGTTGGCCACGATCAGATCGAGCATACCGTCGAGATCCAGGTCTGCAAACACGCATCCAAAGCCGAGCCGATTGAGCGATGGCGTGCCGACGCCGGCGCGCCGTGCGACGTCTTGAAACGTCCCAGACGGCTGTGGACGATACAAGCCGATCATCTCGTTGTCGAAATTGGTCACGGCGAGACCGCTGCGGCCCGAGTTGTCGAAGTCGGCGGCATCGACCCCCATGCCGGCACGCGCTTTGCCATCTTCGCTGAGTGCGACTCCAACCTCGAGCGCCACGTCCTTGAACCGCCCGGTGCGAAGGTTTCGATAGAGCTTGTTTGGCTGTGTGTCGTTGGCCACGAAGACGTCGGGCCACCCATCCTGGTCGTAGTCGATCAGCGTGACGCCGAGCGACTTCGAGCTCGAATCGAAGATGCCGGAGGTGGCTGTGACGTCTTCGAACGTCCCATTGCCGCGGTTGCGGAACAGCCAGCAGGTCTCGCCGCGATACGCCTCCGGCGTGCAGTAGGACTTCTGCTTGCCGTCGAGGCTGCAGAAGACATCGTGCTCCGCCGTCCACTTCACGTAGTTGCAGACGAACAGATCGAGCAGCCCGTCGCGATCGAAGTCGAACCACATCGCCGAGGTACTGAACGCTTGACGGCGATCCAGGCCGCTCGTCTTCGTGACGTCGATGAAGGTGCCCTTCCCGGTATTTCGAAAGAGACGGTTCTGTCCGACGCACGTGACCAGCAGGTCGGGGAATCCGTCGTTGTCGAAGTCGCCGACGGCGACGCCCATCCCGTACATCTCGACATCGAGTCCCGCCGCGCGCGTGACGTCGGTAAACGTGCCGTTGCGGTTGTTGTGAAAGAGGCGAAGCGTCGAACGGCCGCCGCCTTCGCCACGGCTACGGCGATCGGTGGGCCACTCCATGCCGTTCACGAGCAGGATGTCGGGCCAGCCGTCGGCGTCGTAGTCGAGAAACGCGCACCCAGAACCGAGCGTTTCGGGTAAGAGCTTCCCGCCATAGGCGCCGCTGTTATGCCGGAACTGCAGCCCCGCCGCCGCGGTCACGTCGACGAGTCGAAACCCGATTGGTCGCGGAGACTGTGCGAACAGCGACGAGGGCAGTGCCGCCCAGGCCGCCCCCGCGCCGCAGTGAGAGAGAAAATCGCGGCGATTCACAACGGATTCACTAGTCCGTTCTGCAGCGCGTAGACGACGAGCTCGGCCGTCTTGTGCACCCCCAACGTATTCATGATGTTGGCGCGGTGCACGGCGACGGTGTTCGCGCTCAGCTCGAGCTTTTCGGCGATCTGTTTATTCGACAGCCCATCGCAAATCAGCTGCAATACCTCGAGCTCGCGCGGCGTCAGCCGCTTGTTGCGCTCACCCGAGAGCGGCGCGGGCTGTGCGAGTGCCGGGTCTAAGACGGTGTCACCGGCAGCGACACGCTTGACCGCCGCCGCCAGGTCGAGATCGAGCGCGTTCTTGAGGATGTAGCCGCGAGCCCCGGCCGCCATGGCCTGGCGCACCAGCGTTTCTTCAGCGTGCATGCTGAGCATCAGGATCTTGGCCGCCGGCGTGCTCTTCATGATCGTGCGCGTCGCGGCGAGGCCGCTGGTGCCTGGCATCGCTGCATCCATCACGATCACGTGCGGCCGGAGCTCCGTCGTCAGCCGGATCGCCTCGTCGCCGTTGCTGCCTTCGCCGACGACGGCGATGTCCGGATCGTCTTCGAGGAGGCGGCGGAAGCCGCGGCGCACGAGCGCGTGGTCGTCGACGAGGAGGACGGTGATCTTATCGGCCATACGTTCACGCGCGGAGTTACGCCCGCGCTACGAGACCTCAGGTCAAATGTAGAGCGGAGGCTTCAGCCTCCGCGGCGGTCTTCAACGGCACAATCAAGCGCACGCGCGTGCCGCCAGCCGAGGGCCGATCGAATTCCAGGGTGCCGCCGACGATCGCCGCGCGCTCGCGCATCGCGACGAGGCCGAGTCCCTGTCGCGACCGGTCCGGCTCGAGGCCTTTCCCGTGGTCCTCGACTTCCAGCTCCAGTGTAGCGATGTTGATACGCAGACGCACCACGGCCGCGTGGCTGCCCGAATGGTGCGCCACGTTGCTGAGCGCTTCCTGCAGCACGCGGTACACGTGAATACCGACGGTCGCGTCGATCGGCGCGGCGGTGCCAGAGCGTTCGTATTTCACGCTGATTCCAAGCTGCTTCTCGACGGTCGTGAGATACCAGTCGACGGTGCTCTCGAGGCCGAGCTCTTCGAGAATCGACGGGTGCAGCGTCTGCGAAAGGCCGCGGACGTTGTCGAGCGCCGTCTGCGCCACCTCGCGGATCTCGCGAAGATCGGCGCGCAGCGTTGATCCCTCGGGCGCCTGATGGCCCGCCCGCCCCAGCATCGAGCCGATGGCCGTCAGGATCTGGCCGAACTCGTCGTGCAACTCGCGAGAGATCTCGCGCAGCGTCGACTCGCGCGTCGCAATCAGCCGTTGTGCCAGCTCTCGGCGTTCGTTCGAAAGCGCAGCGAGCCGGGCGAACAGCCGGCGATTGGAGTGGATCAGATACAAGCTGGTGGCGACGATCGCTGCGAGAGTGGCCGCGAGGAACCAATAGACCTGACGCTGCACGCTCGCGTAGATCTCCTGGACCTGCTGCGCCGTCTGTTCCTCGCTTTCGTTGTTCTGGACGAGCAGACGCGCGACCGCGGTGCCGAGCGCGGCCTGCCTGGCCTGGAGCGACAGCCGGATCTGCGCGCGCGCCTCGTCGGCGCGTCCCGCGCGTGCGAGCTCGAAGATGCGATCGGACGCGTCCCAGAACTGTGCCACCGAATTGGCAAGGAATTGTCGCTGCTCGGGCGTGTGACGCGCCAACGCGACCTCGCCCTGCCGCTTCAGCGCATCGTCGAGGTCGGTGCGGATGCGTGCGAACTGGTCGGACCAGGCGGTCAGCGGATACGGCTCCTCGTTGTCGAGCATGTCGCGCATCGCCAGCCCGAGCTGATTGAGATCGTTCTGGATGCGCAGCAGCTGCAGCGAGTCGCGCCGGTTGCGATCGGTGAGATCGGTCTGAAGCCGGCGCAGCCCCGAGATCTGCTCGGAGATGTACCACGAGTACGCCACGACGGTGGCCAATGTGATGACGAGCCCGAGGAGCAGAGCCGTCGTTGGCGAGCGGCCCGAAAGCGTCGTCACGGCGGTGCGGTCCTGTCGGATGCGACACGCGCCGCGCGCCGATGAAGCAACAGCCGCGTCCACAAGATGCCGACGATGACGAACGGGCCGAGATACCACGCCAGCATGTACGGGGCGGGCCGCAGATCGTAGGTCGCGTCGACATGCGAGTCCACTGCTCCGCGACCGAGAGGGCCGTCGATGTCGACGTGAACCGAGAACGGTCCCTCGTGGTCGAACACCACGGAGGCGAACTGGTTGGTGAGGTCACCGCGAACGGCGGCGGCGCTCGTATTCAGAGCCGACTCCGGCGCGCGAGGCCCCGCGGGTCCGGCGGTCGTGAGAGGCCGCACCGACACGCGAGCGTGCGTTCCTGACGGAATCGACTGCCCATCCATGGCCGGCTCGATGATCACCCAGAACTGCCCGGCGGCGACGCCGTCGTCAGTCGCGTCTGGATCCGTCCAGACGGAGATCACATAGGGTCCTCGCATTTCGCTCGTCACGATAGGAAACGGCGGTCCTGAATGTGCTGCGACGGATGACGTCAACGCGAGCATGATCGCGATCGTAGATGCAGCCCTTGGCGTGTCTTTCGAATCGGTGTTTTGCGTTCCGTCCTCGGTCCTTGGTGCTTGGTTCTTCGTCCGTCCCTGGTCCCTGGTCCTTCGTTGCGGATTGAGGCAACGGACCACGGACCAAGGACCTGGGACGGACCAAGAACGAAGGCCTAAGGACCAAGGCCGGCTAGAGACATTTGAAGGACCGCGCATCATCCGAACACCGCTCGCATCTCCATCGGCTGCGAGAGGATCCAGATCGCGGTCGTCGTGAGCAGCGCGACGAGAACCAGCCATGGAACTGATGCGCGTCCGGCTGCGGCAGCGTGATCGCGCAGCGAGGTCGCGTGGACGAGGCCGGCGGATCCCGCCGCCCCCAGCAGCACGACGCCGAGCTGGAGTGGGAAGACCGATCCCGGTTGCATACCGACCCATCCCCACGCCGGCTCGCCGAACAGCGCGTGCCCGGACAGATCGATCGCGGCGCTCTGCATCACCGGCACCACGGTCGCGAGGCCGGTCAACAGATGGAAGCCGTAATGAGCCAGCCACACACCGACACCAATTGGTACGAGTGGAAACGCGTACCGCGTGATCGTGTCCCGCAACGGCGTTGCGCTGGCGGAGAGCGAACGCATCGTCCATCCGGCCCCGCCGACGAGCGCGAGCGGGACGACCACGAGTCCAATCACGAACAACAAGAGGAGAGCGGGCGCTTCGGACTGCACCCCTACGATCGCGGCCAGACGGCGCTCGACGAGCGACGAGGGCGCCGTCATCGCGAACGCGTTCAGCAGCGCGGCAAAGGTGAAGACCACGGCGAGCGCCGCGATATCGCGTCGTTGCATCAGGCGGCCGATCCCGGATCGCCGGCGCGGATCGAGCCACTCGGCGCCGGGCACACGCGTGGTCAGCGCGATGTTGTCGTGCGGACACGCCTGGACGCAGTCGAGGCACATCGTGCAGTCCAGGTTGCCGACTTTCATCGGTAGAAACAGGCTCAGCTCGCAGCCGCGGCGCTCCACGCGACGCGGCTCCAGCAGGCTGTGTCGTCCTTTGATGCAGTCCGCGGTGTGACACGTGCGGCACGTCGAGAGATCGCGCACCTGCAGTTCGGTGGGCGACATCGACGAGGCGATGAAGTTGAACTGGCCGATCGGGCACAGGTATTTGCAGAACGATGCGCCTGCGAAGACCAGGTCGACCACGAGCGCCAGCGCGAAGTAGCCGATGACGAACCATGCCGTGGCGCGCGGCAGCGACCACAGATCGAACAGCTCGTACACGAACAGCACCAGCGCGAGCAGCACGATGCCGAGCCACTTACCCCGCAGCCGGCGCGGCCAGCGCAACGCCCGATGATAGAACCGGCGTCCCGTATCGCGGACGAGCATCATGGGGCACGCGGTACAGAACAGGTTCCCGGTCACGAGGAGCGCCACGATGAGCAGACCGCGCCAGTGGATCGAGGTGAGGACCGTGGCCAGGTTGCGAGGCGCGATCTGCGGACCTGTCAATCCATGCGCCACGACTGCCGCGGCGATGACGAGCAGAACGAGCTGCAGCGACAGGCGCGCGTGCCGCCAGTGGAAAAACGGGCCGAGGAGCGGCAGTCGCAGCAGGTCCATCGGACTAGCCGGCCGGCCGCACGCCGGCGAGGTCGATCTGCTTGACGATCCGCGTGCCGTCGCGAAGCTGCCCGCTGACGACGAGAATCCAGTCGCCGGCCATCGTCAACTGCATCTGCGCTTCGTACTCGCCGTCGCCGCGCTCGGCCAGCTCGGCCACGACGGGTGCCATGCCCGGATGTGACATCTGTCCTTCGAGTCGCAGCTTGGCGCCGATGACGGGCGCCTGCGAGCGATCACGCAGCGTAATGCGAGCGATCAGCGGACTGCCCGCGGAGGGCGGCGATGGATCGATCGTCCAGCTCGCGTTGACCTGATCGGACGGATTCGGGCGACACGCGGCCACCCAGACGGGCGCCCACGCCAGGAGAACGGCGCAGACGAGCAGGCGTACGGCCCTCAGGAGGCGGGACTGAGCCCGCGGTGCCATGCGCACGTGCACTGCTGCTGACTGGCCACGGTCCGAGGGGGGAACATGTGGAAGTACATCGCAATCATCATCGGGATGAACACGATGGTGTTGTAGAAGAGGTGCAGCTCGACGCGTGGAATCCACAGCTGCAACAGGCTCGTGGGCACCGGACGGCCGAACAGGTTGTGTCCGAGCAGATACTGGCCCTGAAGCAGGAAGTGTTCGATGTGATGGAAGAACTGAATCGACAGCGCGATGGTCCACCACTTCCGATCCTGCTCACCGGTGAAGCCCGCACGCAGCGTCCACAGTCCGATCAACATCACGAGCGCGTACCCGTAATGCAGGATCTCGGACGTGACGAGGTACGGGAAGAAATAACCAAGGGCGCCGCGCGCCTGAGGAACGGGCCATCCAAGCGCGTAGATCTGAAACGCCTGCAGCAGATGCTCGGCCCAGTGCGCGAGCACGATCACCATGAACGTCTGCAGCGCGCGCTCGTGCCACTGCGCATTCAGTCGTTGCACCAACGTCTGCTGTCCGGTCGCGTCGAGTGTTCCGGCGTGCGCCGCGTACATCGTGGGCTAATCCTTTAGTATTAGGCCCAAAAACAGCCCGTGACTCTGAAGGTAACCTTCGCTCACGTTCGAGTCAAGAAGGGCTGATGGTGTCTTGACCCGCTGGTGTGCCGAGCGTATAACCGGCGGACGTCTTCGGTGATCAGAGCTGTTCACGGTTCAAAGTTCAGCGTTCAGAGTTCCGAGTTCTGCGTCCTGGGTTCAGCCCCGAACCTTGAACGTGGAACCATGAACGCTGAACCGTGAACCATGAACCGCTCTTGCGTGTGCTCACGAGCGGACGTCTCCGCTCCTTGGTCCGAGGGAGAAACAATGCGTACTCTACGAGCGACTCGCCTCCTCATCGTGTCGTTGGCGAGCGTGCTGCTGCCAGGAATCGTCTTCGCACAGGGAACCATTGCAGGAATCGTCAGGGATTCGTCGGGTGCGGTGCTCCCGGGTGTGACCGTCGAAGCGGCGAGCAGCGTGCTCATCGAGAAAGCCCGGACTGCCGTCACCGACAACACCGGTCGCTATCAGATCGTCGACCTTCGCGCGGGGTCGTACGACGTCACGTTCACGCTGCCGGGCTTCTCGACGGTCAAGCGTCAGGGCATCGAGCTCACCGGCGTCATGACGGTTGCCGTGAACGCCGATCTCAGGGTCGGCGCCGTGCAGGAGACGATCACCGTCACGGGCGAGTCGCCGGTCATCGACGTCCAGAGCGTTCGGCGCCAGGCGACGATCTCCGGCGAGGTCTTGAGCACCATTCCGACGGCGCGTGGCTACACCGGCGTGATGCTGCTCGTGCCGGCGATCCAGACGCAGGGCAGCTCGCCGGCCAACGTCCAGGCGACGCCCGGCATGGTCGTCTTCGGAACGCCCGGCGGACGCAACGGCAACGAAGGGCGGCTGCAGGTCGACGGCCTCGGCGTCGGCGCAGCGCGCAACGGCGGCGGCGTCTCCGGATACAACGCCGACATCGCCAACGCGCAGGAGATCACCTTCACCGTGTCGGCCGGCCTCGGCGAAGCCGAAGTGTCCGGTCCGACGCTGAGCGTCGTTCCAAAGACCGGCGGCAACGAGATCCGGGGCTCGGTGTTCCTTGCGGGTGTGAGCGAGAGCATGGTCGGGAGCAACTACACGCCGGAACTACAGGCGGCTGGTCTCGCGACCCCGGGCCGCCTGCTCAAGCTGTGGGACTACACCGCCGGCATCGGCGGCCCTATCAAGAAAGACCGGTTGTGGTACTTCCTCAACCTGCGCAATCAGGGTTCGTACTCGTCGGTGGCGAACATGTGGGCGAACAAGAACGCCGGCGACCCGACCAAGTGGACCTACGAGCCGGACCTCACGCGGCAGGCGCGTACCGCCGGCAGCTGGTCGGTCGCTAGCTTGCGACTGACAACGCAGGTGACGCCGAGGAACAAGTTCAACATCTACTGGGACGAACAGAAGCCGTGCACGGGCGCGACCTACTCGACGAACGACGATGGGTGCCGCAACCAGCCGAGTGATGGCGGGTTCGTCTACGGCGGTTCGCCGACGGCGGCGCCCGAGACCGCGACTTACGAGAACCGGTTCCAGCGTGTCCAGCAACTGACGTGGTCGTCGCCGTTCACCAACCGCGTGCTGTTCTCCGCCGGCTTTGGCGACTACCTCACGCGTTGGGGCGGCGATCAGATGCCCGGCAACCCGACGCGGAGCCTGGTTCGCGTCACCGAGCAGTGCGCGCCGGCGTGCGCCGCCAACGGCAACATCCCCGGCCTCACGTATCGCTCGGCCAACTGGGCGTCGCACTGGATGGGGCAGCACAACTGGAACGCCTCAATGACGTATGTCACCGGCGCGCACAACATGAAGTTCGGCTATCAGGGCACGTTCTACGCCGACGACGAACAGTACTTCACGAACGACGAGAAAGTGGCCTATCGGCTGAACAACGGTGTGCCGAACCTGGTCACGCTGACGCTCCACTCGAATCTCCGCAAGCTGCGCACCCGGTATCACGCCGTGTTCGCCCAGGAGCAGTGGACGCTCGGCCGCATGACGCTGCAAGGCGCGCTGCGATTCGATCACGCGTGGAGCTATTCCCCCGAGCAAGTCGTCGGCCCCACCCGGTTCCTGACCACGCCGATCGTCTTCGCGCGTACGCCTGGCGTCGTGGGCTATAACGACATCTCGCCGCGCGTCGGCATGGTGTACGACCTGTTCGGCAACGGCAGAACTGCACTCAAAGTCAACATCGGCCGCTATCTCGACGCCGCCAGCAACAACAACGGTAATTACTCGATCACCAACCCGACGTCGCGCATGGCCGGGAGCACGGAGCTCGGCCAGCCGCCGATTACACGCGTGTGGAACGACCTCACGTTCCCCGTCGGCGATCCGCGCCGCGGCAACTTCGTGCCCGATTGCGAGTTGCTCAATCCGGATCCGAACGGCGAGTGTCAGGTGATCAGCGATCGCAACTTCGGCACCGCGCGGCTGAGCCGCAATTTCGATCCGGCGGCGCTCGAGGGCTGGGGCGTGCGTCCGGCCGACTGGGAGTTGGGCCTGTCGGTGCAGCACGAGGTCTTGCCGCGCGTGTCCGTGGAGGTCGGCTACTTCCGTCGCTGGCTCACCAACTTCTTCGTCGACGACAACCTCGCGACCGTGCCCGGCGATTTCACACGATTCGGCATCACGGCGCCGTCAGATCCGCGCCTGCCCAACGGCGGCGGCTACACCATCGACAATTTGTACGACGTCGATCCGGCCAAGGCGGGGCAGATCAACAACTACTTCACCAAGGCGGAGAACTTCGGCGAGTGGTATCAGCATTACAACGGCATCCTGGTGAACGTCGCGGCGCGGCCGCGCAGCGGCCTCACGATTCAGGGAGGACTCCTGACGGGACGGACCGTGCGCGATCTGTGTGACATCCGGAGCGCGAACCCCGAGCTGAGCTACACGACGCCGGCCAATGCCAGCGGTCCCGGCAACGTTTACGCGAGCCCGGTGTTCCCGTACTGTCACACGTCCACTGGCTTCACGACGCGCGTGACAGGATTGGCGGCGTATACGGTGCCGAAGATTGATGTGCTCGTCAGCGGAACGTTCAGAAGCGAGCAGGGAGCGCCGCTGTCAGCGAACCTCGTGGTCCCTAATGCCACCCTCGCGCCGATTCTCGGCCGCAACCTGTCGAGCGGCCCCACTGGGAACATCACCGTGAACTTGATCGAACCTGGCACGCTGTATGGCGATCGTCTGAACGAAGTGGACTTCAGAATCGCGAAGATCCTGCGATTCGGACGGACGCGCACGAACGTCGGCTTCGATATCTACAACCTGTTCAATGCGAATCCGGCGCTGACGTATAACCCGGCGTACAGCTTCACTCCAGGGGCGGCGACGCAGCAGCCGTGGCCGCGGCCGACGTCAGTTCTGACGCCGCGGTTCGCGAAGATCAGCGCGCAAATAGATTTCTGACGACGACAATTTCCAATCTCCAACTCCCAACTCCCAACGCAACAGAGCTCCTTGGGAATTGGGAGTTGGGCGTGCACGAAATTGGGGCTTGTCAACATTCCGCAGGTCGTGCTTCACTAATAATTGCCATGAGGCACGTGACCATCCCGGCCGCCACGTTTATGTGGCTGCGACCCATCAAAGGCGTCGGACGGAATACGTCCGGTTGCCAGAGATAGGCAGGGGAGGGTTGCGACTTCATGAGTCTTAGATAGATTCCAGCCTTCGGTTTCAATCCTCTCCAACCAACCACGGAGTCTCGTGGTCTTTCTGCAGCGCGCGCTAGCTCCAGGCGCGATGAGCACGAGCGCAGTGCGCTCTGTTTGCAGCGGAGGTGTGTCGTTGGCCTGGAGTCTGTTGGGCCGTGAGGCGGCGGCGCTGCTTCGGTCTCCAAAACCGAGGGCTGCTGGTTCGACTCCAGCCACGGTCGCCACGTGTTGTCGGGTCTTTGAAAAACGAGCGGTGATCCTCGCTCCATATGCTGTGCCCGCACCTCGGGATGAGGACTTTGCGCTACGAACGCGAACAGGGAGGTTCGAGTCCTTCTGCGGGCACCACACGTGAGCGGGTGTGATGTAGAGGCTGCATGGCAGGGCGCCACCCTGATCGAACCGGTTCGACTCCGGTCATCCGCTCCAATTGTTCGACGACGGCGGACAGGGCGGTTATGTGCTGCCCTGCAAAGCTAGAGCGCGCGGTTCGACTCCGCGGCCGTCGTCCAAGACGTCGGCGCGTAGCAAAACTGGATTGCACCCGGTTTACACCCGGTTCCATGGGAGTTCGAGTCTCTCCGCGCCGACCAACGTTTGATCGGGGAGTGGGCCAAAGGCTAGCCACCTGCCTTGGGAGCAGGGCATCAAGCGAGTTCGATTCTCGCCTCCCCGACCACGACTCCTGACGTAGCTGAGGAGGTTTAGCGCCGCGCCGAAGACGCGGAGAGGCCCGTTCGAGTCGGGCCGTCAGGACCAATGGGCTGCGGAGCGACCGCGGTTCGATTCCGCCGACTCTATGGGGAGTAGAGTTGGGCGATGACCCCCGAAGGCTATTGGTTCAAGTCTTCGAAATTCGAAATCGAGCCTGGCGAGGACGACGAGATCAATCCGCGGATCTATGGAAGGCAACTTGCCCGGTGGTTGAAGGAGCGTCTAGAGGAAAGAGGCTACGCCGTCGAAGCGATCATCAACGAAGACTGGGGCCGCTGCCTGATGTGCAGCCGCGATCCGTTCATGCTCTGGGTTGGCTGCGCGAACATGACTGTAGGCGAGATCGCGGGGAACGATGCTGCAGCCGACGCTCCGTCTCCGGCGAAGGACAACATCATCTGGCATTGCTTCGCGACCGCCGAAGTGTTCTGGGTGAAAAGATGGCTTCGCAGGATTGATACGAAGCCCGCCGTCGCGAAACTGACACAGGACCTGGGAGAGATTCTCCGCGCAGAGCCCGAGATCAAACTAGTCCCAGAACCCTGACGCTGACCCGGGCTTGAGCCACGGGCTGGCTCAGGCGGACCGCATGAGCGATTCGACGGGCGGAGCCAGGCGAACGCCCGGTTCCAACGCGCGAAAAGGTAGTGTCGCAGTTTGATTGATCGGCTTTCGCACAGAGCTACTTCTGTTTGCGGCGACCGAAGAGCGTCACGAATCCGCGCACAGCCCAAACGCGGCACCCACGCGGTAAACACCGGAGGTTCGAGTCCTCCCTTCTCCACCATCGGCGAGTGGTCAAACTGGAAAAGGCGCCACGTTCAGACCGTGGAGGTTTTTGGGGTTCGAATCCCACCTCGCCGACCATCTCTTGCTCCGAGATACCCAGCGCTGTCACGCACGTTCCCGTTGCGGAGCGTGTGTTTCAGCGTCTGGGCATTTCGCGATTCGGGCTTACTTCCGCCCCGGATTGTTGGCCGGCCCCATGCCCCAGATCTGAATCACGGCCGGCTCTTTCTTCGCGCCGTCGTAATGCATCTCATTCGCGCGGTGGTAGACGTAGGTGCCGGGACCGACCGGTACGGTGCTGTCCGGGTCGTACTTGTCGCCCGACCCGAGCCACCATGTGCCTTCGAGCACCACGATGAAGCGGTCGTTGGGATGCGAGTGCGGCATGCTCATGTTGCCCGGCAGCCATCGCAACCGAACGACGTACGGGCCCGGCTTCGCGGGATCGCCAAACAGGACCGCCTGCTCCTGCGTGCCGGCGGCGTTGCGCACCCACTTGATACTCTCTGGTTTCACGACCTCCACCGCCTTCGGATTGAGCTGGGCCGCGTAGCCAAGCGTCTGGGGCATGGCCAGGACGCAGGTCCCGAGGGCCAGCGCGCGCATCAGTCGTCTCATGTGATTCCCCCTTCGGGCCGTCGCGAGGCGGCCCCACTCTCTCCATCGCAGTGACGGGGCATAGCATACCGCGCGCGACGCGCCTCAGAGTTTCTTCAGCAGCGCCGCCGCCTTCTCCTTGAATTCCTTGTCCTCGGGCGTCCACTCCGGGTTGAGCGGCGCGGCGAACACCGCCTGCAGCTCGCGCCGGGCGTCGTCCTTCTTGTCCATCTCCAGGTAGGTTTCGGCCAGGAAGAAGTGCGTCGCCGTGCTGTTGGCGTCGTACCCGAGCGATCGCTTGAGGTGCTCGACCGACTTGTCTTTGCTGCCCCCGAACAGGCGGGGCACCTTGAGATACCAGCGGCCCAGCGCGCGATCGGCCGAGCCCTGCAGATATCCCGCATCGATCATCAGGACGGTCTCGAGCGCCTTCTTGATCGGGCCGCGATACTTGATACCCGCGCGTAGTCCGAAGCCTTCGGCCATGGCGCCCATGTCGGCGGCGAGCCAGAAATGTCCCTCGGCGCGATTCGGTTGAAGTGCGACCGCCTTGTTCGCCGCGTCGATGCCACGCTCGAACTGCTTGCGCTGCTCATTGGGCGCGACGTGCCCGCCAAGCCAGTAACAGGCGCGGGCAAGCTTCCACGCCGACTCGAAGTCGCGCGGATCCTTGGCGAGGCGCGCCTCCCAGATGCGCGCCGCTTCGGTCGCGCTCGCCAGGTGCTCGCGATCCGCGTAGAGCCGATCGGGATCAGGCGCTGCACCCTGCGCACGCAGGCTGGCTGTCATCGCCACAATTCCGACGAGAATCGCCACGCGTCGCATGCAGGGTTTCCTACTGCCTGACGCCTGAGACCGCCCTTCCCCCTAGCCCCTACTTCCTTGCCCCCTATTTAGGCTTCACTCCACCGAAGAAGATGTGCTCGACATCTTTTTCGTTCTCGCAGACGTTCTCGATGATTTCGGTGTCCGGCAGCAGATTGAACGGGATCGTCACGCTCCACGGTTTCGTGTACGTCTTCGGATCGTCGAATGTGAACTCGATCTCGAGATGGCCGAAGTCGCGCCGGCGCCAGCGCTCCGTCACCTGCATCGCTTCGCTTCGCGGGTGCCCGCCGTCGTCCAGCCAGGCCCTGTCGTTGAAGCCGGTGACGTTGACGACGAACGTATCGCCGTCCCACTTGCCGATCGAATAGCCGAACCAGGTCGGGAGCCGTTCGGCGGGGAAGTCGCGGCCGTCGGTGAAAATCTGACGGTACTGGGTGAAGTTCTCGAACAGGACGATGGTGAGGCCTGGCGTCTGGACGACTTTCCACGGATAGCCCGGAACCATCATTGCGGTCGGGATGGTGTGCGGCAGGCAGCGGCCGGCCGGGCGGTCGCGCCCTTCCGTATCCTGCCGCTCCTTGAACAACGCCGCGGCCCATGGCTGAAACGGCGCGTCGAAGCCGGCGCGCCTGGCGATATTCGTCAGGAAGCGGCCGTCCGCGGCATTCCAGAGGCCCTGCAAGTCGGGCTTGCCATCGGGCAGGCGCGGCGCCGGCGCCTCCAGATTCGGCTTGCCGTCGGCTGTTCGCGGAATTCGCGGGTCAGGGTGCTTCAGGTACTGCGCCGACAAGACGCAGGAAAAGACGACGAGCGCTGCGCCCATGGCGCACGCGCGCACTGGCGCCGGACTGAGCATGAGGGCCTCCGCAGCAATTATATTGGCGCGAGTTCCGGAGTTCCTGAGTTCCTGAGTTCCTGAAGTTCCGCAGTTCGACAAACCGGAACCCGAGAACTCGCCCAACTCCTATCGGAGTTGCTGGATCTGCGCCTGAACGAAGGCTGGCCGCGCGGATGCGAATGCGGCGAGCTCGGCGAGTGCAGTCTCGAGCTCCTCGTTCGAGTAGGGCTTCAACGCATCGGCCCTCGCGGCCGGGCGCACTTGCTGTGATTGTGCGGCGATTTCGCGGACCAGCCAGTTGTCGTTGGCGGCCGCGCGTAACGCATCGGCGGCGTAGGTGAAGAACAGGTTGCGCAGAACGGGGTCCTGCAGCGCGCGTCGCATCAGCACGTTCTCGTTGGCACCGGCGAGCAGCGGGTAGGTGGCGGCGAACAGCGAGTGGTCGGCGTCCCACGGAAACAGCCGGCTCTGGCCCGACGCGGCGTCGCGATACAGATAGAAGTTGTTCATCCCCGCGTATCCGAGCACGCCGTCCCATTCGGCCAGCACCGCTTCGGCGGCGATCAGCCGCAGCGTCGAGTCGAAGTCGAGCCGCGCGCCGACGGCTTCGCGGAACTGACCGGCCGGCGCCTCGTTGATGGTGCGAAACAGCTCGCGGATCGGATCGTACAGATCGAACGTCGAGAGCAGCTGTGGCGATCGCGATTCGAACAGCGGTCGATATCCGTCCAGGTCCTCGCCTGGAAACGTCGCGTAGAAGGGCAGCACCCAGTGGAACTCGAACAGCACGCCGTTTGCGTTGCCGAGGGTGCGCTGCACGAACGTCGGGTCGATCGGCTCGGCGACCGTGTACAGGCCGACCGACTGGTCGTTGACGAACAACTCTGCGTGCACTTCACGCGGCGCCAGGATGCCCAGCCGCCGCATGAACGCGAACGCGACGCGCTCGCGGATCATCGAGGGATCGGTCGTGAGGTTGTCGAGCACGAGCGCACGCAGTCCGAGGAACTGGCCGCGCGAGCTGTAATGCGCGAAGTCGAGCTCGAGGCCCGGCTTGATGCCGCTTCGGCTGCCGAGTCCACGCGAGCGCACGCCGACGTTGCGCACGCGAAGGCCATTCCAGGTCACATCGGCGGGGTAGAAGTCGTTCGACGTGAAATTGGCGCGCAGCGCGTCCCAGTCGCGCGAGTGCATGGTGACGTGGATCCCGTGCACGACGGCGCCGTCGAACAGGTCGTCGGCGGTCTGGGCGTGTACCGGACCGGCGAGAAGCGCCCACGCCAGCGCCGCACCGGCGACGACGGTCGTTCTCGACATGCGATCGCGAAGCATGAATGTCACCGGCCTCAAAGTCCGAACTGGAGCCGCATCACGGTCGTCCATGGCGCGATCGGCGCGAGGTCGCGCACGCCGAGCGGATCGATCAACTGCTCACGCACGGCATTGGCCTGCAGGCGGACCCACCGATTGACGGTCCACGTGGCGCCGATCGTCCAGGCACGCTGCGAGAGCGGCGCGACGTGATCGGCGCGCGGATTGGTGAACGCTTCGTCCGTCGTGTTTCCGCTCGAGAACGCGAGACGATCGAATCTGCCGCTGACGTCGACGGCCGTCCCCTTCTTGCCGGGTTCGCCGACGACGCGCCAGACGCCGGTGACGTAGGCGCCCCTGACGATCAGGTTCGAGAGGTCCTCGCCGGTCACGGCCTGCTGTTTCCGCTCGTCCATGAGCTGGAGCAACTCGCCCTTCAACGTGAATCGGCCGGCAGACCAGAGGCTCTCGAAGCCGAGCCGCGTTCTGGCGCCGTTGACGTACATCCGGTCGAAGAACCGCTCGCCGTCGAGCGCGCGACCGGTCACACCGTAAAGGCCCTCCGGCATCGTGTTGCGCGCGAACGCCACGCCGAACGCGAGATCCCGCGTCGTCCCGTCTTCCTCATCGCGAACGGGTGCCAGCGTGACGCGTCCGGCGATCGTGCCGAAGCCCGCCGTCACGTCAGCGCGATTGCCGTCGACCGGCACCTCCACGCTGTCGGTGTGCTTGAACACGCCGACTTCGTACTTCACCAGCCGCTCCGCCAGACGACCGTGCACCATCACGCCGAGATCGCGCCCTGGCGACATCGCGGTGACGGCGGCCGAGCGTTCCAGGAAGTCGAGCGCGAATCCGCTGGTCGTGTGCTCCATGCTGAAGGGGACCTTGAACCGACCGGCACGAATGCGCAGCGCCGGTGTGATCTTCACGTCGCCGTAGATATCGCGCCACGGCGACTCGGCCTCGAGCTCGCGTTCGATCTGGAACTCGAGACGATCGAACAGTTCGCCATCGAGGCCGATGCGCCGTCGACCCCACTCGAATCGGTCGTCGATCGGTTCGCCCTGGTCGGTCAATAGCAGATCGGTCTGAAACCTCGCGTGCGGTTCCAGCCGCACGGCGTCGCCGGCGCGAAACACGCCGTCGTCCCATCGAGCGCCGTCGTCCTGTTTCGAGCGCGTACCGTTCTGCGCCGACGCGGGCACCGCGATCGCGACCGTCAGCAGCGCTGCAGCGACGTAGGCGTGGATTGTGCAGCGGCTCAAAACAAGCTGATTCATTGGTTCCGGTGTGTCGCGCGAATGACCGTGCGGTTGTATGCAGGGCCGCCGGCCAGTAACTGCTATCGGCGTCGTTCGCTTTTGACATGAACGCAGACCGGCCGACCGATCGCGGCGACGGCGCCAGCCTTCACAGGCGCTCACGCTTTGGCACACTCAGCGTCGTGACGATGCTGGCGGTGCTGTCGTGTGCTCGTGGGGATTGGGATGTCACCGGCCCGACCGTCCCTGCGACCGTAGTGCTCGCCGCCGGCGACATCGGGCTGTGCGGCTCGCTCGGTGCGGCGCAGACCGGCCAGATGCTCAGCGAGCTCCCCGGGACGATTCTCGCGGTCGGCGACCTCGCCTATCCGCACGGATCCGCAGAGGACTTCGCGGCTTGTTACGACCCGGTCTGGGGACCGCACAAGCCGCGGACGAAGCCCGCTCCCGGCAATCATGAGTACGAGACCGCCGGGGCGCAGCCGTACTTCGACTACTTCGGCGGCGCCGCCGGGCCCGCCGGCCTCGGCTACTACAGTTTCAAAGCTGGTGATTGGGCTGTGCTATCGCTGAACAGCAACGTGCCGATCGGCAGCACGACCGCCCAGTGGCAATGGATTCGGTCGGAGCTGACGGCCAGCGCGGCCCCTTGCACGCTCGCCTACTTTCATCACCCGCTGTATAGCTCCGGCCCCAACGGTGACAACGCGCGCATCGCAGGACTGTGGCAGTTGTTATACGACCAGGGCGTCGACGTCATCGTCAGCGCGCACGAGCACTTGTACGAGCGCTACGCCCCGATGACACCCGACGGCCAGCGTAATGACCTCCGGGGCATTCGCCAGTTCATCGTCGGTACCGGCGGCGCAGGCCTCTATTCGATCCAGCGCCTTCACCCATTGAGCGAGGCGCAGCTGATCTCACACGGTCTGTTGAAGCTCACGCTGACCGCGCACGGATATCAGTGGGAATTCCTGCAGGTGAACGGCACCATCGGCGACAGCGGTTCGGATTTCTGTCACTAGAGCCTCGAGCCTCGAGCCTCGAGCCTCGAGCGTCGAGCCTAGAGCCTAGAGCCAGCTGAAGATGCCGTAGAGCAGGAGCAGCGCGCCAAGCATGACGGCCATCGCGCGCAGGCCGAGATACAACCGGCGCACCGCGAGATGCTTCGCGTGGTTCTTCCGTGCGAGGCTGTGGATCTGGACCGCGAGTTCCGCGTTCAACTGGGTGAGACGAACGTTCTGCCACGCCACCCAATGCTCGGAGGCGGTTCGCTCGATGATTTCCTCGAAGTGCCGTACGCCGGCGGGGTGATCGAGACGGTCGTTCGACCACGAGCTGATCTCGGGCTTGAACCACCCCGGGTGGAGCGCTTCGATCGCCTGAAGGATGAAAAACATCAGCAGGATCGCGTAGCCCGAGAACACCACCGCCATGGCGATGCGTTCGTTCCGACTCAGTGCCGCGATCGCGTCACCGCGGGTGAGAAATATGAACGGGACGGCGTTGAGCGCCCCCATCACGATGAGGGCGAAGCGGGCCTCGCGGTTGCTGATATCGATGAGATCGTAGGCCTCTTCCGAGGCATCGACCAGCGCCCGATACTGCTCCCAACCGTCGAGCGACCGTGTCGAATCCTGTAGCCGCTTCAGCTCTTTC
>Ga0207428_10001363_pt1 | contig 25962 bp, 24 predicted proteins | sample RhiMethybrSRZTD1_FD_187600 | JGI IMG/M metagenome (GOLD analysis project Ga0207428, IMG submission 187600) | Populus rhizosphere microbial communities from Tennessee, USA - Rhizosphere MetaG P. TD hybrid SRZTD1 (SPAdes) (version 3) | ecosystem: Host-associated > Plants > Roots > Rhizosphere >...
CGTCGAGCCCGAAGCGCGGGCGAGGGGCAAGGGGAAGACGGCGAAGGCCGCCAAGGCCGCGAAAGCCACCAAGGGCAAGCCGGCGAAGGGCAAGACCGCCAAGGCGGTCAAGGCCAAGGTGGCCGAAAAGCCCGCCAAGAAGGTCGCCAAGAAGCGGAAGTGATGCTGCGCGTAGTTCTCGCGCTCGTGCTGACCCTCGGCGTCCTCGCCGCGCCGGCCGCCATCGACGCGCAGCAGCCGAAGGGGAAGGTCTGGCGCGTGGGCTTCCTTGCCGGCGGCGCCCGCACGCCGGACGGAGCGCCGCCCGCTGTGCTACGCGCGGCGCTGAAAGAGCTCGGCTACATCGAGGGGCAGAACGTGGTCTACGCGGCGCGGTTCGCCGAGGGGCAGAAGGGACAGCTGCCCGCTCTCGCGGCCGAGCTGGTCGCCGAACGGGTCGACGTGATCGTGACGGTCGGCGGGCCCTCCACCGCCGCTTCCCGCGGGGCCACGTCCACCGTCCCCATCGTGATGGCGCAGGTCGGCGACGCCGACGGCCTTGGCCTCATCAACAGCCTCGCCGCGCCCGGCGGCAACGTCACGGGCGTGACCGATCTGTCCTCCGACCTCAGCGCCAAGCGGCTCGAGCTCCTCAAGGAGGCGGTGCCCAAGGCCGAGCGCATCGCCGTCTTGTACAACGCCGACGACATGGGCATGGTCATGCGCTTCCACAGCGTGGAGCGGGCCGCCCAGCTCCTCCGCGTAGCGGTACAGGCCCTCGGCGTACGCCAGCCCAACGATTTCGAGACCGCCTTCGTCGCCATGGGTCAACACCGGCCGGACGCGATGTTCCTGGTCACGGACTCCCTGACCCTTCTGAACCGCAAGCGCGTCATCGAGTTTGCGTCGGCGCACCGGATCCCCGCCATGTACGAGTTCAGCTTCCTCGTCCAAGACGGCGGCCTCATGTCCTACGGGGCGAGCCAGGACGATAACTTTCGTCGGGCCGCCGCCTACGTGGACCGCCTGTTCAAGGGCGCGACGGCCAGCACGCTTCCCGTCGAGCGGCCCAGCCGCTACTATCTCGCCATCAATCTCAAGACTGCGCGCACGCTGGGCTTCACGTTCCCGCCCTCGATTCTGGTGCGCGCGGATCAAGTCATCGAATAGGCCCTCGATAAGGAAGGACAGCCATGGCCAAAGCAGCGGCGGCGAAGAAAACGGGACCGGTTGAGAAGAAGCTGATCGGCGTGGCCGACACGGTCATCACCGCCGCGGAGAAGAGCAAGGACCCGACGCTGGCCATCCCGGTGCGCAGCCTCGCCAACGTCAACTTCGACGCCAAGCGCGGCATCATCCAGCTCGGCAAGCGCAAGCAGGCGCGCACGTTCTTCAACGTGGGCATGGCGAAGAAGTTCATGCAGACCGTGCTGGTGGCGGACGCGCTCAGCGAGCTCCAGCGGCAGAACCTCACCACCTCCCTCCGCGAGATCTACTACCGCACCAAGCACACCATGAAGGGCTCGCACGAGAACACCTTCGACGGGCAGAACGAGTCGGACCCGCTCATCGAGGATCTGGAGGTCACCCTCGCCGCCCTCCGCGAAGAGCTCCACGTGCGCGCGGAGAACGCGGGCAGCATCGTGGGCCCGGTGGTGTTCGGCGACGACGGCGACCGCGTGGACTGCGCGCGCCTGGGCAAGGGTGGCTACTCGGTGCCGTCGATCGTGGAGCCCGAGTACCTCGAGATCCGCCGCTGCACGGCGGACTTCGTCCTCCTCGTCGAGAAGGGCACGCAGTGGAACCGCCTCAGCGAGGACAAGTTCTGGCGCCGCTACAACTGCGTGCTCCTCACCGGGAACGGCCAGCCCCCCCGCGGCGTCCGCCGCCTGGCCCGCCGCCTCCACGAGGAGTACAAGCTCCCCGTCTACGTCCTCGTCGACAACGACCCCTGGGGCTACTACATCTACTCGGTGGTGAAGCAGGGCTCCATCAACCTCGCTTTCGAGAGCGAGCGCATGGCCATCCCCAAGGCCAAGTTCATCGGCCTCTCCAGCGCCGACCCCGACGCCTACGGTCTCCCCCGCAACGTGGGCATCAAGCTCAACGACAAGGACATCGGCCGCGCCAAGGAGCTCCTGAAGTACCGCTGGTTCGAGAAGAAGCCCTGGCAGGAAGAGATCAAGCGCATGCTCGGCAGCGGCCTCAAGTACGAGCTGGACGCGCTGGCGAACAAGGACTTCCGCTACCTGACGAAGACGTACCTGCCGAAGAAGCTGAAGGACGAGGACTGGCTGGACTAAGGGCAGTGGAACGGGCTGGGGGAGTCCCGGTTGCGGGCGGATCAGGTGATTGAGTAAGCCATATGGAGCACGCTCGCCCACGCAGCATGACAATAAAGACGGCCCCTCACATGTTCGGTGGTCCTTTGGCTAGGCTGCGTGATCACCTTTGTTGGTCCCGTAGCGGGCCAATCCGAGAACGCTTCAGCGATCGGGGTTGAAGGTATCAAGCGCGTGCTCACCGACCAGAAACAATGGAGGTTGTACTGGGACCGCGGCGTTGAGCGACCGCGTATCGCTGGGAGAATGTCTGAGCGTTCAGGGTCGCTCACGCTTGAGTTCATGCGCGTAGGGCAACAGCTCGTAGCGCACGCCGAACGCGATGAAGTCCACCACGCGGAATGCGAGTTCGAGGTTAGTTTGAAGGGCGATGGATTCACCTTTGAGGGGTGTTGGGGCACTGACAAGACGATGACCTACGATCCGGACGACCGCGAGTATCCATTCAAGGGGCGCTACGACGGAACATCGCTATGGCTGGCGCCAATCGAATGAGTCGCTAGCCACTAGGATTCGGTTTGTGGCACCCGACCAACATCTCGGCATCCTGGAGACCGTGAGGTGGGCGCCTGGACGGCCCCGTCGCGAGCTACTAGCCCGAGGCGGGGAAGGGCAGCTGCCCGTGCGCTATCTCCTCACCCACCAGGCGGGGCTCCCCGCCCTGATCGGCGAGGTGATCCGCGGCGTCACCGGCCAGTCCATCGGCGCCTACTTTCGCACTGAGCTCGGCGGGCCCGCCGGCATCCTGGAGCGCCCCACGCGCTACGGGCTCGGCTCTCAGCTCACGATGCCCGAGCGGCGGCTCGCCCCGGGCCCGCGCGCCTTCGGCAGCACGCGCACGTCCGGCGGCTGATCGAGCTGGTGTACGCGGCGCTCTGACGCCGCCGCATCTAACCCGCTGCATTGACCGGCTCCACGCACGCTCTTACGATAGCGGCATGACGGAGTACGCGATCCAGACGCGCCGCTTCACGCGCGCGGAATACGACCACCTGATCGACATCGGATTCTTCCAGCCCGGCGACCCCGTCGAGCTGCTGGGCGGTCAGCTCGTGGTGTCGGAGCCCCACGGCGCGTCTCACTACGAGGCGATCCGCCGGGCGGCGCGTGCCCTCGAGGCGGCCTTCGGGCCCGGCTGGGACGTCCGGATGCAGGCGCCGGTGTGGCTCGACGACGAGTCCGAGCCCGAGCCTGACCTCGCCGTGGTGCGGGGCAGCTTCGAGGACTACTTCCAGGCGCATCCCGACCGTCCCGTGCTCACGGTGGAGGTCGCCGACTCGCGGCTCGGCTTCGACCGGCGGCACAAGGGGAGTCTCTACGCCCGGGCTGGCCTGGCCGACTACTGGGTGGTGAACCTGGTGGATCGCGTGCTCGAGGTGTATCGCGAGCCCGTCCCCGACGCCGAGGGGCCCTTCGGCTGGCGCCACGCGCGCCGCGAGGTGCTCGGGCCCGCCGAGGCCGTCACGCCGCTTGGGGCGCCGAGCGCCATCATCCGCGTCGCCGACCTTCTGCCGTAGCGCCGCCCTACCTCCAGCGCGCCCCGCTAGGTCTGCGGCCGCAGCACATCGATCGCCCACGCAAGGTCCAGCCGTTCGCCCAGCCAGAGGGGAAAGCCGGTACGCCGGGTGATGCAGAGGCCGACCTCGGCGTGCCGCGCGCGCACTGTCGCCATCGGCTGCTTCGGGCAAGAGCTCACCGCCCGGGCGACGAAAGTGCAGCGCCTCGTCGGGCCCGGGGGCGATCTCGAAGCCTTCCTCATGCACGGCGCGGTGGTGTCGGCGGCACAGCAAGGCGAGATTCGACAGCGTGGTGGGGCCTCCGCGGGCCCAGTGCTGGATGTGATGGCCTTCCGTGACGCGGCTGCCGCACCCGGGGAAGCGACAGCCCTGGTCCCGGGCCTGTAGAGCCCGCCGCAGGGCCGGTGGAATGGTGCGATTGCGGGCGGCGACCTCCACGATGCGGCCGGCCTCGTCGTGGCGCATGACTGTGCGGCTCGCGTCACAGGCCAGGCGCGCCGACGTTTCCGCGGAAACGTGCGTGCCGTCCTCCATCGGCGCCGGGCTCGACGTATCCGCTCCGATACATCATAGGGATTCGCCCCGTTGAGGTGTCGTGGGCCCGGTGCCATACTCCCCCCGCGCGTCGGGCACCCATGCCCGATTCCGAGGGAGGTTCGCCATGAGCCGAGGACCGCGATCTGGCTTCTCGATACTGTTGGCCGCCGGCCTGCTGGCCGCCGGCCTGGTGGTCATGACCGGGCTCGAGGCCCAGGCGCAGACCCCCAAGAAGGGCGGGGTGCTGAAGGTTGCCGTGCTCGGGGACCCGCCCACGCTCGACGCCCACTGGACGACGGCGAACTTCGTCGAGATCATCACCCAGCACATCTACGAGAGCCTCTACACGCTGGACCAGAACTACCAGCCGATTCCCGTCCTGGCGGAAGGGCTCCCGGCGGTGAGCGCGGACGGCCTCACCTACACGATCAAGCTGCGCCAGGGCATCCGGTTCCACAACGGGAAGGAGATGACCAGCGAGGACGTGGTCGCCTCGCTGAAGCGGTGGGGAGGGTATGCCGCGCAGGCTAAGGCGATGTGGACCTCCGTGTCCGACGTGCGAGCCGTCGACAAATCCACGGTGGAGATCAAGCTCAAGGAAAAGTCGGGCATCGTGCTCATCTCCCTGGCCAACGCCAACAACTTCTCCGCCATCTATCCCAAGGAGATCGCCGAGAAGTATCCGACGCCGGGCAAGGTCACCGAGTACATCGGCACGGGGCCCTACAAGTTCGTCGAGTGGAAGCCGGACGTCCACATCCGGATGGTCCGCTACGATGACTACAAGCCGCGGGCCGAGCCGGCCAACGGCTACGGCGGGCGGAAGGTCGCCTACGTCGACGAGATCCGGTGGATCCCGATGCCGGAGGTGGCGACGCGGGTCGCCGCGCTGGAGTCGGGCGAGGTGGACTTCGCCGACGATCTCCAGGCCGTGGCCTACGATCGGATCAAGGACAACCCGAAGCTTCGGGCGCTCGTCGTGCGGCCGTACGCCTGGGCCATGGGGGTCTTCAACAAGAAGGACGGCCTCATGACCAACGTGAAGCTCCGCCAGGCGGTGCAGGCGGCCATCGACATCGAGCCGGTCATGCGCGCCGCGGTGGGGAACCCCGTCTTCTACCGGCTCGACTCGGCGCTGGCCTTCACGGAGCAGGCGGCTTGGCACTCGAAGGCCGGTGGCGACGCCTACAACCAGCGGAACAAGGACAAGGCCAAGAAGCTCCTGCAAGAGGCCGGCTACAAGGGCGAGCCCATCCGCTTTCTCACGACCCGGGAGTACGAGTGGATGTACAACGTCGCGCTCGTGACCAAGCAGCAGCTCGAAGACGTCGGCATGACCGTCGATCTCCAGGTGGTGGACTGGGCCACTCTCGTGCAGCGCCGGAACAACGAGAAGATGTACGACATCTTCACCACGGGCATGACGCTGGTGCCGGATCCGACCCAGCACCCCTACCTTCGCTGCGACTGGCCAGGCTGGACCTGCGACGAGGCCATCACGAGCCGCATGGACGCGATTCGCAAGGAGCCGGACCCGGCGAAGCGCAAGGCGCTCTGGGAGGAAGTCCACCGGACCTTCTACGAGCGCGTCCCCGTGATCCGCTACGGCGACCTGTTCGGGCTCCGCGCGATGCAGGCCACCGTCAAGGGCTTCAACGAGAAGATGGCGTTCCCGCGCTTCTACAACGTGTGGCTGGACAAGTAGCGCACGTCGGAGCGCGGCACACGCTGCTCTTCCTCGAGCCCGGCCATTTCCACGCCGCGCTGACCCTTCGCGTTCCCCAGGCGCGCGCGGCCGACGAGATCGTCGTCTACGCGCGCGAGGGCCGGGAGTTCCACGACTTCCTGACACTTGTCGACCGGTTCAATGGACGCGCCGAGCGGCCTACGCGCTGGCGGCCCACCGTGGTGGTGACCGACGACCCGCTCGAGCGCCTCCTCGACGAGCGACGCGGTGACGTGGTGGTGCTCGCGGGCCGCAACCGCGGCAAGGCGCGCGCCATGCGGAGCCTGCACGACGCGGGCTTCCACGTGCTCGCCGACAAGCCCTGGCTCGTGGAGCCGGAGGACCTCGACGCCGTGCGGGCAAGCCTCGCGGCGCCGCCCGTCGCGGCGGAGATCATGACGGGCCGCCTCGATGTCGCCGCGGGCGTGATGCGCCGACTCGTCGCGACCCCAGTGCTCTTCGGCACCTTCGTCGAGGAAGCGCCGGGCCTCGATCAGGAGAGTGTGCACCACCTCGAGAAGCTGGTCGACGGCGCGCCGCTCCGCCGTCCCTGGTGGTACTTCGACGTGCGGGTCCAGGGAAGCGGGCCCGTTGACGTTCCCACCCACCTCGTGGACCAGGCGCAGTGGATGAGCGGAGACGACGGCGCGCTGCTGACGCTGCTGTCGGCCGACGCCTGGTCGACCGCCGTGCCCGTGGAGGCGTTTCGCCGGGTCACCGGCGAGCACTCCTTCCCGGAGGCGCTGGCGCCGTTCGTCGACGGCGACACGCTCGACTATCGCTGCAATGCTGAGGTGACGTACCGCGTCGGTCGGATCACCGCGCACGCCCGAACCGAGTGGGCGCTGTCGGCCGCGCCCGGCGGCGGCGATTCCACGCGCCATGTCGCCCACGGGACGCGCGCCGACGTCCGACTGGAGCAGAGCGGACGCACGGGGCATCGCCGGCGTGTGTTCGTCGAGCCCCGTGGCGATGCCGCCGGGATCGAGCGCACGCTGTGCGACCTGCTGGCGACCTGGCAGGCGGAGCTGCCGGGCGCCGAGGTCGTGAGAGCCGGCGCGGACGGCTTCGAGGTGAGGCTGCCCCCCGCGCTCGACGGCGGTCACGAGACGCACTTCGCCCGCGTGCTCGACGAGCTGCTCACGGCGATCGACGAGGGCCGCTGGCCGGCCGACGTGGCCGAGCGCACGCTGGCCAAGTACACCCTCCTGGCCGAGGCGGCGGCGCGAACCCGCTGATTCGCTATCCCGGCGTCGGGTGCTATCGTTAGCCGGTCAGCATGACTTGCCCCGGCTGTCGCTTCGAGGCTCCGCCCGACTTCGCCTTCTGCCCCCGCTGCGGGCAGAAGCTGGCGGCCGCCCTCGCTCCGCCGCCGCCCGTGCCCGCTCCCACGCCGGAGGCCGACCGCCGTCAAGTCACCGTCCTCTTCGCCGACCTCTCCGGCTTCACCGCGCTCTCCGAGCGGCTCGATCCCGAGGAGGTGCGTGAGTTCCAGAACGCGCTCTTCGCGACCATGGCGGAGGCGATCCAAGCCATGGATGGCTTCGTGGAGAAGTTCGTGGGTGACGCCGTCATGGCGGTCTTCGGCGCGCCCGTCGCGCACGAGGACGATCCTCAGCGTGCCGTCGCCGCCGCGCTCGACATGCTCACGCGCGGCGCGGCGCTGAGCCGGCAGTGGGAGCGTCGCCTGGGCCAGCCGGTCTCCCTGCACGTGGGGGTGCACACGGGGCCCGTAGTCGCGGGGAGCCTCGGCGGCGGCGCGGGCGCGGGGGGCGCCTACGCCGTGACGGGCGACACCGTCAACACCACCGCGCGCCTTCTCTCCGCGGCGCCGGCGGACACCATCCTCGTCTCCGACGCGACTTACGCGCTCACGAAGCACTATTTTGCGTTCGAAGCCGCTGATCCGGTCGCGGCGAAGGGCAAGGCCGAACCGGTCGCCGTGCACCGCCTGGTGGGCGAGCTCGCCGACCCGAGCTCAGCCCGCGGCCTGGGCGCGCTAGGACTGGCCGCGCCGCTGGTGGGGCGCGCGGACGAGCTCGCCCAGCTCGAGGGCGCCTTCGCGCGGATGCGCGAGGGTCACGCGCAGATGGTCAGCGTGGTGGGCGAGGCGGGCACCGGGAAGTCGCGCCTGATCGCGGAGCTCGTCGCGCGCCTCGGCGCGGGCGGCCACCTGGATGGCGTGGTGCAGCGGCGCGCCGCCTGCTCCTCGCTCGGCGAGCCGACCTATGGCGTGTTCGGCGCGCTCTTCCGCGACGCCTATCGCGTCGAGCCGGGGGACTCCCTGGACGTGGCGCGCGAGAAGCTCGTCACCGGGCTGCGGGCGATGGGCGCGCGCGACGAGGAGGCGGAGGCCGTCGCGCCGGTGCTGAGCTATGTGCTGGGCGTGGAGGAAGCCAAGCCGTGCGACGTGGAGCCCGAGCAGCTCCAGCGTCAGATCGCCCTCGCCGCGCGCACCCTGCTCGAGCGGCGCCTGTCGCAGGCGCCGCTGCTGCTCCTTGTCGAGGACCTCCACTGGGCAGACACGGCCTCCCTGGACCTGCTCCGCGGCGCGGCAGATCAACTCGTCGACCGGCCTTTGATGTTCCTGCTGACGCATCGGCCGGAGGCCAAGCCTCCGATGGTGGCGCGCGCCGAGCAGACGATTCTCCGCCTGGGGCCGCTCTCCACGTCGGATACCCGGGCGATGGTGGACGGCCTCTTCGGCGACGTGATCGGCGACCCGCTGGGGCAGATCGGCGACATCGTGGTGAGCCGCGCGGGCGGCAATCCGCTCTTCGTGGAGGAGATCGTCCGCATGCTCGTGGCGCGCGGCGTCCTGGTGCGCGAGGGCGATCGCTGGGCCAGCCCCGCCTCGTGCCAGGAGGTGGACGTGCCGCCCACGCTCCAGGGCCTGCTCCTCTCACGGATCGACAAGCTCGGCCCCGAGGAACGGCGTCTCCTGCAGGAGGCCGCCGTGCTGGGGGTGGACTTCGACGAGGCGGTGCTGCGCGCGGTGGCCACCGCACCGGGGGACGCGCTCGGGCGCCTCGTGGAGGCTGATCTCCTGCAGCCGGCGGGGCGCGGCCGCGAGGGCGCGCGCTTCCGCTTTGCCCATGCGCTCGTCCACGACGTCGCGTACCAGAACCTTCTGCTCACGCGGCGCACGGAGATGCACGAGCGGGTCGGGCGGGCCCTGGAGCAGGCGGCGGGCGCGCACCCGGAGCGCTTGAGCGACCTCGAAGCGCTGGGCCACCACTGGAGTCTCAGCGCCGACAAGGCCCGCGGCGCGCGCTATCTGCTCGCCGCGGGCGACTGGGCCCGCGGTGTGTACGCGAACGACGACGCCATCCGCCACTACGACCGCGCGCGTCGCATCCTCGCCGACTGTCCCGGCGGCGAGACGGACGCGCTGGCCGCCCGGGAGCGGCTCGGCGATCTGCTGGGCCTCACCGGCCGGCGGGCCGAGGCGCTCGCGCACTACGAGGCGGTGCGCGGGGCGGCGGAGGCGGGGAGCGACGGCGCGGCCACCGCGCGCCTGCACCGGAAGATCGGCGGGCTGCACTGGGACGCGGGGGATCGCGAGCGCGCGGGAGCCTGCTTCGCCGCCGGCCTGGAGCGCCTCGGCGCGGCGGGCGATGCCATCGAGCGGGCGCATCTCTTCCAGGAGATGGGCCGGCTGGCCTTTCGCGGCGGGGACAACGCCGCCGCCATCGAGTGGGCGGAGAAGGCGCTGGCCGAGGCCACCGGCGAATCCGCGTCGGCCGGGGGCGGCGTGGCGGCCACCGAGGCGGAGCGCGCCCGCGAGGCCGCCGCGGTGCGCGTGCACGCCTACAACACCCTGGGTGTCGCCCTCGCGCGCACCGGCCGCCCCACCGAGGCCGTGGAGCAGATCGAGCGCAGCGTGGCGCTCGCCGAGGCGCGTGATCTCCTCCAGGCCGCCTGTCGCGGCTACACGAACTTGAGCGTGCTCTATGCCTCGCTCGACCCGCCGCGCAGCATCGAGACGTGCCGGCGGGGCCTCGCCATGGCCAGGCGGGTGGGCGACCTCGGCTTCCAGTCGCGGCTCTACGCGAACCTGGCGGTGGCGTACTGCGCGCTGACCGACCGCTGCGAGGCCGAGGGCGTGGAGGCGGCCCAGGCCGCGGTGGCGCTCGACCGGCGCCTCGGCCTGATCGACCATCTCGCCGTGCCGCTCATCGTGCTGGGCCAGATCGAGCAATGCCACGGCGACCACACGCGCGCCTTCGCGTGCTACGAGGAGGCGCTGGGCCTAGCCGAGCAAGCGGGAGAGCCCCAGCTCCTCTTTCCCTGCTACGATGGCCTCGCCACGCTCTATCTCGACACCGGCGACGTGGCCACGGCGGAGCGGTATCTCGCCAAGGCTCAGGCGGTGTGCGAGCGTGCCGGCGTGGAGCCCGATGCGTTGATGGTGCTGCCATTTCTCTGCTGATCAATCCATGGAGGATATCCGCATGACGACCGAGACCCGCCCGCCTGTCGCCCCCGGCGAGGCCGCGCCCGACTTCTCGCTGCCCGCCGTCGACGGCTCGAAGGACGTCACCCTCGCAGACTATCGGGGCAAGAGCCCGGTGTTCCTCGCGCTGCTCCTGGGCCTCTGGTGTCCCTTCTGCCGGCGGCAGATCGCGCGCCTCGGCACGACCGAGGCCAAGCTCAAGACCGAGGGCGTGGAGACGGTGTGCGTGGTCGCCACGCCGCCGGAGAATGCGCGGCTCTACTTCAAGTTCCGCCCCTCCAAGCTCCGCCTCGGCGCCGACCCGGAGCTCACCACGCATCGCGCGTTTCGCGTGCCCAAGCCCGACGTCGGGCCCGAGTTCTTCAAGGCGATGGAGTCGGTCCTCATCAACCCGGACAGCGCGCTGCCGAAGCCGCTTCCCGTGATGGAGGCGGCGGGCGCGATCGGCAAGCTGGACGGGCACGTGAACTCGGCGGCCGATCAGGCGGACATGGAGCGCCAGTTCCCCCAGCTCAAGGCGCGATACCTCATCGACCGCGACGGCGTCGTGCGGTGGGCGAGCATCGAGTGCGCCAACGGCCTCGGGGACCTTGGCGGCTTCCCCTCGGACGAGGAGATCCTGGCCGCCGCACGCGCCCTGCCGCGCTAGGCGGCTACGTCACTTGCTCGCTGGAGCCGGCGCGCCCGGGAAGCGCGCCGCGTAGTACGCCAGCGTGTCGAGCTCTTCCGGCGTGACGGGGTGCACCGCTTCGCCCATCGCCATCGTGTAGCCCGGCCGCTGACCCGACTTGAAGCCACGCAGGCTCATCTGGAGATAGTCCTCGTGCTGGCCGGCGATGCGCGGGACCTGCTGGCCCCCGGCGAAGTCGGCGCCGTGGCAGAACACGCACTTGTGCTGTTTCGCCAGCTCGGCGCCCTGCTTCATGCGCGCCGGATCCGGCGGTGTGGGCGGGGGCGGGGCCGGCACCGGCGGCAGCGTCGCGATGAAGTTGGCGAAGCCCTGCATGTCGGCGTCGCTCATCCCCTTGGCGACCGCCGTCATCGCTTCGTTGTTGCGCCGGCCCTCACGGAAGAGGAATAGCTGGGTGATCGCGTAGAACATGTGCTGCCCCGCGAGCACCGGCGTGCCGGGCATGTCGCTGCGGCCGTTGGCGCCGTGGCACGCCGCGCACAGCGTGGCGAAGCGCTGCGCGTAGGGGTTCGGGGCGGCCGCGGGACTGGCCGGCTTCCCGCTGCGCGGCTTGGCCTGCTGCGCCCCGGCCGCCGAGGCCAGGACCAACAGGATCGCCGCGCAGAGGAACAGGCCGGCCAGTCCCCTCATTCACTTACTTGCTGTAGGTGATGCGATAGATCGCGCCGGCGTGGTCGTCGCTCACCAGCAGCGAGCCGTCCTTCATCACCAGGAAGTCCACCGGCCGGCCGAGGTAGGTGTTGTTCTCGACGAAGCCGGTCATGAAGGGCTCGACCTTCGCACCGCCCTTGCCGTCGGGATACGCCACGAAGACGCCGTTGTACTTCTTGGTGCGGTTCCACGGGCCGTGGACGGCGATGAACATCGCGCCCTGGTACTTGGCCGGGAACATCTTGCCAGTGTAGAACTTCAGCCCCAGCGAGCCGGCGTGCGGCCCCAGGAGCGCCGCGGGCTTCACATACTCGTCGCAGGACTTGCCCCAGCCGAACTCCGGATCAGGAATGTTGCCCTGGTGGCAGAACGGGTAGCCGAAGTGCTGCTTGCCGGGCTGGGTGACCACGTTCAGCTCGTCGTTGGGCAGCTCTTCGCTGAACCAGTCGCGCCCGTTGTCGGTGAACCAGAGATTGCCGGTCTTCGGGTCGAAGTCGAAGCCCACCGTATTCCGCACGCCCTGGGCGATCGTCTCGACGTTCGACCCGTCGAGGTTCATGCTGAAAATCCGCGCCCACTCGCCCGGATCGCAGAGGTTGCACGGGGCGCCGACGGCGTAATAGAGCTTGTCGCCCCGGATGCGCAGGTACTTCCAGCTGTGGTCGGTGCCGCCGGGCAGCTTGTCGTAGATGACGGTCGGCTCGCCGAGCTTGTCGAGGTTCGACTCGACGTTGTCGTAGCGCATGATCTTCGTGTTCGTGGCCAGGTAGAGACTGCCCTTGTGAATCTCGATGCCGGTGGCCAGCGGCATGTTGTCGATGATGACCTTGGCCTCGTGCTTGCCGCTCTCGGGAATCACGTACACCTTGTTGGCGACGAAGAGCGTGCTGACGAAGATGTTGTTCTTCTCACCCTGGCGCAGGCCGCGGGCGTCCAGCACGTTCGAAGCCCAGACCTCGACCTTGAAACCCGGCGGCAGCTTGAACTTGCTCACCGGCAGCTGATCCGCCGGCGTCGGCACGGGGAAGGCCGGCACCGGCGCCATCTTCATGGCTTCGTCGGTCTTCGGGCGGCCTTTGGCCCAGCCGGGCTCGTCTTGGGCTTGGGTCGATGCGGCGCCCAGCGCAGTCAACACCACCAACGCGATCAGCGACCCTACTCGGACGGCTCGGGGCATGGTGTGTCTCCTCTGTTGGAGTGACGAAGCAAAGAAGGAAGAGGGCAACATTTCGGTGCTTACGGAGGCTTCCCGGGTGCGAGTCCCGGGGGTGTGGGCCCACGCCGGGCCCCGGGTCGTGACTGGCAGTCCGCGCTCATTTTCCGATCCACGCAGAACACCTCCGCGTTGAGGCGCCGCCGTAGCTGACCGGGAAGCCAGGCGGGCGCACTCGCCCCGTCGAACGCGGCAAGGATAGCACGTTGGCGGCGGGCGAGTGGGGAAGCTACGCCGCGCCGTCGAGGACCAGAGCGCGGTGAGAATCAGCGCGCGACGGTCCCGAGCATGACCGCGAGGAGCTCGCGGCCGCGCTCGAGACCGGCGCGTCGATGCGCGTGCGACGAAGCCGCTACTTCTTCCCCTTCGTGCTGGCCGCCGCCGGCGCGGAACCCTTGCCTGCGCCGGGCGTCACGGCACTCGGGGGCGCCGCCTGTCCCGGAGCTGACAGTCGCTGCGTCGCAGCTGCCGGCATCTTGGCACTTCCGGGCGACGAGGTCGCCGTGCTGAGACCGGACTTCGTGGTTGGAGGCGACGGCGGGGCTGCGAGCGCGACACCGCTCGCGGCAAGCACCGCGACTCCGAGGGCGAGAGCCAACGTGCGAGAGACGGTCATGCGAGACCTCCTGGACTCGAGAGTCAGCCGAGCGCTGTGGGGCGGACCGCGCGTGACGCCAGCATTCGGCATGCCACCACAGCGTTCGGTCTAAGTGTCGACGAGATCTAGCGGGGCCCTGGGAACTATTTTTCCTGATGCGCGTCCTGTAACGTCAACCTTACAGGGCCTGCTATTTGTTCTTGCCCTTCCCCTTGTCCGTCTTCGCGTCGTTCGGATTGGAGCCGCCGGGCGTCGACGGCGCGGTGCCGGTCTTTCCGCCGCCCGGGGTCACGCCGCTCGGCGGATTGGCCGGGGGTGGGTTGGAAAGACGGTCGTTGGTCGAGTCGGGGCGCTTCTCGCTGCCGGGCGCGGTGGTCGAGGTGCCTTTGCCCGAGCCCGTGGTGGGAGCCTGAGCGGACGCGATGCCGATTGTCGAGGTGAAGGCGATCGCGAGGGCAATCGCCGAGATTCGCCGCACTGACATCTGGGGACCTCCTGAGAGCCTTTGCCTGAGCGTGATCGCGAGTCGGGACGGCCCCCGCGATCACGCTCAGGACGGTCCGCTACGACGCCGCGCTTCTCATGGCGCCTGATGGCCAGGCGTCGTCGGCACGGTGCCGACGTGTCCGAAGCCCGGAGTCACACCATTCGAGGGACTCGCATTGCCGGGCGTCGGGCTCGAGAGCCGCGACGTCGCGGTATCGGAGCGATGCACGCTGCCGGGCGCGGTCAGCGCCGTGCCGCGGCCGCCACCCACTTCGCCTGCATTGCCATGACCGCTGTTGACAGACGGCCCGTTACCGTTGCCCTGCCCCGCGGCGACGCCGTTGCCATTGCCGCCCGCGTTGCCGTTGCCATTGCCCACGCCGGGGCCGCCCGGGCCACCGGCACCGCCGCCCGCCGCACCGGCGCCACCGCCTGCACCACCACCGCCGCCGGCCCCACCGCCACCGCCGCCACCTCGCGCGAGCGCGGGGCCGGCAGCCATGACCACCACGGCGAGGGTCAGCACAAAGAGCCGATATGCTGTCATGCGCTACCTCCTCCCGGGTATTCGAAGGCAGGCTCTCACGGAGCATCCGATGTGCCAGCAGGGCGGCCCGCCGTGTAATCGCGCGTCACACCGTACGGTCGGTCAGAAACGACCCTGAGAATTGATTTTCCCAGCATGTAGCTTCTCCCGGCCCGCCGGGTCATATTGACGGCCGCGCCCGTGAATATTGGCGGCCGCGCCGTGATAGGATCGACGCCGCAGGAGCCGGGTCCCGCCTTCTGGGAAACCTCCCGCTGGCGGGGCTGGTTACCTGATGACCAATCCCACGCAGCACCCAGGGGGAGACGCATGGCACAGCCCGCCCACAGGAAGCCCACTCGTCGTGACTTTCTGAAAGTCGCTGCCGGCGCCGGCGCCGCTGCCGGAATCACCGGCGCGCCCTGGGTCGTCCGCGACGTCCACGCCCAGCAGAAGCCCAAGGTGATCGTGTTCGCACGCGAGAGCTCGTACGTGAAGAACTTCGACGAGCACTTCCAGAAAGTGCTGATGCCCGCGTACGAGAAGGAGAAGGGCGTCAAGATCGAGTATCAGATTCAGGCCGCCGGCGGCAGCGCGGTGCCCCAGCTCGTCTCCATGGTGGAGAACAAGTCGGGCGCCGATCTGGCCTGGGTGCAGCAGGAGTGGCTCTACCGCGACGCGCTCGTGGACGTCTCCGACATCGCCGAGGAAGTGGGCAAGCAGCAGGGCGGCTGGTACGACGAGATCAAGAGCCTCTCCGTCGACAAGGGCAAGTGGAAGTCCGTGCCCAAGGGCAACATCGGCCAGCTCATGGTGTACCGCAAGGACTGGTTCGAGGAGGCGGGGATCAAGAAGTTCCCCGACACGTGGGACGAGTTCCTCGAGGCCGGGATCAAGCTGAAGGCCAAAGGGCATCCCTTCGGCATGTCGATGGGCCACGGCTTCGCCGACAACTACTCCTGGATGTATCCGCTGCTCTGGTCCCACGGCGTGACCGTGATGGACAAGGACGGCAAGAAGGTCGCCCTCGACTCGAGCGAGACGGAGAAGGTGATCGAGTACGTCAAGCGCCTCTACAAGGAGGCGTGCATCGAGGACTGCATCGGCTGGCTGGACCCGGCCAACAACAAGGCGTTCCTCACGAGCCAGATCTCGTGCACGAACAACGCGTACTCCATCATGGTGTCCGCCAAGCGCGACCTGCCCGAGATGGGCAAGGTCATCGACCACGCGCTGAATCCGGCGGGGCCGAAGGGGCGCTTCCACTCGCTCGTGCCGGTGACGCACGGCGTGTTCGCCTACAGCAAGGACGTGCAGGGCGCGAAAGACCTGCTACGCTGGCTCATGAACCCCAAGCAGTATCGCCCGTGGATCGCCTCGGGCGACATGTACTTCGCCCCGTATCTCCACGGCTTCGACAAAGTGCCGGAGTGGGACATCGAGCCGCGCGTGAAGCCCTTCCAGAAGGTGCTGGAGACGGGCAAGCTGACCTCGTGGCCGGCGCCCGCCAACCGGCAGCACGGCGAGGTCGTCAACCGCTGGGTCGTCATCGACATGTTCACGAAGTCGCTCACCGGCACCCCGACCAAGACGGCCATCGCCGACGCGGTCGCGCAGCTCAAGACCATCTACGGATAGAGACACGCGGTGAGTAGCGTCCTCGAGGCCACGCGGGCGGGCGCGCAGACGGCGCCCGCCCGCCGGCCCGTGGGGTGGCTGCGGGCGACCGTGGAGCGGGAGTCCGTCTTCTCGTGGATGATCGTCACCCCGCCCGTGCTGTTCCTCATGCTGTTCCTGGGCTACCCGTTCTTCTACGGCGTCTATCTCTCCTTCTTTCAGCGGGAAGTCGCGCGGCCTGCCACTTTCGTCGGGTTCGGCAACTTCGTGAAGCTCTCGCAGGACCCGATCTTCTGGCTCGCGGTGAAGAACACCATCCTCTTCACCGCGGTGGCCACCGTGCTCAAGGCGAGCCTGGGCCTCGCCATGGCGCTCGTGATGAATCAGGACTTCAAGATGAAGGCCTTCACGCGCGCCATGCTGCTGCTTCCGTTCATCGTGCCCACGGTGCTGAGCACGGTGGCGTGGCAGTGGATCTTCGACCCGGGCATGGGGCTCTTCAACCGCCTGCTGATGATCAGCGGGCTCGCGAAGACGGGCCCGTCGTGGCTGGGCAACCCCACGCTGGCGATGGTTTCCATCATCATGGTGAACACGTGGCGCGGCCTGCCGTTCTTCGGCATCTCGATTCTGGCCGGGCTCCAGACCATCCCGACCGAACTGCACGAGTCGGCCACGATCGATGGCGCGGGCACGTGGGGCCGCTTCTGGTACGTGACGCTGCCCTCGCTCTTGCCTGTTATTTTCATCGTCACCACCTTCTCCATCGTCATCACGTTCTTCGACTTCCAGCTGGTCTACGTGCTGACGGGCGGCGGCCCCGCCAACTCCACTCACCTCATGGCCACCTATGCTTACAGCATCAGCATGGGCGCGGGTCAGATGGGCCTGGGCTCCGCGGTGGCGCTGAGCATGGTGCCGGTGCTGGGCCTGCTGCTCGCCGTGCTCACCTTCTACGTGCGGAAGGCCTGAGGGGCGGGAACTCACGGCATGGTCGGCGAGCTCACCTGGCGCAAGCGGATCTTCGGCCTCTGGCTGCCGCTGATCCTCTTCCTCGTCATCGCGCTCTTCCCGTTCACGTGGATGGCCGCCACGTCGCTCAAGACCAACGCTGAGCTCTACAACCCCAAGGCGAGCCCGCTGTACATCGAGCATCCTTCGCTCGTGCACTACATCAGCCTGCTCAACGAGACCAACTTTCTCGTCTGGGTCGGCAACACCATGCTGGTGGCGGTGATCGCCACCGGCATCTCGCTCCTGCTGGGGACCATGCTGGCGTATCCGCTGGCCCGCATGCGCTTCGCGGGCGGCGCGCTCCTCGCCCTGGCGGTGGCCATCACCTACCTGATTCCGCAGTCGCTGCTCTTCGTGCCCATGGCCGACCTGATCGGGCGCCTGCAGCTCGGCAACACGCTGACCGCGGTGATGCTGACCTACCCGACGCTGCTGGTGCCCTTCATCGCCTGGCTGCTGATGGGCTACTTCAAGACCGTGCCGAAGGAGCTGGAAGAGGCGGCCATGATCGACGGCGCCAGCCGCTGGCGCGCCATGACGCGCATCATCCTGCCCCTCTGCCTCCCCGGCTTCCTCTCCGCCGGTATCTTCGCCTTCACGCTCTCGCAGAACGAGTTCCTCTACGCCCTGCTCTTCCTCTCGAAGTCCAGCGTCCGCACCGTGCCGATCGGCGTGGTGGGCGAGCTGATCCGCGGCGACGCCTTCTACTGGGGACAGCTGATGGCCGGCGCCCTCCTCGGCTCCATCCCCGTGGCGCTGATCTATTCCTTCTTCGTGAAGTACTACGTCGCCGGGCTCACCGCGGGGGCCGTGAAGGGGTAGCTGAGCCGTAGCCACTGCTACGATGCCGCGCATGGAACCGCGCCAGCTCGTCCAATCCTGGGTGGACGCGTTCAACCGCGGGCTTCGCGTCGGCCAACATGGTGCAGCATCCTTCAGGACGGCGAGTGGGGGATGCTCGCTACGCTCCCAGGGCCTGCCGCTCCCGAAGGAGCCGTGAGCTAGCGCCGTGCCGCCTGCGCGAGAATTCGCGCCACGTTCTTCTCCGCGAAGAACTGGGACGCAGGAATCACGCCCGCCAACGTGCTAATGAAGTCGCTCATCGCCTCGCGGTTGCCCTGCATCGCCTCCAGCAGCTGCAGGAGATCTGCGGGGACGGGCTCGGCCAGGTTCGCGAGCTGGCCGGTGAGGGCGAACATCGGCAGCGCCGCGTCGTCCCGCGTCCGCTGATAGCGCGCGAGGGCCTCGTCGAACGACCGCCGCGCGGTGAAGACCTCGTGCAGCGTGGCGGCCATGGCGTCGGCGTTGCGGAAGGCGTCGCTGATGCCCTGGGCGGTGATGGGATCCTTGTGATAGCCCGCGTCGCCCACCAGCACCCAGCCCGGCCCGTAGGGCTTGCGGAAGAAGTTCGGCAGGTCCGGGGTGCCGAGAAAGCGTGACTCGCGCGTGGCGTGGCGGAAGCGGGCGTGAAGCGCGGGCGCGGTCTCGACGGCGCGCATGAAGTGGCCCTCGACGTCGTCCTGGTTGGCCTCGAAGTCCGCGCGCGGCCAGTTGATCACGCCCATGGTGAGGCCATCGCTGGTGGGGGCGACGGCGAAAGCGCGGCGTGGGCGGATGTAGCCCTCGAAGCGCTCGACGGGCAGCCCGCGCCAGTAGGCGTAGTAGGCGACGGAGAGGGTCGGCTGCTCGTTGTAGCGTTCTGCCCGAACCGCCTTGGCGACGAGGGAGTGCTGCCCGTCGGCGCCGACCACGATGCGCGCCCGGTGCTCGGCCGCCTTGCCGTTCTTGAGGTGGCCACGAACGCCGACCACCGTCTCGCCCTCGACGAGGACCTCTTCGACGGTGAAGCCTTCCCGCACCTCGACGCCGGCCTTACGGGCGGCCCGCACCAGGAGCAGGTCCAGCACGGTGCGCCGCGGGCAGATCGCGTAGCCCACGCCGTCCACCGGGCGCACGGGCCCGGCGACCGTGAAGGACCCGAAGTCCAGGGCGTATTCGCGGAACGGGGGGCAGCCGCTGTTCTGGAGCGCCGGCATCAATCCCCAGCGCTCCAGCGCGGCCACGCCGGGGGGATGAATCACGTGGGTGGACAGCGTGTCGCTGGGGAAGGTGGCCTTGTCGACCAGGAGCACGCGGTGCTTCCGCTGGGCGAGGAGCATCGCCGTGGGCGCGCCCGCGCATCGGGCCCCCACCACGATCGCGTCGTATCGCTTCGCCATCGCCACGGCCTCCTCAGTCCAAACGTTCCTCTATGACGAATTCTCGTCGGTTCGGCGCATCTTTAGCAAGACGCTCGCCGACCGCGACAAGTCCGAGCTGCCCGATCATCCTGAGCGACCACACCCGCAAATAGTCGCGGCCCTCCCGATGTAAAGTGGAGGGCCGTATGCGACTGGGCGCGTTTCGGCATCGCGACTTCCGGCTGTTCTGGATCGGCCAGCTGGTGTCCCTGGTCGGCACGTGGATGCAGTCGGTGGGGCAGTCGTGGCTGGTGCTGGAGCTGACGCATTCGCCCCTCTCCCTCGGCGTGGTGAACGCGCTTCAATTCGCCCCCGTGCTGCTGCTGTCGCCGGTAGGCGGCGCGATCAGCGACCGCACGAGCAAGCGCAACATCCTGCTGATCACGCAGGCCGTGATGATGATCCAGGCGCTCGTGCTGGCCCTGCTGGTGCGCCACCGGCACGTGCGCTACTGGCACGTGGCGCTGCTGGCCGCCATCTACGGTCTCGGGCGCGCCGTCGATATCCCGGCGCGTCAGGCGTTCATCACCGACCTGGTCGGCCGGCAGGACCTGGCGAACGCGGTCGCGCTCAACTCCATGGTCTTCAACGGCGCGCGCATCGTGGGCCCGAGCGTGGCCGGCCTCCTGATCGCGCGCTTCGACGTGGCGGTGGCGTTCTACCTGAACGCGCTCTCTTTCGTCGCGGTGCTGGTGGCGCTGCTCGCCATGCGCACGCAGGGCGACCCGGACCCCGAGGGCCGGCTCGGCCTGCGGCAAGGCCTGCTGGGCGCCATCAGCTATGCGACGGGCACGCCGGCGGTGGGCTTCATCCTCTCGCTGCTGGTGGTGGTGAGCCTGCTCGGGCTCAACTTCAACACCGTGGTGCCGCTGATCGCGCGCGACGTGCTGCACGAGGGCGCGCAGGGCTTCGGCTATCTCATGTCCGCGCTGGGCGGGGGCGCCGTCGTGGGGGCGGCGGGGCTCGCGCTCGGGCGCAAGGATCGGCCGCCACTGGCCTTCCTGTCAGGCTCGGCCGCCGTGCTCTGCGCGGGGGTCGCGACGCTGGGCCTGGTCGCGCACTTCCCGACGGCGATGGTGGCGCTGGCCGTGCTGGGGATGCTCCAGATCTACTTCACGACCTCCGCCAACACGTCGCTCCAGCTCATCACGCCGCAGGCGCTCCGCGGGCGGGTGATGGGCCTCTATGCGATGGCCTTCGCGGGCGTGACGCCGTTCGGCTCGCTGCTGGTGGGCACGCTCGCCGAGCATTGGGGCGTGCGCGTGGCCTGCGCGATCGGCGGGAGCGTGGGCGCGCTCGCCGTGATCTCGATCGCGGTCCTCTCGCGGAGCCGCCTCTCGCCGTCGATCCCGCCGACTCCGCCGGGTCCGGCGGTGCCCCCGGCGCCGACCGTCTAGCGTCCCTACACGGGCGCGCCCGCCGCGGCCAGCGCCCGCCGCCGCACCACGCCCGGATACCAGCGGCTGAACCACACCGCGACCACCAAGGCGGCGACCGAGCCCGCCACGTCCACCCAGAGCGGTACCGCGGGCACCCATTCCGCGAAGGCATCCGCGGCCACGAGCGCAGCGAAGGCGCCCGCCCACACCCAGGAGATGGCGCGGTTGGCGGCCATGAAGACGGGCATCGCCCAGAACTGCTCGGGCACCGTCTCGCGCGCGTACTGGAGGGTGAACGGCAGGCGGATCGCGAGCGAGACCAGCACGATCGCGAGCAGACCGAGATCGACGGCGAGCCGCACCGTGGCCACCGTCCAGACCGGCGCGGCCAGCCCCGTGTAGGCGAGCAGGAAGCCGAAGAGCAGCAGGCTCCCGATCTCGAGGATCTTCACGCTGCGGCCGCGCACGCGCTCGTACACGCAGAGCGCGGCCGAGGCGGCGAAGGCCGCGACAAAGCCGACGACGGGGGAGTGCAGACGCATCAGCGCGAAGAACACGGCGAAGGGCGTGAGGCTCAAGACAATGCTCATCGCTTTGCCGCGCCCGAGCGAGCGCCCGCCACCAGCAGGCGCATCGCCTCGCGCTGAATGGTGCGGAAGTCGGGCTTGTCGGGCAGCTTTCCGGCCAGGTGGAGCACGATGAGGCCGTGCATGGTGGCCCAGAAGACATGGCCCATCACCACGGGGTCGCCCGTGAACACTCCAGCTTTCACCAGCTTCACCAGCGAGGCGCTCATGAGCTGCCGCGCGCGCGTGGTGGCGCGCACCAGCTCGGGGTAGCGGTCGGGATGCGGCTGGGCGAGGTCGAACATCAGGCGATAGGCCTCGGGCTCTTTGAGGGCGAAGCGGATGTAGGCCTCGCCGACGCTCTCGCCCTGCGCGCGGAGATCGCCGCCCGCTTTCCTGATGGCGGCCTCCAGCGCGTCGGCGAAGCGATCGAAGGCGGCGGCGCGCACCGCGGCCAGGATGTCGTCCTTGTTGCGGAAGTAGCGGTACGGTGTCATGGGGCTACAGCCGAGCGCGGTGGCGAGCTGGCGCATGCTCACGCCGTGGCGCCCCTGCGTGGCGAAGCGGTGCTGCGCCACCTTGCAGAGGCGGGCGCGGAAGGCGTCGACCTCCGCGGACGACAGATTCTTCGGCACGCTCAGACGTCCAGCGGCAGCGCGCGCGGGAACTCGCGCACGAACTTCAAGAAGCGCGCGAGGTGCCGATCGGAGGCGACGAGCGTGCGCGGGCGGAAGCGGATGGTGTCGAGCACGGGGCCATCCTCGGCGATCAAACGCTGGACGAAGCCACGCAGATTCTCGAGGGTGGCGGCGGCCTTCTCGCGGCCCCCGTCCCCGGCGCGCACGCCGTAGACGTAGAAGCCCATGCTGTGCCCGTGCGCGATGGGCGCGCCGGAGAAGAGCATGTAGAGATCCTGCTCCATGAAGTAGAGGTGCTGGGAGAACGTGTTGACGCCGGTGATGCGGCCCTCCTGGACGACGTCGGGCCCGCCCACACGATAGTTCATGTGGTAGTCGCTCACGGTGACCGCGTCCGGATCGACCGCGCCCAGCCCGTGCAGCGTGCGCAGGTGCTGGAAGTCGACGCCGTTGGACGTGGCCACCCACGGGTCGGTCGCCCGCGTGCCGCGGAAGTGCGATTCGTAGACCAGCTCGCTCTCGTCGGCGCCAGGGATGCCGGGCAGGGGGAAGAGCGGCGTCTCCCCGTTGAAGGCCCAGATGAGCCCCCAGGCCTCCGCGCTCGGGTAGGTGGGGACGCGCGCCCCGGGCGGGATCTTGTCGCCGGCGGGGATGTCGACGCAGCGCCCCGCGCAGTCGAATTTCCAGTGGTGGTACGCGCAGCGGATCTGCCCGTCCACCACCTGACCCACCGAGAGGTCGGCGCCCAGATGCGGGCAGTAGGCGCCCTGGACCACCGCTTGGCCGGCCGCGTCGCGGTAGAGCACGACGCGCGTGCCCAAGAAGTCCCGGCCGAGCGGCCGGCCGGCGACGAGGTCGCGCGCCAGGGCCAGGGGGAACCAGGACTGATGGAAACCGGCCGCGGCCTCGTCCTGCGGCCGGGGCGCGGTCTGGATCGCGGGGCTGTGCGTCGTGGTCATCGGGGATGCCCTCCTCTTGACTAGACACAGTATATTTACACTGTATAGTCGGTCAAGGAAAAGTTTCGGCCGCCGTGACCGCTGTCGCCGAGCCGGTACATTGACCCTTCTGGAGGCCGCCGATACGATGGCGGCATGGACCGCTTCCAGTACAGCCGCCTGATCGACGAGGGTGTGCTCGACGAGGACGATCCAATCGAGCTGCTGGACGGCCATCTCCTCGTGAAGGAGCCGCAGCATAGCCCTCATCGGACGGCGGTGCTTCTGACGGCGAAGGCGCTGGAGCGCGTGTTCGGTGACGGGTGGTTCGTCCAGACGCAGAGCCCGATCATCCTCGACGACCGTTCGGAGCCCGAGCCCGATGTCTGCGTCGTGCGCGGTGCGCCGCGCGACTATGCGCGCGCACACCCGATGCACCCGGCTCTGGTCGTTGAGATCGCGCAGTCGGCTCTGCGTATCGCCCGCGGACGCAAGGCCGCCGCCTACGCGCGCGGCGGCATCGACGAGTACTGGATCCTGAATCTCGAAGATCGCGTTCTCGAGGTCCGTCGCGCACCCGCGCCCATGGAAGCGGAGTGGCGGTACGCCACCGTCGTCGTCCTCGGCGCCGACGCGATGGTGACACCGCTGGCCGCACCGGCCGCGAACCTCCGCGTCGACGACCTGCTGCCCTAGTCGCTGCGTCTTCGGTATTCCAGTGGCGGCGCGGCGCGCGGCGAGGCAGGATGTAGCGAATGGAAGAGCGGCGGGTGCGCGTCGGGGATTCGAGCTACCTACTGGCGACCGATGGCGCGGGCCCGCCCCTTCTCCTCCTCCACGGCTTCCCCCAGACCCACCGCTGCTGGCGCAAGATCCTGCCGCGCCTGGCGGGTAGCTTCACCGTCGTGGCGCCCGACCTCCGCGGCTACGGCGACACGGTGGCCCCACCCGGCGGCCCGAGGGGCGAGGGCTACAGCAAGCGGGAGATGGCGGCCGAGCTGCTGGGGTTGATGAAGCAGCTCGGGTTCGAGCGCTTCGCGGTGGTGGGGCACGACCGGGGCGGGCGCGTGGCGTATCGCATGGCGCTCGACCATCCAACGCAGGTCGAACGGTTGGTGGTGCTGAACGTCGTGCCCACGGTGGAGCAGTTCGAGCGTATGACGCCCGAGACCGCGCTGAGGTATCTGCCGTGGTTCCTCCTGGCCCAGCCCGCCCCGGTGCCGGAGCGCCTGCTCGGGACCAGCGCCAAGTTCTACGTGCGCCACGTGCTCGAGGAGTGGTGCGGCACGCCGGGAGCGATCCCCCCGAAGGACGCCTCCGTGTACGCGCGGGCCTTCACTCCGGCCACGATCGAGCGCGTGTGCGCGGACTACCGCGCCGCGTTTCACCTGGATCGCCCGCTGGATGCCGCGGACCGCGCCGCCGGCCGGAAGATCCAGTGCCCCACGCTCGTGCTGTGGGGCGCGCGCGAGGACGCGATGGCGGACAGCCCGCTCGCCGTCTGGCGCCGCTGGGCGGCGGACGTGCGCGGCCGCGGTCTCGCTTCCGGCCACTTCCTCCCGGAAGAGGCCCCCGAGGCAGTGGCCTCCGCGCTGCTCGAGTTCCTGAAGTAGCGGCGCGCGCTAGGCGCGGGCGCCGGCGCGGCCGAACGGCGCGAACGGGCTCAGCTGTAGCCAGCCGGGGAACGCGCGCGCGAGCTCGCGATCGCCCTCGATGCGCACGCCGCTCGCCCGTAGCGCCTGGGCAAAGGTGAGGTGCCCGGTCCACACTTTCCCCAGCGCGACCAGGTCGGCGTCGATCTCGAGGTCGACCGCGTGGCCGGGATCCTGGTAGCACAGGTCGACCCCGCCGCGCTGGAGGACCAGCCACCAGGTGCGCTGATGGCGGAATCGCGCCGGAACCCCGCGAAAGTCGAAGCGCACCACCACCCGGCGATCAGGCAGACGGTCCATCGCGATCCCGTTCTTCATCGCCCACATGAGGAGGCTCACTTCGAGATTTTCCGGCGCGAACTGCCAGTTCGCCCACCGCTGGCCCCATTCGCCGAGGCGATCCACCACGTCGCGCAGCGCCTCGCCGGCCTTGGTGAGCTGATAGTCCCGGCCTCGGCCGCCGGGGAGGGGACGGCTCGTGATCACCCCGGCGTCTTCGAGCTCGCGCAGCCGCTGGGCCAGGAGCGAGCGGGAGATGAGCGGCATCCCGTTGCGAATGTCGTTGAAGCGACGGCTGCCCGACAGGAGCTCGCGCAGGATGATGGGTGTCCAGCGCTCCGCGAAGACCTGAGAGGCCACGGCGACCGGGCAGAACTGACCATAGCTTCGCATGGCCAGGATGCTAGGGGCCGTGGGGCGGGGCGGCAAGTTCATTTTTAGGTCTTGGCGGCCCCGCGCGAGGCTGGCATGGTGAGCAGCGAAGGAGGACCTCACCATGCCCACGACGGAGACGCGTCCGATCGACTGCCTGGCCCTGGCCCATGAGCTCGGCCCCCGCTTCGCCGCGCGCGCGGCGGGGCACGACGCCGATGACACCTTCGTCGCCGACAACTACGCCGACCTGCGTGCGCACCGGGCCTTCTCGGCCGGCGTCCCCGCCGAGCTGGGCGGCGGCGGCGCGACCTACCGGGAGCTCTGCGAGATGCTGCGGCTGCTCGCGCACTCGTGCAGCTCCACGGCGCTCGCTCTGTCGATGCACACCCACATCCTTGCCAGCACGGTATGGCGTTGGCGCCATCAGGGCGCGCCGGTCGAGCCGTTCCTCCGCCGCGTGGCCGCCGAGGAGCTGGTCCTCGTCTCGACCGGCGGGTCCGACTTCCTCGCGGGATCGGGGGTCGCCGAGAAGGTCGAGGGCG
>Ga0207428_10001367_pt1 | contig 25853 bp, 23 predicted proteins | sample RhiMethybrSRZTD1_FD_187600 | JGI IMG/M metagenome (GOLD analysis project Ga0207428, IMG submission 187600) | Populus rhizosphere microbial communities from Tennessee, USA - Rhizosphere MetaG P. TD hybrid SRZTD1 (SPAdes) (version 3) | ecosystem: Host-associated > Plants > Roots > Rhizosphere >...
GAATCTGAGAGTGCAGCCCTAGCTCAGGTATACTGGCGAACGGTCGTTGACCCCGTCGTCTAGCCTGGCCCAGGACGCGACCCTTTCAAGGTCGAGATCGCGGGTTCGAATCCCGCCGGGGTCACCATCGACGTTGAACGATTCGGCCAGGGGCACCCCGAGCCGCCGGTAGGTGCCAGTCGCCGCGAACGTGTAGCCAATCTCACCGTTCTCCTCGACGGGATGACAGACCAGCCTGCCCCGATCTACCTCAGCCGTATCGCGTCGATTCGCGCGGTTGCGTCGAGAAACTTTACGAACGCTGGCATCTGCTTGGCAGGTCCACATGGTAAGTGTCAATCCATCTTGAGTTACTCAATTTGGCCCGGACGATGCCCTGAATCACCTCGGCCCTGTTTCTCTTTCCAAAAAGTTGTAAGTGGGCTCGTTCGAGGGTAGGTGGAGCCCCCGGTCGGCAAGGCTCCTCTCGGTGACGGCAATTGTCTTTCGGATGGGAAACCGGCTTTACTGCTCGACTCGTGTCCAGGGAGGTAACTATGAGGCGTGTGCTGAATAGTCTTGTCGTCATCCTCTGGAGCGTGTTCGTTTTGCCGCTGACCGCATTGGCGGTGCCTCTCGATTCGCTAATCGACAGTGGGGCCAGCATCACTCAAGGCGACAAGGTATTCGACAACTTCACCGGCTCCTTGAGCGCGTTTAGGGCCAGCCCCGAGTCGCTCTCCGAAGTCGACGTCTCGGGGATTACTGTGGGGGGTGCGCACGGCCTCCGAGTTAGCGGAGGATTCTTCGCGGCCGGCTCCGTTGAACAACAAGAAGGTAGTGGTGTGATCCTGTCTGTAGAGTTTGACGTGACGGCAATAGATCCGCACAGGCGGATTCATGGCATCACTCTGGTGCTCCCCGATGCTGAGCTCTCTGGATTCGCCAGCGTATCCGCCTCGGCGGCACCAGCTTTCGTTAGCGCTTTCCATGACGAGTTTTTTGGCTCGATCTTCGTCGGACCGCTCAGCGACGTTCGTACCTTCAGTTCGAATGTGACGAGCATGCACATTGATGCTGGGCTGGGGGTCAGCACCGCCTCTATGGGTGGCGCAATCACTGGTGGTTTCAACGTAACGTTCCCGCAGAGCGTACCGGAGCCCAGCATCCTGTTGTCCTTGGGCGCTGGCGCAATTCTCGTTATCGTGATGGCCAGAGAGCGAGAGGGTTCCGCGCGTCGACAATGATCGCCGCCGTGGTTAATGATCGGCGCGCCCTGACCCGCGGCTGAAGCTTAGCAAGCTCCTCCACCAGTCGCTGCGTCGAATGCAGACGGTCCAGAAGCATCATCGACGCTTCGGTCAGGCACGCGCTCAGCCCTCCTGTCGACACGACTTAGCTCTCTGCATCATCGGACAAAGGTCGCATGCAATCTTTTCATATTGACGTCTGTCGTCAACGTGCTACAACCACGGTCCTCTACTTTGCTGGCGTGCGTCGCCTTTTTGCGGGTTCGGAGCGCGGTCACCAGGCCGTGGACGGAGAGACGCCGTATGACAGTGTCCAAGAGACTCGCCGTGATTCTTCTGGCAGCGACTGTCCTGCTGGCCCTGCCACAACCCGCCCGCGCGAAGACCATCAAAGTCGGCGATGGCACCGCCGCCAGTTGCACCGAGGCCGCGCTACAGAATGCCTTGGTCTTTGCGGCTGGAGAGAAGAGCAGCGTCATCGAGTTCAGGTGTGGGGCAGCGCCCATCACCATCACGGTGACCGCGACCCTGACGCCCCCGGACAACACGACGATCGACGGCGACGGCCTCGTGAGGCTGCAGGGGAACATCCCGGCGGCGCTCATGCTGGTCGATCAAGGTATCGACGTGGTGCTGAAGGGTCTGACGATCGCGAATCAGACCAGCAATGTGTTCGTCGAGGCGCCCGGTCTACACAACAAGGGCACGCTGACCGTGAGGAACAGCTCCTTCTCCAACAACTTTGCCGGCGCGATCTTCAACGAAGGAACGCTCAACGTTCGCGACAGCACAGTCTCCGACAACGGCAGCTCTCCGGAGATCCATGTCGGCGGCATCGTGAATATGGGCGTGCTGCGGGTGACGAACAGCGTGTTCGAGCGCAACAAGGGTCAAGGCGCCGGCGCGATCGCCAACGACGGTGACGCGACGATCGCCGACACGACGTTCGCCGACAACGAAGATGTGGTTGTTGGAGGCGCCATCGCCAACTTCGGAACGCTCAACGTCCGCAACAGCGACTTCGCGCGCAATTCTGCCGGCCACTTTGGCGGCGCCATCTTCAGCGCTGGCCAAGCGAAAGTGACGAGCAGCAACTTTATCCAGAACCGGCAGGAGGGTGATGGATTCGGCGGCGCCATCACCAACACGGGTAAGCTGAGCGTGAACGACAGCAGCTTTTCGGGCAATGGTATCAATGGCCCCGCCGGTGGTGGCGCCGTGAGCAATTCCGGCCAGCTCGATGTCCACCGCAGCGAGTTCTCGGGAAACATGGCCTCCGTGGGAGGCGCGTTCCTCAACAGCAACACTGGTACGTTGGTGATCGATAGCTCCAGTATCACCGGGAACACTGCGGTGCTCGGACGCTCGGGGCAGGGCACGGGCGGCGGCGTCTCCAACCAGGGGATTCTGAGGATCCGGAACAGCCTCATCGTGGGCAATACGGCAGCTGTGGACGGAGGTGGGATTCATAGCTGCTGCGGCGGAACACTCACGCTCAACGACACGATCGTATTCGGCAACACGCCGAACAACGTCGTCCAGTAGTCCAGCGGGTCACTAAGCTGAGGCGGCGCCCTCGATCAGCGTCAGCGGGGGCGCCATCGGTAATCTTTGGTCGCGCCCGCGCGTCCGCTGATAATCAACGCAGTGGGAGGCTCGGCGGCGCAGCCGACGCGCGATCCGTTAGCCCGAGCCCTGGCGCTCGAGGGAGCGTTCGAGTTCCTGGAGCGTCCCGGACTCTGGCTGTGGTCCTTGATCGCGGCCGGCGTCGTGCTCCGCGCGCTGCTCGTCGTTTTCACGCAAGGCACCTACGACGCCCTGATCTGGAAAGCCCTCGCCGAGGGCATCCATACCCATGGGCTCCTCGAGCAGTATCGGTTCTCGGCCGCGCTGAATCATCCGCCGCTCGCAGCCTGGATCGCGACGCGGCTCCTGGATCTGGGCGTCGCGACGGGTATCCCGTTTCGTATCCTGTTCCGCGCGCCGACAGCGCTCGTCGATCTGGGCAGCATGGCTCTGCTCTGCCGAATCCTTCGCGGGAATCGCTACCGCTGGGTCGTCACAGGCCTCTACGCCGTTCATCCGGTCGCGCTGATCTTCTCCGCCTATCACGGCAATACCGACTCGGTGATCGCCTTCTTTCTCTTGCTCTGTGTGTGGTCGGCGTCGGCGGGCCGGCCAGTGGTGACCGGGTGCTTGCTCGGCGTGAGCCTCTGGATCAAGCTGCCCGGCATCCTCGCGGCGCCGGCGTTGGGCTTCGTTTTCCCGCGATGGCGTGACCGTCTCGCGTTCGGAGCCTCGCTGCTCGTGACAGGCGCCCTGACGTACGTCCCGTTGCTCGTCGTAGACCCCGAGATCGTGTTCCGGCGCGTCCTCAGCTATCAGGGACTGATCATTCTGACTTCGGCCGGAGTGCGCATCTGGGGCCTGCAGAACTTTTTGTATCTGACCGGCGCGCTGCCCGACGCCTGGCAGGAGCGGATCGCCGCCGCGGTCGAGTGGTGGCTCGCCCACAGCACGCTCGTCGTTCTCGTGCCGCTCGTCATCTTCGCGTGGCTTCGCCGGCGAAAGCGCGAGGCGCTCGAGGTCGGCGCCACGCTCGCCGGCTGCTACGCGATCGTCTACGCGCTCTCGAACTTCTGGTCCTTCCAGTATCTCGCCTGGTCGGTGCCGTTCTGGTTCCTCGCGGGCGGCGCGTTTGCGTTCGGCGCGACCGTGACCGCTGGCGCCTACGTCTACGCGGTGTACGCGTTCGTGTGCGAGAGCCCGTTTCTGCTCGGCGCGTGGGATTTCAACGGACACCCGCAGTGGCCGTGGTACCTCGAGCTGATGCGGGACTGCGCCGTGCTGTTCTTCGCCGCCGCCTCTTTGGTCTTCTTGTGGAGGGCCGTTCGCGACGAATGGCGGTGTCGCTCGAGTTTTGGCGCGCCCTAGCGCACCGCCCCGCTTCTGGTAGTCTCTTGCGGCTCGTTGGCCGGATGGCGCGTTCCGCACAGGAAAACGGCCCCGAGACGACTCCAAAGCTGGAGGACGCAGGAATGAACCGGCAACTTCTTGGACTCCTGATGCTCGCTCAGCCAGCGCGCGATCAAGAGCCGCGACCCTTCGTGTTCAGGCCCAACCGCCTCACGCCGATCAGGAGTGATCTGCCAATGAGCAGGCGCGATCATCGCGTCGGAGGACGGTGACGTCGGGGGGATGAAACCCGCGGTTCGCAAGCTGGTTCGGCGGCGTTGGGTATGGATTCTCGGTGTGGTCGCGGTCGTGGCGGCCATCGCTGTGACGCTGCTGCTCAGAGAACCGGTCCTGCGAGGGATGGGTTGGGCGCTCGTCGCCGATGACCGTCTCGAACCGGCCGACATCGTCATCGTAAGCGTCTCTGCCAGAGGCGCCGGGCTCCTCGAGGCGGCCGAGCTCGTTCGTCGTGGTGTTTCGTCGAAAGTCGCGGTGTTCGAGGAGCTTCCCAGCGCGCTGGACCGCGAACTGGCGCGCCGAGGCATTCCATTCGAGTCTGACTCCTCCCGTTCGGTCACCTCGCTGCGGGCGCTCGGTGTTCAGGTCGTCGAAGAGATTCCGGGCGGCGAGGGGGGATCTGAGGCGGAGGTCGAGGCTATCGCGCGTTGGTCCAGGCAGCGCAAGTGGCGGTCGATCGTGGTCGTGACCGCGACCGACCACTCGAGACGATTGCGGAGACTATTTCAGCGCTCTATGAAAACGGACCCTACGCGAGTCATGGTGCGGCCGGCCCGCGGCTTCGGATTTGACCCCGATCGGTGGTGGCAGACGCGAGAGGGCGCTCGCGCGGGGATTTTCGAGCTACAGAAACTGCTGCTCGACGTGGTGCGACACCCGTTGTCCTGAGCGGACGCCGCGTCGCGCTCTCAGGCGCGGCGCAGCCGGCGTGCTCCGAAGAGGCCGGCAATGCCGACGCCGATCAGCACCAGCGACCCCGGCTCAGGCACGGTCACGATCCGCCAGCTGCCGGGCGCGCCGTTGTTCGACGCTTTGTACTCGATCGGCCCTCCGCCTCGCGGATCAGCGCCTCGATGCAGTGTCAGGTCGGACGAAGAGCCGGACGACATCGGGCACGTGGGGCAGTACATCGACGTGAAGTTGTCGATCGTCGCGTCCGGTCGCCATACCTCCATCGAGATGACCCACAACGATGGGAGCCCCGCGCTATCGGTAGCGAAAATACGGAACCGATCGTCGAGATGGGCGGTGTCCGTATAGCTGAAGGTTCGGGCGCCGTCTCCCGCCACGAACTGGGTCGTGCTCCAGCTGAAAGCGCTGTTCGCCATGAGCGGCGCGCTGCGCAGGTCGAGGTTCGGCGCCAGAGCCGTCGACAACGTGAACGACATCGACATCGCGCAGTTTCCGGCGCAGGTGTCGCCCATCCACGAGGTGAACGCGTTGCCGGTGTATTCGTACACCGTGTCGGCGTGGGCCGGGGCGATCGTCAAAGCCAGCGACAAAACGACGAGGGCCACAATCCGCATAAGGCTCCTCCCACAACCATCCTAGGGCCGGCCCCGGAGGTTCCGTCAATCCGTGAAACGGATTTCACAAAAACGGCACGTGCAGAACAGCCCGCACCGCGCGTCGTGAACGAAGATTGCTAGCGGATCAGCTGACTCGTCGCGAGCCAGACCACTCCGAGCCCGATGACGACGCAAACGATGACACAGAGGAGGATCTTGACTTCTACTGCCCTCATACTCCTGCCAAACCTTACTGCGCCCGCGCCCACCGCGGAATCCAGCGAATCCCGTACGCCGATGGGTATGAAACGCCTACCGTTTAGAACTAGATCCTGACCGTTTCTACCAGTTCCAGCTCACTCCGCCGCGATCCCCGCGAACCGGCCACAGAAAGCCGAGCACCTGGGGATTGCCGCCTTTGGTCGCGAGGCCGGCGGCCCCGCTACCGAGGTTCACGAACCACGCCGAACCATCGGGGTTCTCGTGGCTGGTGCTGCTCCAGTAGGCCCACTCGGTGGGCCCAAATTTGACGCCGACGAATGGATGACCGGTGGGAAGCGCCGGGTTGGTCCGGCGCGTATCGATCAGGCTGGAGAGCTCCTCGACGGTGGGCAAGCGCCAGCCGATTCGATTGGCAATCTTGATGCCCCGGCACGTGGTGTTGGCGTCGAGCCAGTTCAGGGCCGTGCCGTTGACGTTGGCGTTCCGGGGCCAGATCAGCCCGGTTTCTTTGTCGAGTACGAGGTCGTCGAGCGGGTTGGTGGTTCCGCCGTTGTAGAGGGCGAATCGCAAGTTGGGCTTGTGATCGATCCAGGCGACGGGGGTGTCCGTCTCGTCGATGAACAACTCCCAGATCGGCTTGCGCATGGCTTGCCCTCGCCGGTCGCGACGGTCGGGATGGGGTGCTTCGATGGTATGCAGCGTCTCTCGCGAACGCAAGATCCAGTGGGCGGGCAGAGGGCCCGAGAACGGGGCGGTGAACCGCCCGAAAGTTGAACAGATGACTGACCACCATGACCAGCCTCCCAGGCCGCCCCTTCGATGGCCCACCGTGGGGGCGCCACGCCGTTCCGGAATCGGCCGGTGCCCGGCGCGCGATGACTCGCCGTTCACAGGTCGGCGCCGCCAGAGGGTGCCGCCGTTCATATACTCGGTGTTTTCTTGCATAGATTAAATGACTTCCGGAACGCCGGCCCCGCGGGGCCCCGTACCACCCTCTATGGTTCGGCGATCGGCGAGGCCTGAAAAAGCGTTTTTCGTCGTTGACAGATATGGTCCCAAGGCATAGTTTCATCGCATTTTCCCGTTGGCTGATCTGACGCCGAAAAGGCGCCTCGGCGTTCTGGCCTGGGATCTGCATTCCGAGACGCCTCGGGTCGCAAACAGAAGGCGGAGAGGTCGAGTGAAAATGCAGTTGATCTCATTCATTTGGGAGCGCTGATGCTCGACGTCGGAACGGTGCTCGCGGAGACCAGAGAGAATCCTCCCTGCGGCCCCAATCTCGAACACGATCTGTCGTTCTTCGAGCTCGAGGAAGCAGCCCGCGGCAAGCCCGAGCAGCGGACCGGTGATGCGGTCAAGCCGGCCGAAGACCCGAACTGGCCGAAGGTCATCGACCGGGCCCAGGCGCTCCTCAACCGGAGCAAGGACCTCCGGGTCGCGGTCCACCTGACCCGCGCGCTGGTCTGCACCGAGGGCTTCCCGGGGCTGGCGACCGGCTTGAGCCTGATCCACGGGCTGCTCGAGCGCTACTGGGACGGCATCCATCCCGTGCTCGAGGCCGACCGCGACAACGATCCGACCGAGCGGCTGAACGCGCTGGCGCCTCTCATCGATCCGGAAGTGATCGTGAGGGATCTTCGCGGGACCTATCTGATCAGTTCGCGCGAGCAAGGACAGCTGCGGGCGCGCGACATCGAAGTGGCGCTCGGCCGGCTGCCGGCCCCGCAGAACGTGGAGCCGGGCACGCTGAAGCCGATCGGCCAGATCCACTCGCAGATCGCGGCCGCGTTCGGCAACGACCGGTCGGTGCCGTCGGCCCTGCGCGAGGCGCGCGATCACACCGCGGCGATTCAGCGCCTGATCACGGAGCGGGTCGGCGGGTCGTATGCCCCCGATTTCGCGCCGCTGGCGCAGCCGCTCCAGTCGCTGCTCGAGGTCTGCGACGCGGCGCTCGGCCTCAAGGTCGAGGCGGACAAGGACAATCACACGGAGTCCGGTGAGGCGGCGCGCCCGGCAGCAGTGGGCGAGATCCGCAGCCGCGACGACGCGGTGCATATGCTCGAGCTGGTCTGCAATTATCTCGAGCGGAACGAGCCCAGCAATCCGGCGCCGCTGTTCATCCGGCGCGCGCAACGGTTGATCAAGAAAAGCTTCTTGGAAATCGTTCGAGATCTGATGCCCGACAGCCTCTCGCAGCTCGAGAAGCTGGCCGGCGACGTCGACAAGACGTAGAGGAGGCCCGACATGGCGAAAGCCAGCAGCCAGAAGTTCATTGCCAGAAACCGCGCGCCGCGCGTCCAGATCGAGTACGACGTGGAGCTCTACGGCGCCGAGAAAAAGATCCAGCTGCCGTTCGTCATGGGCGTGATGGCGAACCTGTCGGGCAATCCCGCGGAGCCGCTTCCCGACGTCGCGGACCGGAAGTTCCTCGACATCGACATCGACAACTTCGACCAGCGGCTCAAGGCGATGAAGCCGCGGGCGGCGTTCCAGGTGCCGAACACCCTGACCGGCGACGGCAATATCATGGTCGACATCACCTTCGAGAGCATGGACGACTTCTCGCCCGCGGCGGTCGCCCGCAAGGTCGACGCGCTGAGCAAGCTCCTCGAGGCGAGACAGCAGCTGGCGAGCCTGGTGACCTACATGGACGGGAAGAGCGGCGCCGAGCAGCTCATCAAGAAGCTGCTGCAAGATCCGACGCTGCTCCAGGCCGTGGCGGCATTGCCGAAGGCCGACGAGGCTGCGGCGGACGCTCCCAAGTCCTAAACCATTATTGACGAGGACACACTATGGCGACTCAGCAACAGGCCGAGGGGCAGGGCGCAGGGTTCGAGGCTTCTGATCTTCAGGGGCTGCTCAACAAGGAATTCAAGCCGCGGTCGGACGCGGCCAAGGAAGCGGTCGAGACCGCCGTGCGGACGCTGGCCGAGCAGGCGCTCGCATCGACGTCGATCATCTCGTCGGACACGATTGGCACGATCGAGGCCATGATCGCCGCGCTCGACAAGAAGCTCAGCGAGCAGGTGAATCTCATCATGCACCACAAGGCGTTCCAGGAAGTCGAGAGCGCCTGGCGCGGTCTCAACTATCTGGTCACGAACACCGAGACCGACGAGATGCTGAAGATCCGCGTGATGAACATCTCGAAGGCCGATCTGGGCCGGACGCTCAAGCGCTACAAGGGCGTTGCGTGGGACCAGAGCCCGATCTTCAAGAAGCTCTACGAGGCCGAGTACGGCCAGTTCGGCGGCGAGCCCTTCGGCGCCCTCGTCGGCGACTACTTCTTCGACCACACGCCGCCCGACGTCGAGCTCCTGGGTCAGATCGCGCAGGTCTCCTCGGCCGCGCACTGCCCCTTCATCGCGGGCCTCTCGCCGTCGAGCATGCAGATGGAGAGCTGGCAGGAGCTGGCCAACCCGCGCGACCTCACGAAGATCTTCGGGACGGCGGAGTACGCCCCGTGGCGGTCGCTGCGTGAGTCGGAAGACTCGCGCTACATCGGGCTGGCGATGCCGCGGTTCCTGGGCCGGTATCCCTACGGCAAGGCGAACCCGGTCGACGAGTTCGACTTCCAGGAGGACACCGAGGGTGCCCGGCACGACAAGTTCTCGTGGGTGAACTCGGCCTACGCGATGGGCGTGAACATCACGCGGTCCTTCAAGCTCTACGGCTGGTGCTCGCGGATCCGCGGCGTGGAGTCCGGCGGGTCGCTCGAAGGGCTGCCGGTGCACACGTTCCCGACCGATGACGGCGGCGTGGACATGAAGTGCCCGACCGAGATCGCGATCAGCGACCGGCGCGAGGCCGAGCTGGCGAAGAACGGCTTCATGCCGCTGCTCCACAGGAAGAACACGGACGTCGCGGCGTTCATCGGCGCCCAGTCGCTCCAGAAGCCGTTCGAGTACACGGATCCGGACGCGACCGCCAACGCCAACCTCTCCGCCCGGCTGCCGTACCTCTTCGCGGCCTGCCGGTTCGCGCACTATTTGAAGTGCATCGTGCGCGACAAGATCGGCTCCTTCAAGGAGCGCAACGAGATGGAGGCGTGGCTCAATAAGTGGATCTCGCAGTACGTCCTCAGCAACCCCGCCTCGGCGGGCGAGGAGACCAAGGCCAAGTATCCGTTGTCGGCGGCCGAGGTCACGGTCGAAGAAGTCGAAGGCAATCCGGGCTACTACACGTCGAAGTTCTATCTCCGGCCGCACTATCAGCTGGAGGGCCTGACGGTGTCGCTGCGGCTTGTGTCCAAGCTGCCGTCGGCCAAGGGCGGGAAGTAACGCAGCAACGTTGTGATTGGAGCGGTGCGCGATTCACTAGCGGGTAACGTGGTGCGAGTGGAAGAGGAGACGATCCATGGCCGTTGACATGTTCCTCAAGATTGATGGAATCAAGGGCGAGTCGGCCGACGACAAGCACAAGGAAGAAATCGACGTATTGTCGTGGAGCTGGGGCATGAACCAGTCGGGCAGCGCCCACATGGGCGGCGGCGCCGGCGCGGGGAAGGTCAACGTCCACGACCTGTCGTTCACCAAGTACATCGACGTCTCGTCGCCGGACCTGTATCTGTCCTGCTGCAACGGGAAGCATCTGAAGGACGCGAAGCTCGTCGTGCGCAAGGCGGGCGAGAGTCCGCTCGAGTACCTCATCGTCACGATGGAAGACGTCATCATCAGCTCGGTCTCGAACGGCGGCTCGGGCGGTGAGGATCGGCTGACCGAGAACGTCACGTTGAACTTCGCGCGGGTCAAGGTCGACTACGCTGCGCAGGACAACAAGGGTGGGGCGGGCGCCAAGCCGAAGATGGGCTGGGACATCGCCGCGAACAAGAAGATCTAGGCGATCGGCGAAGTCGACCAATGCTGGCAGAGCAGAGTGTGCGGGAGGGGCGCCTCGAGGAGGCCCTGGCCGAGCTGCAGAACCAGGTTCGGAAGGCCCCCGACAACGCGGAGTATCGCGTGTTCCTGTTCCAGCTCCTGTGTGTGCTCGGAGACTGGGAGCGGGCCCGCGCGCAGCTCAAGGTCCTGGGCGAGCTCAGCCCGGGATCGCTTCCTCTGGTCCACGTGTACGGGACGGCGATTACCTGCGAGCTGCTTCGCGCTGAAGTCTTTGCCGGAGCCCGTACGCCATTGATCCTGGGTGAGCCGCTTCACTGGGTGGCGCTCCTTCTGCAGGGCTTGACCGAGGCAGCGCAAGGCCGTGGCGCCGCGGCCGCTGCGCTGCGGGCGGAAGCTCTCGAGAAGGCCAACGCAGTGTCGGGCTCGATCGACGGGGAGAAGTTCGATTGGATCGCGGACGCCGACTCGCGGCTGGGGCCCGTATGTGAGGCGGTGGTCGACGGTCGCTATTACTGGGTGCCGTTCGAGCGTCTGCGCTCCATTTCGCTCGAAGCGCCATCGGATTTGCGCGACGTCGTGTGGATGCCCGCTCAGCTCAGGCTGGTCAACGGCGGCGAGACCGCCGCGCTGATCCCCGCGCGGTATCCCGGCTCCGAGGCGGACCGCGACGGTCTCATTCGGCTCAGTCGCAAGACCGAGTGGGACGAGGTGGCGCCGGACACCTTCCACGGCCGAGGCCAGCGGATGTTCGCCACCCCGGCGGGTGAGTATGCACTCCTGAGCGTGCGGCGCATCGAGCTCGGAGGCCCGGAGGCGTGAGATGGTCGAGGTCGGCGCGCGGGATGCGCTGCAGCCCGCCCTACTCGACCGACTGACCGACCACGACCCAACGCGCAAGGTCGAAGGCCGGGACGAGCGCGTTCTCAGCCGCTCGCAGCTGAGGGCGTCGGTGCTGCGCGATCTCACGTGGCTGTTCAACTCGACGAATCTGGCCAGCTCCGTCGATCTCTCGGCTCATCCGCTCGTCGCGGAGTCCACCCTGAATTACGGACTGACCGCGCTGGCCGGTAGCCCTGTCGCCGGTCTCGAGCTCTCCGAGGTGGAGCGGATCCTCCGGGACGCCATCCTGCGATTCGAGCCGCGGATCCTCCCGCACTCGCTCACGGTCCGCGGCACTCCGGCCAAGGACGCGATGGGCCACCACAACGTGCTCTCGCTCGAGATCATGGGCGAGCTCTGGTCTCAGCCGTACCCGCTCGAGTTTCTGATCAAGACCGACATGGATCTGGAGAGCGGGGAGATCCGCGTGGTGGAGGGGCGCTGATGGACGCCCGCATGCTCCGCTACTACAACCAGGAGCTCGCGTACATGCGCGAGATGGGCGCGGAGTTCGCCGCCGCGTTTCCCAAGATTGCCGCGCGTCTGGCCCTCGACGCGACCGAGGTGGCCGACCCGTACGTCGAGCGGCTGCTGGAAGGCTTCAGCTTTCTGTCGGCCCGCGTGCGTCTGAAGCTCGACGCCGAGTTCCCGCGCTTCACGCAGCATCTGCTCGAGTGCGTCTATCCGCACTATCTGGCGCCGACGCCGTCCATGGCGATCGTGCAGTTCACCCCCGCCATGACCGAGGGCTCGCTCGCCGCGGGGTTCGCGATCCCGCGCGGCACGCTGCTCCGCGGCCAGATCCCGCGCGGCGAGGTCACCGCCGCCCAGTTCCGGACCGCGCACGAGCTGACGCTGTGGCCGATCGAGATCGCCGAGGCGCGGTACGTGCCGTTCGCGCCTGATCTACCGCTGAACTCGCTCGGGCTCACCGAGCCGGTTCAGGCGGTACTGCGGCTCAAGCTTCGCGCGGCGACGCCGCACGTCTTCCAGCAGATCGCGATGGACCGGCTGAACCTGTTCCTGGCGGCCGGCGACGAGGTGGCGCTGAAGCTCTACGAGCTGATTCTCGGCAGCGGGCTCGGCGTGCTGGTCGGCCCACCGGCGCGCCCGCTTCCGTGGTTCGAGTGGCTCGGCCGCAGCGCGATCCAGCCGGCGGGCTTCGATCGGGATCAGGCGCTGATCCCGTACACGACGCGCTCGTTCAGCGGCTACCGGCTCCTCCACGAATACTTCACGTTCCCGGAGCGTTTCCGATTCGTGGAGCTCACCGGCCTCAAGAAGGCGCTGGCGCGCCACGCCGGTGAGGAGCTCGAGCTCGCGATCCCGCTGGCGCGGACCGACGCCACGCTCGGCGCGCTCGTCGACAAGACCGCGTTCGCGCTGCACTGCACGCCGGCCGTCAACCTGTTCTCGCGCAGGGCCGATCGCATCCACGTGACGGATCAGCAGGCCGAGCATCACGTCGTCGTCGACCGCACGAAGCCGATGGACTTCGAGGTCTACGCCGTCGAGCACGTCGTCGGCCACACCGAGGGGCTCGAGGTCGAGCAAGAGTTCCGTCCGTTCTACGCGTCGGTCGACGCCGACGGGGATCACTCGGGCCACGGCTACTTCACGATGCGGCGCGAGCCACGGGCGCTCTCGGAGCGTCAGCGCCGCGACGGCGCCCGCACCAGCTATGTCGGCAGCGAGGTCTCGCTCTCGCTCGTCGACGCGCGCGAGGCGCCGTATTCCGCCGCGGTCAGGCAGCTCGGGGTCGACGTGCTGGTCACCAACCGCGATCTGCCGCTGTTGATGCCGGTCGGCAGCGACCGTGATTTCAGCCTGGCGATCTCGGCGCCGGTCGAAGGCATCCGCTGCCTGCGCGGGCCCAGCCGCCCGCGGCCGGCGGTGCTCGACGGCGAGATTCCCTGGCGCCTCACGAGCCATCTGTCGCTGAACTACCTGACGGTCAGCGATCTCGACGAGGAAAAGGGCGCCGCCGCCCTGCGCGAGTTCCTGGAGCTCTACGCAGATCTGGTCGACGCCGACATGCCCGATGCGGTCTCGCGCCGCCAGGCGCAGGGCGTTCGCCGTGTGTCCGTCACCCCGCGCACGCGCCGGCTGCCGGCGCCCGGCCCGATCGTGTTCGGCCGCGGCCTCGAGATCCGCATGACGGTCGACGAGACGTCGTTCGCCGGCGCGAGCGCCTTTCTGCTCGGGACAGTGCTCGAGCAGGTGTTCGCGCGGCTGGCATCCATGAACACGTTCACCGAGCTCGTGCTCGTCTCCGAGCGCCGAGGGGAGATCAAGCGGTGGCCGCCACGGATGGCCGCACGGCAGCTCGTGTAGCGCTGTTCGAGGCGCTCGCGCGCGCGCCCTGGAGCTTCGATTTCTTCCAGGCCCTGCGCCGGATCGAGGGCTTGTTCGGCGACCGGCCCAAGCTCGGCCGAGCGCTGCGGCCGGCCGACGAGCCCGTGCGCCTCTCGCAGGAGGCGTCGGTCGCGTTCGCGCCCTCGACGCTCTCGGCGTGCGAGACCGGTGACGGGCGCCCGCCACGACTGGAGCAGCGCTTCTTCGGCCTCCTCGGCGCCAACGGGCCACTGCCGCTGCACATCACCGAATACGTGCGCGAGCGGCTCATTCACAACAGCGATCCGACCCTGGCGCGCTTCCTCGACCTCTTCCACCACCGGATGGCGCTGCTGTTCTATCGCGCGTGGGCCGAGGCGCGCCCCACCGTGCATCAAGACCGGCCCGACGAGGACCGGTTCACCGCATACGTGGGCTCGCTGGCCGGACACGGCTTGCGCGGCACCTTGGTCCGGGATGCCGTGCCGGACCACGCCAAGCGGTTCTATGTCGGCCATCTGGCGCGAAACCCGAAGAACGCCGAAGGTCTCGCCTCGATCCTGGAAGGGTTTTTTCAGCTGCCGGTGCGGGTCGATCAGTTCGTGCTCGGCTGGCTCGAGCTGCCGCGAGATCAGCGGAGCTCGCTCGGCGGCGAGCCGCGCGTGAGCGGCGCCCTCGGGCTCGGCACCGTCGTCGGCGAGCGCGTGCGCGACGTGCAGAGCCGCTTCCGGGCCGTGATGGGGCCGATGGATCTCGACCGCTTCTGCGATTTCCTGCCGGGCGGCCGGAGTCTCGACAAGCTCAAGGACTGGGTGCGGAACTATGTGGGGTTCGAATTCGACTGGGACGTTCAGCTGGTTCTGGCGCGCGACGAGGTGCCCGGCATCCGTCTGGGCCGTGAGGGCCAGCTGGGCTGGACGACGTGGCTGGGGGCCCGGCGCGCGGACACGGACGCCGGCGATTTGACTCTGTCACCGGAGCGCACGCGGCGGCCTCGGCCGCATCTGGCGGCGGCATAAGAGAGGACGACCATGGCAGAGATCAGCCGTGCGACCCTGTTCGGCAAGCTCAACCCGATCATGTTCAAGGCGGCCGAGGGCGCCGTGACGTTCTGCAAGCTTCGCGGCAACCCGCACGTCGACCTCACGCACTGGCTGTTCCAGATCGTCAATCTGCCGGACTCGGACCTGCACCGTATCCTGCGCCACTTCGAGGTCGACACGGCGCGGCTCGTGCGAGACCTCCAGACGATGCTCGAACGGCTGCCGCGCGGCGCCTCGGCCATCGAAGACTTCGCCGAGAACCTGCCGTTCGCGGTCAAGGAAGGGTGGATGTACGCGACCCTCCTGTTCGGCGAGTCGCAGGTACGCAGCGGCTATCTGCTGGTCGGCCTGCTCAAGACCGACCGCCTGCGCGAGGGCCTGCTGCGCATCTCCCGCGAGTTCGAGAAGGTCAAGGTGGAGACCTTGACCGAGGACTTTGCGCGCATCGTCAAAGGCTCGCCCGAAGAGAACCAGACCGCTTGCGACGGGTTCAAGGCCGGCACGCCGGGCGAGGCAAGCCAGGCGATTCCGCCGGCGGCGATGGGCAAGCAGGAAGCGCTGCGGCGGTACGCGTCGGACCTGACGGCGCGGGCGCGCGCGGGCCAGATCGATCCCGTCACCGGGCGCGACGAGGAGATCCGCCAGGTCATCGACATCCTGATGCGGCGGCGCCAGAACAACCCGATCCTCACCGGCGAAGCCGGCGTGGGGAAGACCGCGGTGGCCGAGGGCTTCGCGATCCGGATCGCGAACGGCGACGTGCCGCCCTCGTTGAAGGACGTGCAGCTCTGGGTGCTCGACATCGGCCTCTTGCAGGCCGGCGCCAGCATGAAGGGCGAGTTCGAGAACCGGCTCCGCTCGGTCATCGACGAGGTGCAGGCCTCGCCCAAGCCGATCATCCTGTTCATCGACGAAGCCCACACGTTGATCGGCGCCGGCGGCGCCGCCGGCACGGGCGACGCGGCCAACCTGCTCAAGCCGGCGCTGGCGCGCGGCACGCTCAGAACCATCGCCGCGACAACGTGGGCCGAGTACAAGAAGTACATCGAGAAGGATCCCGCGCTCACGCGGCGGTTCCAGGTGGTGCAAGTGCTGGAGCCGAACGAGGCCAAGGCGCTGCTGATGCTGCGCGGCGTGGCCTCGACGCTCGAGAAGCACCACCGCGTGCAGCTGCTCGACGAGGCGCTCGACGCGGCGGTGAGGCTCTCGCACCGCTACATCCCGGCCCGTCAGCTCCCCGACAAGGCCGTGAGCCTGCTCGATACGACGTGCGCGCGCGTGTCGGTCAGCCAGCACGCGACGCCGCCCGAGGTCGAGGATTCGCGCCGGCGCATCGAGGCGCTGCAGACCGAGCTCGACATCATCGGGCGCGAGGAGGCCATCGGCTTCGCGATCGGCTCGCGCCGTACCGACGCCGAAGCCTTGCTCGCGACCGAGAAGGAGCGCCTGACCGGTCTGGAGCAACGCTGGACCGAGGAGCGCACGCTCGTCGATCGCATCCTCGAGCTGCGCCGCCAGCTGCGCGACGAGACCGAGGCCAAGGAGCCCGCCGCGCGCGAGGCCCGGCTGACCGAGCTGCGCGAGCTGCAGGCCACGCTCGCGAAGGCTCAGGGCGAGACGCCGCTGATCCTGCCGAGCGTCGACGGACAGGCCGTGGCCGCCGTGGTGTCGGACTGGACGGGCATCCCGGTCGGCCGCATGGTCAAGAACGAGGCCGAAGCAGTTCTGAGCCTCGTCGACACGCTCGCGGCGCGGGTCGTCGGCCAGCGCCACGGGCTCGAGATGATCGCGCGGCGCATCCAGACCTCGCGCGCGCGCCTGGACAATCCCGAGAAGCCGATCGGCGTGTTCCTGCTGGTGGGGCCGTCGGGCGTGGGCAAGACGGAGACCGCGCTGGCGCTAGCCGAGTCGCTCTACGGCGGCCAGGACAACATGATCACCATCAACATGAGCGAGTTCCAGGAGGCGCACACCGTCTCCACGCTCAAGGGCGCGCCGCCCGGCTACGTCGGCTATGAGCGCGGCGGTGTGCTGACCGAAGCCGTGCGCCGTCGGCCCTACAGCGTCGTGCTGCTGGACGAGGTCGAGAAGGCGCATCCGGACGTGCACGAGATCTTCTTTCAGGTGTTCGACAAGGGCTTCATGGAGGATAGCGACGGGCGCTACATCGACTTCAAGAACACCGTGATCCTGCTGACGTCCAACACCGGAACCGACCGGATGATGGCGCTGTGCAAGGATCCCGATCTGTTGCCCGATGCCGAGGCGTTGGCGCGCGCGGTGCGTGAGCCGCTGCTGAAGGTCTTCCCGCCGGCTCTGCTGGGGCGCCTGGTGGTGATCCCGTACTATCCGCTCGCCGACAAGGTGCTGGGCAGCATCGTCCGCCTGCAGCTCGACCGCATCGCCCGCCGCATCGGCGAGCAGCACAAGGTGCCGTTCACCTACGACGACGCGGTGGTGAAGCTCGTCGTCGCGCGCTGTACCGAGGTGGAGAGCGGAGGCCGCATGATCGACGCGATCCTGACCAACACGATCCTGCCGCGGATCAGCGAGGAGTACCTCTCTCGAATGGTCGCCGGTCGCCCGCTGGGCGCCATCACGCTCGGGGTCAAGAACGGCGACTTCTCGTTCGACCTGGCATGAGCGCCGTGATGCCGCGGATGATGGAGCTCACCACCCCGCTGGGGAAGGATCTGCTCTTCCGCTGGCTCAGGGGTAAGGAGGAGCTGGGCCGCGCCTCGGAGTTCGAGGTGGCGGCGTTGTCAACCCGCAACGACATCAAGCCGAGCGATCTGCTCGGCAAGAAGATCACGGTGAAGCTGGAGCGCGTGAAGGGCGGCTACCGCTACTTCAACGGCCACGTCACCCGCTTCGCGCAAGGTGACACGATCGGACGCTACTACGAGTACCGGATGACCGTGCGCTCATGGCTCTGGTTCCTCACCCGCACCGCCGACTGCCGGATCTTCCAGGAGAAGACGGTTCCCGAGATCATCAAGGAAGTCTTCGCCGATCACTCGATGGCGGTGTTCGACGACGGCCTTACCGGTACCTACATCAAGCGTGAGTACTGCGTGCAGTATCGGGAGTCCGACTTCAACTTCGTCAGCCGCCTCATGGAAGAGGAAGGCATCTACTACTACTTCGAGCACGGTGACGGCAAGCACACGCTCAAGCTGGTCGACTCGGATACCGGCCACAAGAAGCTCGACGGCAAACCGAGCATCGCCTATCACTTGCCGGGCCGCTCGCTCCACGGCGACGAGGAGTACATCCAGGTCTTCCGCCAGGACCAGCGCATCCAGCCCGGTCTGGTGGCCACGCGGTCGTACGACTTCGCCAAGCCCAAGGCCGATCTCGGCGTGAAAGCCCAGAACATCCAGAAGCACGAGAGTGCGGACTACGAGTGGTACGACTTCGAAGGCGACTACATCCAGACGGACAACGGCGACCACCTCGCGCAAGTCCGCGTCGACGAGCTCCACTCCGAGTTCGAGCTGGCCGAGGCCGAGTGCAACGTGCGCGAGATCGCGGTCGGCCGCCTCTTCGGCTTCACCAACGCGCCTCGCAAGGATCAGGAGAAGGACTACCTGATCGTGAGCGCCGAGTGGGATCTGCAGAACAACACCTACGAGACCGTCACCCAGGAAGACGCGGTCTACCACTGCACGATGAAGGTGCTCCAGAGCAAGCAGCAGTTCCGCCCCGCGCGCAGCACTCCGAGGCCGACGATGGGCGGCCCGCAGACCGCCGTGGTCGTCGGGCCCGGCGGCGAGGAGATCTACTGCGACAAGTATGGCCGGGTGAAGGTGCAGTTCCACTGGGACCGCTACGGCAAGAAGAACGAGAACTCGAGCTGCTGGATCCGGGTGTCGAACCCGTGGGCCGGCGCGAACTGGGGCGGAATGGCGGTCCCGCGCATGGGCCAGGAGGTGGTCGTCGACTTCCTCGAGGGCGACCCAGACCAGCCGATCATCATCGGCCGCGTCTACAACGCGGATCAGATGCCGCCGTACGCGCTGCCGGCCAACATGACCCAGACCGGTATCAAAAGCCGCTCGAGCAAGGGGGGCGGCGCCGCCAACTTCAACGAGATCCGCTTCGAGGACAAGAAGGGCTCGGAGCAGGTCTTCATCCACGCCGAGAAGAACCAGGACATCGAGGTCGAGAACGACGAGACCAAATGGGTCGGGCACGATCGGAAGAAGACGATCGATCATGACGAGACCGTGTTGGTGAAGAACAACCGGACCGAGACGGTCGGTGTCAACGAGAAGATCGACATCGGCGCGAACCGGACGGAGACGGTCGGGGCGAACGAGAGCATCAGCGTTACGGCCAACCGTACTCGGACCGTGGGTCAGAACGAAGTAGTGACCGTCGGGCTGACCCGCACGCATACGGTCGGCGTGAACGAGGCTATCAGCGTCGGGGCTGCTCAGGAAGTGACCGTCGGTGGGTTGCAGGCAATCACGGTCGGCGCCAATCAGACGACCAACGTCGGCGTCAATCAATCCACGAGTGTCGGGGCGAATCGGTCTGTCGAAGTCGGCTCCAATCAGACGACGCAGGTCGCGTCCAATGCGACGTCGACCATTGGAGGCAATCTCGAAGAGACTATCAGCGGCAATCGCACTGAGACTGTCAGCGGCAACCGCACCGAGACTATCAGCGGTAACCACATGGCGAAGGTGAGCAAATCGCTGAAGGCCGAGGTGGGCGAAGATGCCGCGATGGATGTCACTAAGAATCTCAGCTTCGTGGCCGGCGAGCAAATCGTGATCAAAACCGGCGACGCGAGCATCACAATGAAGAAGGACGGCACCATTCAGATCAAGGGCAAAGACATTAAGATCGAGGCCTCCGGCAAAATGGTAGCGAAGGCCGATGGCGAGATGGTGCTGAAAGGTCAATCGAAAGTCACCATCAACTAGGGCAGGGAGACCGCGCGCTATGGGCAGTTCATACGTCGAGCTCTTTCACGTCCTGCAGGCCAAGCCGCGTGTGTCGGGTAGCCGTGTCGGCTCCGTCGTCGCGAGCGAGCCCGGCCCGATCGTGGATTTTCCGGGCAATCCGCTCGGACCTCAGCGGGCGCGGGTCGCGGCGTCGCTGACCGCCGAGATGATATCAGCGGCGTGTTCCGCCGACATCCCAGTGCTGCTTGTGTTTGAGAACGACGATCCGGCCCGGCCCGTCATTGTGGATCTCGTCGTGGATCATCCGCGAGAACAAAGCGCAGAGCGGCCCGGAGTGTTGAATCCCGAGCACGGCGAACCCGAGCGGACGGCGGCCCCGGGCAAGTACGCCGCCTGCTCGGCGGCGCTCGCCAGGATTGTCGGGATCGAGGCGGACCGTGTCATGGTGGAGCGGATAGGTGACGCGACGGCGTCGCCACTCGCCGCAAAGACCGCGATCCCGCTACGAAATCTCAAGGACGTGGTCGTGCTTCTGAGCTTTGCCGACGGATCATCGATCATATTGGGCCAACTGTATCCGACGGTCACCGTCGAGCCCGAGGGCGGGGCGGGCGCGGACGTGTTGCTGAAGGGCAACACGGTTCGGATCGAGGCTGACGTCGAACTGATTTTGACCGCGGGCGCGTGTCGTGTCGAATTGGATGCTCGGGGTAAGGCGGTCACCACGGCCGACCATATCGTGTCACGAGCGCGAGGCACCAACAAGGTGCAGGGCGGGAGCGTTCGGCTGAACTGACATGGGCGCGACCGTAACGGTTAACTCTCCCAATACCGTTGTGCACGCCAAAAGCGGCGGGAAATCCCCGGTGTTCCCCGACGTCTGCAAGACGCCAGCGCCGCCGGCACCGCCCGTGCCGATTCCGTATCCCAATGTCGCCAGCTCATCGGACGCATCAGATACCGCTACCACCGTGCAGGCCGACGGCGAAAAGATCATGATCAAGAAATCGATCTTCAGCACGAGCACGGGAGACGAAGCTGGCTCCATCGGCGGCGTCGTGTCTAACTGCACGAAGGGGAAGGCGCAGTTCATCGCGTATTCTTTCGATGTCAAGGCCGAAGGCCAGAACGTGCCTCGGAATTTCGACATGATGAAGCAGAACGGATCCAGCTCCTATAACGCGGTGGGCTAGTGACGCCCCTGCACCGACGAATCGAAGATGTCATCGCGCGCATCGTCCCGATCGTGCGGGAGGTGGCCACAGTTCGAGGCTACGACGACGTCGACCCGCGACCCCATCCGCCCGCATCCCAGGCCTCGATCCAGGCGTTCGAGCGGTTCCTGGAGCGCCGTCTGCCGGCGTCCTACCGAGCGTTTCTCGAGCTACACGACGGCTACGACTGGCTTGCCTACCCTGGCCACATGTTGTCGATCGCTGATGCGATGCCCGGCTCGAGGAAATATGAGCAGGTCCTCGAATGGAAACGGATGATCATTCGATACGGTGGAGGCGACGTCGCCGATGGCATTGTCTTCGGCTCATTGGACGAGCCACACGAATGGGTGTTCCTCGATCCGAATCGACCGAGCGGGCAGAACGAGCTCACGGTCGTGGCGCTCTACCACGATGACGCACACGAATTTCGAGACGTCGTCGAGTTCCTGGAGAGTCGAATCGATTACTGCCGAGAGATCTTGAGCCCGGACAACGGGTCGCCCTCGCATGGCGACTCTGACGACTGATGGCCAACTGCGGCCAGGCGACGCTACGCGGCACGGAAATGGTGGTCGAGTGCGACGACAACTGGGATTGTTGTCAACGTGCTCAGGCGAAGGCCAAAGTCGACCGGATGAATACAGGCCTGAGGGAATATTCCAACCCAGTCGTGCGACCTCCCGGCTTCAGCCGGGCCAAGGGCGACGACTGGTGCAAATCGAATCGAAATCAATTCGACAAGCTGAGCTCTAAGGACCAAGCCGACCGCGCTCGAAAGGCTCAGGCACCCGAATGTCTGGCCAAGCAACTGGAGGGCGACCCGACCGCCAGCCCGCCGAAGCCTCCTCAGACTCGCGAAAGCCTCAACCTGGCGCTAGATCATCCGCTCGACATGAAGCTCGGCGGACCGCCGATGCCTATGAACCTTCTCCCGCTCGACCCCAAAGTCAACGGCGCGTTCGGCAGCTTCGCCAGAAACGTCGGCGACAAGCTCGGTGCCGGCAACAAGCTCGACCGGGTCTCGCTCGTCTGCCCGCCGAGCTCGCCGGGGTGCCCGGCCGAGAACCACAGCGTCGGCACGGCCGCCCCCATCGCGCCGACTGAATGGAAGACGACCTATAGTCCCTCCTAGTGTCGGTTTCAAGCTCATCCTGTCGGTCGCGCCCGGCGTGATGCGGCCGTAAGATGGCCGAGCTCGACAACAAGACGCCCGGACTGGTGGAGCTGGTTCCGCTGATCGACCGCTACGGATCGAACGTCATGGTGGTCATCACCAAAGTGACGTATGACATGCACGCCGGACAAATCGTCGTGCCCGCCCCGGACCAGGCGCCGCTCACGTTTGCCGATGTGCCCGGCGTATCCGGAGCCGCCGGTGAACTGGCGCAGGCGAGTGACGTCACCGACTTCAAACCGTCTACTGACGTCGTCGTGACGGCTCCCGAAGGTCCCATCGACTCCGCGCCGGTGGCGGGACGTCACCTCGATATCCAAATCGGATCACTACGGTTCGGTGGCAAGGTGTCTAAGCCTTGGGTCTTCGGCCCGGTTCCCCGTGCGAGGAAGCCCCGGAAGGACTACGCGGGCACGTACGACAAGGCCTGGCTGAACGAGCGGTTTCCGCTCGTGCCGAGCGACTTCGACCCACGCCACAATCAGGTTGCGCCCCCCAAGCAAATCGCACCGCGGTACCTTGTCGGCGATGAGACGATGACGATCCGAAACCTGTACGGGCCAGATCACGTCCTGGCCGCGGGCTTGCCGCGCCGAGCCGTGGTCGTATCCGGGAACGTCAGAGGTCGCTACTTCACCGAAGTCGCAGTACTCGACACCCTGACTGTGTCAAGCGATCGTCCGCGACTCTCTCTCGTCTGGCGCTTGGCGATCAAGCCTCGGCAAAAGATCGAAGAGGTGCGCAACGTCTTTGTCTCGACGGCATCGATCCGGTCGGCACGTGAGCTTTACGGTAAACCGTGAAGCTGGATCTCGTGGTCACTGGAGTCGGAATCCTCAGCCCCGTGGGCCTGACCGGGCTCGTGACACTCCACAGCATTCGCTCCGGGATCTCGCGTTTGACGCTCCAACCGTTTCCGGACCGCGTTCGCGAGTGGATCGTCGGATCTGACATCCCGACGTGGAGCCCGGCCATACGTGAAGAGCGCCTCGCGGCGCTCGCCCTCAGCGCCATCGATGCGGCGCTCGAGCGCGCGGGAGCGCCGATGCACGACGCAGCGGCTAGAGCAACGACCGCCATCATTCTCGGCGCGCCCGAGAACGGACGACCAGGGTACCAGTTCCCTCCCCGCGATCACCCGACGTCGATGACCGTTCGACAGAGCGGCCTGGAGTCGATGGCGGCCATCGAAGTGATACCGGCGGGCGCGTGCAGCGCTCAGACGGGCCTCGGGCGCGCGGCCAGCCTATTGGCTACGAGCCGCATACACCGATGCGTGATCGGCGCGGTCGACACGCAACTCCAACTCCGGACCATACGTTGGCACGAACAGAATTTTCGGCTCAAGTGCAGCTATGTCAGCGATGGGCTCATGCCCGCCGAAGCCGCCTGTTTCATCGTTGTTGAGCCGGAGGCGTCAGCCCGGGCCCGCGGCGCTCGCGTCATCGCCCGCATTCTCGCGGTGAATGCCTTCCGTGAGGACGCGACAATTCTGTCCGACCGACCGAACGCGGCCTTGGGGCTCACGAAGGCGACCCGCGCAACCCTGGCGGACGCGGGAGTACAGCCGAGCGACGTCGGAATGGTGTGGAGCGACCTCAACGGCGAAAGCTATCGCGCGCGTGAGTGGGCTTTCACGGAAGTCCGCCTTGGCTTTACAACCGCCACCGAATTGATGCACCCCGCCGATTGTCACGGCGATCTAGGGGCCGCGACAGATGCCAGCCTTCTCGGGCTCGCGGCGCTGTGTCACGGGACCGGCTGGTCGGAAGGCAAGCCCTTGCTGGTGTTCTCGGGGAGCGACGGCGGTGTGCGGGCGGCGACACTGCTCGTGCCGGGCGAGGCCGCCGGCCCGTTCCTACAGGTGTCCAAGGGGCTGCCCCGCGTGTTCTCTGCGAGCTTCGCCGTACCGACTCTGCCCGAGCCGGCGCAGGATTTCCGGCGCACCGAAGACCCGGCGCGCGCCTATTTCGAATGGCAATTGCGAGAGGAGCATCGCGACGAGCTTGCGTCGCTGCACTACCAGCGGAAGGCTATTCTGACTGATGAGACTATCGCGTGGCGTCGTCTTCAGGAGCCGGAACAACGGATGTTGAACCATCTCGACGCGGCCGTCGTGAACGGGCCGACGTCGATGGCGGTCGTGGCGTCTGGCGTTCGTGCGGACGAGGAAGGATTGTGCTTTGCCGGAAGCTTTCTGCTGGGAACGCTGCCGAACGCGGACAACCTCGCGCATATTGCCGCGGCGTGTGAGGATCCCGCAGCGCCCCGGCTGGCGGGCGTTGCGGCTGGTCTGATTCACGCGCCAGTCAACGAAGCCCTTGATCGATTCGTCGCAGACTTGGTCGACCGCGGTGAGCCGGCGGTTCGCGCACTGGCGATTCACGTCGCCGCCAGGCGCCGCATCGACATACGGTCGCACCTGACGCGACCCGAGTTTGCCGATGCCCTCTTGGCGAAGGCCGTGGCCGATGCGGCCTGGCGCTTGCGGGCGGAAGAAGCCGTGCCGACGCTCCAGGGATTCCTGTCACACGAGCGCAGCGACATCCGACGCGCCGCCATTCTGGCGCTCTTGTGTCTCACGCCGGCCCGGACCGCCGCGTTCGCCCGATCTCGAATCGCTGCGAACGCCGAGTTCGACGGTGCCCTGGCGACGTGCCTCGGCATTGCAGGACAGCTCGCCGACGCCGCCCTACTGATACGCCAGATCGAAGTGGACCCGAGCGATATGACTGGTGTGGCGGCTCTCGGTATTCTTGGCGCGCCCGAATCGGTGCCGTATCTCATTCGTCAGCTGCAGTCTGAACGTGAGGACATGAAAGTCGCGGCGGCCGGCGCCTTGGACCTCATGTCGGGTCATCACGCGAGGGAACGAGTCATGCAGACGCCCCCCCCGGATATTGCCGGGGGGTCGGAGCCGGACGAGCTGCGCGAGGTTGAGCGAGTCAGCACGTCTGTGGAGCACTGGTCGACGTGGTGGTACGCCCAGCGCGGTCGACTCGACCAAAGCACGCGATGGCGGCGAGGTGGATATTTCACGCTCGGCGCGTGCATCGATGAGCTCGCCGATCCGAGGTCAGCATTGATCGATCGGACGCGAGCGTACGTGGAGTTGTCGGCACGGGCGGGTACGAACATTCCGTTCGAGCCGGACTGGTTCGTCGCTCGGCAGGACGACGCCATCGAAGCTTGGCGCCGATGGTGGGATAGCTCGCGACCGAACTGAGCCAACGGTGTGACGTGGCTGCGAAATACATCTTTGCTATTCTCGCTGCGGGATTCTTGGGGGCTGGAATCGTTCGCGGCGGGCTGTCGCGGTCGCAGAGCCGGACGTGGCTGCTCGTCGGCGGCATCTTCGCCGCCATCAGCGGCTGGCTGTGGTACTGGCGCTAGGTGTGGAGTCTCACCAGGTTGTCGGCGGGGACAATCCGGGTGATCGGGGGAAGGCCGTGAGCCGCGGTGTGTGGGCGATGCCAGTTGTAGTGATGCAGCCAGGCCGCGAGGGCTCGGGTGCGTTCGT
>Ga0207428_10001368_pt1 | contig 25846 bp, 21 predicted proteins | sample RhiMethybrSRZTD1_FD_187600 | JGI IMG/M metagenome (GOLD analysis project Ga0207428, IMG submission 187600) | Populus rhizosphere microbial communities from Tennessee, USA - Rhizosphere MetaG P. TD hybrid SRZTD1 (SPAdes) (version 3) | ecosystem: Host-associated > Plants > Roots > Rhizosphere >...
GCCCAGGATCGAGCCGCTTTCGCCGACCGCGCCCGCGATCAGGTTCTTCGACAGCGGCGAAGCCATCTGCGCGCTGACCGCGATCGAGCCGGCGGATTCGCCCGCAATCGTCACGCGCTTCGGGTCGCCTCCGAAGGCCGCAATGTTCTGTTGCACCCACTTGAGCGCCGCGTGCTGATCGAACAGGGCGTAATTGCCGGAGGCGCGCTGCGGCGACTCTTTCGTCAGCTCGGGATGTGCGAAGAAGCCGAACACGCCCAGGCGATAATTTACCGTGATCGCCACAACTCCCTTCTTCGCCATGCTCTCGCCGTCGTAACGCCCTTCCGACCCGTCGCCCGCCACAAAACCGCCGCCGAAGAAGTAAACCAGGACCGGCAGCTTCTCATTGCCTGATTTGGCGGGAGTCCAGACGTTCAAGTAGAGACAATCTTCGCTCATCCCGTTCGAGCGGAAGTTCATATCGCCGAAGATGGGCCGCTGCATACAGCGCGGCCCGAACTTGTCGGCCTTGCGCACGCCCTGCCAGTTTTTGACCGGTTGAGGCGGCTTCCAGCGATAATCTCCGACGGGCGGCTCGCCGAACGGAATCCCCTTGAAGCTGCGCACGCCGGAACCCTTATCCGAAAGGCCTTCAAGCGCGCCGTTGGCGATCTTGACGCGGTCCTGGCCGAGCGCCCCGGCGGTTAAAGTTATGGCCAACATTATCGCCGGGATAAGGAGTAATTTGCGGTTTGTTGAATTCATTAGTTCCCCTCAGTGTCATCTATATTTATGAAATCTGTTAGCCACAGAGCACACAGAGAACACAGAGAACACAGAGAAATGATTGTCTCCTCTGTGCCCTCTGTGTGCTCTGTGGCTATTCATCCAGGCGCCGGGTTACATCGCAGTCTTCGTCTGGAAGAGTTGCGGCGCGAACTCGTTCAGGTAGTTTCGCCAGTTAATCCATGTATGGCCGCCTTCAGTTTCTCGGGAATTCGGAGTGAATCCATGCTTCTTGAGCAGTTCCACGGTGCTGCGGCTGCTGTTAAGTAGGAAGTCATCTTTGCCTATGCCGACCCAGAGCAGTTTCAACCCCTTTTTCAAATTGGCGTCGTCGAGCTTGGCCTGATGCTGTTTGAGCCAGGCTTCGCCGGCGGGCGTGATCTGCGCCGGGGCGTTCGCGGCGGGCGGACCGCCCGCCCCCGGAGCCTGACGCGCGAAGACGTTCAGCAGTCCGGAACTGAAGACGCCGACGTAGCCGAACTTTTCAAGATTAGGCAGCGCGATGTTGAGCGTTTGATTGCCACCCATCGAGAGCCCTGCAATTGCGCGATTTTCGCGGCCCGCGAGCAAGCGGTAATTCTTTTCGACATACGGCATGATGTCGGTCATGAAGTCCAGAATGAACTCGTCCGGCGGCGGAGCTGCGCTGCCGCCCGGCTGAGCGATACCCGGCGCCGGGCCTCGGCCAAACGGGCGCGTGTGTCCGGCGGGCATCACAATAATCATCGGTTTGGCTTTTTTAGCCGCAATCAAATTGTCGAGAATGAACCCGGCGCGCCCAACCGACGTCCATGAATCGTCACAATCGCCTGCGCCGTGCAACAGATAAAAGACCGGGAACTTGCCCTGCCCCGATTCATATCCCGGAGGCGTGTAGATATGCATGCGGCGGAACTTGCCGAGCGCCGTCGAGTAATACGTGACCGCCGCGACCGCGCCATGCGGGACGTTCTTCGTGTCCGAGAATTCCGAACCCGGCGCGTGAACGAGGCTCCAGACGTTGTTGTTCGATTCGCTCACTAACGGGTTGCGCGGATCAATCACAGCCACGCCGTTGACGTTGAAGTTGTAGCGGTACGAGCCGGAAGCAATCGGGCCGATGGTGAGTTCCCAGACGCCGTTGTCGCCCTTTGTCATCGGTTTGCCTCCCCCCACGCCGGGAATGTCGCTGCCAATGAGCCTGACATTTTCGGCCTGCGGCGCAAGCAGCCGGAAAGTGATCTGCCGGTCCGCCAAAACTTCCGGCGAGACGACGGCGGGCGCCGGCGTCTGCTGATTCGACGGAGCGGCAGGCTGCGCCAAAGCTGAAAAGACAAAAATGGCCGCCATCAACAACATGGCGCCTGCGCGAGCAGTTATCCTTCCAAAATTCATTGATCTGGTTCCTCTCTGTTTTAGACCGGTTTCACATCGGCGTATGTGTTAATGGAACGCTGAACTTCGTGGGACATTACCACCAGTCCGTTCCTGATAGAATTGAATTGTTTTTATAGCAGTGATAACTATTGGTTATGAATCATTTCGACCTCAATTTGCGGCAACTTCAAACTTTCGTGACGGTCGCGAGGCTCGGCAGTTTTACCAGAGCGGCGCGGCTCCTGCATCTTTCGCAGCCGGCCTTGACAAAGCAGGTCCGCCAACTGGAAGAGACCTTGGGCGTCCGGCTGTTTGACCGCACGACCAGGACGGTTGAGCTGACCCGCATCGGCAAAGAACTTGCGCCGGTGGTCACGCAGTTGCTGCAGGAAATCGAGGCGGTCGTGGTAAACACGAAGGAGTTGGCGGCCCAGAGCAGAGGCGTCATCCGGGTCGCCTCGCTTCCTTCCATTTCCTCGACGATTCTCCCCACGGCCGTCGCCCGATTTAAGGGAAATTATCCGGGAATCTCGGTCGTTCTGAAAGACGTCATCGCGCAGCGTCTGGTTACAATGGTCAAAGCCGAGGAGGTGGATTTCGGGATTGGGAGCTTGAATGTGGCGGATCCCGAAGTCCGATTTTCCCTGCTTCTAACGGACCGAATGATCGCCGTTTTTCCGCCGGGGTCCGCGCTCGAGCGAAAGAAGGCGATCGGGTTGAGAGATCTGGTCGGCCTGCCACTGGTGGTAATGGAGCCCGGCAGCAGCGTGCGTAAATTGGTCGATCAGGCCTTCGAGTCGATCGGCGAATTGGTCAGGCCCGCGTTCGAGGCGACCTATATGTCCACCGCCGCGGGCATGGTCAAGGCCGGGCTGGGGGTCACGATCCTTCCCTCCTCCGCCTTTGAAACGGTAGAACTAACCGGCCTTCGCAGTCGCCCGATCAAGAATCCCGCCCTCACCAGGGAAATCGGAGTCATCGAGAAGAACGGACGCTCACTCTCGCCCGCCGCCGAAAGCTTCTTGAAAACATTGAAAGCGGTTTGCAAGGAATTGAGTTCGTGAACGCGCGACCGCGCTTCGATCATGCGACATAAAATGAGAGCAGAGCCATACCGTACTTTCCTTTTTTGCTCTTCTTTTTTTGATAGCTATGACTGATTATTCTGGCGCCAGAAGGATCAAAATCGTGGCTGGACATGGACGCCTTTGCTCAGGTCCCGGCTTTGAAAAGCCGGGCTAGGATCAGCCGTCGCTGCCGCGACTAGGAGGCGTTGTTGCATTATTTTTTCAAAGACCATTAGTCGACGACTAAAGTCGTTACTATGTGACTATATTCTGAGGAGGAAAGCTTAAGCCCTATGAACCGCAGAGATTTTGTCAAAACCGCCGCGCTCGGCGCCGCATTCTTCACAATGCCGCCGTATACGCCGGCCGATGATCCCGAAATGCAACCGATATGGGCGCAGATCGAAAAGCGACATGACGAGACCGTGCGGAGTCTGCAACACTGGATCCGGCAGCCATCGATCGCCGCCGAGAATCGCGGCATGAAGGAAGGCTGTGATTTGACTATGCAGATGCTGCGGGAGGCCGGGTTCTCCCAGGTGACAAAAGCGCCAACCGACGGACAGCCAGGCATATTCGCCGTGCTGGACGCCGGCGCTCCGCGCACGCTTGGCGTTTACTTTATGTATGACGTGAAGCAGGTCGACCCCGCCGAGTGGTCGTCTCCGCCGTTTGAAGCTGCGCTGGTGGATAAGCCGGGCTTCGGAAAAATCCTCGTTGGCCGCGGCGCCGTCAATCAGAAAGGCCCGGAAGTCACCTTCCTGGCCGCGCTCCACGCTATCCGCGGCGCGGGCAAAAAGCTGCCGGTCAATCTGGTGTTTGTGGCTGAAGGCGAGGAAGAGATCGGTTCGCCGCATTTTACACAGGTGATCCAGCGACCTGAAGTCCTCTCAGCCTTGAAGCGATGCGGCGGCGTGTTCATGCCTTTTCCGTCACAGGATCCAGTCGGCGAAGTCACGATCAATCTGGGCGCGAAGGGCGTGATAGAACTCGAACTGGTGGCGAGCGGCGAACGTTGGGGACGCGGCCCGAAGCGTGATACTCATTCAAGCAACAAGGCGAGGGTGGATAGTCCGGCCTGGCATCTCGTGCAGGCGCTCAACACGCTCGTCTCGGCCGACGGAAACACTCCAGCGATCGAGCATTTCGCCGACAAGGCGCGTCCGCTGTCGGACGCGGAGAAGAAGATGATCGCCGTGGCTGCGGGCCGGATCAATGAAGCGGCGACGAAGAAACAGCTCGGCGTAGACCGCTGGATTCGGGACGTGAGTTGGCGCGAAGCGCTCGAAATGTTGGTCTCACAGCCGACGGTCAATATTGAAGGCCTGGTCGGCGGATATACCGGACCGGGAGGCAAGACCATCCTGCCTTACAAAGCGGTGGCGAAGCTTGATCTGCGGCTGGTCCCGGATATGACGGCGGCCGAAGCGCTCTCTGCGCTCAAAGCGCATCTGGCGAAACACGGCTTCGGAGACATTGAGGTGAATATGACCGGCGGCTACGATCCGACCAGTACGGCGGCGAACTCCGCGCTGGTGCAAGCTCAGTTGGCGGTGTATCGGCGGGCGGGGATCGATCCCATCATCATGCCGCGGCTGGCCGGCTCATGGCCCGGCTATGTCTTCACCGGCGATCCGCTGCGGCTGCCCGCAGGCCATTTCGGTCTGGGTCACGGAGGCGGGGCGCATGCGCCGGATGAATACTACGTGATTGAATCGTCCAATCCCAAGGTGCAAGGGATTGACGGCGCGACGCGTTCGTATGTCGAGTATCTCTACGAGTTGGGCCGCCAGGCCTAGAGCGGTTTTCAGATCTGTGTACGAGTTAATAGAACACAGGCGACGCGGATAGAGCGGATTGACGCTGAACTTTGTTGGTTTTATCCGCGATGATCCGCGCCCGTCCGCGTCATCAGCGCTCTATTGACGGCTTCTTTGTCGCAAACGAATTGCTGACCCGTATACGCAATTGAAAACCGATATAATCATTTGAGTTCCACGCTGATCACATGCCCTTCGGTTTTGCCTATATTCTCCACATGATGAATAACAGGCTCGCTCCAGCGGACCAGTCCGGCTTTACGGAGGGTGTCCACAGGCTGACCGCCCTTGTCGGTGACGCGGGTGTTGAAGTCCGACAGATAAACCACCACTCGCCGCCCGTGCTGATGCAAAGGTTCGGTCTTGCCCGGCGGCACGTGAACCTCCAGCACCCGCACAAACCTGTTCTCGAAAACCAGCTTGTGCGTGTCAGGCGCAACCTTTAGCGGGTCCAGATCTTGCGGAATGGCTGCGCTCCAACGCCAGCAGACGACCAGGAGCGCGACGATCCCGACTGCGATCAAAATCTTTTTCATATGAACCTCCTCAACTGATAAAATGCGCAAGGTCAATGGATAAATTTCGTTGACACAAAATTTCGGACAGGCTCTTTTATAGGGAGAATACGATGGATCAGCCTAAATTCTCAATCGGCCCCTACGAGCTGTTTTCTTCAATCATTGCAGGCGCCCCATTAATTTTGACCGGAATCCTTATCTATCAGCCCATTTCAGGCGCGCGTGAATTGATACTGAATATCAAGGGCGCCTCTTCATTGCCCGTCGCGGTCGCGCTGATCCTGAGCGCTTACATAGTGGGCGGGCTGAGTTCATTCGTGACGTGGCGTTACTTTCTTCTGTTGTGCCGGGTTTTCAAGACGGATTACTCTTATTTTGGAACCACGGTCCTTAATAAGATGGCGAAGATAAAACCAGACCTGGATAAAGCGCGCATTGAATCGTTGGACTTTGAAGATCGCCTTGCCGTTCTATTGTTGAAGAAGGTCGGCCCTATTGAGAAATTGAATCATCTGGACGCGCAGGTGGCGTCTTATCTTCGGTTATACGCGCATCAAACGACACTGCTCGCAGAGTCATATTCGGCTCAACATATTATGTACAGGGGCTTGTCCTTCGGCTTCCTACTTCTCGCTCTGGCGCTTGTGGGGAATGTCTTTCGCATGCCGTCTATCTCATTTGAGCAGATAATGCTGCCCTTCATTTCGTTCGTTCTCTGCCTGGCCGCTTTCAGGAGGGCGGTTTCCTTTCGCAGATGGCGCTACCGCGAAATTCTTCTCAGTTTTTATCACATGACCATCGGAGAGCAACAAAACCCAAAATAACGGCGCCGCTTGCTTACGCGCGGCGTTGCTCCAAATTCTTTGAAACATTACGCGGGTAATTGCGTTTGCCCAGACGGGGCGACCGAAAACATCCGCCCGGCCCTTCCATTCGTTCCCCGTACAGAGATTGAAAGGAGATTGTATGATGAAGCATTTACATCGCTTGTTGCGCATGTCGCTCGTTTGCGCTCTCGCGCTTTCAGGCGTTATTGCCCATGCGCAAAGCAAATCCAAGCCCTCCGGGGATAAATCCGGAGCGAGCGTTCCCAGAGTCAATTTCAAGGAAGTGAAGCTCAAGAACGGCCTGCGAGTTTTTCTCGTAGAAGACCACAGCGCGCCGGTCGTCTCGCTCGCGCTGATTTATGACGTCGGCTCGCGCAACGAGAAGCAGGGCCGAACCGGATTCGCGCATCTTTTCGAGCACATGATGTTCCAGGGCTCGGAGAACGTCGGGAAGAGTGAGCATTTCATTTTGATCGAGACCAACGGCGGCCAGATGAACGGCACAACCAATGAAGAACGCACCCTCTATTTCGAGACGCTGCCCAAGAATCAACTCGACCTCATGCTATATCTCGAAGCCGACCGCATGCGCGGCCTCGACATCTCGAAAGAGAATCTCGACAACCAGCGCAACGCGGTTCAGGAGGAGCGCCGTCTCAGGCTGGACAATCAGCCCTACGGTATAATGTCCGAGAAATTCGGCGAAACGATATACGACAATTTCGCTTACAAGCATTCGGTCATAGGCTCGATGGAGGACCTGAGCGCCGCGAGCGTCGAGGACGTGCGCGAATTTTTCCGCGTCTATTACGCGCCGAACAACGCGGTCCTTGCCCTCGTAGGCGACTTCAAGACTAATCAGGCGCTCGCCAGGGTCAAAACATATTTCGAGTCCATCCCTTCGCAACCCGCCCCATCCCGCGTAGACGTGGCCGAGCCGGAGCAGACTTCTGAACGCCGATTCACTACTGACGACCAGCTCGCGCGGCTCCCGCTGCTCAACATCGGATACAAAGGCTACGTCGGCGGCGGAGCCGACGCTTACGCGCTGCAGGTGCTCGGCACAGTCCTCGGCGGTGGCCAAAGTTCAAGGCTCTATCAAAAGCTGGTCAGGGACTCGCAGCTTGCCCTATCGGCTAACAGCTTTGCCAGCGTGAGGCGCGGCCCCGGAGCTTTCCGAATCAGCGCGACCGTCGCGCCAGGCAAGAAATATGAAGATGTCGAAGCCGCCATTTACGAAGAAATCGCCCGGCTTCAAAAGGAGCCGATCGCCGATTGGGAGCTGGAAAAAGCGAAACAAGCAGCCAGGCGCGGCGCGGTCGGCTCCCGCCAAAGCTCGCTCGGTCTGGCCATCAATATTACCGAAGGCGTCGTCGCATGGAATGATCCGAACTACGCGAACACACGCCTTGAGAAAATCATGGCCGTCACCAAAGAGGACGTGCAGCGCGTCGCCCGAGAATATCTACAGCCCACCAAGCGGACCGTCGGCGTCGCTATTCCGAAAGGGACGTCCATGGCGGCCCCGCCTCCGGCGGCCAATCAGTAAGATATGGGCAAACAGCCGGTTTTACCCTCAACAGGAGAGACGAAGATGCATAAAACAAACTCTTTTCTCAAACGTATTCTCGCGGCGCTAAGCCTTGCTGCGCTGCTGGCCGCGCCCATTCTTGCGCAAGCGCCTCCAGGGCAACAACAAGAGCGCCCGTCGTCGAAGGGCGCTGTCATAAAGGGCAAGGCCCCGGTAAATAAAGACACGCTTAAGGTCAAACTTCCGAAGCCTTATGAAACAAAACTCGGCAATGGATTGCAGGTGCTCATCCTTGAAGACCACAAGCTGCCCAACTTCAGTATGCAGATAAACATTTTGAGTGGCGGCCTGGCGGATTCCGATCAAGAGGTGGGAACTGCGCAGTACGTCGCCACAATGATTCGCGAGGGCACAAAGACGCGGTCGAGCAAACAGATCGCCGAGGATACGGATAAGCTCGGGGCGACGCTCTTTGCCAGCACGGGCCTTTCCTCGACCACCAGCACGGTTTTGGCTTCCGGACTGACCGACAACTTCGATCAGATTCTCGAGCTTTTCGCCGACGTGATCCTCAATCCGAGCTTCCCCGCGGACGAGTTGACCAAGCTCAAAACGCGAGCGCTGGGGCAAATTCGCTTGCAGCGTTCTCAGCCTGGCTTTCTCGCTCAAGAGAAGTTCTCGAAGGTCATGTATGGCTCACACCCGGCCGGGCGCTTCGCGCTGACGGCGGAGCAGATCCAGCGCTTCACGCCAGAAATGCTCCAGAAATTCCATCAGGCGCATTACAGGCCGAACAACGCGATCTTCGCCATCGTCGGCGACGTCAAACCTGCGGAGGTCGTCGCCAAACTTGAAAAGACCTTCGCCTCCTGGAAGCCGGGCGACGCGCCAAAGACCGAGATTCCCAAAGTCGCCGACACCGGCCCGGGCAAGATATACCTGATCGATCGCCCCAACTCGGCGCAGGCTAATCTGGTGCTCGGAACGCTTTCAATCGAGCGGACAGACCCCGATTATTTCGCGCTCGAGGCGATGAATCAGGTTCTAGGCGGCGGCGGAGCAGCTAGGCTTTTTCTCAATTTACGCGAGGACAAAGGCTATACCTACGGCGCCGGCAGCGGCGTCTCCTCCGCCAAATATCGCGGCACGTTTCGGGCCAGCACTGAGGTCAGGCAGGAAGTGACCAAAGGCGCGATGGACGAGTTAATGAAAGAACTGAAGCGCATCCGCGACGAGAAAATCCCTGTCGATGAATTCGAGCTATCTAAACGCACCATCATCGGCGGATGGGCATTGCAGCTCGAATTTCCGCAGGCGGCGCTGCAAAACGCCATAACTCAGAAACTCTACGGCCTGCCCGCCGACTACTGGGACACTTATCCCCAGAAGATCGCGGCGGTAACCCCGGACGAGGCGCAGCGAGTCGCGCGTAAGTATATAGACCTGGACAAACTGCAAATAATCGTCGTCGGCGACGCGAAGAAACTCGCCGATACGCTCAAGCAGTTCGGTAAAGTCGAGATTTACAACTCCGAAGGCAAGCTGATCACACCGGCGGAAACTGCGACGGGCGCCGGCAGCCGCAGCGGCAACTGATGCGATATGGCGTTGAGTTCGAAGTATGGCTAAATCAGAATAACCAACGTTGGGACATCAAACCGCGGAGGACGCAGAGGTACGCAGGGAAAGACCAGTCTTGATCGTTCTCTGCGCGCCTTTGCGTCCTCCGCGGTTTGACTATCTGTACTAATGGAATTCTCCCAGGAGATGGGAAAATAAAGGCAGGATCAAATAAGTCGCGTGACGGTCTTGATCACTTCTCCGAGGCGGCAAGCGCCTGCCAGGTTTCTCGTCTCACATGGCCTGCGGCGGGTATAATATCAAAAAGTAGTGAGTTGGCGCCGCCTATCACAGGAGTTGACTTATGAAACGATTCGTCCGCCGCGTCTGTTTGTTTCTCATCCTCTTTGGTTGCGCCCTTCCGTCTACGCTGCTGCTCGCCGCTCCCAGGATAAATGTCAATACTCTCATGTCTCCGCCGGTTTGGGCACTGCTGGAGCGCGAACTGATCCGCGCAAACACGGCGGCATGTGAAGAATTCTTCGCCCGTTACTTCGACGAACGCGGTTATTTATTGTGCGTCACACGGTGGGGCGGCGATGACGGGCCGGACGACGCGATCGAGAACTGCGCGCTGTGGCCGGAGCTGCACGCGCTCGGCGCGCCCGACGTCGTGCGCCGGATGTATGTGAAGGCGCTGGAAGGGCATATACGACAATACACCGAAGCCAGGACCGTCCAGGTCCCGATGGCCAGGGACGGGATGTATTACAAAGAGTTTCCTGTGATGTTCGACTGGCAACACAACGCCGAAGGACTGCGCGTCTTCAACGCCATGGGGCTCTCAGACCCTTATGACTCGAATTACAGGCTGCGGGCTCGGCGTTACGCTGGCTTCTACATGAATGAAGACCCGGGAGCTCCCAACTACGATCCGAACCTCAAGCTTATTCGCAGCATGATCAACGGGAGCCGTGGGCCGTTGTTGCGTAAGGCGACCGCGCTGGACTGGGCCGGCGACCCGATCGAAGTGAAAAACCGCTTCACGCGCCTGGTGCACGGTGAACAAAGCTATGAGCAAATGCTGGCTCACTTCAACGAATACACCGACGTCGCCGGCGATCATCCGCTCAATCTGCTCAGCACGACCCTGGCTTTGAACGCCTACATGGTTACGGGAGAGAAGAAGTATCGGGATTGGTTGCTGGAATACGCGGACGCATGGCTCGGGCGAATGGCGGCGAACGGAAACATCATTCCGTCGAACGTCGGGCTTGATGGGAAGATAGGCGGGGAGTGCGAGGGGAAGTGGTACGGCGGTACTTATGGATGGGGCTTCACTGTGCCAGTTCCGCAGACCGGCGAGTTCGCGAACCGCAATCGCGTACCGTGGAGTTTCATCGGGTTTATGAACGCGTACCTGCTGACCGGGGACGACAAATACGTCGAGGCGTGGCGCAAACAGGCCGACGCCATCAATGCGAATGTGAAGGTGGAGAACGGCCGGAACCTCTACCCGCACATGCGCGGCGATCGAGGCTGGTACGCCTACACGCCGGAGAAATTCGACGCCTACGCGCTCGAAGCGTATTTCCTCACAATGAAAAAGGAGGACCGCGAGCGGGCGCCGCAGGACGGCTGGCTGGAGTTCCTGGAAGGGCGCAACTCCAGGTTCCCGGAAGAAGCGCTGCGCCGCGATTTGGAGCGGGTGCGCGGCCGGGCGCAAGCCATGCGCAATGATGACACCACGCTCGACACGCGCCTGGCGGACGACCCGATGAGTTTCAATCCCGCCACCGTGGGCGCGCTCATGCAACTGATGTGGGGCGGGTTGCCGCCTGATCTACGGGCCAGGGCGCTGTTCAGCAACTTGCGGTATTTTGATCCGGTCAAACGCCGCCCCGGCGTTCCCGAAGACGTCGCGGCGTTGGTCGAGAGGATGACCGCCGATTCTGTGACTGTCACGCTGGTCAACGTCAATCAGATAGAGGATCGGGAACTCGTTGTCCAGGCCGGTGGTTATGCCGAGCACCAGTTTGATGCGGTTGAATGGAACGGTCAGACTGTCCCGCTGAACGCGAGGGAGTTTACAGTCCGATTGGGTCCTGGCGCCGGAGGGAAGCTCACCCTCAAAATGCGGCGGTTTGTGAATCAGCCGACGGCGCCGTTTCCCTGGGACCGCAATTGAATCAGGCAGGCTTGAGCCGCTTTATTTGGGCTCCAATCTGATCATGTGTGCGCATGCGGTTTGCAAATAAGTGTAGGGGCAGACTTACGTGTCTGCCCCGGTGGTTGCCTGTGCACTCAATCCGGGGCGGACACGCAGGTCCGCCCCTACCGTACACGCAATTGCAAACCGCTCTAGGAATTTGGACATTATTTCCCGACGCTCCACCAGCGAAAGCGCGCGAATCTCCCCTGATGTGTAAGACACTAGTCAGGCTTCAAAGATATGGCGGACCCGAATATCAGTGTCGTGGCCCCTGCGCCTGCGCGACCGCAGGTTGGTACGATCCGGGAATCGTGCGGAAAGCGATGTTGAGACGATTCCAGCCGTTGATGGCCACGACGGCCAGTGTGAGATTCGCCAACTCGGCCTCGCTGAACTGCTTGCGCGCATCCTCGAAGACTTCGTCGGGGACATGCCCCTCGGTGACCAGCGTCACCGCTTCGGCCCAGGCCAGAGCCGCCCGCTCGCGATCGGAATAGAACGGCGACTCGCGCCACGCGTCGAGCATATAAAGCCGTTGCTCGGTCTCGCCACCCGCCATCAGGTCTTTCCAGTGCATGTCAATGCAATAAGCGCAGCCGTTGATCTGTGACACCCGGAGCTTCAGGAGGTGAAGCAATGGCGCCTCCAGGCCACATTTTGCCAGGTACGCCTCCAAACCAAGCATCGCTTTAATCGGCCCTTGAGCGACTTCAAAAGCATTCAATCGTTGTGTCATTTCCTTCTCCTTTAAGAATTAAAGACTAAACCGAGATCGCATCCGTCATTGGTTCGACCCTGCGTATGAGACGCTCAACTCGGACACGATAACCGGTCTCAAAACGAAGACGGCGGAGATCGCTTTTTGTGACACCAGCCCCTTCAATAAGCCTATTTTTCAGACCGGTTAATATCTTTAAGTTTGTCGGGATTCAGTACGTTATAGAGGGCGTGGATGCGGACGCCGTCTGTGACGAACGAGAGCGCCGAGACCGGACGCCCGTCAACGAATGTCACGAGGCCTGGTTCGCCGTTGATCGGTAGGAATGTCCTTGTAACTTTTCCTTTAAGCTTGCGCGCAACGCCCAGAAACAAGCGGGTGAGGCGTTCGGCGCCGCGAACGACGTTGCGCGCCGCGGGGGTCTTACCACCTCCGTCCGATGTGAGAGTCACATCTTCCGCAAAAAGCGCCAGGAGTGTTTGCTCATCATTCGCGTCTATCGCCGTAGCGAACTTCTCCATGAGCCTGAGACGATCTTCCTCACTTGCTTCAAACCGCGGCTGGTCGCGCCGGACGCGCTCCCTCGCCCGGCTCACTATTTGACGGCAAGCGGCCTCGTTCTTGCCAATGATCCGGGCGATCTCGGAGTAAGGGCAATCGAACACGTCGCGCAGTAAAAACGCCGCGCGCTCCGCCGGGGCGAGTCGTTCGAGCAGAATCATAAAGGCCATCGAGAGATTGGAGGCGAGTTCAACCTGCTCATCCGGCGACTCGCCAAAGAGCGGCTCTGGCAGCCACATCCCCGGGTATGTTTCGCGCTCGGCGGCGGCCGAACGCAGGCGGTCTATGCAGAGCCTGGTCACGACCGTGACGAGCCAGGCTTCGGGGGAACGGATCTCATCCGCAGGCGCCTGATGCCAGCGAAGATAAGCCTCCTGAACCATGTCCTCGGCGTCGGCTTTTGAACCGAGCATACGATAGGCGAGGCCGAAGAGACGGCGCCGAGACTGTTCGAAAATGACGCTGCGATGGTTCACATCCTGCATGATCATTTGGAATTATCTTCCCACAAGAGAAGACGAACAAGTTCAGGATTTGTGACACATTATTCACTTATAGGCGCATTAATGGAGTGATCGCCCCGGATCGCGCGCTGCGAAATCATCATGCCCGACTAACCGGACATAGGTTTACAAACTGCCCAAAGCCAGTGTTGGCGAAAATCCCGGCGCCCGGCGATGCTTCGTCGCCTGCTCGTAAGCAAACGCCAGCTTGATCATCGTGGGCTCACTGTAGGCCGCGCCGAAAAACGAGATCCCGACCGGAAGCCCGTGAATGAAGCCTGCCGGAACGCTGATGGCCGGATAACCGGCGACCGCGGCCGGACTCGAACTTCCTCCCGTGAAATGGTCGCCGTTGACCAGATCGGTCGTCCAGGAAGGGCCGCCGGTCGGCGCGATGATGGCGTCCAGACGGTCTTTGGCGATCGCCGCGTCAATCCCCTGCGTACGCGACAGCCGTCGATTCTTCTCCAACGCGTTGAGGTATTCCGTGCTGGTCAGAGGCCCTTTCTCCTCGGCTTTGAGAAAAAATTCCTGGCCGAAGTAAGGCATCTCACGGGCGCGATTCTTCTCGTTGAACTCGATGATCTCTTTGAGCGAACGGAAGCGCGCATCGGGGCCGAGTTCCGATAGGTATTTGTTGAGGTCGTGTTTGAACTCGTATAACAAGACCTCGATTTCGGAGTTTTCATACTCCTTCGACAACGCAAGGTCGACCGGATCAATGACGGTCGCGCCCGAACGCTTCATGACCTCGATCGCGTCGTTCATCAACCGATCCACTTCATCGTTGAAGCTGAAATACTTGCGAGCGACCCCAATGCGCGCGCCACGCAACCCGCTGGGGTCCAAAAACCGCGTGTAATCAGTGAAAGACTTGCCGGCGGTCTCCTGAGTGACGGCGTCTCGCGGATCAACTCCGACGATTGCTCCCAGCAGAATCGCCGCGTCGGTGACAGTGCGGGCCATCGGCCCCGCCGTATCCTGACTATGCGCAATCGGAATGATCCCCGAACGGCTGACCAGCCCCAGAGTCGGTTTGATGCCCACAATTCCGTTCGTGCTGGCCGGGCAGACAATCGAGCCGTCGGTCTCGGTCCCTATCGCGACGCCGCAAAGATTGGCGGAGACGGCCACGCCCGAACCGGAGCTCGATCCGCAAGGGTTGCGGTCGAGCGCATAGGGATTGCGGGTCAAACCGCCGCGACCGCTCCAACCGCTGGATGAGTGCGTCGAGCGAAAGTTGGCCCACTCACTGAGGTTAGTCTTGCCGAGGATGACCGCGCCCGCGTCGCGTAGTTTCTGCACGATGAACGCGTCGCGCCGCGCGATCGAGCCTTCGAGAGCCAGCGAGCCGGCGGTCGTCGCCATTCGATCCGCGGTGTCAATGTTGTCCTTGATCAAGACCGGAATCCCGTGCATAGGGCCGCGCGGGCCTTTGCCTTTTCGCTCTGCGTCGAGAGCGTCAGCGATGGCCGGCGCTTCCGGATTGAGTTCGATGACCGAATTGAGACGAGGCCCCTGTTTATCAATGGCCGCGATGCGCGATAAATATTTATCAGCGATAGATCGCGCGGTCAGGCCGCCGGACTTCATCGCTTCCTGCAACTCGGCAATGGTCTTCTCATCCAGCTCGAATGAACCGACCGCCTGGATTTGATTTGAGGCGCTGGACGAAGGCGGACGACGGTCGCATCCGATTGCCGCGACAACGCCACTCAACATGCCCATTCGTACAAAATCTCGTCGTTTTATCATTTTCATTTGAATCCCTGACGTATCTGATCAAGTACCGCCTGGCCGGCGAGGAGAAAGAAGGGGCAAATCATCCGAAGTATACGCCCGGATAAGCAGACTCTCCAATGGCCGGTGAAAACGCCTCGCCTCGACAAAAACCGGACCAATCTACGGCAGTAAAAAAATTTCCGCCGGCATGTCGATTCGGTCGCCCGTCGTTCGATTAACTGATGGAGGCGAAGAAATGAAAGCGCGCGTGATTGTCGCCATCACGACGTCCGCGTCGAACAAAGGCAGGATGATCAATCAACATTTTCGTTTGAACCAATAGGAGATAATGCAATGAAGTCAATTGAATACAAGGAAACGCGAATCAAGAATTATGCGCTGTGGGTCGTTCAGTGGGCGCTGGCGCTGCTATTTCTCTGGGCTGGCGGCGTGAAGTTGGTTATGCCGCTGGAGATGCTCAAGGGACCGGTAGCGCTGCCCGGGCTGTTCGTGCGCTTCATCGGGTTGGCCGAGGCGCTCGGCGCGGTCGGATTGATCCTACCCTGGCTCCTGCGTATTCAGCCCGTCCTGACGCCCCTGGCCGCCGCCGGGCTGGTCATCATTATGATCGGCGCTACGGTGATCACGCTGATTGGCGGCGGAGGCGCGTTCGCGCTGTTCCCGGCGACGGTTGGGATACTTGCGGCCTCCGTCGCCTATGGTCGATGGCAGGCCGCGCCGTATCGCCGATCCGCAGATTTCCGGAAGACGGATTCCAGGCTCCGCCCCCTTTCATCCCAATCATGAGCGCATCGCCGGCGAAGCGTCATTCGGCGCTTCGCCGAACTGGCGGATAAACTCGACGCCGCCTTGGGCGCCTATAAGCCCTATCAGGCCGCGAACGACAGGCGTTTTTTCGCTTACAAAAATCCTGACGGCTATCAGGCGTCATTAAGGCGTCGTTTCCCTCACTTCGAGCGCCCTCGCAACGCGACCAGAGCGGCAAGGGCGGCCTCCTTCTGGTCTTTTCCCCAAGGCGGGCCGGCAGTCTTGCCGAGCCTCGCAATCTCCTTTGCCAGGCCGCCCGCCGGAATCCCGAGCGCGGCCTCGGCATGTGGCGCCAGCGTCTTCTCCGGGATTTCGACCACCCTCAGTCCGCACACTTTTCCGGCGCGGACCAGGGCGTCCCTGAATAGAACGCCTTCCGCCTTGTGCATGCGGAAGTGTACCGCAAGGATCTCCTCGACGCTCCAATCGGGCATGGGATCGACCACAAGCACGGCGCAGGCTGCAACTTCGTTTTCCCGCTCTCGCTCTCGTTTCACGGCGGATCGCATCTCCCGGACTGCGATCCGGCGCGCGGCTTCGACGCCGCGCTCAACCAGGTCTCGCGCCGCATCCGGCTTCAAATCCTCTGCGGCGTGATACGGCTGCTTCGCCCACTCGTCATCAACGAGTTCGATGCGACGCCGGTCGGCGACCACCAGGTCGTCGTCACGTTCGCCGATGACGACCAGGGCCGCCCAGCCAGAATGAGCTTTCATTCCGAAGGCGACTTTCATCTTAGTCCGGAAGATGGAGTCGTTCTTGACCATTGCCACGCGCCATCCTACCGCCAGTCTTTTGGGAATGTCTATGTTCGCTTTTGTTGGGCGCCCCTTGACAAGATTCATAGATATCTATCAATATGTCTATGCGAGTCATGGAATCGCCTGGACAACAGGCGTCTCCAAAAAGTGGACAAGGCGCTCGCCGGCCCGCGACGCTTCGAGATGGTTCAGAAGATCGCGATTTCCGGTTACGACTGCCAATGGCCCGAATGATTTCGCATTTTTTTTGCGCAGCAACATAGATGATTGTAAATATATAAAAGCATCAAAACGAGGAGAAGGGCATGAGCGAACAAGGAAAAATAGCTCTGGTTACGGATGCGAGCAGGGGGCCGGGCTTTGAGGCGGCGCGACGTCTGGCCGAGCGGGGGGTAAAGGCGCTGCTCGGGGCGCGAAGCGAAGAACGTGGAAAAGAAATCGAGGCGAAATTGAGAGGCGAAGGCTTTGAGGCCGAGTTCATTTTGCTCGATGTGAACGACGAAAAGACTCAGGAAAGCGCGGCGCGCGTTATCAAGGAAAAATTCGGCAAGCTGGACATCTTAGTCAACAACGCGGGAAGCGCCATGGAAGGTTCAGCCGGCCTCGAAATTCAGGCGGCCAGTCAAACGCCGATGGAGATTTACCGCAAAACCTTCGAAGCGAATTTCTTCGCCCTGCTCACGCTGACCCAGAAGTTGTTGCCGCTAGTCAAAAAAAGCGAGGCGGGACGCGTCGTGAACCTGTCGGGCGCGTTGGAATCTTCGACTCACCATGCCGACCCGGCTAGTTTTCTCTATGACTTCAAGGCGCCTGCATACGACGCATCAAGGGCGGCGGTCAATTCTTTCACAGCTCATCTGGCCTACGAGTTGAAAGACACGCCAATTAAAGTCAACGCGGCGCATCCGGGTTGGGCGCCGACCGACGCGCAATGGTGATTTCACGTTTATACCGAAACTAATTCGAGAGGGAGAAAATCATGGACTTACAACTGAAAGACAAAGTGGCCCTGGTTACGGGAAGCAGTTCGGGAATCGGAGCCTCAATCGCTAAAACTTTGGCGCGCGAAGGCGCGACGGTCATCGTTCACGGCCGCAACGCCGACAGAGCAAAACGAGTCGCCGATGAGATCCGCGAGCAGGGCGGCAAAGCCTTTGCAGTCATCGGCGATCTATCAGAAGAAACGGGCGCAAAAGCGGTGATCGAGGAAGCGTTCAAAGCCGCCGGACGCATCGATATTCTGGTCAACAACGCGGGCGGTACCGACGCCGCGCCAGTCACGTGGGAGAGCGGCTCGCTGGCCGACTGGAAAGAAAAGTTCGAGCAGAACTTTTTCAGCGCCATTCGCGTCCTACAAGCCGTCCTGCCGCAAATGAAAACTCTCGGCTGGGGGCGAGTCGTGCAGATTTCGACCGGTCTGGCGACGCAGCCGGGAACATTCATGGTGGATTACGCCGCCGCCAAAGCCGCGATGAACAACACGACCGTGAGTCTGGCGAAGGGATTCGCCAAATTCGGCATTACGATCAACACCGTTTCGCCGGGGCCGATCGTGACGCCCGCCTTTGAACGCGTGGCTCGCGGAGTAGCCGAAGCCAACGGTTGGGGCAATGATTGGGATGAAATCGAGAGAAAATTTGCCGAGGAGTCCGTTTCGACTTCGGTAGGGCGCGTGGGGCGCGTCGAAGAGATCGCCAACGCGGTCGCATTTCTGGCCAGTCCGCTCGCCGGTTTTATCAATGGCGCGAATTTGCGTATCGACGGCGGGTTTGTCACATCAGTCAATTGACGGAATAAAGGGAACAGTACATAGAAAGCGGATGACGCTGATAGAGCGGATTGACGCTGAACTTTGTTGATTTTATCCGCGATGATCCGCGCCCATCCGCGTCGTCCGCGTTCTATTGACGCATTCCTTGCCGAAAATGCCAATTGCTGATCCCATATACACGATTGAAACCAGATCTGGTTTGTTAGTGATAATATCTAACCTGGGTAACGATTCCACCAGGCGTCCGTGTCCTCGAACTGCCTGAACAGGTCGCCCGCCACCGCCTCGATCTCTGCGCGCAGTTCCAACTCGGACAGCCAATTCTCAGGGATCGCTCCGGCGCCCAGCGTCAGACCGAGCAGGTTGCCTGTGATCGCCCCTGTGCTGTCACTGTCGCCGCTGTGATTGACAGCCAGCAACACGCCTCGCGTGAAGTCCTCTTGCGCCGCCAGCGCGCAGTAGAGCGAGATGGCTAACGCCTCTTCGCCCACCCAGCCACCGCCAATCCGTTCGATTACTTCAGGCGATGGATTCAGATCTCCGATGCGCCACATCGCCATCGCGCGATGAACGGCCTCCGCGCACTCTTCATGCTCGTCGTTTTCCGGCCTCTCTAAAATCCGCAGCGCAAGTTCGATGGCCTTAGGCAGTGGGCGCCCTGACATCAAATGGTAAACGATCGTCGCGAAACAACCAGCGGAATAATAGCCGGAAGGATGGCCGTGCGTGATGGCCGCGGCTTCGCAGCCGAGGCTGAAGGCCTGCGCTTCGTCCTTAGCGACCAGGCCGACCGGGGCCACGCGCATCACGCCGCCGCAGCCTTTGCTGTTATTCAACGGCCGCTGCATCTCCCCCATCTCCTCGCCGCGTAGCGCCGACAAACAGGTATTGCCAGGCGCGCGGCGGCTGTGCAGGCCTGGCGCCTCGATCAACCAGCCGTCCATCTCGTCTTGCGAAAAATTCGCGCGGCTCCAATCGCCTTGCGTTCGCAGCCAGCGGATGTAAGCGCGATGAATCATGGACGCGGGATGGCAAATACCTCTGTGACGCCGCCTCGTGATGGCTCGCAACAATCCTTCCGCGGTGAAGAGCGTCATCTGTGTGTCGTCGGTGATCGCCCCGCGCCGGCCATAAGCGGCATCGTAGTCTGTGATCCCCGCCGATCCGTATTTGTTGCGGATCAAATCAATGCTGTGGAACTCAACCGGCGCGCCCAGCGCGTCGCCAACCGCGCCGCCCAGCAGACAGCCGGTGAAATGCTCCAGCGTTCGCCGGCTTTCCGGTTTATCGGGGTCGGGCGGCGAATACGAATCAGGTAAATGTTGCAGTATTCCCTTTCTCCCTTCGGGTTTTTCTTGTCTCGTGGCAAAGCGGACGAAATCATGTCGAGCGCCAACCTATGGCGGTAAGTTAATGCGTGTACGATGTGGGGCGATTTGTTTAATCGCCCTGTTTGCGGCTTCGTCTGATCAGGAAACGGGCGCCGAGTTGAAAACCCGATGCGGTTCGTCACGCCTTTTGCTCTGCTCGTCTCGCGTTTCGCCGGCCTCGCCACAAATCATTTCCCATAGTCCATCGCCGACGTGTAAAGTCGCCTGCGCTTGTCGGCGCCATCTCGCCGAGAATCTCATAAAGCAAGGAGCGTGTGAACTTGATCACTGCGGGAACCAAATCCCGGTTAAACGCCAGGTCATCAAGCGGCGGCCCGGAGCCTATGGCCACAACATGGCGCGTAAATTCCGTTGACCTGCTGCGCGGCGTCGTCATGGCGTTCATGCTGCTCGATCACACGCGCGAATTCGTCCATCGCGACGTGTTGAATTTCGACGCCACGGATCTCATGAGGACGAACGTCCCTCTCTTCTTCACCCGTTGGGTCACGCACTTTTGCGCGCCGGTCTTCGTGTTCCTGGCCGGGACGGGCGCTTTTCTGCAACTGGCCCGGGGCAAAAGCAAATCGGAGTTGTCCGGATTCCTCGTCAAACGCGGGCTTTGGCTGATCCTTCTGGAATTCACCCTGATCAGAGTGGTCATCTGGTTCAACGTCGACTTCCGCTTCGCGCTGGAGTTGCAAGTGATCTGGGTCATCGGCGTTTCGATGATCGCGCTCGCGGCGTTGATCCGCTTGCCATTGCGCCCGGTCGTCATTGGCAGCGTCGCGGTGATCGCGCTACATAACCTGCTCGACGCCTTTCGGGTCGATCCTATGCAGGGGCCGGGATTCCTGTCCTCGATTTGGATGGTCCTGCATCAACCGGGGGTGATTTTCTTCACGCCTTCCGCTTACGGGCTGGCGCTCTATCCGCTCATCCCGTGGATCGGCGTGTTGGCGGCCGGGTATGCCTTTGGCGCCTTCTACCGATTGGAAGCGGAACGGCGGCGGCGAATCTTATTCAAGTTGGGAACCGCGCTGTTGGCAAGCTTCGTCTTGCTTCGAAGCGTCAACGTATACGGCGATCCCAGCCGTTGGGGAACGCAGAGAAATGCGATCTTCACTGTCCTCTCTTTCCTGAACGTATCGAAGTACCCGCCTTCGCTGTTGTTTCTGCTGCTGACGCTTGGCGCGGCCGTTCTCGCGCTTCCCTGGTTCGAACGGGTCGAGAAAGGCAGGTTATCTCACATCTTCATCACCTTTGGCCGGGTACCGCTCTTTTTCTACTTCGGACAGTGGGTCGCGGTACACGTCCTGGCGACGGTGGCCGGTTACTTGGCGGGCCAACCTGTCGGGTGGCTTTTTACCAGTCCTCTGGATCGTCCGTCGCCGAATCCCGGCAATCTCGGATTCTCCTTGTGGGTGGTTTATGTATTTTGGTTCCTCGGCCTGCTGATTTTGTACCCGCTCTGCCGCTGGTTTGCCGAGGTGAAGCGACGCCGCAGGGATTGGTGGTTGAGTTATTTGTGAACGACATCTCGCCCACTCCCTGAAGGAACTGCCCAATATTTTTATTCAATTCGTTTCGCCCCATTGCGATCTCGTTGTATGACCGGACCTCGTCGCTAGCAACGATAAACTCGCGTCGCAAGCGTCATCCGGCTTCGATGGCCTCAGCGTGAGCGTTCTTGTGACTTATACGATGGATTCAATTTGATCATCGTTCGACCAGACTCTTCCGCTCTGAAGATAACGATCATTCCGCTCCCCTTGAGGAGGCGCTCCAATTGATAGCCCAAAGCCTGGAATTTGTCGTAAACAACTTCGCCATCGCTACGGAGTTTACAAAAACTTCATAGCGGCTTAACAAGAAATTATCCCCAGGCTGCTAAGTTTCCGCTCGCCCAGCTCGCATTTAACTCAAAAGGATAAGCACAATGAAACAAATTCGTGGTATAGCCTTGGCTGTTGTCGCTCTTTTCGGTTCGACTCTTGGAAGCCCCCCTCCTATGGGAATTGCACTGATTGGCAAAGGTTTGGTTCCCGGCGCCGCGCTCGACAAGTCTGGTCTTACAGGCAATATCTGCCAGGCGGGAAACCCTGCTAATTGCGTTTCCAAGGCGCTGTTTGGCGGCTTTGGCTCCGCGCTGACGTATACAGGCCATAACCATGTTTATATTGCCGCGCCGGATCGTGGTCCGTTCGACGGTCTGACCGACGTCCCGTACCTCGATCGCGTTCACTTTCTCAAGATCACAACCGCCACAGGCTCTCCATTCCCGAACATCAACGTCGCGCTGTTAGACACGCGTTTACTCAGGAACGAACGCGGTCAAGTTTTAGTCGGCGCGGCCGGGGCTTTTAACCAGAACAACGATCGCCGCGCCTTGCGGTTCGATCCAGAGGGGATTCGAGTCGGATTGTTTGGAACCTTCTTCATCTCGGATGAGTATGGTCCGGATATCTTTGAGTTTAATCTCTTCGGGCGCCTGTTGCGTCGCCTCAACGTTCCTTCAAAGTTTGGGATCGACGCCCCGAGCGACGACCCTAACGCCGAATTGTTGCTCAACACGTCGGGACGCCAGGGCAATCGAGGCATGGAGGGTCTGGCGATCAGCCCCAATGACAGGTTTCTGTTCGGGATAATGCAAAACGCCCTGCTTCAGGATAATGGGCTCAACCCGGGGACGACTGACCGCCGTGGCCTGAACAACCGCATCCTTAAAATCGATCTCCTGACGGGAAGAAAGCATGAATACGTCTACGTGTTAGACGCGATCAACCGCGGCCAGGGCGTGAGCGAGATTCTCGCAATCAACGATCATGAATTTCTGGTCATCGAACGAGACAACAGGTCTAACCTGCAAACGCCGCCTCAAGCCCCGACGAGAAAAACAATATACAAGATTGATATCAACGGGGCGACGGATGTCTCCGGGGTTGACTCCCTTCCGGCCGGCCCGTTACCCGAGGACATCACGCCTGTCAAAAAGACGTTGTTCATCGACCTGCTGGACCCCGCCTTCAACCTTGCGCCCACAATCGCCGAGAAGATTGAAGCGCTTGCCTGGGGCCCGGACCTTCCTGACGGCAGACACGTGCTCTACATAGTCAGCGACAATGATCTGAATCCGAATCTGGACACTCAACTCTACGCTTTCGCGATTGACCCTTCGCTAATCGACTTCGAGAAACAGTTCCTTCCGCTACCTGTTTATCCGCCGTGGCTGGTCCCCAGGGACTGAGATAGGAATTGGCAAGAAACCCTATACCGGTTTTCAGGTCTATGAAGACTGTTAGCCACAGAGGTCACAGAGGTCACAGAGTTGGTTCACTACTTCTCTGTGTCCTCTGTGACCTCTGTGGCTATTCATTCATGTGAAAACCGCGGTATAGGGTCAGAAGGCGAATCAGCAAGCGGCCGCTGATCAGTCCCCCGACATTTGATCGCGATACCATTCGATTGTCCGCTTCAACCCTTCGTCAAACCCGATCTGCGCGCGAAATCCGAATTCACGTTCGGCCCGCGAAGTGTCCAGCGAGCGGCGCGGCTGGCCGTCGGGTTGTGCGGCGTCCCATACCAGACGCCCCTCGAACCCGGTCAAAGCGGCGATCTTTTCGGCCAGATCTCTGATCGATATTTCAAAACCCGCGCCGAGGTTGATCGGGTCCGATTTATCGTATTTTTCGGCGGCCAGCGCGATGCCCCGCGCGCAATCGTCCGCATGCAGGAACTCCCGCGTGACGGCGCCGGTTCCCCAGCAAACGACCTGGTCCTCTCCACGGCGCGCGGCGTCGACGCATTTGCGAATGAGAGCAGGAATAACGTGCGAGCTTTGCGGATCGAAATTGTCGCGCGGCCCGTAGAGATTCACTGGCAATAGGAAGATCGAATTGAAACCGTACTGCTCTCGGTAAGCCTGCGATTGCACGAGCATCATCTTCTTGGCCAGTCCATATGGCGCATTGGTCTCTTCCGGGTAGCCGTTCCACAGTTCGTCTTCCTTGAACGGCACGGGGGTGAATTTGGGGTAGGCGCATATAGTCCCTGCGGCGAGGAATTTCCTGACGCCACGCAATCGGGCCTCCTCCATCAGTTGCGCGCCCATCATCAGGTTGTCGTAAAAATACCTGCCCGGATTGGCCCTATTAGCGCCGATGCCGCCGACGACAGCCGCGAGGTGAATGACGAGGTCGGGATTCGCGTCATCATATAAACGCCGGATGTTTTCGGCCCTGACCAGATCGTAATCTTTACTGCGGGGAACGAAGACGTTTTCGACGCCGCGCTCTCGAAGCCTATCGACGACGTACGACCCGAGAAAACCGGCCCCGCCGGTGACGACGACTCGTTCGTATGGAAATCCGCTCGACATGGTTTGTACGTAGGTTTACGTGTAGGCGTCAGGCCAGGTTATGGGTTCTCTTCAGATCGGCGAGATCTGCGTCAACCATCGCCCTGACCAGCTCTTTGAAAGTTATCTTCGGCTCCCATCCGAGTTTTCGCCGCGCCTTTGAAGCGTCGCCGACAAGCAGATCGACCTCGGTCGGCCGGAAATATCGCGGGTCAATCTCGACGAACTGCTTCCAGTCGAGGTCGAGGCGCCCGAAGGCTTCGTCGAGAAACTCGCGCACCGAATGCGTCTCGCCTGTCGCGATGACGTAATCGTCAGCCTCGTCCTGCTGCAGCATCAGCCACATGGCCTCGACAAAATCTTTGGCGTGGCCCCAATCGCGTTTGGCGTCGAGGTTGCCAAGATAAAGTTTATTTTGCAGACCGAGTTTGATCGCCGCCGCAGCGCGCGTGATCTTGCGCGTCACGAAAGTCTCGCCGCGACGCTCTGACTCGTGGTTGAACAATACCCCGTTACACGCGAACAGCTCGTAGCTTTCACGATAATTAACCGTGACCCAGTAAGCGTAAAGTTTGGCGACGCCGTAAGGGCTGCGCGGATAAAACGGGGTCGTTTCGCGCTGAGGGACCTCCTGGACCTTTCCGAAAAGCTCTGATGACGATGCCTGATAAAACCGCGTCCCACGCAACCCGGTTTCGCGTATCGCCTCGAGCAACCGGAGCGTCCCTAGCGCGCCGACCTCGGCGGTGTATTCCGGGATGTCGAAACTGACGCGCACGTGCGACTGCGCTCCGAGGTTGTAAATCTCGTCGGGCTGGACGTCGCGCAGAATCTTGTTGAGCGAACTCGCGTCGTTCAAATCGCCGTAAAGGAGGCGCAACCGCCGCCCCGACTCGTGCGGGTCCTGGTAGATGTGGTCAATGCGTTCGGTGTTGAACGTGCTGGCGCGGCGTATGACGCCATACACGTCATAGCCACGGCCTAGCAACAGCTCGGTCAGATAGCTTCCGTCCTGGCCGGTGATGCCAGTTATCAACGCTTTCTTCGCCATAATTCTGGGGGCTCCTTCGAGAGTGTTTCAAGAATTGTAGCTTTCGATTTTTGATCTCTGAAAAGATGGTAGCCAAGGGGTGTGAAAGGCCTGATCCACAGCAACCACACGTGAGAACGGCTGCATTTTGCTTCATTACCTACCGCGCGTCAACACAATCAACACAAATTGACGCTCAAGACCGCTGCTCGCGCGGCTCGTGTGTTGGGCGAGCCTGGCGGTGGCGTTGAAGCGATTCGGAGAGTCCGCAAAATCGGCGGCGAGTAGAGTTTAAATCGTTGACACCCCGAAAGCCATGTGTTATATGTCCGCCTGTTGAGAATTGATTGTTGCCCTATAGACACTCAAAGCAGGTGTCTATACCACTGTACAGTTTACTGTGCAGTTTATTTATAAGAAAGATCGTGGCCCTATAGATGTCTTCAGGGGTGGTCTTGAAACTGCCTTGACTTGTGACGGGTTAGCTTCCCCCCAAGGCGCACATGCCCTGAGACAGAGGTGGAGCCAAGATTTTAATCGTGGGAAAATCAATATTATTGATCAGC
>Ga0207428_10001369_pt1 | contig 25838 bp, 21 predicted proteins | sample RhiMethybrSRZTD1_FD_187600 | JGI IMG/M metagenome (GOLD analysis project Ga0207428, IMG submission 187600) | Populus rhizosphere microbial communities from Tennessee, USA - Rhizosphere MetaG P. TD hybrid SRZTD1 (SPAdes) (version 3) | ecosystem: Host-associated > Plants > Roots > Rhizosphere >...
AGCCCTGCTCTCGAACGCTTCGACGTCAACGTGGACGCCTCCCGGAGCGCAAAGCGCCACCAGGTTGTCTCTGATGACGACGAACCGCGATCTCGACCCCGATTTCAAGTCTGGCTCGAGGGCGCGACGCGCGGCATGAATGGCTTTGTGAAGGTTGTTGGCCGCAGCCTCGAAATCGGCGTCGGGCCATAGCAGATCGATGATCTGCTCGCGGTGGAGTTGGCGGCGAGGCTGGAGCGCGAGCAGCTTGACGAGCGACCTCGGTTTGCGGCGAAGCCATCGCTCGGCGGAAACCTGCGCGCCGCCCACAAACAGTTCGAATGGGCCAAGCAATCTGACCGTCAGCGAGGGCATGACTGGCGATTGGCTTACGAACGCAGCAATGTCAGAGAGCCTCTCAACAGTGTCGTTCAAGGCGTATTATTACTCCCACGATTAAAATATGTATGAGGCGCGGCGGCGTTTCATTATTCTTTATCGTCTTTGGGCGTTTGCCGTCTTGCCTCGGGACAACTCATTCAAAAACAGCCGGCGGCTTCCAGCCGCCGAAGGCGGATTCAAGGCGCTGCGCCACCGCCAACGCGACGTCCTCCCGCCAGGGGCGGGCCACGATCTGAACGCCGACGGGCAGTCCCTCGGGCGTCGAACCTGCGCGCATCACTCTAGCCGGCCAGCTGGTCAGACCGTAAGGCATGGCGTGGCTTAAAACGCCTATGTCAAGAGCGGAAGCCGAGCTTCTCAGCAGTTGATTCATAAATGTTATGCGAATCGTCCCGAATGAGGCGGGACGTGATATGTGGCGTGTGACAGGAGCATCATACAACAAATATAGGCATTGACAAATCCCGGGGATAAAAATAAAGTTCGCTCGCTTCCGTGTTTCTGCTGGACGAATCTATTGAGTGCCTCGCATTAATATCAATCGCTCCCATATTGTCTTCTATTTCAAACTGATTTCCTTACCGGTTTGCTGGGCTTGACCCAAGTCCGCCATCAGCCTTCAGGAGAAAGCTGGAACGCGGTCTTGTTCTTAATTCGGGTTCGTTTGGGATTATGGCGCCAGTTTCTAATTCCTTGTATTGGCGCGGCCTCCACAGCCTATTCGTACCCGCATCGCTGATTTCCATAGAGCCTCTAACGCTTAGCGCTCGCCGCCAGAAATACGTTGAGAGGTAAGCACGCCTCTCACGCTCTCAAGGGCTTTCTGTCGTTGTGCGCTCGGTCAATCTGTTCACGACAAAGGAGAAAAAAATGAAGAAGAAGTTGTTTGCCTTGAGCGGCGTTTTTCTGATCGCCCTCGTCATTGCGGGACTCTGGGCGGCCAAGGCTGTTAATTTCATTGACACGCAGAACACAAGGGAGGCGGATCCGATATCCCTTGCTATGGGATTGTCAATGGAGAAGATGTCGCAAGAGGCGGCGGAGATCGTCATTGGCAACTGCATCCAGACCAGAAGCGAGTGGTCCGGGCGAAGCCTTGTCACGCTGGCGACAATCGCGGTCACGGAGAGGCTCAAGGGCGACGGCAGCGACGGAACGTTGACGGTCGTGACGCCCGGCGGCATTGACGCCAATCGGAGGTTTCCTGTCGCCATGACATACGCCGGCGCGCCACAGTTCTCTCTCAACGAAGAAGTCTTACTCTTCCTAACCGCTCCGGTCGAGGGCGTCAACGGCTACACGGTGATGGGCTTCTCGCAGGGCAAGTTTTCGATCGGCCAAGCCAACGACGGCGATAAAATGGTCACGAAAGATATGATTAAGGCGCCTGTACAGAAAGGCGCTGGCCCGACGCGAGGTAATCTTCAGGGTATCCCACTGGCGGAGTTCAAGGCGTTGGTGAGGAGATACCTCAACAAGTAGCCGCTGTCCACGGATACGCCCGTAAATCGCTCTATAGCGAATAAAGGAGAGAAAAGATATGAAGAACATAGAGAAAAAAATATTCACCTTTGGACTCTGCCTCTGTCTGGCCCTGGCGAACGTGATCACAGCCCTGGCGGGTGGCGCGCTGGAACAGGTTGACATCACAGGCAATGTGCCCTCCCCAATCCCGGGGCAATTGGTAGCCAAGTTGGTCGGCATCAGATGGGACGCCCGCAGCATTCCCATCAAATACAGCATGAACAATACGCTGGATCCAATTCCAAACCCGCTCGGCGCGCCGGTTCTGACGCTGGCCCAGGCCCAGGCGGCTTTGCAGACGTCGTTTGACGCCTGGAATAACATTCCGACTTCATTCATCGACATGAGGATCACCGGGACGACTGCCAACCCGGGGCTGACCGGGTTCGATTTCGTCAACGAGTTGAGTTTCCGCACCGCCGCCAACTTCGGGGCGATCGCGGTCTCGCCCTCGACCAGTTTGATCGCGGATTCGACTTTCGTGGACGGAGATGACATTGACGGGGATGGTGATTCCGACGTCTCCAGCGCGATCTCTGGCGCCACCGACGTGGACGGCGACGGCGACATCGAATTCCCGGCGGGCCTTTACAAAGCCGGAACCATCCTGGACAACGACGTCCAGTTCAACACCAAAACCACCAACGGCCTTCGCTTCACAATCGGCGACGCCGCCTTGGATACGATCACCCGCTCGGTAGACCTGAACACCGTAGCGACGCACGAGTTCGGCCATTCACACGGCCTGTCACACTCGTATGAAAACCAGATCAACAGTACGGACGGTACCGGGGCCACAATGTTCCCCTTCATCGACACGGGCGATCCCGCGGCCGAGCTTGGTCAACGCTCACCCAGCACTGATGACATCGCCTATTCTTCGTTCTTTTATCCCGAAGGCTCGGCGAACTCCGGCCCGGCGAAGTTACAACGCGGGGACAAGGCTTTCAATAAAGAGTTTGGATTGATCAAGGGAGAATTGAGGCATGGCATCCTCAACCAACCGATCGCCGGCAGCAATGTTTTCGCTGTTGATCTCCTCTCCGATAAGCGTGTCGCCGGCGCTTTCAGTGGGACGACCCAGGTATCCTTCAACCCCGCCACCGGAGGGCTGGCCCTGCAGCTTAATAATCCCGCCTTCCACATTCCCAATGGCAATTACGTCATCCCCGTTCCGAAAGGCCTTTACGCGGTCGGAGCCGAACCGGTTGATGGGGCTCCCGTTGCCGCCGCCAACATCAGCCTCACTTGCCAGCTCGGCTCCATCTTCGGCCAACAGAATTTCAACGAGGAGTTCTACAACAGGAGCAGGGAGGCCGCCCGCGAAGTTCGGTTGGGAGAGAAGTTCCCAGTGCTGGCTGTGCCCGGCCTCAACTTCCTATCATCCGGCATCGACATCGTGACTTCGGATTCGATCAATATCAATAATTTCGGCAACCGCAACGGCATTGGGTTCGGGGGCGTTCCGCCGGGGACTATGTATGCCGTACAAGTTCCTGCCTCGCAGATCGCCGCAATCAATCCAGGAGGCGACATCCTCATTCAGGGAGTGGCATTCGATACTTTTGTGATTAACGCTTCGGTAGTCCCGGTCTTTGCCAAAGCCATCTTGACTACGGGAACTGTCAGCGGGACGACGGCGACAATCAATCTGGACAAACCGTTGGCGCAAAAGAACGGATTTGTCGGACAGGATAATGATCTCGCCCCATCCTATTTCAACTTCCCGCGCGCGCTAGGGGCCGTGGTTCGAAGGGGGATTGAGGACGGCTCGATCCAGAATCTCTTCATCGTGCTGCAGATTCCCACGACCACTCCGTTCCCCGGCGTCAGCGGGTTACCACCGCTTATCGGTCTGGACGGAACCCCTCCTGGTGTGCCTAACGATGCGCCGATCTTCGGCCTTTCATTCACTTCAACTGACGGGGGCGCGACCTGGACACAGGTCACGAACTTCAACTTCAGGTTCTCACTCGTCGCGTCCCTGCCGTTAGCTGAACCGTAAAGTTATTCGTGATATTTTAGATCGGCTTGCGATTGCGGGCCGTGATCATCGAAATCTGAGCAGAAAGAACCGCGGGTTTTCACGGATGCGGCGGATCAACACAGATTATCTGTGGCAATCCGTAGCATCTGTTTAAATCCGCGGTTCCTTCTTTTGTCTCACTTCCCGAAACGATAATCAATGCGTGTCACCTCCAACTGAGGCATCGCCATGTTCAATCAAATTACGCCAGTCACAAAGCCGCAGGATCGGGGTTGTTCAACTACCCGCCGCGCCATTCAGATTATCAACATGCTCCTCTGGGCCGGATTGTCGGCTTCTCGATGCCTATGGCCGGAGGCGGCGCCTGTGCAAGCAAACGCTAGTGAGCGCAGCCCAACGCAAAGCGCTCAGGAGAGTGATTCGCTGGAACCAGGCAAGCCCATTGAACGGGAGATCTCTGGTGGCCAATCGCATTCATACAAGATCACGATGATCTCCGGTCAGTGCTTGCGTGTGGTGGTCGCCCAACGAGGGATTGATGTGGCAGTAGCGCTGTTCACACCTGATAGTAAGAAGATCAGCGAGGCCGACATCGATCATTTGATCGCGGGATCAGAAACTGTATCGCTGATCGCGGAAGCGTCTGGCGCATATCTGATCGAAGTGCGCCCCCCTGAGAAAACAGCCAAGACAGGACGCTATGAAATCAAGATAGAAGAATTGAGAGCAGCGACCGCCGAGGATAAGTATCGAGTCGATGGAGAGTCGGTCTTTCGTGAGGCGGAGCAGCTAAAAGATGGAACCCTGGAAGCCAGAAGAAAGAGCATTGAAAAGTATCACGAAGCGTTGGAGATGTATCGAAGAGCAACTGACCGCAAGGGGGAGGCTCAAACACTCAATAATGTCGGCGTGGTCTGCTTGTCACTGGGAGAGACGCGGAAGGCGCTAGAGAAGTTCAATGATGCTCTGCCGATCAGTCGAGCAATAGGCGACCGCAAAGTAGAGGCTGAAACACTCCACAACATCGGCGCGGTCTATTGGTCACAGGGAGAGATGCGGAAGGCGCTGGAGAAATTCAATGAAGCTCTGCCGCTTAGGCGAGTATTAGGTGATCGTAGAGGGGAGGCTGAAACACTCATCAACATCGGCTTGGTCTATCGGTCACTGGGAGAGACGCGGAAGGCTCTGGAGAAATACAATGAAGCTCTGCCGTACTCGCGGGAAGTAGGTGACCGCAGTAGGGAGGCTATCACGCTCACCAACATCGGCACAGCCTATCGGTTACTGGGGGAAACGCAGAAGGCGCTGGAGAAATTCAATGAGGCTCTGCCAATCAGGCGAGCATTAGGTGACCGCAGCGGGGAAGCGGTCACTCTCAACAATATCGGCGTGGTCTATTCGTCACTGGGAGAGATGCATAAGGCGCTGGAGAAATTCAATGAAGCTCTGCCGATCAGGCGGGCCGAAGGTGACCGCAGTGGGGAGGCTGCCACGCTCAACAACATCGGTCAAGTCTATTATTCGTTGGGAGAGACGCAGAAGGCGCTGGAGAAACTCAATGAAACTCTGCTACTCTTTCGGGAAGTAGGTGACCGCACGATGGTGGCGAGAACTCTCAGCAACGTGGGCACAGTTTATCGATCATTGGGAGAAATGCAGAAGGCGTTGGAGAAGTTCAGTGAAGCTCTGCCGATTCTCCAGTCAGTAAGTGATCGCAGTTGGGAGGCCATCACACTCCATAACATCGGCGAGGCCTATGACTCACTGGGAGAGACGCAAAAGGCGCTAGAGAAGTACAACGAAGCTTTGCCGCTCAGGCGTGATGTAGGTGACCGCAATGGAGAAGCCGTTACTCTGCTTCGGATTGCGCAAGCGGAGCAAAAACGCGGCAATCTCACTCAGGCTCGCCAACTCATTGAACAGGCTATCGGCATTATTGAGTCCATACGCACAAATATCGCTGGCCAGGAGCTTCGCGCTTCCTATTTTGCCTCACGGCACGAGTTCTTTGAATCTTACATTGGCGTGTTGATGCAGATGCACAAGCAGAAGCCGGCTGCGGCGCTTGACTCTCTCGCATTAGCGGTAAGCGAGCGCGCCCGGGCGCGTTCCTTGCTGGAATTGCTGAAAGAGTCCCGCGCCGACATTCGTCAGGGCGTCGATAGCTCATTACTGGAGCGCGAACGTTCCTTGCAGCAACGACTCAATGCGAGGGCCGCAGCGCAAGCTAGCTTATTAAATCGTAAGCACACTACCGAACAGTCCGACGCCGCCGCAAAAGAGATCGCCGCTATCACCGCCGAATATGACGAGATCCAGGCCCAGATTCGGGCCCGCAGCCCAAGATACGCGGCTCTGACACAGCCTCAGCCGCTGAGTCTGACAGAAATTCAACAACAGGCGCTTGATGAAGACACACTGCTGCTCGAGTACGCGCTCGGCGAAAAACGCAGTTATCTATGGCTTGTTTCGCAACGCTCCATCGATAGCTACGAGCTTCCTCCGCGCCACGAGGTCGAAGCCGCCACTCGCCGGGTTTACGAACTGCTCACCGCGCGTCCGAAACGCTGGGATCCACCCGATCCGGAATTTATCGCTCAGGCCAAGGCTCTCAGCAGGATGTTGCTCGGCCCGCTGGCTACGCGACTTGGCGGCAAACGGCTGGTCGTTGTGGCGCCGGGCGCGCTATCTTATCTGCCTTTCGCCGCGCTGCCGGCTCCGGAAGATGAGAAGCGACCGGCCGGAGATTATGAACCCCTGATCGCGAAGCATGAGGTAGTGAGCATTCCCTCCGCTTCGGTCTTATCGATCATTCGCCTTGAAACGGCGGGCCGGCAGCGGGCGGCCAAATCAGTCGCCGTCCTGGCCGATCCCGTCTTTGAAGAGAGCGACCCGCGCCTGGGGTCGGCTAAAAACGGAAACTCCTCCGGAGAGACGACTGCTGATGCGGAACTTTCGGAGTTGAAGCGCTCGATCAGAACAATGAATTTTTCCGATGCCCGCGACGGTTTCACGCGACTCCCCTTCTCGCGCCAGGAAGCCCAGAGCATCATTGCGCTGACTCCGAAAGGAACAGGGCTCAAAGCGACTGACTTCAACGCCAGCCGCGACATGGCCATGAGCCCACAAATGAGTCAGTATCGCATCTTGCATTTTGCTACCCACGGCCTGCTCAACAGCGAGCGCCCTGAACTTTCCGGATTGGTCTTCTCGCTTATTGACCGTAAGGGGAAATCGCAGGACGGATTTCTACGGCTGCATGAGATCTACAACCTCCAGCTCAATGCCGACCTGATCGTGCTCAGCGCGTGCGAGACGGGGCTGGGCAAAGAGATCAAGGGCGAGGGCCTGATCGGGCTGACGCGCGGATTTATGTACTCTGGGGCGCCGCGCGTGATCGCGAGTCTGTGGAATGTTGACGATTTTGCGACGGCGGAACTGATGAAGCTTTTTTATCAGCGCATGCTCAAAGACGGACTGCCGGCGGGGGCGGCCCTGCGAGCGGCTCAGCTTGAATTGTCCAGACAGAAACGCTGGGCGTCTCCCTACTTCTGGGCCGGATTTGTGTTGCATGGAGAGTGGAAATAATTGGCCGCTTAGATCGACAACAGCGGGTTTCAAAAGTATGAAGACTGTTAGCCACAGAGCGCACAGAGGTGAAGCGTGTGTATATATCGGCAGGCGCGCCCTGGGTACGCATCGATTCCAGCTTGCAGTCTCGGTCAGACGGCCCATTGCTTCCTAATACGCCCCTTGCCGAGACTGCACACTGGAAGCGGTGCGTAGCCGGTACGCGGCGAAAAAGCCCTGCCTCAGTCGACGATTCCTCTCTCAGCCGGAAAAGCGCGTTTGTTGATGGAACTGGGCGACAACGATTACGCGAACTATCAGGCAGTCTTCCAAACCATTGAGGGGCGGGAAATCCTCCGACGCCGGATTGGGAACGTCAGGTTCGGCAAAGATCGGGCGTTCGCCACGCTGCCGATCAAGGCCGGAGAACTCACCAGGGGCGATTACATCCTCATCCTTTTCGGCCAGACCGCAGACGGTAAAAGTGAAGAGATCGAGCGATACTTCTTCCGAGTGTCGTAAAAAAAATATCCCTACCAAAAAAAACAGCGACATGTTTCTGCTCTTTTTCAGAGTAATAGTTGGAAGACAGATTCTACTGGCCTGACTTTTATCCCAATGGCCTGGAACCAGCTTATTAGAGCGGTTTGCAAACTGCTCTAATGGACGCGCCAGTCTTTGTAAAGAAATGCGCAAGGATACCTGCACAAAACCGGAATTACGAGCGTGGATTCATTCTCTCGTCCTTGGCCGGATCTCCGCGACTAAAGCCGAAGAACTAGAACGGCACATCAGCGCCTGCCAGGCCTGTAAAATTGAAAAAGAATTCTTCCTGATCTGCAAGAAGCTGCCGACCGATCGCCTGCAGAAACTCACGTATATCCGCAAAATTTAGGCCGGGAATAACCTGCCCCCGACAACGACCCCGGCGGATGCGGCGCTAAAAGGCTCCCGCGACGACTCACATAGCCTCCTAGCTCGAGTTTGTCCATTTTCAGGGCGAGAAAGGCTTGGTTCTATAAGCCTCTTATTTCCAACGACGAAATTTTTCAATGTCATGTTTCCAAGCGACGTTTGAAAACTCCATCGGAGTGCGGCGCCTGTAATTCCTTATCCTTTTCGGCCAGACCGCAGGCGGTAAAAGTGAAGAGAGCGCCCGATACTTTTTCCGAGTGTCATAAAATAAATAATTAAATCGAGATTGCTCACCGAAAGGACACGCACTGGCGGCGACGGGCATTATGGGCCTGATCTCACACTACGTCAGCTAACGTGCGCATGAAATAGGTATCCGGCTTCCCCTTGTCGCACAACCGCGTGACATCCGCGCGCTGGTCGTGCGACAAGGTATACACCGTCGCGCGCAGTAGAGTTTCCTCCCTGCTGTTATGCGCCACCCTAGTTGAAAGCAATGAGATGAATACGAGCAGGTTTTTTTTCCGGAAGAGAGCGCGGAATGATTGGTAATCCCCCAAATTGCTATGGCTCTGCTACCGGAACAAGAAGATCAGATCAGAAGATACCTGCTGGGCGTTGCGACGCCGGATGAAGCGGAGCGGGTGGAGATAGACTTGCTGCGCGGCGACGAGAACGTCGAACGCCTGTTGCTGATCGAAGACGAACTGATCGCCAATTATGCGCTCGATGCGCTCAGCGAGCATGAGCGCGATCTTCTGGAGACAGACTTTTTATACACGCCGGAGCGGCGAGAGAAGCTGACGATCGCGCACGAGATGGTGAAAATCGCAAGTATGTCGTGACGCCTCTATAGGAAACTGCTGATGCGCAGATATTGACAAAAGCCAATAGCCACGCCTTCAGTCTGCCGCCATTTGCGCGGGGCGATCCAGATGTGATGGCAGCGCATTGCGCCAGTCCTCTTCCAGCGTTGCGACCTCGACCTGGAAGAGCGCCTTGCCCGAATGAGCGAAGCCAAGGTTTGAACCACCGGTTTCACCAATCGTCGAACACGCGACGCCAGATTGATCGGCGATTGCGCGAACCGCCGCGGCGTCTTCCAGCTTCACGCTGAGGATGATGCGAGAGGGAGATTCCGCGAAGAGCAGCGTCACGACGTTGTCAATGCCGTTCAACTTCGCATGTTCGCTCAGGTCGATGCGCGCGCCGATCGCGTCTCGGCTATAGCTCGAAAAACAGCTTTCTGCCAACGCCACCGCCAATCCGCCGTCGCTGCAATCGTGAGCCGAACGGACGAGGGCCGCCTGAATCGCCTCCAGGCAAACTTTCTGGACAGCCTTCTCGGCTTCGAGGTCGAGCAGCGGAACCGCGCCACTCGCCTCGCCCACCACGACCGACAACAACTCGCTCGCGCCCAAATCGTTTCGCGTCACTCCCAGCAGCAAGATTACGTCGCCCGCTTCTTTGAACCATTGCGTGGTCGTGTGACGCGCGTCTTCGATCAGGCCGAGCATGCCGATGACGGGGGTCGGATAAACCCCCGCTCCTTCGGTCTCATTGTAAAAACTGACGTTGCCTCCGGTGACCGGAGTCCCGAGCGCGCGGCAGGCTTCGGCCATTCCGTCGATCGTCTCGCTGAAAGCCCACATCACTTCGGGGCGTTCGGGGCTGGCGAAGTTCAGGCAGTTGGTGATCGCCAGAGGCCGCGCGCCGCTGCACACGACATTGCGCGAGGCTTCGGCGACGGCCAGCTTCGCCCCTTCGCGCGGGTTCAGATGGCAATGACGCCCGTTGCAATCCAGCGACATCGCCAGTGAGCGCCGCGTCTCTTTCACCCGCAGCGCCGCCGCGTCGGAACCCGGCGGCACGACCGTGTTCGTCCGCACCATGTGATCGTATTGGCGGAAGACCCAGCGCTTCGAAGCCAGATTTGGGGAGGCCACGAGGCGGCGCAGGATTTCCGTGAAGACTTGCGATTCACCTCCGGCCTGAGATTTGAGATTCGAGACGGCGGCCTCAATCTTCGGCGTCACGTCTTCGGTCGAGACCGCGAAAGGGCGCTGCGGGCGATTGTAGCGCGGAGCTTCGTCGGTCAACGCCTTGTTGGGGATGTCGGCGATGACTTCGCCTTTGTGCAGCACGCGAAGTCTCTGTTCGGCGATCACCTGGCCGATGACGACGGCGTCCAGGTCCCAGCGATGGAAAATCTCCATCAATTGCCGACCGTGGCCGCGCTTGGCCACAATCAACATCCGCTCCTGCGATTCCGAGAGCATCATTTCGTAGGCTGTCATCCCAGCCTCACGCTGCGGAACCAGATCCAGATTAATTTCCAACCCGGTGCCGGCGCGCGCGCCCATCTCGCATGACGACGAAGTTAAACCGGCGGCGCCCATGTCCTGAATGCCGACGATTGCGCCGGCCCTCATCGCTTCCAGGCATGCTTCGAGCAACAGCTTCTCCGAGAACGGGTCGCCGACCTGCACGGTCGGGCGCTTTTCCATCGCCGCCTCGTCGAATTCAGCCGAGGCCATCGTCGCGCCGTGAATCCCGTCGCGCCCGGTCTTCGCGCCGACGTAGATCACCGCATTGCCTATGCCCTCTGCCTTGCCGTAAAAAATGTGCTCGCGGCGAACCAGGCCGAGCGCGAATGCGTTGACCAGCGGGTTGAGCGAATAACATTCGGCGAAAGAGACCTCGCCGCCTACCGTCGGCACTCCGAACGCGTTACCGTAGTCGCCCAAACCTTTCACCACGCCGGCCATTATCCGCCGGTTGCGCGCGACGGATCGAGATGAAGCCTGCTCCCGCGAATCGTCAACCTCTTCGTCCCTGATGGGGCCGAAGCGAAGGCTGTTCATCGCCGCCACGGGCCGCGCGCCCATCGTGAAGATGTCGCGCAGGATGCCGCCGACGCCCGTCGCCGCGCCCTGATACGGCTCGATGAACGACGGGTGGTTGTGCGATTCGATCTTGAAGGCCGCGCACCAGCCGTCGCCGATGTCGACGATGCCCGCGTTCTCGCCCGGCCCCTGCACCAGACACTCGCCATCAGTGGGCAGCCGCCGCAGGTGAACTTTCGACGATTTGTACGAGCAATGCTCCGACCACATCACCGAAAAGATTCCCAGTTCGGTGAGGTTCGGTTCGCGCCCCATCAGTTGTTTGATCCGCTCGTACTCCTCGGGCGTAATGTTGTGCTGATCCAGGATTTCAGGCGTAATCATATCCGGCGGGGAGTGGGGAGTGAGGAATGGGGAGTGGGGAGTAAGTCCCCCATTCCCCACTCCTCACTCCCCACTCCCCATTCCCCCTATGCTCTGAGCTTGATCATCGCGCGCAAAGATTCGGCCAATGAAAGAAAGAGCGCGCGCCCGTCTTTGCAGCCCAGCGCGCTTTCCGAGGCGCGCTCCGGGTGAGGCATCATGCCTAGTACGTTCCCTTCGCGATTCGTTATACCGGCGATGTTGTTGAGCGAACCGTTTGGGTTCGATTCGTCCGAGACCGCTCCGCCCGAATCGCAATAGCGAAAGATGATCCGATTTTGACTCTCGAGTTCGGCCATTGTCGCCGCGTCGCAGAAGTAATTGCCTTCCCCATGCGCGACGGGTATGCTCAAGATCTGCCCATTCTGATAGCCGCTGGTGAACGGCGTGTCGGCGCGCTCGACGCGAATGTTGACGTGCTCACAGACGAACTTCAGATCGCGATTACGAAGCAGCGCGCCCGGCAGCAGGCCGGCCTCGCACAGAATCTGGAAGCCGTTGCAGATGCCCAGAACGATGCCGCCGTCATGGGAGAAATCCTTGACGGCCTTCATTACCGGCGAGAATCGCGCGATCGCGCCTGTCCTAAGGTAATCTCCGTAAGAGAACCCGCCTGGCAGAATTATCGCGTCGTAACCATTTATCGCTTGTTCTTTATGCCAAATGAAATCAACAGGCTGGCCAATGACTTTGCTGACCACATGATACGCGTCGTGATCGCAATTGGAGCCGGGGAAAATCACTACGCCGAATTTCATCGTGTAAAACCCTTTGGCTTCAGAGGTGAGAACTAGCGACCATTTGTACTATATCGACTGCGAGTTGTCGAGGCTTCCGGCGGGCGATGGGCCCGCATGAAGAGAAAACAATTCTTGCCTACGTTCCCAGATGTATGTAGAATGCGAGACGGATGATCAATAACCCCAGACCCCTTGCCTCACAATTGCCTGGCTAGCTTCTTGCGCTGAAATTACGCGAAACGAATCACGTTGTCGCCCAGTTCGCCTGCGACTCACAGATCCATAGAAGATCGGACAGAGAGATTAACCGACGAAAATAACGACAGGTAAATGAAAATGGACCAGTCTGACCGCCCAAATTCCCCCCCGCGCAAGCGGGGTCTCGATTGGCTAGATCCGTCAAGCGCATGGGCGCATAGCGAATACGGCGCCGCGCCAGCCGCCGCATCGGAACCTTACGACTGGACGCTCAAAGATGGCGAGCCTCGGGTCACACAAGTCATCCCGATAAATTCGCCAGTTCGTCGCCGCTCGACAAAGTTCCCGTGGCCGAAACGCAAAGCCAATGTGTCGGAGTCCTCGACCTTGGTCTCACTGGAGAAAGGCGCCACGCGCAAACTCATCACCCAACGTATAACCCGTCTCCTCCGGCCGGCCGCTACGAGGCCGCTCGTTGAAAGCGATAGAACCGCCGTCAATAAACATTCCTCGGAAAAGGGGCGCCAAACCGCGACGATTCCGATCGTCGAAAGCGATAGGACCAGAGCCGTCCGCAAATCTCCGGGGCTGGCCCTACCGCTACTACTGCTCTCCGTGATCGCGCTCTTTGTCTTCGCCTACATCGCCCAGAAATAGTAAGGTGGGGAGTGGGGAGTGGGGAATATTGCCTTTTCCCCATTGCCCATTCCCCATTTCCCTTACAGTTTCCCGCCTTTAAATTCATTGGCGATGTAATCGCAGGCGCGCGCCGTGATTGCCATCATGGTCAGCGTGGGGTTCTGGCAGCCTTGCGAGACGAAACATGCGCCGTCTGTGACGAAGACGTTCTTCACATCCCATGACTGGTTCCATTTGTTCAAGACCGACGTCTTCGGATCGGCGCCCATCCGCGCCGTGCCAACCTCGTGAATGCAGAAGCCCGGAGGCGCGGGAGTCGAGTTCGTGTACTGCGTCATGAAGCCGGCGGAGTCGGCCATCTCCTTAATGGTTTCAAGAGCGTCTTTGGCCATGGCGCGTTCGTTGTCGCCATGCGCGCATTCGATGCGCAGAGCCGGAATGCCCCACGCGTCGACCTTTTCAGGGTCGATCGTGACGCGGTTTTCTACGCGCGGCAGCATCTCGCACCACGCGCCGAGCCAGTACGGGATCTCGCGCGGATTCTCGCGCACCAGCTTCTTGAATTCCGCGCCGAAGCCCGGCGCCTGCCTGGCGTGCGCGAACGAATAGCCTTGCGAGCAGCCGCCCTGCATGCCGTAACCGCGGATGAAGTTCGGATTTTTGTCCCGGATGTTGCGGAATCTGGGGACATAAATTCCGTTCGCGCGCCCGTCCGAATAATCGTATTCCATCCCCTTCAACACGGGCACGAAGCCCCCCGCGAAGATCAGGTACATGTGATCCATCAGGTATTGGCCCAAGACGCCCGAAGAATTGCCCAGTCCGTCCGGATATTGGCGCGATTTGGAGTTGAGCAGGATGCGCGTCGATTCGAGCGTCGATGCGCAGAGCACAATAACTTTGCCGTACTCTTCGTAATCCTGCTTCGTAATCTGATTGACGACGCGGACTCCGTTCGCCTTGCCGGTGTTCGGATCGACGATGATCTCGCGCACGACGGCGTTAGGGCGCAGCGTCATTTTGCCGGTCTTCGCGGCGGCTGGAAGAGTCGAGCCGGGGCTGCTGTAATACGAGTGGGTCGAGCAGCCGCGGTCGCAGTGGCCGCAGTAATGGCAGGCGGCGCGGCCCTGATGAGACTTGGTCAAGATCGCCACGCGCCCGATGATCACGTTGCGTTCGGGGAATTTGCTCTCGACCGATTTCTTCAAAATCCGCTCGCCGCAGGTCATCGCCATCGGCGGCAGGAAATTGCTGTCTGGCAGTTGGGGCAATTCTTCGTAAGAGCCGCTGATGCCCACGAAGTTTTCGACCTGTTCGTAATACGGCTTTAGGTCTTCATATCCGAAGGGCCACGGGTCGCCGTAGCCGTCTCGCTCGGCGGCCTTGAAGTCGTAATCGCTCAGGCGGTATGACTGCCGCCCCCACGTGACCGAACGGCCACCGACATGCCGCCCTCGAATCCACCAGAACGGCTTGCCGTCAGGAGTCGTGTACGGGTTGTCGATGTCGTCAACGAACAGGTGATGGCCATATTCGTTAGCCGCGTAGCACCTGGATTGAATCGGTTGCCGCGGGGCGTATTGAGATTCGGGCGCGATGCCGCGATATTTTATTTCATAGGGGAAGGTGTGTTCGCGGAAATCTTTTTTAGGGTCGAGCTGGCGCCCGGCTTCGAGCACGAGCACAGTCATTCCGCGTTCGGTGAGAACTTTCGCCGCCCAGCCGCCCGTAGCGCCGGAGCCGACAACGATAGCGTCATAGATTTTGCGCTTAGATCTTTGCATGGACTTATTTCCTCGGAAAATCGTATGGAGTTACGCCTTTAGGCGGGCTGACCAAAACCACCTAAATGCGTAACCCCATACGCGTTCGATGGTTTTGAAAATTCATTATCCCTGTTGCGCCGTCTCGTCATAAACGAATATCACGTTTACTTTCTTATCCACGGCGAGTCTGTACAACAGCGTTTCCGTGCAACGAACCAGCGCCCGAACGGTCGTGGCCGCTGCGCTTTCGTTTCCATTCAGGTCCCTCAGTATTTTGATCAACACTCCGGCGGGATCATCTGCGAGGGCCATGACCAAATCGAACGACTCGATCTTCTTCCGGGCGTCAAGCGTCGCCAGCTCCCGGGCTTTCTTGAGCAGGTCGATGGTTACCGGCGCGAGGCGCAACTTCGCGCCGGCTTGCCGCGGAAAAATCTCCAGATACTTCGCTATCCGTAACTGGATCTGTACGGAATCAACCTCGAATCGGCCCATCAGAAGCTGGAAGAATCGGTCCTCCTCGGCGACCAAAGCCTCGATGAAGTGTTCAGGCACGACATCGTACTGCCCTCGGCGCCTGGCGCTGTTCAACGCGCCCACGAAGACACGCTCTCCGCTATCAGAGAATCTCTGATTGTAGATTTCCAGAGCGCTCATAATCAGACCTGCCTGAGACGACATCCTTCCGCGCATAACGCCAAATGGACTACATCATGACCGCTTAAAAGATTGTTTGCCGGAAAGATTACTGTGGATCAGGCGCAATCTATCGCATGTGCTTGGCTGGTGTCCATTCGCCGGCGTCATTCGTGGGACTCTTTTCAGCCGGCGCTTTCTTTTCAAATGCTGTTTTTTCTTCGGCCGTTGATTCGCCTTCGGCGCGGCTGGCCGATTCGCGCTTCTCGGAGATAGTGTCGATCACCCTGATCGCTATAAGGAGTACGGGAACGCCGAATATCAGGACGGCGAAGATGAGCAATAGGGAAAATGAGAAAGCTGTGTCCATGCAGACGCCCTTTGACGAAAGAGACGGAGTGGTTAAAACGACCCATCCGCTTCGAACACCGATCGGAACCAGCAGATCAATACCCTTGAATAACCGCTTGCGCGACGCTGACGAGCGCAATCAAACTGATGACCACCAACACCTTTATCAGCACAGAATCCCACAGCCTCATAGTCTCCTCCTGGGGGAGGGTCTTACTCACAATCCGATCGCAGTAGACGGCCTCGTTAAACCACGACTCTACGGCCGGTGATAAGTTGATAGATGAGCACTACCGCGGCGATAACCAGCAGTAGATGGATCAGGTTTCCTCCCACGCCCCCGATCAATCCTAGCAGCCATAGCACAACAAGCAACGCGATAATCGTCCACAACATTGTTGTCTCCTCCTTTTGATTTCAAACTCTCCTCAGGTTACGTCAACCTTCGTCGCGCGTCGAAGCTCGTGCTTTGATGAGTCGCAAGGATTGTGCCGGACCGTCTGCCGTCTATGCTCAAGTCGGATTATACGTAGGCGTCTTATTATGGTACGGGAAACAGACGGCGTCTGATGTAAAGTGTCAAATGACTCATTTTCAATTTTACCGGAAGTTGGCTGGAAATTACTCGCTCGTGCGAGGCTCGGCAAAGAGCGCGTCGAATGCTTCACGCGGTTTAGCGATTTTGCCCGATTGACGTTCGGTGGCCCACTTCCTTACGGCATCAAATGTCAGCTTGACTACTGAAGGCTGTTGCGTAGTAGCTGCCCCGGTCGCCGACGAATCGTCCCCTTTCGACACAACGTTTTGTTCTCGTTCAATAATATCTTCACGTTTGATCAATTTTGCCCGTTTCATGTCATCTCCTCCTACTCGAATCGAATTTTTTATAGATTTTGGAAGATTGATTCAGTAGCTTATTCGCTTCCAACACACGCAAGCCTTGTGCCTTGCCCTGCGTTCGAGATCAAATCTATAAATCTAAAAACTTTGTCGCGATTGGCTCCTAAGCTTGGAGGTCATAACCGCTACACTCATTGTACCGAAATAGTATTCACGACCGACCATGTGGCATATATGCGCGCATTATATAAATCTATCTGGCGCCTCTCTTGCTCTAATCGTCGGCAGCTTTGCACAGGTTTATTTGAAAACATGGATTAACAAGAGTCGGAAAGGAGGAGCCGATATGTCCACGACGGAACTGAGTACGAAGGGGGCTGCGGCCGGCGTCAGCGAATCGATGGTGGAGTCGACAGGAAGCGGTTGGGTATCGCTCAACACCAGACAACGATGCGACGAGGCGAGCGAGTTCGAGTGTGAATTGTTCAATCGTATTGTCGCTCAAGACGACGCAGTGTTTGCGCTCTCGCAGATATACCAGGTCTATCTTGCAAAGATGACTATGCCGAACAAGCCACTGGGCGCGTTGCTCTTCCTCGGACCGACCGGCTCGGGCAAGACGCGTTCGGTCGAGGCCGCCGCCGAAATCCTGTTCGGCGACCCTTACGCGATGGTCAAGGTCGATTGCGCCGAGTTTCAGCATTCGCACGAGATATCCAAACTGGTCGGCTCGCCGCCGGGCTATCTCGGGCACCGCGAGACCAGGCCGATCCTCACGCAAGAGATGTTGGATCGTTACCATACGCCGCGAAACAGGTTGACATTCGTGCTCTTCGACGAGATCGAAAAAGCCTCGGACGCTTTGTGGCAGCTACTTCTCGGAGTCCTGGACAAAGCGCGCATTACCCTGGGCGACAACCGGACCGTGGATTTTTCAAATTGCGTCATCGTCATGACGTCGAACCTGGGCGCGCGTGAAATGTCCGAAATTACAGAAGGCAAACTCGGATTCACACGCCGGTTTGAGTCTGGGCCGGAACTCGACGCGAAGATCGAGAAGATCGGCGTCGAGGCGGCGCGCCGCAAATTCTCACCGGAATTCATCAACAGGCTCGACAAGACCGTAGTCTTCCACTCGCTCACCCAGGAATCGCTGCGCCGGATACTGGACATCGAATTCCAGATCGTACAGCGCCGCGTGTTGCTGTCGGGCAGCGGAAATTTCATGCTCAGTTGCGCCGAACGGACGAAGGATTTCCTGCTCGCCGAAGGCTTCGACCGCCGCTACGGCACGCGCCCGCTCAAGCGCGCCATTGAGCGCCACCTGGTGATACCGCTGTCGAACCTGATCGCCACCAGGCAGATCGAAATCGGCGACGTCGTTTGCGTCGATGTGGACGAAACCGGGCAGGAACTGTGCTTCAAAAAGAAGCCCTCTTCTTCGACCAGGGAATGGACTCAATCGAGGTTCGGAGCCTTCATGCGACCGCTGGCCGCCTAAAGCGGTTTGCAGTTGCATGTAAGATGTGGGGCGATTTGTTTAATCGCCCTGTTTGCGGCTTTGTCCAATCAGGAATGAAGCGCGAGTAAACAACTCGCGCCACAACTCCCGTAGACGCAATCGCAAACCGCTCTAAATCGGAGCAGCGACATTGGGACAGATATAAAACTACGAAGAACACGAAGAGAAGAATAGTTTCAAACTCTTTCTCTCTTCGTGTTCTTCGTTTCTTCGTGGTTTTAGTCAATCTTCGCTGTTTCGATTTAGAGCATTTTAGCTGCGATCTCTTTCAGCAACTTCGCGCAGGCCATCGCCGTCACGCCCGTCGAATCCATTCGAGGGTTGAATTCGACGACGTCCGCGCCAACGACGTCGGCCTTGAGCCGATGGATCACGTTCAACGCCTGTCGAGTTGACAGACCTCCCGGCTCTCGGTGTGAAACGCCGGGGGCAAATGCCGGGTCGAGTCCGTCAATGTCGAACGAGATGTAGACCGGTGTGTCGAATTCCAGTCGCAGGTCGTCGCTGAAATCTTTCATCTCGACGACCTCGACGCCGAACCTCTCGATCTGTTTGCGCTGATGACCGGTCGCCGTGCGGATGCCGACCTGGACAAGCCTTTCGACCAGCTCCTCTTCCATAATCCGCGCGAATGGGCAGGCGTGCGAGTAGCGGTTGCCCTGAAATTCATCGTATATGTCCGGGTGCGCATCGAAATGCAGGAGGCTCAGGCGCGGATACTTCTTCGCAAAGGCTTTGACGACAGGATAGGTAATAGCATGATCTCCGCCGAGCGCGATGGGACGGTAGTTTTGATCGAGCAACGACTCGATCGATTCCGCGATTCGACCGATCATCGCCGTTCCTGAGACCGGCTCGACGTCTCCCGCGTCGAAAATCGGGGTCGCGCCGAAATCAATCCCGGTTTCGCTCCAGAGGTTCGCCGATTCGGAGGCGAAGGCGGCGCGGATGAGCGGCGGAGCTTCGGCCGCTCCGCGCATAAACGAAGAGTTCTCGTCCCAGGGAATGCCGATAAGCGCTACTTGCATTTACACGGTGACCTCCCGCGTGATTCTACTCGGCCTTGCGTAACCGGCGCTACGGTCGCACACTGCTGAAAATTTTCCTGTTTTTACAAGACTGGCGAAGGAAAAATTTAGCGTTCGATCTCCCTACGCGAAATTTTGTCGCTTTCTGACGCACAAATGGAAGAAACAACCGCTCCGGAGGATTCTTCAGCCGGTTACATTCGCTCGAAAAGCTAGAATGAAGGCTAAAATTTAGGAGGTTCAACTTAATATGGAAACATTCGTATTCCTTGGCTTTCTGATAAACGCGGCAATGATTGTGGCTGGCGCCGCGGTCGTCATTGCCATATGGCACGGGATGAAAGCTCTCGGAAAGATAGCAGATTCTGTAGCAAGGATGGCGGACGCCGCGGAGAGGGTAGAGAAATTCGTCAGGCGTGATGAGGAGCCGCGCGTGTGACGCCCGGATTTTGAGCGGAACCGGGGCAAATTCGGGCGATAGGTGATCAATGAATAGGGTCCCCGACTTCGAGAGGCGCCTTGTTGGTCGATTCTGCGCAAAAGTTGGGTGGGACATATGATGGACGGATGCCATGATGTCCCACCCGGTTCGCTAGTCAGGTTGTTTACATTGTTCGCTCGACATGAAGTGCAACTAGCGCGCCGAAATGATGGTGTTGAATGTAGGACGTTTCGCGGGTTCGGGCGTAGGCAATGTCCTGGAACGCCCCATAGTTTTTTGTGGCAGGCGAGTCCCGAAACGCCCCACAAGGTTGCGGCCCCACAGCTTGCTCTCTCTCCGACTCCGCGCCAATCGGAGCTGTCAGCGCTTACAGGAGAGGCGACTTAAGGAGGCTTAACGAAGAGTTCTCGTCCCAGGGAATGCCGATCAGAGCGAATCGCATTGGAAAACCATTTCATTTAGAGCGGATCTCAATTGGATGTACGGGAAGGAGCGCTCCGATACGGTACCGGGAGCGGTAGCGACCGGGCGCCATTGACCCGGTCGCTACCGCTCCCGGTACTGTACCGCGCCGCAGCCAGGGCGATTAAACGAATCGCCCGACCCCGTACACTCATTTGCAATCCGATCTGGGGAGTGGGGAATGGGGAGTGGGGAATAGGGGAGCGCGAGAGTAGCGTCTCGTCCTCCCACTCCCTACTCCCTACTCCCCAGTGTCTTCTTTGCGGTCCAACTGATGGCGCTCAGGGTAAATCAAACTTAGCAGAGGTGAAGTCATAAACGTGGTCACGAGGGCCATGAGCACCATGATGGAGAATAATGCCTGAGAAAGAATGCCCAGGTCGAGTCCGATGTTGAGAATGACCAATTCGACCAGTCCGCGCGTGTTCATCAAGACGCCTACGGCCGTGGCTTCACGCCACGACATCCCGTTGATTCTGGCCGCCACGAGCGAGCCGCACAATTTGCCGATGATCGCGAGCGCAATGATGAGGGCGCAATAAAACCACATCTGCGCGCCAGAGATCAGGAAAAAGCTGGAGCGTAGCCCGGTAAAGGCAAAAAAGAGAGGCAGCAGGAGCGTGACGACCAACGCCTCGCACCGGCGCCACAGGTCTTGTGACAACTCGTGATGCCTGGGCATAATCGCTCCCGCCAGAAAAGCCCCGAACAAGGCGTGAACGCCGAGAAATTCGGTCATCCAGCCGGAGGCCATTACCACTAACAGAACGATGGCCAGAATGCCGTGCGTGAGCTCTCCCTGGAGCTTATAAAGCGCGACGAGTCTTCGCAGGGCGCGCCTTACCACAACCAACATAAATAGAATGAACACGCCGAGGCCGGCCAACATCATCCATAAGGGCAGTGGCAGATTTGAGGAGCGAATCAGCACGATGATGCCGGCCAGAATGATCCAGGCCGTGACGTCATCTACGGCGGCGCAAGTAATCGCCACCGCCCCCACCCTGCTGCGCAACAGGCTACGCTCCGTCAAAATGCGCGCCAAGACGGGAAATGCGGTGATGCTCATGGCTATGCTCATAAACAGCGCAAAGCCGGTGAAATTGACGCTTTGGTCGGATAATCTCGGATAAAGATAGATCGCGAGCAGGAAGCCCAGGATAAAAGGCGCTATGATGCTGGTCAGGCTTGTGGTCACCGCGGCTCGGCCCAGTTTTCGCAACTGTTCCAGGTCCAGTTCCAGGCCGACCAGAAACATAAACAGAAGGAGTCCGACCTGGCTCAACGCGTTCAAGTAGCCCAGGCTGGCTTGAGGGAAAAGGGCGGCGGAGGCGCCCGGCGCGACCCAACCCAGTAGCGACGGGCCGAGCATTATCCCCGCCACCATTTCACCAATCACGCGGGGTTGGTGGAGCTTGCTAAACAACCAGCCTACTATCCGCGCGACGATGAGGATCACGCCGATCTGGGCGATCAGCAGTTTGAAATCGAACATAGAGAGTACCGGCCTGACGAATCAAGATCTTTTGGTCTCTGGCGCGGCCGCGCGATCGTCAAAGGACTGGTACTTGGCGGAGAGCGCCTCCTGCGTGGTCGTATCCCCGACGCCATTGCCGTTACTTTCGGCGCGGGCGACCTGCTCGTAAAGCGGGGGCGGGATTTCGGCGAAATCCGACATCGGCCCGTAGACTTCATCCACGCCCTCTTTGAAAACGTCGCCGATCAGAAGGTTGATGACGTGGACGCGCTGTTCGGGATATTTCCTGAGGAACTGCGAGAAGCTGAAGCCCTCGTTGTAGAAGGCGTAGACGAGCTTCCGCATAGACTCGATGCCCTGATCCAGTTTGGATTGAAATTGTCCGAGCCGTTCGCCGGAGAAATCGTCATGTTTGAATGCGTCGTGAATGGCGTCGGCGGCCAGCTCGGCCATCTTGAGCGCCAGCAGGACGCCCGAAGAATAGATCGGGTCGAGGAAGCCGTAAGCGTCGCCGATCAGAATGAAGCCGTCGCCGGAGTTTTGCCTCGAGCGGTAAGAGTAATCGAGGATCGAATAGATCTTATCCACGCGCTCGGCGCCTTCGACGCGGCGGCGGCACGGTTCGCACTTCTCGATCTCCTCGTGAAAGATCTTCGCCAGATCCTGGCCCCGGCCTTTCACCAGGTATTCGGGGTCGGCGACGATGCCCACGCTGGTGATGTCGTTTTCGAGCGGGATGTACCAGAACCAGCCGTTGCTGCCGACCTGAGTGCGCAAGACCAGCGTCGCGCCGCCGTTGAGGTCAGGCTCGCGTTGCGCGTCCTTGAAGTAGGAATAAAGCACGGCCTTCTTGAGCTTCGGGTCGCGCATGCGCCAGCGGAATTTGTTCGAGAGCATGGCGGTCTGCCCAGTCGCGTCGACGACCACCTTGGCGTCGAACCGCTGGAGCGAGCCGTCCGTCATCAGCGCCTCGACGCCGACCGCGCGGTCGCCGTCGAAGAGGACCTGCTTGACCTGGGTTTTTTGATACACGGTCGCGCCCTGATCGGCGGCGTGGTCAATGAGCATATGATCGAAGACCGCGCGGGTCACCTGCCAGGTGACGGCGCTCTCATGATGGTTGGCCTCGAAGAAATAGAACGGGCGTGACTCCTTGCCCTGCGGGTTGGCGAACTGCACGCTGTATTTGCGGACGAATGGACTTTGTTTAAGCTTCTCCAAAAATCCCATGCGCCGAAACGTGAAGTAGGTGTCGGTCATCAGCGATTCGCCGATATGATGGCGTGGAAATTGTTCCTTCTCGAAGAGCGCGACCCTGCGCCCTTCGCGCGCAAGGATGCTGGCGACGGAACTGCCCGCAGGCCCGCCGCCCATTACGATCACGTCATAAGTGTTTGAGTTCATGTCCATATTTGAATGTGGATCAGTACCGCGAGCGGTACTGATAAGCTTAAGCGTATCGAACGGTTTTCAACTCAGGTTCAAAAAATTCCGAAAGAAAATGATCGACTTGCAGCAGCCCGCGCCGCGTGAGTTCGATCGTCCCGTTGTCGCGCCGGAGCAATTCTTCCCGGCTCAGACTCTCATAAGCGGGTTGAAATTCTTGCCAGACGTCGACGCCGAACTTGCGATGGAAATACGCGGCGTCGAGCGCGCCGGTCTTGAGTTGCAGAATCATCTCGCGGATCAACCTTTGTTTGGGCGTCAGCGCCAGCGCGCGCCAGAGCGGCAATTGGCCGCCCTCCAGCGTCTGAACATACTCTTCGAATTTGCTCAGGTTCTGGAAATGGACGCCGTCGAAATGCGAGAACGACGAGACGCCGAGTCCGATCATATCGCCGCCGTGCCAGAGCGCGTCGGTGTAAATGAAACGGCAGGGCTTCTTCGTCGTCGCCAGCGTGTAGGCGCTCGCGATGCGGTAGCCGCGCGCCTGGAACTGCTCGTAAGCGTATTCGAGCCATCGCCGCTTCGTCGCCCAGTCGGCGATTGGCGAATCAAGCCCCTTCTCGATCATCTCGCGCGAAATGACCGTGTTGTAGGGAAGCTCCATCTGATAGATCGTCACCGAATCAGGCTCCAGATCGAGGGCGCGGCTGACGGTGTCGCGCCAATGCCCGTCCGACTCGCCCATCATGCCGGCGATCAGGTCGATGTTGATCTGCGGGAAGTCGACTTCGCGCGCCCACTCGTAAGCCCGGTAAATCTCCGCCGAAAGATGGGCGCGGCCGTTGGCAGCCAGGATGTCGTCGTTGAAATGCTCGACGCCGAGGCTCAGCCGCGTGACACCGATATCCTTCAGTGTTTCGAGCTTCGATTTGCGTAACGTGCCCGGCTCGCATTCGAAGGTGACCTCTTCGGCGTTCTCCCAACTCACATGCCGATTGAGTCCTTCCACGAGATAGCGAAGCTGCTTTTCGCTGATATAAGAAGGCGTGCCGCCGCCGAAGTAGGCGAGCCGGAGCTGCCGCCCCTGCAACGCGGCCATGCGGCTGTAGATTTCATTCTCCTTGATCAGCGCGTCGAGATAGACCTCGATCTCCGAAGCGTTCTTGTCCGTGTAGACTTTGAAATAACAAAATTTGCACCGCTTGCGGCAGAAAGGGATGTGAATGTAAAGGCCGAGCGGCTGCTCGATGCGCGCGGGCCGGCCGAGCGCGTCGATCGCGTCCGGAATGTTTTCCGGTTTCCACTGCGAGAACGCCGGATAGTTGGAGACGAAATAATTGCCGACTTCGGTTTTGATGTTCGATGTGTCTGTCATCATAAAACTCTTTGTTTTAGGGACTAACTATTAAATGGATTCTGTTAGATACTAACTGCGCCCATCGAACAGTTACTTTTCTGATTGGCAATCGCTTGGCCTCTTACGCCGCGCAGCGGCCGGATGAATTTAGCCGTGTCCTTTAGGGCACGGGAAATCGTGACATCAACGATTTCAGTCGCGTAGCGACGGTTGAATCCATCGAATGACTGGTTTCAACCGTCGCTACGCGACTAGGGTATCTTTTTGTATCGCACACCGTGTCCTAAAGGACACGGCTAAGTTCAAAAGCCACTCCGTGGCAAAGAGGGCGAATTGTTATTTCTGAATTATAAGTTTTGCGTTGCTCTGCTCCGAATGCATTGGAGATAAGCCCAAGCATTATTCTTTTCCCTTCATTCTGCGACCCGCTTGTAGCGCCGCGCCTTGAATTCGTAGCGAGGCAGGCTGCCTGCCATCGCCTGCACGACGCTGACGCGGATGTTCAATTGCGCGCGGAAGGCGGCGAAGATGGCCTGCTCCACGTCGGCGAAGGGCCGCCGCCCGTCGGATTCGATCTTCAGGAGCAGGTCGTCCATCTCCGACACTCGCCGGATCTCCACTTCATATTCGACGATGGAGGTGACGGAGCGAATCAGATCATCAATCGCGCTCGGATAGACGTTGACGCCGCGCACGCTCAGCATATCGTCGGCGCGCCCGAGCACTCCGCCCTTGATGCGGGCCAGGGTTCTACCGCACTCACACAGTTCGGTTGTCATCTCCACCAGGTCGCCGGTGCGGTAACGCAGCACGGGCATTCCGGGGCGGCCGAGCGTGGTGATGACCAACTCGCCGCGCGTCCCTTCATCAACCGCGTTGAGCGTCTTCGGATCGATGACCTCGAATATGAATTGAAGTTCGTTGAGGTGGATTGCGCCGTCTTCAGCCTGGCAATCGAAAGCCCAGGCGCCGACTTCGGTCGCGCCGGCGTGGTCGAAGCACCTCGCGCCCCAGGCCTCTTCGATCCGGCGCTTGACGTTGGGAACGCTCGCGCCCGGCTCGCCCGCGTGAATCGTGACGCGAATGTCGGAAGAGTGAATGTCGAGTCCGATGCGCTCCGCGACCTCGGCCAGATGCAGCGCGTAGGTCGGCGTGCAGACCAAAACCGTGCAGCGGTTATCGAGGATCGCGCGCAGCCGTTGTTCGGAACTCATCCCGCCGCCCGAAATGGCCAGCGCGCCCGCATGCCGCGCGCCTTCGATGCCCGTCCAGTGGCTGACATACGGCCCGAAGGAGAAGGCGCAGAAGACCAGATCGTTCTCCGTCACGCCAGCCCCCCTATAAACCT
>Ga0207428_10001371_pt1 | contig 25827 bp, 20 predicted proteins | sample RhiMethybrSRZTD1_FD_187600 | JGI IMG/M metagenome (GOLD analysis project Ga0207428, IMG submission 187600) | Populus rhizosphere microbial communities from Tennessee, USA - Rhizosphere MetaG P. TD hybrid SRZTD1 (SPAdes) (version 3) | ecosystem: Host-associated > Plants > Roots > Rhizosphere >...
CGGAATAACCTCTAGTTATCCGTACGGCGGGGCTGAGTTCGCCGAACTGCTGCCCGAGGCGGGCGACTCGCGCGAAGTGACCGTGGCCCCTTTTCTTCCTCGTTTGCGCTTCCAGGCGAAGGAGGAAGTCATGATCGAAATCACTCGTCGTGTCGTGCCGGCAGCCGGCCGTGCTGTCTTGACGCTGTTCCTGGCGTTCTGTTTCGCCTCATCGCTCGCGGCGGACTGTTACCGCCGGGAGATCGTGAAGTGCGCCGTGGTGACACTCGACGCGAGCGCGATCGAGGGCAACGCGAAGAGCGGTACGCCGTTCGAGCTCGTCCTCGGGAAGACGAGTCTGAGCGTCGCCCTCTGGCCCGCGCCGGTCTGGCCGAAGGAGGGGCTGCCCGTTCTCGAGATCGGCAAGGACAACCGCCTCGTGACGCAGCAAATCGTCACCGGCAACATCACGTACGCGGGCGAGGTCGTGGGTGAGGATCCGGCTACGAGCGAAGCGCGCTTCACCATCGCCCGTGGGGTGCTGGAAGGCTATGTGCGGTCGAGCACGGGCTGGTGGTTCCTCGAGCCGCTGGCCCGATTCGACCCCAAGGCAGGCCCCGACACGTATCTGGTCTACGCCACGCGCGACGTCAACATGGTGATCGACTTCGGCGAGGACGGCGTGCCTTCGGACAAGGTCTACGACCGCAATGGGCGGATCGGCATGGTCATGGTCGCCGACGCGCAATACGTAGCGCTCAGCGACGAGTTTTTCTTCTGGGAGCGTCAAGCCTCGCTCCTCAACAAGGTGAACGGCATCTACCAGGACCAGGTGGGGCGGTCGTTCAAGCTGGACTACTCCCTGATCGACGGCCAGGGCGAGATTTTCACGTCCACCAATGCAACGGTTCTCCTGCATATGCTCGCCCTGTGGGTGGGGGTCATGGGCGGCGTCGAGGGGATGAACACCCACTTCGTGCACCTGACGACGGGCAAGACCCTCGATGGCGACGTTGAGGGCATCGCCTTCCGGCCCGGCGAAGTCGGGCTTTCCAGGCAGCTGAGCGACACCTTCGCCTTTCGGAACATGATGGTCGCGGCGCACGAGATCGGCCACAACTTCAATGGCGTCCACGGCCAGGCCGAGGACCGGTGCCCCGGCAGCGACGTCTGCATGTCCATCATGTTTCAGATCTTTTTCGGGAACAACGCTCCCGAATTCTCGGACGGCACGATGGACCCCTCGAAGAACAACAAGCAGAGGATCATCAGCAACATGTTGAGCCGAGGGTTCTAGCAGCGTGCAGCAAGACAAACGCCGCCCGTCTTGCGGCGGGCGGCGTTGGGTGTTGGACCATTGAAGAGACACTAGGACAGGATCTCGACGTACCCGTCCGTTCCATTCACGCGGATCCGTTGCCCATCCCGAATCAGCCGGGTGGCATGTTCCACTCCGACGACGGCGGGCAGGCCGTACTCCCGTGCGATCACGGCGCCGTGTGTCATGAGGCCTCCCACTTCCGTCACCAGGCCCTGGATGGCGACGAAGAGGGGCGTCCAACTGGGGTCCGTGTAGGGAGTGACCAGGATGTCGCCCGCTTCGAGCTCGGCCTCGGCCATGTCCAGGAGGACGCGGGCGCGCCCTTCGACGGTCCCGGCGGAAACCGGCAAGCCGATCAGAGCGCCGGCCGGGAGATCGTCACGCCGATACGCTCCGGAGAGCATCTCGCCATCCGACGTGAGCACCCGTGGCGGGGTGAGCGATTGATACGACCTGAAGTCGTCTTTGCGCTGGCGAATGAGTTCCTGGTCGACCTGGTTCGTGCGCATGACGTCGCGGAGCTCATCGAATCTCAGATAGAAGATGTCTTCCTTCTCACGAAGCAGGCCGGCCTTTACGAGTCGCCCGGCTTCTTCCATCAACGCCTGCTTGTAGACGAAGTAGCGGCTGATCATGTGGTACTTCGGGTGCTCCCGGTAGCCGGCGAATGTCCGGACCCGGTCGATCCTGCGCCTGGTCTCTTCGGCCTTCTGCTCTCCGTCCGGCAAGGCGCGCAAGCGCTCCAGCAGCTCATCTGCCTTCTTGAGGGCTTCCTGCCGTCCTTGCTCGAAGCGCCGCCCGGCTTCGCCCGGCTCGAAGTTCTCGATGTGGCCGAGGAGGATGGGCAGGAGCATGGTGGAGCGTTCGCTCCAGCGAGGCCTGGTGATGTCGATCTCACCGGCGCCGCGCATGCCGTATTGGCGGAGCCAGGCGCGGATGGCGTCGCGCGCTTCTGAACCGCCCGCGAGTTTGGGCAGCTCGTCCAGGAAATCGTCGTCCTTCACCTGCCGCAGAAACGCCACCACCTCCGGGTGCGGCCGGATCACGTCGGCGACGTCGAGGAGCGCCAGCCCCATCTCCGAGGTGACGTTGTTCGGGACGGATTGAGTGAGCGTGTCGGCCGCATTCTTCTCGCCCAGCCACATTTGCAGCTGGTCGTTGAGCCACCAGTTGGCCTCGATTCCGGCCATGACCACCTGCATGCTTTGCGGATCGGACTGGACCCGCCGCATCTCGGGGATGTCCGCCAGGATGAAGTCGAGCAGCGCCGATCCGGACTTCGTCCGGATGTCGCGCTTCAAGGCGGCGATGGAGGCCTGGCTGCGCGCGATCAGCCCGGCGGGGATGGCCGGATCGGTTTCGATCGCACTGGACCCCGCGCCCGGCGGCGCCCATGCGGGTCCTTGGTCCGGGAGCGACGGGATGAACCCGCGATCGAGGACGGTCTCGAGCGCGTCACGGATCAGCGGATCGGATTTTCCCAGCGTGTCCAGAAGACCGGTACGGCTCGCCGGCGATGCCAGGATCCTGGTGACGTCGACGAACAGCCTGCCGCCGGATTCCGCCATGGGCCGCGGGGTCGTGAGTTGCCACACGGAGAGCCCCAGCGGCTTCATGGGGTCGGTCATCATCTGTTGATGGCCGACGGAGACGTAGACGTGGTTCTCGCTGTCGCTCGTCACCGGGATCGGGAACAGCGTCGTGATCGGCCGGCTCTGGACGATGGAAAAGTCATCGCCGGCGAGGCACCACTCGATGTCCTGCGGTCGTCCGAAGTGTGTTTCGATCCGGCGGCCGATCTGCGCCAGTCGCACCACCTGCGCATCCGTCAGCGCGGGCTGCTCCTGCCGCGCAATCGACTTCTTGACGATCTCGCCGTCGCGTACCTGGTACGAATCGGCGTTCACCAGACCAGAGACGAGCGCCTCGCCCAGTCCGAAGCTGGCCTCGATGGAAGAGACTTTCCGGTTGCCCGAGACAGGATCGGCCGTGAAGAGGATGCCCGAGGCGTGCGGAACGACCATGCGCTGCACCACCACCGCCATCCGGACCTGGCGGTGGTCCACGCCGTTCCGCATCCGATAGATGACGGCCCGCTCCGTAAACAGCGAGGCCCAGCAGCGGCTGACGTGTTGGAGGACCGACTCGGTCCCTGCCACATTCAGAAAGGTGTCCTGCTGACCAGCGAAGGAGGCCGCCGGCAGGTCTTCCGCCGTGGCACTCGATCGTACGGCGCAGGCAGCGTGCTCGCCGAGTCGTGAGAGCGAGTGCGAGATCGCTGCAGCGAGATCCTCGGGGATGACGACCGCTTCGATGATCCGGCGAATTTCCGCGCTGAGGTCGCGGATCGCGTCACGATCATTCATCCCGAGGCGCGAGAGCTCATCGACACGATCGTCGGCCGACGGTGCGGAGGCCATGATCCGCTGAAAGGCGTCCGTCGTGATGCAGAAGCCATCCGGCACACGGATGCCTTCGATGCGCGAGAGCTCGCCCAGATGCGCGCCCTTGCCGCCTACTACCGCGAGCTGAGTCTGGTCGATGTCCTGGAGATCCAGCACGTAGCGGGGCATTCACTCCTCCGGTGTGTATTCACAGCGTCGCCCCGCCAGCGCGTTCAGGAATCGGGCCGTCTACTTCGCAGCAGCCGCGGGTGCCGGATCCGCCGAGGCGTGATCGGCGGCGTACTTCCAGACGCCGTCCCGCTTGACGGCCACGGCACACCACGTACCGCCTTCCGTCACAGGCGCTCCACCAGCCCGCGGCACCGTGGTCACCGACCAGTTTCCCCAGCCGGAGGACACGTCGCCCGCGGAGCGATACTGTGCGTCCGTGACCGTGGCGGCCGTGACGCGCACCTGGCCGAGCCATCCGGTGTAAGCCTCCTCGATCGCCTTCCGTCCCTTGATCGCTCCGGTGCCGGGCAGGACGAGGACGGCGTCCTCGTCGTACAGCGCGGCGCACGCGTGGGCGTCGTTGGCCAGCATGGCTTTCGTCCAGGCGCTGTCGACCGTCGACAGTCCGTGCTCCGAGGCGTTGGCGCTGCGCAGCGGCATCACGGCGAGGGCGAGACACAGGATTCCGAGAGTCCCCAGGACCTTTTTCATCACACGCTCCTTCTGTTGGTTCGCGGCATCATAGACTGTGCCCGAGGGGCAGCCTCAAAAGGAACATCGCCATGTCGAAGCTCGTCGCAATCATGTCCATGTCGCTCGACGGCTACGTCGCCGGCCCCAACGACGGCGTGGGTGAAGTGTTCGACTGGTACTTCCACTCGGGCGACGTCGAATTCCACACCGGAGGGTCGGATCCCATGACCTTCAAGGTGTCCGCGCCGAGCGCCGGGCACCTTCGCAGTCTCTGGTCCGAGCTCGGTGCCGTGCTCACCGGCCGGCGCACGTTCGAGGTCGCCGACGGCTGGGGCGGAAATCACGCCTGGGGACCGGCGTTCGTCGTGACTCACCAGGTCCCCGACGGCTGGCCGCGGCCCAACTCCACGGTCCACTTCGTGACCGACGGCCTCGAAAGCGCCGTGAACCAGGCCAAAGCCGCCGCCGCCGGGAAGTCCGTCGGGGTCCACGGCGCCGACACCATCCAGCAGCTCCTGAATGCCGGCCTCCTCGACGAAATCAGCGTCGACATCGCGGCGGTGTTCCTCAGCTCCGGAGTCCGGCTCTTCGACCACCTCGCCGGCACGCCATCTTGCCTTGGCGACCCGACGGTGATTGCAGGCGCCGGCGTGACACACCTGCGCTACCCGGTACGCAAGGCGTAGTCAACGGCCGGCTTGTGCGTCCGCCGGCGACACGGCGCGGACGTTGTCGCCGCGGTCGCGGTCGATGAGCTTGGAGTATGGGTCGATGGCCACTCGCTCGGGCCGCCGGTTGACGACGATCTCGAAGGTGGCTGGCGAGACGCGGATCCGCCGCCGCTCGAGGAAGAGGACGTCATCCTTTCCTTCACCCTTCTCAACATCGTCTATGACCGCGATGTCGATCCAATCGTCGATCGGGATCTCCCGTTCGGCGCCGGCGCCGTCCGCCCGCAGCTTATGGGCCTCCAGCTCGACGCGGACGAGAAACGTGCCGTCCCCGCGCGCGGTGGACGTCGCGGCGATGATCGTGTTGTTGAACATCGTGATCCGCTCGAACAGGTCCTCGAGATGCTCCGACCCCGCGGGCACCGCCGGCCGGATCTCCTCGAGGAGCTCTGCCGTGGTGGTGTAGGGCGGTCCCCCGACGGCGACACGCGAGAGGTACCGCGACAGCGCGTGGTTGAGCCGCACTTCACCCACGGCGTCGCGGAGAGCGTACATGGCCAGCGCGCCTTTGTGGTAGTACACGTAGTCCTGCTTCTCGACGAACGCGAGAGGCGGCTCCACTCCGCGCTCGCCGGCGCGACCGCGGAGGTACCAGTCCAGTTCGTATTCGAGAACGCGACGCATCTTCTGCCGACCGAGCTCGGCCTCCATGACCATCAGCGCCGAGTACTGCGCCAGCGACTCGTGGAGCATGCCCACGCCCTGCACGTTGGCGCCCACCATCTGCTGCCCCCACCACTGGTGGGCGACCTCGTGCGCCGTGACGTAGAACGGATAGTCGATCGCCTCCTTGCCATCGAGACGGGAGTTGAACCCCATCGCCTCGGAGAGCGCGATCAGGCCGGGAAACGACGTGCCGTCGCGGACATAGCGGGGGAACTCGACGATCCGCAGGTGGCGGTGCTGGTAGGGGCCGAAGTTCGCCGTGAAATAGGCGAGCGACTTTCTGGCCGCGTCGATCATGCGGCTGACGTTGTCGTCGTGGCCGGGGTGATGGTAGACCTCGATCGCCACACCATTCCATTTGCTTCGTGTCACCTCGTACCTCGCCGACGCGTAGGCGAAGTAGTGTGTGATGGGGATCTCGGCCCGGTAGCGGAAGTAGCGCCGTCCGTCCTCGACCCATGCCCGCTGCAGCTCGCCCGACGTGACGGCGATCTGGTCGATGCTGGTGGATACCGTGCTCTCGAAGCCGACGCGATCGGCGTCCGAGGCGCGGGGCGTGTTCCGCCGCGCGGAGAGATCGTCGACGCCGGCGAGGTGGAGAGCGGGCTCCAGTCCGTGTCGCCTCCGTTCGTCGGGATCAGCGAGCTGCCGTTGCGCGTCGTAGCCGATGACCGGGAAGAAGTCCCGCTTGGTGAAGTAAGTGCCGTTGTCGATCACGGCGATGTCCGTGCCGTTGTTGACGAAGCCCCGGTTTTCCACCGTGAGGTCGAAGCCGAGCTCGATGGCCTGGCCGGGCTCGAGCGGCTTTCGTAAGCGGAAAATGCGGTAGCCAAGCGCTTTGTCTTCGAAGATGACGTCGTGGGCGGGAAGGTCGAGGCGGTTCACGCGGACCCGCTCCGGAATGCTCACATGGAGGTCGTGGAGCGCTTTGGCGGAGCGATCGGAGCGGTTCCGGATGCGGTAGGTGCCCCGAATCTCGACGCTCCTCCGGTCGGGGAAGATGTCCACATCCGCCCGCACGGCGACGATCCGCGGCAGGTCGAGATCCTGATACTTCCGATACAGCCGTTCGTAGCTCGCGCGGCGTTCCGCCGCCACGGTGCTCGGCACGTACTCGTTGAGGACGTTGGTGTTGTAGAAGATCCAGGAGCCCGAGGCCACGAGGCCGATGGCGCCGAGGGTGATCACCGCGCGAACAGGTCCGCGGAATCGTGTGCGCGCCTCGGCCCAACGCGCCCTCCAGGCGTCGTCGGTACCTCTTCTCCAGAACACGATCGAAAGCCCGGCCAGCACGAGCGCGGCGAACCCCCAGTAGAGGCTGTACCAGACGAACGGCGCGAGGAAAGGTCCATAGCCGCTCAGGTCAGACCAGGGCGTTGGTGGGAGGCTCGCGAAACGATAGAGGTGATGCTCGAACCCGAACTCCTCGAGGAGATCCCAGCTGATGATGAAGAGCATCACCAGCCCGTACCCCGCGATCCTGCCGCGCGCCACGACGTGGCAGAAGCAAGCGAGGACCATCATCAGGATCGGATAGACGGCCGCCAGTGCGATGCCCCGTGCGTACAGGCCGGGCTCGTAGTCATCGTAGCCGCGCGAGAGCTGGAAGCCGGCCAGGGCCAGGACGCCCGCAAGCAGGAAGACGGCAATCACCAGCAGGAGCGCGGTCAGTTTGGCGCCGGCGTACACGCCGTTCGGCGTGGGCATCGAATCAAGGATCTCGTCCAGATCGAGCGCGCGATCCTTCCAGATCAGCTCACCGCTGTAGAGGACGACCGCGAGCAACAGAACGATCGAGTACCCGCCCTGCAGAGCCTCGAGCATGAGGTAAGTGCGGGGATGGACAGGCATCCCGAAGAGGTTCCCGGCGGAGCTCGCGGCCTGGATGAGCACGAAGAGTCCCAGCGCGAGGATGCCCAGAAACGAGAGGCTCCCCAGGACGGTCGTAGCCTCGTGGCGGACCTGGCGGAGGAACTGGACGAGGACGGTCTGCCGCGAGAACACCCGGCGGACCGCTGGCGCCTGCACCCGGATCGTCGCCTCGACCGCCGAAGAGGCGTCGGTCGTATCCCGTAGCTGGTCAGGATGCTTTCGGGGACGCGACGGATCGAAGGCGGCCACCGAGAGGCCGAGCGCGGAGAACCCCAGACCGAGCCAGAGGATCCGGTTCCAGAGGAGGATCCCGCCGACCTCCGGAGTGGCCATGTTGAGCTCCGCGACGGTCCAGTACTTCAGAGCGCCGCCCAGCGCCGTCACTCCGAACGGATCGAGCAGCTGCCCGATCCACTGCGTCTCGAGACGGGAAGCCGCCAGGCCGGAGGCCGCGCTGGCCGCGAAGAAGGCCACGACTCCGACGTAAGTGGCGAGCGTGCTCCGTGTCCAACTCGCCAGGGCGTAGAACGCGGCGCCGAGCGCCAGGAGCGTCGGGATGATCAGCACGCCCAGGCCGAACGCGTACGGTGCCAGCCGGAACGGCCCCACCCGTGCTGGATCGAGCCAGGGCATGAAAGCGCTTGCCGCCAGGGCTGCGGTGCCGATGAGATACGGGAGCGTGCAGACCACCATCGTTCCCGCGAACCGTCCGGTCAGGTAGTCGAAGCGCGAGACCGGCTTCGAGAAGAAAAGCTCGGACATGCGCCGGTCGAAGTCCCGCACCGCTGCGCTGGCGACGAACGCCGTCATCAGGAAGAGCACGAGGTAGATCCCCTTGACCAGTTGCTCGAGGATCACCGCGGGCGCGTTGAGGTGGAGCCTGCCGAAAGCACCTCCCGGGACGTGGCCCGTGCCCGCAACGAACAGCAGCACACTGAGAAAGAACGTGACCAGGTAGAAGAGCGGCTGCCGAAGGTGGTATCGGATCTCGAACCAGAAGATGGCTACCCACACGGTTCTATTTGCCATGGAGCCCAGCGAAGGAATGCATTTCAGGGCTCCGAGGGACCGATACGCTTTTCGAACCAATGATCCGCGTAGGGATCGTCGTTGAACGACGCGACTTCCCGGTATCCATTCCGCCGGTAGAGCGCCTGTGCCTCGTGGAGGCTCCGGTTGGTTTCGAGGCGCAGCAGCGCCATCCCGAGGCCGGCGGCCTCCTTCTCGAGACAGAGGAGCAGACGCCGACCCACGCCGGCGCCGCGCACCTCCGGAGACACCCACATTCGCTTGATCGAGCCGGCACCCGGCTCCACCGGCTTGACCGCGCCGCAGCCCACAGGCCGGCCGTCGAGGCGCGCCACCAGAAAGGTACCGCGTGGAGGTCTCAAATCCCCGGAATCGGCCGGGATCGACCTGCCGGCATGGAAGCCCCCCTCGAAGCGCTCGTCCAACTCAGCGAAGTACTGCTCGAGACACCACTTTCCATCAGGGCTGTCCGGGTCCTCGACGGCAATTCTGGTGAACGAAAGGTTGAGAAGCTTCTCGACTTCCGCCATCGCTCCCACGAGACGCGCGCGCTCCGCCTCGCTGAGGGGATCGAGCGTCCCTTCCGCGAATCGGTCGCCAAGCCGGTCGAGCTCTTTCAGCTCCTTGAGGCCCGCAGCAGTCAGACGGGCGCGGCGACTGCGCAGATCCGATTCGAGGGGCGCCACCTTGATCAGGCGCTGCCGTTCGAGTGAACGCAACAGCCGGCTGAGGTAACCCGAGTCGAGGTTCAGCCGGGAGCGAAGCTCCCGAACATCCGCACCCTCACTTCCGATCTCGAACAGCAACCGAGAATCCGCGAGCGGCCGTCCCCGTCCCAGGAAACTGTCCGTGAACACGCCGACGCGGAGGGTGAGTGCCCGGTAGAAGCGCCGAACCGTCGGAATGGGGTCGCTCGCCATTGCCTGACTTTAGTCAGGTAACTACGCGACGTCAATACCCGATGACTCAACCTTTCCGCGGCACTTCCACCATCGGCCATGCCGGAATTGGGGGCAGTTTCAGCTGAGTCATCGATGAGTCGCGCCGACTCAACGATCAGTCGGGATCGACTCAACATTCAGTCGGATTGACTCGACGATCAGTCGGGATCGACTCAACATTCAGTCGGACTGACTCGACGATCAGTCGGGATCGACTCCACGGTCAGTCGGATTGACTCCACGATCAGTCGGGGGCGACGCACCGGTCAGTCGGATTGACTCCACGATCAGTCGGGATCGACTCAACGATCGTTCGGATTGACTCGACGATCAGTCGGGAGCGACGCACCGGTTAGTTGGGACGAGTCATCGATCAGTGGTCTGCGGAGCTCTCGGTGTACGAACAACGGCGCGGCCAGTCGCTGCGGTCCTGCCGTGCACAAGAGATCCCTCGTCAGCGCTCGGGATAAACTGAATTTCTGACAAGCGGAACACGAAGTCGGACGGCTAACAGCGGAGGCAACTGTGACTCAACGTCGATTGATCCTCATTGCACTCTTCGCAGCGACGTCCGTCTTCGCCCAGCAACCGAAGAACGTGAAGATCCTGACCGGGCTCTCCCGCCCTGAAGTCCAGCGGATCATGAACCAGATGCGCGCCGGCCTCGGCGTCCATTGCCATTACTGCCACGTCACCGGCCAGGACCCTGCCGTCGATGGGACGCCGCAAAAGGAAAAGGCTCGCGACATGATGCGCATGGTCATCGATCTCAACCAACGCCATTTCGGCGGACGGGATGTGGTCACTTGCTTCACCTGTCACAACGGCTCGCCACACCCGAAAACGAGCCCTCCACTTCCGCAGCCCCTGCCGCGCGACCTTCCCGCCAATCCTCCCGTCGCCGACGCGAAGAAGCCTCCTTCACCGTCCGAAGTCCTCCAGCGATACATCGCCGCCGTTGGACGGATCGTGCCGGCCACCGAGCCGCGCACGATCATCGCCACGTGGGCCACACCGCTCGGCGGACCGGTGGCCACCAAGACCCTCGAGTCGGGCGAACAGATGCGGCGCGACCTCACCCTTCCCGACGGCACGCCGTTGACGCTCACGCTCACCGGAGCCGGCGGCTGGATCCGCGACAAATCGGGCGTCCGCGACATGCAGCCGGAGCAACTGACGAGCGCCCGGATCGGCCGCCGCCCCCTGGTTCCGTTCACGGAAACCAGCCTCGGCGACGACGCCACCGTCACCGCCCAGAAAATCGGCGACCAGGACGTCTGGGTCGTCACCACCCCGGCCGCACAGTACTCGTTCGATGCAGAATCGGGACTCCTCCTCCGTCGCGTCGTCTTCTACGACAGCCCGATCGGGCGCATCCCGGAACAGACCGAGTTCGACCACTATCGCGACGCCGGCGGCGTCAAGGTCCCGTTCACGACCCGCGTCGCCCTCGTCGACCCATGGCTCGGAGGAACCCAGCAGGCCACGACGATCGTCATCGGCAAACCGATTCCAGCGACGGAGTTCGAGAAACCTTCGCCTGCTCCGAAATGAGCTCCTCGGGCTCCTCGGCAGTCAAAATCGCGATCGGCGGCGTGCCTTCGATGTTCGTGTGCTCCCTCGTGTCCTGCATCACACCGCCGGGGCGCTGATTGGTGGAGAGTGCGGGACGGCCGTCCCTGTTTCGGCTCTCGGCGCAAACTGTGATTTCGTCCTTCCGCCGCCACCTTCCGCGCGTCATCGCATTCGCGCTGCTGTTCTGTCCGGCGGCGCTCGCCGATGTCACTCTCATTCCAACGGGTGCGGCGTGGGCTTATCGCGATGACGGTACCGACCAGGGCAGCGCATGGCGCGGCCTGGCCTTTGACGACAGTTCGTGGGCGATCGGCGCAGCGCAACTCGGCTATGGCGACGGCGACGAGGCGACGGTGATCTCGTACGGTCCCAATGCCAGTCAGAAATACATCACCACGTATTTTCGACGCGCCTTCACGATCGCCGATCCGGCCTCGTTCGGCGGCCTGACGCTCCGGACGCTTCGGGACGACGGTGCCGTGGTCTACCTGAACGGAACGGAGGCGTGGAGGAGCAACGTGCCGTCGGGCGCGATTGCGTACACGACGCTCGCCTCCACCGCCATCGTCTCTTCCGGCGAAACGACGTTCACGACGGCGCAAATCGATCCGTCGCTCCTGGTGGCCGGCACGAACGTCCTTGCGGTCGAGATCCATCAGGTGAATCCGGTGAGCTCCGACGTGAGCTTCGACCTCGAGCTCATCGGCACACCCGTCGTCATCACACGCGGACCATACCTGCAGAGCGGCACACCCTCCTCCGTTCGCATTCGCTGGCGAACGAGCACGGCCACGAACAGCCGTGTGCGCTACGGTACGACAGCCGCGAATCTCGATCTCACTGCGGACGACGGGGCGGTCACGACCGAGCACGAAATCCAACTGACCGGCCTTTCGGCAGCGACGACGTATTACTACTCGATCGGAACCACGGCAGACGCGCTGGCGGGCGACGGGTCGTACTTCTTCGCCACTTCGCCTCCGCCCGATGCAATGGGGACCACGCGTATCTGGGTCCTGGGCGACTCGGGCACGGCCAACACCGACGCTGCCGCAGTGCGCGATGCCTATTACGCGTTCACCGGCGCCGTGCACACCAATCTCTGGCTGATGCTCGGCGACAATGCGTACGCCGACGGAACGGACGCCGAGTATCAGGGCGCGGTGTTCGACATGTATCCAACGATGCTGCGCAAATCGGTGCTCTGGCCGACCATCGGCAATCACGACACCGCCCAGGCCACGACCGTTCCGCCAACTCTTCCGTACCTGCAGATCTTCTCGTTGCCGGCAGCGGCGGAAGCAGGTGGCGTGGCCTCGGGCACCGAGAAGTACTACTCGTTCGACTACGCGAACATCCACTTCGTCTGCCTCGACTCGATGACGTCCGCCCGCTCGTCGATGGGTCCGATGCTGACGTGGTTGCAGAACGATCTGGCCGCGACGACGAAGCAGTGGATCATCGCGTTCTGGCACCACCCGCCGTACAGCAAGGGCTCGCACGATTCCGACGTCGAGACCGAGCTCCTAGAAATGCGCCAGAATGCTCTGCCGATCCTCGAAGACTACGGAGTCGATCTCGTCCTGAGCGGCCACAGCCATTCGTATGAGCGGTCGTATCTCATCGACAGCCATTACGGTCCATCGACGCAATTCGTCAGCTCGATGAAGAAGGATGGTGGAAGCGGCCGTCCCGGCGACACCGGCCCGTATCGCAAGGTGACAGCTCCGCACAACGGAGCGGTTTATGCCGTTGCCGGCACCTCCGGACAAATCTCGCCGGGCGCGCTGAATCATCCGGCCATGTTCATCTCCATGAGCAATCTCGGATCGCTGGTGCTCGACGTCACCGGCAATCGGGCCGACGTGAAGTTCATTCGGGAGACGGGCGCGGTCGACGATTCCTTCACGATCGTCAAAGGCACTCCTGCCGCACCGACCGAGGTGAATGCGCGCGCAACCGGCGCGACGGAGGTGACGATCGGCTGGACGATCATCCCGACCGCGACGGGCTATCAGATCGAGAGGCGCGGACCGGGCTCTCCCTTCGTTTTGGTCGGTGGGTCGACCACCAACGTGTTCGTGGACGGCAATGCCTCATCCGCGACCTCCTATCTGTACCGCGTCATCGCCACCAACAGCGCCGGCCCGTCAGCGCCGTCGGCCGCGGATCTGGCGACGACGATTCCTTTCACGGACGATCCTCTCGTTCCGGCGGTGACCCCCATCCGGGCAGCGCACCTCGGCGAGCTGCAATTGGCGGTCGACGCAGTCCGCGCGCTGGCCGGCTTGCCGGCGGCGTCCTTCAGCGGCGCGGCATCGCCAGGCACGACGGTCGCCGCCGCGCAGATCAACGAGCTTCGCGCTGCGCTGGGCGAGGCGTTGTCCGTGCTCGGCGCGCCCGCCGACGGCTACGCCGACAGCATCACTGCAGGCGTGCTCGTCAAAGCGCTTCATTTCCAGGAATTGCGGAGCCGGGTGGAATGACACACCGTCTGCTCATCGCGTTGCTCGTCCTGTTGTTCGTCCCGTCAGTGCCGCTCATCGCGCACGAAGGTCTGCACAGCCAGATCGGGGAGATGACGAAGCGGATCCAAGCCGATCCGGCCAACGCTGCGCTCCATTTGAAACGCGGTGAGCTCTACCGGCTGCACGAAGAGCTCGAGCTGGCGGCGCGGGACTACGACCGCGCCGCCGCTCTCGATCCGCAGCTCCATGCCGTCGACCTCGGCCGCGGACTGCTCTGGACGGCATCGGGCCGCACCTCCGACGCCATCAGCGCATTGCAGCGGTATGTTGCGGCCGAGCCGGACGATCCCGAAGGACACATCGCTCTGGCGCGCGCGCTCGTGAGCGCAGGACGGGCATCCGAAGGCGCGACCGAGTACACGGCGGCACTCCGCGGCGTCCCGGATCCCGACATCGGGATCGAGCGCGCCCAGGCGCTCCTCGCCGCGGGCAAGGCCGACGAGGCTCTCCGCGGCATCGACGAACTCCTGGCGCGCCTCGGTCCCGTGGTCACGCTGCAACTCACCGCCATCGACATCGAAGTGCACCGCGGAGACATGGACGGAGCGTTACGCCGGATCGATGCCGCCCTGGCCGCGGCGCCGCGCAACGAGGGGTGGCTGGAGCTGCGCGGTGACATCCTGATGTGCGCCGGACGCGCATCAGAAGCGCGCCAGGCGTACAAGGCCGCGCTGGACGTAATCGCATCGCTTCCGCCGGAACGCCGCGCCACCCGCGCGATCGAGGATCGCGAACGTCGCCTGCGAATGGCCCTGTAAACGTCGGTGTGAAGGTGATTCCCTACTTGCGCCGCGCCACCAGCTCGTAAAGTGCGTTCTTGAAGAACACCCGCTTCAATCGATCACCGAGGTGTCGGGGGGGCCTTTTCCGCGCCTTCGCCCGCGCTTCGTCGACGTTGCTCTGCTTGCTGAGGATGTGCAGAGGCAAGTCGCGAAACAACTCTTCAGCCGATTGGAGCGTGAGATGGGTCGTGTGATCGGCAAACGGACCGACCTCGTACGGCAACCCGAGGGCGCGCCAACCCGAATGCACGCCGGCGGCAACTGCGTAGACTCGATGATGGATGTTCACCGTGAAGTACAGCAGGCCGCCCGGAACAAGGATTCTCGTCAACTCCCGGACGATCTGCGACGGCGACTCAGCGTGATCGACCACATTATCGCAAATCACCACCTCAAAACTCTGATCGGGAAACGGCAACGATTCGCCCACTGCCGCAACGGTCGTGGCACGGCCTTGCCAGCGCGGAAACAAATTTCCATAACTCACGGCCAGCGGATCGACACCGATCCCGTTGGGCGATCCGAAATAGAAGATCAGTCCATGAGCACCGCTGCCAACCTCCACCACTCGGGCATCCGGCGCGATCGGTTGAAAGCCCTCCAGGAGATTGCGAACGCGCCGCGATGATTCCTTCATGGCGAGGATCACTTCGTCCTCGTGTCCACGAACGTGCTCGGCTTTGCGCTCCTGATAGGCAAGCTGACGCTCCAGCGCCCGCTGGGCCAACTTTTTACGCGTCGCTTCTCGCCAGGTCATTCTGTGAAGAGAGGGGCGCTACATGCTACGCCAGAAACGAGATGAGCGGCCCGTAAGCCGCTCACGACTCGAACCGCTGACCCCCACGTGTGAATGACGATCCCTTTCCTTGGACATCCTAGGATGTCCCTAGTTTCAGTACTTTGCGAGCGTCCGTGGACATCCCGGATGTCCTACGATGGCCGTACCGCGACCCGTTGAACACTCGGTGAACACTACCCGATTTTGGAAGGTCAGTGCTGGGAGCTTCTGCGGCGGCCGGCGCCGACCCCTTGAAAGCCGAAAAGCCTCCCGCCTCCTGCCTTTCGGCGAGAGGCTCGGCGGGGCATCCGAGACGATTTTCGAACCGCTCTGATCGCAGCGTGAGAGCGTGTTCGGCACAATCGAAGCCAGGCTCGTGAATTCCTTGGGATCCTCCCCCTGAGTCGCTATAGCGGTCAGTCGATGCGATACCTTGGCTTTTCTTCAATGCCGAAGGGGAGGAACGGATTGTCTTCGGCGAGGTGCTGCTCGGCGATCGGATCGTGCGCCCACGGATCATCGACGTAGGCCATGTCGAGTTCAATGAGGCCGTCAGGCCTCATCGAGTAGGCCATTCCAACGCAGCGATCCGAACGCGTTACGTACTTCGCTAACATGAGCATGTTCTGCAGGAGGATAAGTCGCTTTCCAACGTAGCCGTCGGGTACTGCGATCCAGACGAAGCCGGTTCCTCGTTGAGTGGCCATGACGACTGGCCGGAGGTTCGAGCGCCGCCGCAAGCTCTCATGAACCATGCCGATGCGAATACGGGCCTGTTCCAGCTCGAATCGGTCCAGGAGTATGTACTCTTTGAGAATGCTGTAATAGGACCGCTCGTCGCCGTTGTGATTGGTATGAATGAGTTCCGGCAATTCCTTGAGGAACCTCCGGATGTCAAAGCGGGAGCGATCCCGCCGGAAACGTGAGAACTCCCCGGCATTGCGCTCATCCGGGAGTTCGTTGGATGCGCCGCGCAGGAATTGTCCGACGATGGCCCGCTCGCTAAGGAGATTATTGAGGCGGACGATGTTCGCGCGGAACTCCAGGTAACTCGCGATCTCGCTCAATGTGATTAACGTACGGCACACATCGACGAGGTCCGTTGAGCGGATCACGTGAATTAGTCCGGCCGTCTTACTGACGTAGTGGTTCGGCCTGGCGCGGTAGATAACTGACGTGGTCTCGTCGTACACGACGAGCATGAACTTCCGCCTGAGCTTCGCAGGCTCCAAGTGGAACCGGTGCCCGCGTTGGTTCTCAATGAGGATCGAGTCGTCCTTATCAAGGAACGAGAGCGTGTCACGGACCTGCTTCGTCGCCTTTTTGAGGACCTTGTCCTCGAACCAATTCGCCTCGGGCAGACCCGCCTCGCGCTCCTTCATCTGGATCGCGATCAACAGATCATCGACCCAAACCACATGGTCCGCGAGTTCGGACTCCCCTTCCGGAACCTTGAACTTGTTCGAGGCGAACGAGAACTCCGGCAAGAAGAGCGTCCTGGCGACGGAGGCGATGCGCTTTTCGAGACGCACAGCGGTTGATCTTAGCGGTGATCTGCTGAGAGGTGGGCGCGCAAGCAGTCAGGACTCATGCCACCGCTGCGGTCTTCGGGATCGCAGAGTTCTCCGTATTGATCGCACGACACGTGGTTGCCGGGTGATGAATGTCGTCGCAGGCGAAGCAGATCCCGTCCGTTTCGGTGTGCCTTCCTCACAGGCCGTAGGCGGACCTGTTGAACACTACGCGATTTCGGCAACAGAGAGACCATGTGGGGTCACACCTTCCGTCCGCGATCATTTCCATTCCGAGGAGATAACCCGTTGCTGATGAAGGAATAACGGCAACCATGACGGTACGAACCGAAGATAGAAGGTCTAATCCTGACCGAGCGCTTCCTGCCTCAGTATCATGCACCGCGCATGGCAACACTCATCGAAACCGTTGAAGCACTTCTCTGGGAAGACGAAAGCACGACCCTCGACTTCAAAGCAACCCAGTACCCACTTGCCGACGCAACCCCCGAACAGAAAAGCGAAATCATCAAAGACATCCTTGCCTTCGCCAACGCCCACCGTCGCCACGAGGCCTACATTATCCTCGGCGCCAACGACAACAAAGGCGGACGAGCAATGATCACCGGCGTCACCCACCACCTCGACGACGCCGACCTACAGCAACTCGTGAACAGCAAAACGAACCGCACGGTCGACTTCAGCTACCACGCCCTAACCCTCGACGACAAACCAGTCGGCGTCCTCCGTATCCCGCAACAAACACGACCGACGTACCTCAGGAAAGGCTTCGGCAAGCTCCAGGCAAACACGGTCTACGTACGCCACGGCAGCAGCACGAGTACCGCTACACCAGACGAGATCGTCCGCATGGGCAACGAGGTGGACCACTCACACGAAATCACAGCGCTACAGCAAGTCCACGAGCAGGCACGCTTCTACGAGCGCATCCTCCGACTCTGGCAAGACATCACGCGCATCCCTCACCACTTCATCACCAACATTGCACGACCAGTTGCGTACGAGCAGGAGCGGCGAGCACTCCATGTCCAGTTCAACCACGAGTACGAGCGCTTCCGGGAAGCGATGAACACTGCCCGCGATCTCCTTACCCAAGAGCGCGACCACGCGGACATCGTGGTGCAAGCAACAATCACTGCAATCCTCGATGGGGTGCGCAGCTTGGAGCAGACCGTCAGCACCCTCGTCCAGTCATCAAACAGCCGCTTGGATACCGAACTCCCGACGTATCAGCAAGAAGAAGCAGCACACGCTGCGAACACGTTGAGCACCATGGTCGCGCAACGACTGATCGCGCTACACCGACAAATCGCGTGAATGGTCAGTGAGGGTACGAACGATCGAGCCACCAAAACGAAACACCGCTCGGTCTAGGTAACCTGAGCGGCGTGAGAGGTTTACGTTGGTAGGCGCTAACGGACTCGAACCGTTGACCCCCACCGTGTGAAGGTGATGCTCTACCGACTGAGCTAAGCGCCTGGGATCTGTGTCAACGAACTGCCTCCGCACGCTATTTCCGGCGAAGGGGGCTCACGATAGCGAAGGTGAGGCGGCTCGTCAACCGGGCTCGGGCTACTTCTTCTTCGAGGACGATTTCTTGGCCGGGACTTTGCCGCCGGCGCGTCTGGCCTCGGAGAGTCCGATGGCGATGGCTTGTTTGCGGCTCTTCACTTTCTGGCCGGAGCCGCTCTTCAGCGTGCCGCGTTTCAGCTCGTGCAGGTTCTCTTCGACTTTGTCCGAGGCTTTCTTCCCGTATTTGCTTGCCATGCAAGTCCTCCCGCACAAGATGTTGTGCAAGTGACATGCGCGGAGCGGAGGGCAGAGCGCAGAGGGCAGAGGGCAGAAGATGAGGCGATGTTGAGCGGTGTGTTGGGTTTTCTTCTGCGCTCTGCCCTCTGCGCTCTGCCCTCTGAATCAACGCGCGACGACGCTGCTTGGCGCGAGGACGACAGCGCCGCGGCGTTTGACGGTGATGGTGAGGTCGTGGGTTCCTGGCTTGAGCGTGGACGGGACGCGGAGCTCGAGCTCGTATCTGGCGGTGAGGGTGCGTTCGAGGCGTTCCAGGCCGATCTCGGGGAAGATGTGGGTTTTGGCGTAGAAGCCGCCGGTTTGGTGGGCGGCGGTCTGGAGGCCGATCTCGAGGTCGTGGTAGTCGGCAACGCTGGTGTCGAAGGCGAAGAGGGTGACGCGGGCGGCGTCGAGGGCGCGGCGGGCGGCGGTCCATTCGGGGCGCATGGTGACGCCCAGGGGGCCTCGCTCGCCGAGGCCCCAGCCGAGGAGGAGGAGGTTCTTGGGGCCTTCGATGGGGATGAGGGCGTTGCCGACGAGCAGGAGCGCGGCTTCGGAGCTGACGACGCGTTTCATGGCGTCGCGGTCGAGACGCGAGGCGAGGGCGGGGGTGTGGACGATCGGCGGTGCCGGCGGTTCGTCGATGCGGAGGGAGCTGGTGATGGCGTTGGCGACGGTTTCTTTGTCGCTGGTGAAGTCGAGGCGGAACTTGAGATGGGAGTCGAAGGAGAGGACGGCTACGCGGTCATCGGGCAGGAGCGATTCGATGAAGTGCTGGGCGTAGCGGTTGAAGTGCATCTGTCCGGAGACGCGCGTGGCGTTGCGGGCGAAGTCGGTCTGGACGAAGACGACGAAGAGACGGCCGCGCGGCGCGGGCGGTTGAACGTCGCCGATCTCGTCCGGGATGGGGGAGGAGGTCTCGTCGATCCAGCCGGTCGCTTCGTCGATGAACGTGACGGACTCCACGCGCGACGCGGCGTCGCCGATCCTGACGGTGAAGTCGTCCGGGGTGAGGCCGCGCAGCGGTGCCCCACGGCTGTCGGTGACGCGCACGTCGACGAGGACGCGGGAGACGGTGATGGTCTCTTCGAACTGTGCGTACGCGGATGTGGGCGCGGATGCGGCCGCCAGGAGCGACAGCGCACAGCCGATGGCGAGCGTCCGCATGGGTCGATGATACGTGCGGCATACAATCCGTGCTCGAAAGGAATCTGTCACATGCGACTTCGTGTCCTCTTCATCGTCCTCGTCGCCTCGGCCGCGTTCACCGCGCAGGCCGCGACGTTCGACGAGCTGTTCCTCGACAAGACCATGCGCGTCGATTACTTCCATACGTCGACGCCGAAGGGGGACGAGATCCTGGCCCTCGACCGCGTGGTCTCGGACGGGCCGTGGCCGGGGAGCCGGACGTATCTCGTCGATTCGTCGAACCTCGGCAAGTATCTGTTCGAGGTGATCGACCGCGATTCCAATCAGGTGGTGTTCTCGCGCGGGTTCGCGTCGGTCTATGGCGAATGGGAGACGACGGGCGAGGCGAAGGAGCGGCCGGGTACGTTTCACGAGTCGCTGCGCTTCCCCTGGCCGAAGAAGCCGGTGCAGGTGGTGCTGAAGAAGCGCGATGCGCAGAACTCGTTCCAGCAGATCTGGTCGACGGTGGTCGATCCGGCCTCGCGTTTCGTGAATCCGGCGGACCGGAAACCGGCAGGGAAGGCGTGGTCGTTCCTCGAGAACGGTCCGCCCTCGAAGAAGGTGGATCTGCTGGTGATCGGCGAGGGCTACACGGAAGCGGAGATGCCGAAGCTGAAGAAGGACGTGGGGCGTCTCGTGGGACGGCTCTTCGCCACCGAGCCGTTCCTCTCGCGCAAGAGCGACTTCAACGTGCGCGTGCTGGAATTGCCGGCTTCGACGAGCGGCGTGCATCGTCCGCGCACGCGCGATGACCGGCGCAGCGTTACGGGTGTCGAGTACAACATCTTCGATTCGGAGCGCTACGTCCTGACGCTCGACAACGCCGCCATGCGCGATGCCGCGGCTGCCGCGCCATATGACTTCCTGGAGATCCTGGTGAACGAGAAGCAGTATGGCGGCGGCGGGATCTTCAACGATCAGGCCACGGCGTCGGTCGATTCCGGTTTCTCGGAGTATGTGTTCGTTCACGAGTTCGGCCATCACTTCGCGGGGCTGGGCGACGAGTACTACACGTCCGACGTGGCGTACGAGACGGGCGGCAGCGAGCATCCGGAGCCGTGGGAGCCGAATGTCACGGCGAACGGGGCGCGCCCGAAGTGGATGGGGATGGTCACGCAGGGAACGCCGCTGCCGACGCCGTGGCAGAAGGAGGCGTTCGAGGCGCACCAGCGCGAATACCAGGCCGAGCGCCGGAAGCTGCGCGAGGCGAACGTGCCGGAGTCGCAGATGGACGAGCTGTTCCGCCGCGAGCAGGAGTGGGAGACGAAGTTCCTGGCCGCCGAAAAATACGCGAGGAACGTCGGCGCGTTCGAGGGCGCGGGCTACGAGGCCAAGGGTCTCTATCGCCCCGAGGCGGACTGCATCATGTTTACACGCGACGAGGTGGGATTCTGCGATGTCTGCACGCGGGCGATCGTGCGGATGATCGAGATGCAGACGAAGTGACGGGGGAACAGCTGCACAGTGACACAGCTATACAGCTGCACGGCAGAAGCGAAGCCCTGTGTAGCTGTATAGCCGTACAGCTGTGCAGCTGTCGCGGTAGAATTCCTCCGCGTGTCCCTCACATTTGTGGTCGGTTCGGCGACCGATGTCTTCGCCGGCGAGCTCGCGGGAGCGATCGATGCGGAGCTGCGCAAGCAGTTTCCGTCGGTGCTGGGCGATGGCGTTGGGCCGTATGAGTCGGAGCCGGTGGATGCGCTGGGGTGGCGGCAGTTGCAGCAGCGCGTGATGCGGACGCTGGAGCTGGCGCCGCAGCTGACGACGGTGGATGCGTATCAGGCGGTGTATGTCCCGGTGGCGCACGAAAGCGTCGAGCACGTTCCGGTCGCGAATCTCGCGGATCCGCTGCAGATCGGGAGCCTGCCGGCGCTCCTCGATGAGCTGCGCCGCTTCGCCGCGGGAGCGTCGTTGCCGACGGACGATGTGGAGCTGATGCAGCTGGCCGCGCATTACCTGGAAGGCGATTTCGACGCGGACCTCGACGTGCAGACGTACGTGCAGCTGTTCCTCTCCGCGAAACAGGCGGCGGCGCGGAATCAGGCGTTGTGGGTTGTCGTGTAATTACACCAAGCGCGACGGCGGCAACAACGACTTGTTGAGGTCGATGGCGGCGATGGCGCCGTCGGCGGCGGAGGTGATGGCCAGCTGCGAGCCGGGAGCAAGGTCGCCGACGGCCCAGACGCCTTCGACGGTGGTGCGGCGGTGTTCGTTCACGATGACGTTCGGCGTGTCGGGATCGACCTCGCATCCGAGGGACTCGGCCAGGGTGGTGGAACGCTCGGTGCCGATGGTGAAGAAGAGGCGACCTACGGCCACGCGCTCCCCGGTCGAGAGCACGGCGGCGGCGACATGCCCCCGTTTGCCGACGAGGGCGATCACGCGCTCGTCCTTCACGTCGACCTGCTCCGCGAGGAGCTTGCTGTGCATCTCTTCGTCCCACTCGCGGGCGTGTCCGTGCGGGAAGACGACGATGTCGTCCGACCACTGCAGCAGCTTGAGCGCCAGGCCGGCGGCGCTCTTGCCCCAGCCGATGACGCCGATGCGCTGGTCGCGCGCTTCGTAGCCGTCGCAGTCGGGGCAGTGATGGACGGTGACGCCGTAGTACGACTCGATCTCGGGGATGTCGGGCAGTGTGTCGCGCACTCCGTAGGCGAGGACGATGCGCCGCGCGCGGATGCAGTCGCCGCCGCTGGTGGTGACGTCGAAGAGATCGCCGTTACGCTCGATGGTCGTCACGCGCGCCGACATCAATTCGACTCCCGCATCGCGCGCCTCGGCACGGCCGCGCTCGAGGAGTTTGCCGGGCTTGATGCCGTGCTGTCCGAGGAACCCGTGGATGCCGCGCGACGCGTAGTTGCGCGGATGCCCGGCGTCGATGACGAGCACGCGGCGGCGGTAACGCCCGAGGAAAATCGAGCAGGTCAGACCGGCAGGGCCTCCGCCGACGATCACGGCATCGAAGGGCGGCAATTCGTTCAGTGCAGGATCGGTCACGATCGCGTTAGCGGCTGGCGGCGCTGGCGCGCAACTGTCCCGGTGCTCCGTCGACGCGGATCGAAACGTTGCTGGCCGAGACCGGCATCGAGGCGCCGGCGCGGCGGACCCAGACCACGACGGTGTAGACGCCGGGACCTTCCGTGAACGGCACCGCGAACGAAAACGCACCGTCCTTGGCGACCGTGAAATCGCCGCGATGACCGCCCTTGTACTCGCGGCGCACGATCTCGAGCGTGCCGTCGGAGCGGCGGCTGTAGTCCTGTTTGAGCCGCGGGAAGTAGTCCTTCCGTTTCGAGGGGAGCGAGTAGTTGCTCAGGGCATTGGCGACGTGCGCCGGCATCGTCACGGGCGCGGCCTCGTAATGAACGCTGATCGCTTCGATGGCGGCGCCTTGCAGCGGTAGTCCGGCGACGAGGACCGTCTCGTCGGCGTGTGCATGCCTCGGCAGCGGACGCGTCCACTGCACGTAACGGCGGATGAATTCGTGCACGAGGCGGAACTCGGAACGCTCCCAGGCCAGGCCGATGCCGACGTGCGTGGCGTGTGGATCGAGGATGGTGCGCTTGTGTCCGTCGTGCGGAGCGGACTCGGCCATCATGGCGTCCTGGGAGCGCCGGGCCATCTCGTAGAGCGCGCGCTCGCTGAAGGCGTAGGTGGCGGACCAGGCCGCGGCGTTCTCGCTGAGACCGTCATTGCCGCCGGCGAAGGAGTAGCGCATGTAGGGGGCCAGACCGTCGGTGGTGAAGTGGCCGTTCGTCCCGTTCCTGATCTGGCGGCGGCAATAGTCGTCGCCCACCGCCGAGGCCTCGAGATCGAGCTGCACGGGAGGCAGGTTGTAGAGCTGTCGGTCGCTGTTGATCAGCTTGAGGATGTGCTCGCGCAGCGTGGTGCGGGTCTCGTCGATGTCGCTGTGCGCGACCGGCGAGGCCAGCATCATGATTGCGACAGACAGCAGTACGCGCTTCATCACGGGGGATTGTCTCAGCGGTTGTGCAACATTGCGAGTCCGGCCCGTAATCCTCTCGCTCAGAATTGACTGAGAGTTTCGCGTTCCCGTCCGCCCGTGCCGGTGGACAATGGCGCTTTACAAAGGAGACTGTCCATGCGAGCGAGATCGTTCTTCCCAATCTTGTGTCTGGTAATGCTGGCGGCGTGGCCGGCCATGGCCGCTGGAAGCCGTGCTGCACCGCGCGCTCCCGGCGATGACGCGATGATGTCGTTCAACGATGGCGTGAGCGCGCGCGACCGGGCCTGGAAGCTGGAGAAGGAGCTGGCCAAGACGCAGGATGCGGCGGCGAAGGCGAAGCTGGAAGCGAAGATCGTGAAGGCGTATCAGGCGGCGGTCCGTTCCCAGAAGAATGCCGTGCGGTACAACCCGACCCTCTTCCAGGCTTACGGGGAGCTGGGCTATGCGCTGCGCAAGACGGGCGACCATGCGGCGGCGCTGGAGGCGTACGACAAGGCGCTGTCGATCCAGCCCGGATATGCCGAGGCGATCGAATATCGCGCCGAGGCGTACCTGGGGTTGAACCGCATCGACGAGGCGCGGCAGGCCTACATGACACTGCACAACGGCGGCGACGCCACGCGCGCGAAGATGCTGGCGGAAGCGATGACGAAGTGGCTGGAGCAGCGGCGCGCCGATCCGGCCGGCGTCGCGGCCGAGAAGATCGAGGAGTTCGCGAAGTGGCTGACGCAGCGCACCGAGATCAGCCGCACCGCTTCCGGATCGGAGTCGTGGAAGTGACGTGATCATGATGCGGTCGGAGGCGGCGGCGTTTCTCCTCGCGGGCGTGCTGATGATCCCCGCGGGCAGCGCTGCGCCGCGTTACGTGCCGCATGTATTGCCGAGGGTTACCTCGGTGATTCCGCTGCCTCCGGGATATCTGCCTCCGCCGGCGCCGGAGTCGAATCCGCTGACGGCGGAGAAGATCGAGCTGGGCCGGCATCTCTTCTACGAGAAGCAGCTCTCCGCGAACGGTACGCAGAGCTGCGGATCGTGTCATCAGCAGCAGCTGGCGTTCTGCGACGGCCGCAGTCGGGCCGTCGGCTCGACGGGCCTGGAGCACTCCCGCAACACCATGAGCCTGGTGAACGTCGGCTACCGCAAGCCGCTGACGTGGTCGAACCCTGGCGTGGTCACTCTGGAGCAGCAGGCGCTGATTCCGCTCACGAACGAGCATCCGGTGGAGATGGGGATGGCCGGACGGCTTGAGGAGTTGCCGGGGCGATTGGCGGACGAGGAGAAGTATCGGCGGATGTTCGCCGCTGCGTTCCCGAAGCAGCGCTCGCCGATCACCGTGGAGAACATCACCCGCGCCATCGCGTCGTTCGAGCGCTCCATCGTCTCCGCCGAATCGCCGTACGACCGGCTGGTGCGATACGGCGAGAGCGGTGCGCTCTCCGCCGAGGCGTGGCACGGATTCAAACTCTTCTTCTCCGATCGCGCCGGATGCGCTTCGTGTCATGGCGGATCGGATCTGGCTACACCCGCGACGGGATCAGTCTTCCGAAACAACGGCTTCAGCGGTCCTCGGGAGAAGTTCCGCGTGGCCTCGCTGCGCAACGTCGCGCTCACGGCGCCCTACATGCACGATGGGAGCGTGGCCACGCTGGCCGCGGTCGTCGACGGCTATGCGACGCGCGAGAAGGCGTTCCTTCCGACAGCCGATGAGCGGCGTGCGCTGGTGGCGTTTCTGGAGAGCCTCACCGATGAGAGCGTGGCCACGAATTCGCGGTTCGGCGATCCGGCCGCGCACAGATAACGAACTGCCCCCCGTCATCCCGAGCGAGGTGGTTGGGCGGGTGTGAGCGTGGGGATCTCAAAATACGAGAAACATGGCCCGTGCCACGCTTTTCGCATTTAGAGATCCTTTCGCTCCCTCACACCCATCCACCCTGCGCTCACAGGCTGTGAAGGAATCGAGTTTTGGCGCCAGAACACAGCGAGATGACGGCGTGCGCGATCTGTCGAGCGGCGAAGAACTCAAGCGGAGGGCGAGGGCCAAGACTAGAGATTGCCTTGAAG
>Ga0207428_10001374_pt1 | contig 25780 bp, 21 predicted proteins | sample RhiMethybrSRZTD1_FD_187600 | JGI IMG/M metagenome (GOLD analysis project Ga0207428, IMG submission 187600) | Populus rhizosphere microbial communities from Tennessee, USA - Rhizosphere MetaG P. TD hybrid SRZTD1 (SPAdes) (version 3) | ecosystem: Host-associated > Plants > Roots > Rhizosphere >...
ATTTCCTGCGCACTATGGCCGAGGTCGAGCGCGTGGCAAAGAGTTTGCAGGCTTCAGGCGCGAAACCTTCGACCGCGAAGATCGGCGTAATAGCTAACAACTAGGCCATTGTTTGAAAATTAGCCGACGATTCTGAAAGCATTCTTCACCGCCGCCGCAGACGCCGCAGAAGGCGGAGGTTTCGGAGAGACGATGGCGCTGGGGAGAGAAGAGAAGAATTTCTCCTTTTCTATGCGCGCCCTCGCCGCTCTGGAGCGCCAGCGGCGGTGAATTGACTTCTAATCATTGGCGAATCGGAAAAGTATGAATCATTGGGTCGCATCATTCCTTTTACTCCTTCTCATCGGGTGTTCATTGTTTGCAACGGAAGACTCTCAAACCAACGACGCGAAATTGCGCGAGCGCGCGATGAAACTGCACCGCGAGGCGATCGTCATAGACACGCACAACGACATTACATCCGCCATCACTGACGACGGCTTCGACATGGGGGCGAAAGACACGAGCGGCAAGAATCAGACCGACATCCCGCGAATGAAAGAGGGCGGATTGGACGCCGATTTCTTCGCCATCTACGTCGCGGCCAAATACGCCAAGGAAGGCGGCGCCGCGCGGCGCGCGCTGGACATGATCGACGGCGTTTACGAGCAGGCGCGCCGCCATCCCGAATCGCTCGAAATGGCCTTCACATCTGACGACATCCGCCGCATGGGCATCGAGGGCGGGCACGCCATCGAAGACAGTCTCTCGGCGCTGAGGCAGTTCTACCGGCTCGGAGTGCGCTACATGACCCTGACTCACACCAACACCAACAACTGGGCCGATTCCGCCGGAGGCATCAACAACCCGGCGGAGAAGCGACACGGCGGGTTGAGCGATTTCGGGCGCGAGGTCGTGCGCGAAATGAACCGGCTCGGAATGATGGTGGACGTCTCGCATGTGGCCGACGATACCTTCCAGGACGTAATCGAGACCACACAAGCGCCGGTCATCGCTTCGCACTCCTCCTGCCGCGCGTTGACGAACGTCTCGCGCAATCTGACAGACAACATGCTCAAGGCCTTGGCCCAAAACCGCGGCGTCGTGATGATCAACTTCTACAACGGCTTCATCAACACCGAATACGCCAGGCCGGGAGCGCCGGCGCCGGCGAAGCCCCCAAACGCCGCGACGATGGAGATGCTGATCCAACATTTCGAACATGCGATCAAAGTGGCCGGCATTGATCATGTGGGCATCGGCTCCGACTTCGACGGCGTCGACGGAATGCTGCCCGGCGGGATGGAGGACGTCTCTAAATTGCCCGCGATCACATACGAACTACTTAAACGCGGCTATTCCGACGCCGACGTGAAGAAGATTCTGGGCGGGAACATGCTGCGAGTGATGGCCGAGGTCGAAGAAGCAGCCAGGAAGTCGCAGGCCTCGGGCGCAAAGCCGTCATTCGCGAAAATCAACACTACGAAGTCACCGTAAAAAAATAAAATTCAGGCGCCAGGAGCCAGAAGAAAAATGGCGAACCTGGCGCCTAAAAACAGTGGAGAAAGATTATGCTCCGCACGAAAACAATAGCCTTGACTGTCGTCACAATCCTATTTTCTTCCTCTATGATTCCAGTTAATTCGCAGAATCAGGTTGGAGACAAACCCGCCTCGACGGGTGGCAAGACGCGTTCGGCCGTTCGCGCGATGAACGGGATGGTCGCCACCAGCCAACCTCTGGCTTCGGCCGCCGGCCTTCGGATTTTACAACAGGGCGGCAATGCGGTTGACGCTGCGGTCGCTGCTGCGGCTGCGCTCTGCGTGGTCGAGCCGATGATGGTCGGCCCCGGCGGCGACATGTTCGCAATCGTCTGGGACGCGAAGCGCAAAGAGTTGAAGGGTCTCAACGCCAGCGGGCGCTCGCCGTCGGCCATCAGTATTGATGAATTGAAGCGGCGCGGCATTGAACGAATGCCGTCGGACGGAATCCATACCGTTACTGTCCCGGGCGCGGTCGACGGGTGGGCGAAGATATTGGAGCGCTACGGGACGATGAAATTGGCGCAGGTCTTGCAACCCGCAATCGAATACGCCGAGCGTGGTTTTCCCGTAACCGACGTCATCGCCGCCGACTGGCAGACCGGATTGAGTCATAAAGATCAGGCCGATTTCGCCGCGACCTATCTGCCGCAAGGCAGGCCGCCGGAGCCTGGCGAAATCTTCGTCAACAAAAATCTGGCCGGCACGCTTAAAAAGATCGCCGCCGAGGGGCCTGACGTCTTCTATCGCGGCGAGATCGCGGCCAAGATCGTCAAGTTCGCGCAGGAGAAAGGCGGGCTGCACGCGCCGCGCGATTTCGCCAACCAGACGTCGAACTGGGTCGACCCGATCAGCGTGAATTATCGCGGCTACGACGTCTACGAGATGCCGCCGAACACGCAGGGCCTGACCGCGCTGGAAATGCTCAACATTCTGGAAAATTTCGAACTCGGCAAACTCGGCCACAACACGGCCGAATATCTGCACCTGCTGGTGGAAGCCAAGAAGCAGGCTTTCATCGACCGCGCGCGTCACATCGCCGATCCGGCGTTTTATCAGGCGCCGCTGGACAAACTTCTCTCGAAAGATTACGCGGCGGAGATGCGCAAGCGCATCGACGCGGGGCGCGTCGCCAGTCAACCAGCGACCGAGCCTCGCGGCGGCGAAGACACCGTATATTTGACAGTGGTCGATAAAGACCGCAACGTCGTCTCATTCATCCAGAGCATCTTCAGCGCGTTCGGATCGGGTCTGGTCGCGGGCGACACCGGGATCATCCTGCACAATCGCGGCGCGGGATTTTCGTTCGACCCGCAATCGCCCAATCGGCTCGAAGGCGGCAAACGCCCCTTTCACACGATCATTCCCGCGATGGTCTTCAAAGACGGCAAGCCCTGGCTCTCGTTCGGCGTGATGGGCGGCGACATGCAGGCGCAAGGGCACGTCCAGGTTTTGCTCAACATCATTGATTTCGGGATGGACGTTCAGCGGGCGGGCGAGCAGCCGCGCTTCAGACACTTCGACAGCGGACTCGCGCTCGAATCGGCTATCGGAGCCGACGTGAGGAAGGCGCTCGAAGCAAAGGGCCACCAGTTGACTATCTCGCCAGGGATGTTCGGCGGTTATCAGGCGATAATGATCGATCCGAAGACGGGCGCGCTCTTCGGAGGATCGGACCCGCGCAAAGACGGCTGCGCGATCGGGTGGTAAGAGTGGGATAGACTTAGGTCTGTCCCTAACCTGAACTGTGGACGGGCAGAATAATGGCCGCTGAGAATTATGTGGCGCCATAGCAGTGGTCTTCCCTTTGCTGCCTTTGCGTCTTTGCGCCTTAGCGAGAACCGCCGCCTGAATGGGAAAGCCCATTTCTCGCAAAGGCGCGAAGGCGCCGCCATTTATTTCTCAAGACCATAAGTCTGCCCCACTCAAGGTATCTTTATCACTTACGAAATTCGCTGAACACAGAATCGCGGTCTTTTTGCTTGGCGTGGCAATCGAAACACTTCGTCGCGTTTTCCGCCGTTACCATTCGATCCGTTTGGCTGTCGCCTCTGAATTGCTCAAAGCCCCAACCGCCGGTCGCGGCGTACCGTTTACTGTCCTTCACCATCACATCAATGCGACGTCGCGGCCCTTCCGTCGTCACTCCTGCGTTCTCCCGCGTTTCAAGGAAGTCGGCCACAATAACTGAACCGTCAGGAAACTTTCCGGTACGATATCCTTCCATCGCTTTTTCGTTCGCGTAAATGTGGTGGATCCCTCCGGAGTTTTCAAATGCAGGGCTCTGTGGGCCGATCAATGCGGCCTTCACGTGCGTCCATAAACGGTACCCAGTAGGATATGGAACCGCGTCGTTTGGCTTGGCCCACAAGGATAAACTCCAAGTCGTAATACAGGTTGCGGCAAGCGCGAGAAAGATCACTCTTCTCAGCCCGGCGAATGAGATCGGTGTTCTGGCATTTTCGTGAATCGGCATTGCGCCCTCTCTTTTCCGTTTGAATTGCATGGTATTGACCTTCTATTTCTTCGGATAACCCTGGGCTTCCTTAACTTCGTTTATCTGCGCAGTATGACGAGCGCTGTGGCCTGACATGAAGATCAGCCATTGATAAGCGTCGAGGTCTTTAAAAACTGGATGCGCATAAAAATGGCTGCGCAGGTCGTCTTGAGTCTCTTTGATATAGCCGATCGTTTTGTCTCTGCTTGCGTTGAAGGCTTTGACCAACGCCTCGTGTGTCGCCCAGCGGTTGGTAGGTTTGAGCATTTCAGGGGCCTGCGCTTTAACGCTGCGATCCATGATCGAGGCGCGAATGACGTCTTCTTTCCCTTTGACCGCTTCTTTCTTTTCGGACGCCGCAGGGGTTTGCATTAATCGCTGGGTCACCAGGTTGAAGAGCGTTTCTTCACTGACGGCGATATGCTCGGCGACCTCCGCAATGGACCAGCGATCCGGCCCGGTTTTGTACCTCCACTGGGCCTCGCTCAGCCCCTTGATGGCGTCGAGGAAGTTCCGACGAGTCTCATCGAAGTATTTTACGGCCTCGGCGCGCTCCTGATCGGTAAGCGCGTTTTTCTTATCGGCAGCCTGATCCTGCGCGGGAGCGAAGACAGGCAGGCCGATTGCGAAACAGGCCGGAAGAATAAATTGGCGTAGAATGCGAAGAACAGAGTGGTTCATAGTTCAATTCTCCTGAGTAGAGTCATTATTTGCGAAATTCGCTGAATACGAAGTCGCGGTTCTTTTGCGGCTCGTGGCACTTAAAACACGCTATCCTGCCCGCCGCGTTTAACCTTCGCTCCGTCTGGCTGTCGCCCTGGAAACTCTCAAAGCCCCAGCCTCCGGTCTCGGCATGTCGCTTGCTCTCCTTTACCATCACCCCCACGCGTTTCCGCGGCCCTTCTGCAGTCACGTCCGCGTTCTCTCGCGTTTCCAGCAGTTCAAATACGAGAACCGAGCCGTCGGGGAATCGACCGGTACGGTATCCTTCCATCGCTTTTTCGTTCGCATAAATGTGGTGGAGACCTCCAAAACTTTCGAAGGCCGGGCTCTGTGGGCCTATCAACACGGTCCTCACATGCGTCCATAGACGGTATCCCACAGGATATGGAACCTCGTCATTTGGCTTTGCCCACGAGGACAAACTCCAGGTCGCAATGCAAGCAGCGGTAAGCGCGAGAAAGATCATCCTTCTCCGCTTAGCCAACTGGATCAGCCTTCCGACATTTTCGTGAATGGGCATTGCATCATCTCCTTCCGTCTCCTTTACTTGATCCGCTGATTTCAGCAGGCCGTTTCAATTTACGAAACGCGCTAAATGCAGAATTGCGCTTTGCGGCGAGCGAAACACTTCGTCGCGATTTATAGTGAACACACCGACTGCGCTCCTGCGCACGGTAGACGGAATCGGCAAGTCTCGGAACGGATTTTGGGTAGACGGCGGTTTTCTGGGGTAGGCTGGCCGAACTGCTTGGTAGAATGTCAGCGCCGTCTCTCGCCGCTAGAGGTCGTTGAGAAGTTTTTGAAGGTTTTCTCGATAGCCGCGGCCCGACGTCAGTCGCGTGCCGTCTTTCAAGACAATTCGGTATTCTCCATGAAACATCGGGTGAAGTTCTTTTATCCTCCTGACATTGACTATCGCCGAGCGATGAATGCGGAGAAATTTATCAGGGTCGAGCCTACCCTCCAGACTGTTCATCGTGGCGTGTAAAAGGTGTGATTCGCGTCCGGCATGGACCTGGACGTAGTTATCGGCGGCTTCGATCCAATCAATTTCGTCCACGCTCAAAAATGTGATGCGGCCGGCGGATTTGATCGATAATCGTTCAAGATATTTTCTTTCGACTCTGAGGGCCGCCATCATTTCATGGAGTCGTTCACTGACGGCTCCGAGGTTTTCGCCCCGAATCCGGCTCCTAGCCCGTTCGAGAGCTTCAGAAAAACGCCCGCCGTCAATCGGCTTCAGCAAATAATCGAGCGCGCTCACTTCGAAAGCTCGCAGCGCGTGCTCGTCATAAGCAGTGACAAAAATAACATGCGGCATTCGTTTTACGCCGACGGCCTCGATCACTCCGAACCCGTCCAGCCTGGGCATTTGAATGTCGAGAAAGACCAAGTCGGGGACGTCGCGTAGGATGGCCGCCACCGCCTCCCGCCCATTTTTGCAGGCGCCGATAACTTTGACGTCCGGCTCTTGTTCGAGCCGCATGCGGATTCCCTCGCGCGCCAGCGGTTCATCGTCGACGATAAGCGCCCGAATCTTTTCCACGTTGTTATCTCTTCGCTTCAACTTCGATAATCATTTCAGTGTGAAACGGGAACGCGGCCGTAACGATCAAACCGCCTTCCTCGGCCTCGCATACTTCGAAGCGGCTGCAGGAGCCGTACAAATACTCAAGTCGAGAGCGCGTATTCGAAAGACCGACTCCCTCCGTCAAGTTTCCGCGCGAAACGTTTAACCCCGGCCCGTTGTCGCGCACCTGAAGACGGAGCATGCCGTTTTGGCGTTCGGCGCTAATGTCAATCACTCCCCCCGTTTCGCGGTCCGCGATCCCGTGCCGAATGGCGTTTTCAACCAGTGGTTGAAAAAAGAGCTGAGGGACCAGCGCGTCCAGCGCCGACGTGTCGACCTGCGTCCTGACGGTCAAACGATCCTGAAAACGGATTTGTTCGATCTCCAGATAGCGTTCGAGAATTTCCAGTTCCTGCTTGAGCCTTATTTCGTGCGCAGCGCTTCTGGCCAACGTGACGCGCAGCAGGCCGCTGAGTTGGAGCAGCATCCGATCGGCTGCGTCAACGTCCTTTCGCATCAACACGGAGACGCTGTTAAGCGCGTTGAAGAGAAAGTGCGGGTGCAATTGCATTCTCAGGGCGTCGAGTTGAGCCTCCACCAAGCGGGTTTCAAGATTCGACGCCGCCAATTCTCTGTCTCGATACCTGCGATAATAATCCATCGCCTGGTTGACGCCGATGATCACCCAGTAAACCAGCATTCCGCCGTGGAACTCCGCAATGACGAAATGCCACACCGATTCGAAAAGAAGCTTTGTCTCGGGGAGAGGGCCTACTATCAACCCACGCGCGATGACGAAAATGACTATGGTGGCACTGTTGAAGGACGGAGCAGCGAGAGCGTGTATTCCAACGGAGCTGAGCAGTTTTCCACGTTGTAAGGGAAAACGGTTAGATAGTTTAAGGACGAGCGGGGTCAGGGCGAACCAGGCGTAACTTCCAAGCAGCCAGTTGAACAGGGGGCCTTTCCACTCGATTGTTCCGGCGGATCGCGCCTGAAACATGTAACTCTGGCTGGTGAAGAAGAGAGCGAAGCCGGTCCAACAAAGAAAAATAATCGCCCATTTCATCCACCTAATCTGGGGCTTTGACTTTGGCGGCTTGTTTCTCATACCGAATCATTTCGGCTGGTCGAGTTTGACGTCGGCGGTGATTTCGATCGCGTCATCTTTCGCGCCGACGCGCATGTTGGAAAGCGTGTAGCCGAGGTTTCGAATTTCGGTTACGTGCGGATGACCGCCGGCGTCGAGCTTTATTTTACGCGGCAGCGAAATCTCGCGGTCGAAAAATGACGGCAGCTCGACGCGGTTCAACCACTTGTCGGCTTGCGCGACCGACCGGCGGTCGAATCGCACGTCATGTCCGGCGACCTTCAAATTGAACTGGGCGTCGATCGGCAAGGTGGAGCCTGGCGCGGCGCGCAGAAAAATCTTCTTCCCTTCGCCGACGAATTCCAGCGGCAGAGGCTGATCCTTGATCGAGAAGCTCATGTGCGGCGAGATGGCATAAGGCACGCCGTACTCGCGCCCACGCAGCCGCGCGTCCACTTCGCCCTGCCCGCTCAACCTCACCGTGACCTTCCCGTCCGCGATGCTCTCGATATCGAGTTGAGTCACGTCCGCGCGCCCCTCTCCGCCTTCGACGTCGGTGTAATTCGTGACGTTGACGATCACTTTGACTTCTTCCGAGCGGATGCGCCCGCGCTTAAGGAGGATGTCGAAATCAGCCTTATGGGCGGTAGTCATACTCGCGAGCAGCGCGTTGATCAGGCGGCGGCTCAACACCGCGCGAAAGTCGCCGGCGGATTTTAACCCCTCGCTCATTCGCGCGATCTCGTCTTCGAGCGCCATCGGGTCGACGGCGTTCGCGTCCGCGATATCGCCCACATATGACACCGGGATCGGCTTCGCCGGGGCGTCCTGATTGAGCCGCAGGGAGACCACTGCGCGCTTGTCGAGCGCAAGCACGGACGTGACGGCGAATTTCAATGGCGCCTGGTACTCGGGCGTCGAAATCTCCATCGGCAAATCGCCCGCGACGTCGAAGCGGCCCGCCGGAACCCGCAGCGTCTCCGCAATCTCCATAGGGATTTCGATCTCGGGCAGTTTTTTGTCCCAGGTCTTCGGGTCTAGCCATTCGTCGAAGAGCGTCCTCAGAATGAGCGACGAAATCCCCCCGTTCATCAATTTCACGTCGGTGACCCGGAGCGGCAATCTCAGCGCGCCCCTCTCAAACTCTCCGCTGTTGATCCGCGCGGTCAGTTGCAGGTTCATAGTCACGGACGATTTCGCCTGGATGCCGATTTTGAGAACGGCCGCAGCTGTTTTCAAGTCGCTCTCGACCGAAGTCAGCTTCAACATCCCGCCTTTGGACAGCAGAAATTCAAGTCCCACGAGTCGTTTCGCCGCTTCGGAGATCGCTCGATCGCTCAATATCACTAAGACGTCCGAGTCACGCAGCGGGTCGGTGAGCCGTAGCTGGTCGCGCAGCCTGCGGAGTTCGTTCAATCGGTCGAAGCCGCTGATCTGTTGTCCGAAGGCGGCATGCGCTTCGATGAACAAGCAGAGGATCGTCGAAAAGACGACAAAAGCCAGTCGTATTCTTTTGGAGGTCGGATTACGCATAATCATCTCGCTGATTAATTGATAGAGGCGCGTCATTATAACCGCGCATGCTACTCAGCGGCGACATATTTATGTTATATAGCGTTCATTGGCGGTTGAGGCGTTTTTGCAACCTTCAATCTTCACTTAATCAGCGCCGCTAGCGGTATCATGTGGGCCTCACAAACAAGTTAATCATCGGAGCGCCGCTCGCGGCGCTGATTCGAGGAGAACAATGGGCGGACTATCAAAACTCGATCTGGCGGTCGTCTTCGCGTATCTCGCCGGGATTACGGCCTTCGGGCTGTACGTGTCGCGCCGCGTCAAAGACACTGAAGGTTTTTTCATGGGCAATCGCCGGTTCGGCAAATCGCTGATGGTAGCGCAGGCGTTGACAACGGGCACGCGCGCCGATTACGCCATCGGCGTGGTCGGCGCGTCTTATGAAATCGGGATGGCGGGTATCTGGTATCAGTGGATGTACATCTTCTCGACCCCTTTCTTCTGGCTGCTCTCGCCGATCTTCCGCCGGATGCGCTACACAACGACGGCCGATTTTTTTGAAGAACGCTTCAGCAAGTCTTTGGGCGTAGGCTATTCGTTCTTCGCGCTCTACCTGTTCATGTTGTGGCAGGGGACGATCATCAAAGGCGCGGCGCTGACTATAGCCGGCATCACAGGCGTCCAAGAAACGTGGATCATCTGGGGCGTCACTGCGTTGTTTGTGCTCTTCGGCGTCGCGGGCGGGCTTGTCGCGACGGTCAACACCGATTTCATTCAGGGGATCTTCATCATCATCCTGTCGTTCATGCTGATTCCGTTCGGGCTGAACGCCGTAGGCGGATTTTCGGGATTGCATGACAGGCTCGCTCCGCAGATGTTCTCGCTCATCGCAGGAACACAAGAACTGTCATTGTTTCATGTGATGATGTTAGTGATTAGCGGCCTTGTCGGCATCGTCGCGCAGCCGCATCACATGGCTGTCGCGGGCAGCGGTAAGACGGAGATGAACTGCCGCATCGGCTGGTGCTATGGCAACTTCATCAAGCGTCTCTGCACTATCGGTTGGGCGTTGACCGGCCTTATCGCCGCCGTGTTGTTCGTGGGCGCATACGATCACAAGGGCCGCGAGCTGGTTTTCGGCGCGATGATCAAACAATTGCTGCCGTCAGGGCTGATTGGTTTAATGATCGCCGCGATCATCGGAACCGTGATCGCCTCCTGTGCGGCGTTTATGGTTTCAGGCTCGGCGCTCTTCACGCGCAATTTATACAAAAAATATCTGAAGCCTGCGGCGGAAGACGCCCATTATCTTCTGGTTGGGCGCATCGTGTCGGCGGCGCTGACCGTCGGCAGTTTGCTCTTTGCTCTCTATATGCCTTCAGTGATTCAGGCGACGCTGATTTTCGTAAAGACTGTCGCTCTGGTCGGCGTGCCGATGTGGGCTGGGATCGTTTGGGCGCGCGCTAACTCCAGCGGCGCCTGGGCCAGCCTCGTCGGCAGTACGACGGTTTTCCTGACGGCTTGGATTTTGCGTTGGACGGAAGCCTGGCAAATGCTGGCTTCCTTGCTAGTTGGCGTCGCGCTGGTGATCGTCGTCAGCATGGTGACGCGGCCCGAACCGGCCGACCGTTTGCGGCGATTTTTCACGCTATTGCACACGCCGGTGGGCGAAGAAAAGAACCTCGAACGTGTTGAGTTGAAAGTCGCGGCCGACTGAATTATCGGTAGCGCTCGAACCGAACTATTCAACAATGCCTTGTCCTCAAAATTATGAATGTTGAAGAGAGCAAGATTATTTCTGAGACACAGAAGAGTTCAGACGTCGCGCCTGCGATCCCGCGCTCGAAGCTGGAAGAGGAGGGCCATTCGCTGCTGATCGTCGATCTACTGCGGCTGGCGCGAACGTTCAGCTACCGGCGCTATCGGCTGGATGTGATCGGATTTTTGCTGGCCTGGTTGTGGGTTGTGTTACTGCTGGCGTTGGGCTATTGGATTACGCGTATTGGCGCTTAACTTGAGCAAGCGGCGCTGCGCTTTGAATTAACGCTTATGTTTGACTCATTGATTGAAACCTGGCGGCGAATAATCATCGGCGAATACAAATCCTGGGCGCTCTTCAGCAACGGGACTTGCGTGATCTTAGCGCAGCCGGAAGTCGACTTGAGGCGACAGGCTGTAGAGATGATGAAAGCCTACGGCCCGGTCCATGCCGGGGCGCCCGCCGGTGATTTTTCCGTCATCACCCTGGATGACGATCCAGGATGGGTGGTAACCAGCCATCATCCAGATATTCTGACCTACGTCTCGCCCGATGAAGTGGCCGAGCAACGTAACGACCTCGTGATCGGATTGCTTGGCCGATCAAAGCGCGACCTGGATGCGGCGGAGCTCATGGTCATACACGTTGAAGACAATCGAGGCGTGATCACGCAATGAGAGTGAAAGGCAGGATCGACGCGGACGATAAGCCGGTGGAGTTGTATATCGACGGCGGGCGGTTTGCGCCCTGTCCCGAAATCGTTCCGTCGAAGGCTTGCGCCCATGGCGGCGAAGACTTGCGCGTCGCGCCGGGACTGATCGACATTCAGATCAACGGCTACGACGGAGTTGACTTCAACGACCCGGACACAAGCGTCGAACAGATCGCCGCCGTGGCGCGAAAACTCTGGCGCGCGGGCGTGACTGCGTTCTGCCCCACGATCATAACTGGATCCTTCGATCATATCTCGAAATGTATTTCCAACCTGGTTCGAGCAGTCGACCAATCGCCGGAGTTCGCGCGCGCGATGATCGGCATTCACGTCGAAGGCCCGTTCATTTCGCCCGAAGATGGGCCGCGTGGCGCGCACCCGAAACGACACACACGCGCGCCTGATTGGAACGAGTTTCAACGTTGGCAGGACGCCGCGCGCGGACAGATTCGCATCCTCACGCTCTCGCCTGAATGGCCCGACGCGATTGATTTCATCGAACGAGCGGCCGCATCAGGCGTCGTCGTCGCCATCGGCCACACTGCGGCGGCTCCCACGCAGATCGCCGACGCCGCGCGCGCCGGGGCGAGGCTTTCGACCCATCTCGGCAACGGATCACACGCGAAGATTGACCGCCATCCGAATTACATCTGGGAACAGTTGGCCAATGACGATCTGTGGGCGAGTTTCATCGTCGACGGCCATCACCTGCCGCCTTCGGTCGTGAAATGTTTTCTGCGGTCGAAAGGCGTTGCGCGCAGTATTCTCGTTACGGACGCGATCGCGGCGGCTGGCAGGCCGGCGGGCAAATACCGACTGGGCGCCGTCGAAGTCGAAGTCACGCCCGCGCGCCGCGTAAATCTGCCTGGCACGCCTTATCTGGCAGGCTCGGTTTTGGAGATGCCTGAGGCCATCGCGAAGACCGTTCAATATTCCGACGCAACGCTCGACGACGCGCTGCGCATGGCGAGCGCGAATCCCGCCGAATTGCTCGGCGTCGGCTCCGAATTCGGATTAATTGAAATCGGGCGCAGAGCGGATTTGATCTTGTTCCGGTGGGATGACGAGAATGCAACGTTAGATGTGGCGGCGACGGTCGTCAACGGAGAAATGGTTTATTCGTCACGCTGAAACCTTTGGAAGGCGGCGCGCCCTGTACCGTAGGTTGTCCAACCTGCGGCGGGCTTCATAACCAAGCCGCCTGATGACAACTGAACGCATTGATAACCAAGCATCCGCAGGTTGGACAACCTACGGTACATTTCTCCAGAGGAGCAGAATGAACAAACAGAATTTGGACGACCGTGTCGCGATCGTCACCGGCGCAAGCACGGGCATCGGGCGATGGGCAGCAATCTCGTTGGCCGAATGCGGCGCGGCTGTGGCGGTCAACTACAACAAGAATCAGGCCGGAGCCGAAGAGACGAAGCGGGCTATCGAATCTCAAGGCGGGCGCGCCGTAATCGTTCAAGCCGACGTCTCGATCGGGAAGGGCGCGCGATCGCTGGCCGAAGCCGCGCGCGCGCAACTCGGCCCGATAGATATTCTGGTCAACAACGCGGGCGATTTGATTCAGCGATGCTCGCTGCTCGAATTCGACGAGGAGCTGTGGGATCGGGTGATGAACCTCAATTTTAAAAGCGTGCTGCTCTGCTCGCAGGCCGTGGCGCCTGAAATGACGGATCGCAGGCGAGGCGTGATCATCAACGTCGGCTCGATCGCAGGGCATCACGGAGGCGGTCCGGGGGCGGCCGTTTACGCGGCGGCAAAAGCGGGCGTGATGTGCCTGACGAAAGGATTGGCCAAGGAGCTTGCGCCTTACGGCGTCCGCGTCAACGGCGTCGCGCCCGGAGTGATAGACACTCCTTTTCACGAACGCATGTCGACGCCGGAGTTGCTCCAACAATTCGTCAAAACCATTCCGATGGGCCGCCTGGGAACCTCGGAAGAATGCGGCCGAGTGATCGCCTTTCTGGCCTCCGACGCCGCGAGCTATATTCACGGCGAGACCATTGAAATCAATGGCGGGCAATTGATGGTTTGATACACGGCGCCGATAGCAGTCAGCAAATGCGTCTAGTGTGTGTGGCTATTTGTTTAATCGCCCTGTTTGTGGCCTCCTACGATCAGGAGTCCAATCAGGAAAGATGCGCGAGTAAACAACTCGCGGCGCCGCTCCTCTACGCGCAATTGCTAACCAATCTAAGGCTTACCAGGTGGATTGCATCCATTCGACGCAACGCCGCAAATGTTCGCGCATCGCGTCGCTCGTGTCATGATGGATTCGCCCGTGACCGGGCAACACCCATTCAAACCGGTATCGCAGCAGTTTCTCCATAGAGCGTGTTTGCTCCGAGCGTGAGTACCAGTTCACGTTGCGAAACGCCGTCAACGTCCGCTTCGCCGGCGACCACGCCAGGTGATCGCCGGTGAAGAGAAATTTCTCCTGATAGAGCAACGCTTGATGGCCGCGCGTGTGGCCCGGCGTCGGGATGACCAGAAGGTCGTCATCCAATCGCGCATCCTCTTCGCCTTCGATGACGCGCTCTATGCCGAGCCGAACCGCGCCGTCCGCCTCGCTCATCACGCGCTCGCAGCCGAACTCCCTGGCGAAGGCCGCGTGATCGGCGACGTCGTCCTTGTGCGTGAGGAACATCGTCTTGACGCCGCCGAGTTCTCTGATCCGCCTGACTAGAGGCGAGGCGAAGCGCGGCGAATCAACCAGCACGTTGCCGCCCGCTTCATCCGGGCGCGCGATCAGATAGCTCCATGCCCCGTAGCTCGATTCGGAAGTGAAGCCGCAGAAGTAGACGTTTTCGGCTATGAGCGAAGGGAAAGAGGCGACGGTCTGACTCAGGTCGTGTTTCGTAAAAGCGCCGATGGACGCGGTCGGGCAAGAAACCAAAGCCTTGAGAGCCTGGCTGATCTCCGCCGGCCTCTCTGGCTGGCGGTAGACGCTCGATTGATCGCCGTGGTCGCGGAAATGCGCAGGCGCGATCTGGCGACACGTGTCACAGTCAATGCACGAGTCGTCGACGAAGAAGTCGCCCGCAATGTTCTGCGTCAATCGCCGCGTCCGGTCAGCCATGCGCGCCTCTACAATTCACATAACTTTGTCGGTAAATTGAGTTAACATTATTGACCCAACCCAGGCACGGGCACAAATTGGGTTTATTAACCATCAACTCATTATTGGAAGAGGTTGTTCATGAAAAAAACCATTGGATTTTGCTGTCTCCTCAGTTTGACGGCGCTGGCGACAATGCTTTTCACGGCATGCCGTGGCGGCTCCGTCGGCCAAAAAACCAGCGCCGCCGACGCCGAGACCTTCATTAAGGATGCGGAGAAACGTTACCTGAGCGCGAGCATCAAAGATAGCCGCGCGAGCTGGGTGCAGAGTAATTTCATCACCGAGGATACCGATGCCATCGCCGCGGACTCCAAAGATAATCTGATCGCGGCGATCAAAGAACTGACAGACCAGTCGCGCCAATTCGACGGACAACAACTGTCGCCGGACGTGGCCCGCAAAATCAAACTATTGAAGCTGCAGGCGATTCCATTGCCCGCGCCTTCAAACCCCGCCGAGCGCGAAGAGCTGACCAAGATCACGGTCGGCATGGAGAGCGCGTACGGCAAATTCAAGTATTGTCTGGGGCCGGCCGCCGATGCCCGCGCCGCGACGAAGCCTGGCGCCGCGGGCGACGAAGCGAAGAAGATATGCCTGAGCCTGGGCGACCTCGAAACGATCATGGCCGATAACCGCAATCCCGAAGGATTGAAGAAAGCATGGGAAGGCTGGCACAAAGTCTCGCCGCAATACCGCAAGGATTACGCCCGTTTTGTCGTACTGGCCAATAAAGGCGCGAGCGAAATGGGATTCAAGGATCTGGGAGCGATGTGGCGGTCGAATTACGACATGGAACCTGACCAATTCGCGGCGGAGATGGAGCGGCTGTGGCTGCAGGTCAAACCGCTATATGATTCGCTGCATACCTACGTGCGCGCCAAGTTGCGGCAGAAATACGGCGACGCGGTTCCCGCGACCGGCCCGATCCCTGCGCATCTTCTCGGCAACATGTGGAGCCAGACCTGGGGCAACATTTACGACATCGTCAAACCCGCCGCGACCGCGCCGACATACGACCTGACCAAAATCCTCGTGGAAAAGAAGACCGACGCCAAACAGATGGCGCAATACGGCGAGGCTTTCTTCAAATCGCTCGGCTTCGAACCGCTGCCTCAGACTTTCTGGGAGCGTTCGCTCTTCACCAAGCCGCAGGACCGCGACGTCGTCTGCCACGCCAGCGCCTGGGACATCGACAGCCAGAAAGACGTGCGTCTGAAGATGTGCATTAAGATCAACGACGAAGATTTTCAGACCATCCACCACGAACTCGGCCACAACTATTACCAGATGGCCTACGCCCCGCAGCCGCCGCTCTATCAGAACAGCGCGAACGACGGCTTTCACGAGGCTATCGGCGACGCCATCGCGCTGTCGGTCACGCCGGAATACCTGAAGAAGATCGGGTTGATTACCGCCGTTCCGCCCGAAAGCGCAGACCTCGGGCTGCTGATGAAACTCGCGCTCGATAAAGTGGCGTTCCTGCCGTTCGGCTACATGGTCGATCAGTGGCGGTGGAAAGTCTTTTCGGGCGAGGTCGGGCCCGCCGATTACAACAAAGCCTGGTGGGAATTGCGCCAGAAATATCAGAACATCGCGCCGCCCGCGCAGCGCAGCGAAAGCGACTTTGACGCCGGGGCGAAATATCACGTGGCGGCCAACGTGCCTTACGCGCGTTATTTCCTCGCTGACATCCTGCAATTCCAATTTCACCGCGCGATGTGCCGCGAGGCTGGCTACAAAGGCCCGCTCAACCGTTGCTCGATCTACGATAACAAACAGGTGGGCGAAAAATTGAAGAAGATGCTCGAGATGGGCCAGAGCCGCCCGTGGCCCGAAGCCTTAAAAGCTCTGACCGGCGAAGAGAAGATGGACGCGACCGCGATCCTGGATTACTTCGCGCCGCTTAAGACCTGGCTGGATGAACAGAATAAAGCCCTGGCCGCGAAATAAAAGCTATCCACAAAGGCGCACAAAGAGTCACGAAGTAACAAAGATTCTTCGTGACTCTTTGTGTCGCTTCGTGGATGATTACCCCAGAATCTGATCCAGCTTCATCGCCGCCATCATATTCCCATCGAGTTTTATCTTGCCCGACATGAAGGCCATCATCCCGTTGGTCTCTTTGCGATAGAGTTTGTTCATCGTGTCGAGAGACATCTTCAGCGTTACTTCGGCCGGGAGGTCTTCGTTGCTGACGACGTTTGGAACTGATTTGCCGTCGATGAAGATTACGCCGCCCTCGTCGAAGGCGAATTTGATCACGGCGTCGAGGCCGGAATTTTCGCCGACCCGTTCTCGAATGCCTTCGGTGAACTCAACTACACCCAAATCGTTTTTCTCATCCGCCATTTATTTTTCTCCTTTTGAAACAGTACCGCGCGCGCAAGCAAGCTGTCGCCTGCAGGGGCGATCGCTTGTTTACGCGCGCGGTACTGTAGCAGCTTAATAAAAACGGGCGGTCCGTCAATCCGAACCGCCCGTTTGGAGGAATCTATTTCTTTTGTTGTTCCTGGGCCGGCGGTTTATTGAACCACCGCTCTACCAACCTTGCCGAGTCGTTGACGATGACGAAGCCCATTAACAACAGGACGAGCACAAAACCCACCTGCTGGAACCGTTCGCGGAAGTTCATGGTCAGGGTCAAGCCTACCAGGCCAAGCATCCCTTCGATGAAAATCAGCAGGATCACGCCGCCGTCGAGCACCGGAATGGGTAGCAGGTTTAAAATACCCAGGCTCAGGCTGAGCATTCCCATCAATCTGACTACTCCGGCCCATCCGTCAATCTTATAAGCGGTGGCGGTCTGCTCCGCGATCCCGATGGGACCGGCGATGGAGCTACGCGCCGAACGCTGGCCGGTGAAAATCTGCTGGAAGACTGCGCCCATGAGTTTAAGGGCGCGAATGTTGTAATCCCACCCGTAACGTAACGCCGCCGCAAACGAATCCGTCTTCAATAGTTTCGTCTCGAACACGCGGTTGAAGCCGAGCACATACTCTTCTCCCTGCTTTTGCGGCGAGCCTTTGATCGTTAAAGTTTCCTCCCCACGCTGGACGGTCAGCGTGACCTCGTGGCCTTCCTGAATCGTGCGGCGGAATTGATTCCAGGTCGTGACCGGCGCGCCATTGATCGTGGTGATCTTATCTCCGGCTTTCAGTCCGGCGGCTTCCGCCGCCGTGCCTCTCATTACTTGCGCAACGCCGATGTAAGAGAGCGGCGGCTCGAGATCAACCATTCCGTAAGATTCACCGCCGCGAGTTTCGACGCGCGGACGCAGCTTCAACTCGATGATCTGTCCGTTGCGGTCAACGGTCACAGGAATTTCTTCGCCTAGATTGACAATGACTTTGTCATTCAAACTGGCCCAGGTCGGATTCCGCTCGCCGCTGAAAGTGATGATGCGATCCCCCTTCTGCAGCCCGGACTGTTCGGCGGTCGAACCCGGTTTGACCTCGCCGATCACTACCTGCTGCGAGTCGTAAATGTCAGCCTGAAAGCCGACCAGGATTGCGACCGTCGGAATCATGAGCGCGGTGGCGAGGTTAAAGACGGGGCCGGCTAGGGCGACCAGGAAGCGTTTCCATTTCGGGTGCGAGAGGAATTCATCGACCGAGCCTTCGCTTTTCCCTTGCAGCATCTCCAAATTTTCGCCGCGGAATTTGACGTAGCCGCCGAGCGGAATCGCGCTGACTCGATAGTCCGTGTCGCCGAGTTTGAAACCGAACAGACGCGGGCCGAACCCCACTGAAAAAGTTTCAACCGCGATTCCCAGCAGCTTGGCGACAATGAAGTGACCGAATTCGTGGATCACAATCATCGTGCACAAGATAATGATAAAAGGCAGTAATGTCTCTAGTACACTCACCGGTTTACTCCTCAACCAGCTATTTATTGAACCGGAGATAAGCCTAAGGGGTAAGGCGCAGGCGCTCCTCGCGCATCTGCTTCAGATCAACGGTTCAGTTGCGAGTGTAATGGGAGAGAGGTGATGTGTCAAAAGGGCGTTTTTGAGAACGTATTCAGGCGCGCCCGGGCTGTATCATCTGGACGGAACTTCTGGGACTTATAGGGCTTGCAATTCCTATAAGTCCCATCCATGTCGCGCTATTGACTCATCGAAGATAGGAAATCGGCGTTGGTTTTGGTCTTCTCCAATCTTTCGAGGACAAGCTCCATCTGCTCGACCGGCGAAAGCGGGTTGAGCACGCGGCGCAGGACCCAGATTCGGTCGAGGTCTTTCTTCGGGATCAACAATTCTTCCTTGCGCGTGCCCGACTTTTGCAGATCGATCGCTGGGAAGACGCGTTTGTCCGAGAGCTTGCGGTCGAGATGGATTTCCAGGTTGCCCGTGCCCTTGAATTCTTCAAAGATCACGTCGTCCATCCTGCTTCCGGTTTCGACCAGCGCTGTGGCGATGATCGTCAAGGATCCGCCCTCTTCGATGTTGCGGGCCGCGCCGAAGAACCGCTTCGGGCGCTGCAGCGCGTTCGAGTCGACGCCGCCCGACAGAATCTTGCCCGAAGGCGGGACGACCGCGTTGTGGGCGCGCGCCAGTCGCGTGATCGAATCGAGCAGGATCACCACGTCTCGTTTGTGTTCGACCAGGCGCTTCGCTTTTTCGATCACCATGTCGGCCACCTGAACGTGGCGCGAAGCCGGCTCGTCGAAGGTCGAGGAGATCACCTCGCCGTTGACCGAACGTTGCATGTCGGTCACCTCTTCCGGGCGCTCGTCGATCAGCAGGACGATCAGCGTGACTTCGGGGTGATTTTCGGAGATGGAGTTGGCGATGGTCTGCAGCAGCATCGTTTTGCCGGTGCGCGGCGGGGCGACGATCAACGCGCGCTGCCCCTTCCCGATCGGAGTGAACAGGTCGGCCACCCGCCCCGAAAGGTTCTCGCTATTGGTCTCCATCCGCAGATGCTCGTTCGGATAGAGCGGCGTCAGGTTGTCGAAGAAGACCTTGTCGCGCGCGACGTCCGGCGGCTCGAAGTTGATCGCCTCGACCTTGATCAGCGCGAAATAACGCTCGCCCTCTTTCGGCGGACGGATCTGGCCAGAGATGGTGTCCCCCGTGCGGAGGTCGAATTTGCGGATCTGCGACGGACTGACGTAAATGTCGTCGGGGCCCGGAAGATAGTTGTATTCGGGCGCGCGCAAAAATCCGAAGCCGTCGGGCAGCGTCTCAAGCACCCCCTCGGAGAAGATCAGGCCCGATTTCTCGGTCTGCGCCTGCAGGATTTTGAAGATCAACTCCTGCTTTCGCATGCCGGTCGCTCCCGGAACCTCCAGGTCCTTCGCGATCTGCGTCAGCTTAGAGATGTTCATCTCCTTCAGATCGGCGATGTCCAGAAGTGAGTCGCCGTCGTAGGCTTCATAATCTTCAAGATCATCATCGTCTCTTTCCCTGTCCCTGTCCCTGTCCCTGTCTCTGTCTCTGTCTCTATCTCTCGATCTTATATTTCTGTCTGCCATAGGATTTGGTCCCTGCTTTCTAGGGTGGTCGTTACCGTCGCCCTCGCAAGCGGGGGCCCCGCAAGCGGCGGCGGGCGAAAAATACTCCTTGTCTATTTCGGGATAATCAACGCAAGAGATCAGTCCACCGTGGTGAGTGCAGTATGCGATTCAATCAAGGGGATGTTCTTTTCAATCCAAAAGGTAAATACCAATAGGGGTTATTGCGATGTGATGCCGGCCCGAATCTCGTTCCAGATGTGTTTGGCGCCTTCTCCGGTAAGCGATGAATAGGGGATGACGCGGTCGGTTTCAAGAATCTGTTCCGCGCGCTCGCGGGACTTGCGCTTCTCGTTAGACGACAGCTTATCAACTTTCGTCGAAACCACCAGATACGGAATTCCAGAATGCTGTAACCAGGATTTCATCTGAAGGTCTAACGGGGAAGGCTCATGCCGAGCATCAACGATCAAAATAGATAGCACAAGCTGTTGGCGTTCTGCAAGGTATTTCTCGATCAATTTGCCCCAGGCGCGCCGGTTTTCTTTCGACGTCTTCGCATAACCGTACCCGGGCAGATCAACGAAATAAAACTCATCGTTGATCAGAAAGAAGTTGATCGATTGTGTTCGCCCTGGAGTGGAACTGGTCCGCGCCAGTCCCTTCATGCCCACCAGGCTGTTAATTAAGCTCGATTTGCCCACGTTCGAGCGCCCCGCGAAGACGATTTCAGGTCGCCTATCCTTCGGAAATGATTCCGGGGATTGGGCCGCGGCGATAAATTTTGCGCTGATGATTTTCACCGGATGAATAGCCACGGAGACACAGAGCCACAGAGAAGGAGAGGGGAAGGAACGGAGAGATCGCATGGATAGAGCGTCGCTTTTTCTCTCTTTCTCTTCGCCTCTGTGTCTCCGTGGCTCTGTGGCCAACCGTCTTAATTTCATTAAGTCAGTGGGCCTTCAGCGGTCCCAGCCACGGGCGGCGTTGGTTGCCAGACCGGGGCAGGCATTTCGAGATTCGCGTCGGCGCGAGGCGACGGCAGTCGCTCGAGGGCGATTTGCAAGACCTCGTCCATGGTCTCGACGGCGTTGACTTGCAGCGCATCGAGCACATCGGCGGGAACCTCGGCCAGGTCCTTCTCATTCTCCTTCGGAATGATGATGGTCGTGACGCCGGCGCGGTGCGCCGCCAGGAGTTTCTCCTTCACCCCGCCGATGGGCAGCACCTTGCCTCGCAGAGTGATCTCGCCGGTCATAGCGACCTCCTTGTGGATCGGGATGCGCGTCAGGACCGACGCCATCGCCGTCGCCATTGTGATGCCGGCCGACGGACCGTCTTTCGGGATCGCGCCTTCAGGGACATGGACGTGGAGGTCGAAACTCTTGTGGAAGCTGGCCGCGAGTCCCAGTTCGGCGGCGCGCGAACGAACGTATGTGATGGCCGCCTGCGCCGATTCCTGCATCACGTCTCCGAGTTTGCCGGTCAGAGTGATCTTGCCCGAACCCTCGACCAGCGTCGCCTCGATCTGCATCACGTCTCCGCCGACCTCTGTCACTGCCAGGCCGTTAGCCAATCCGATCTCGTTCCGTTCCATCGCGCGCTGCGCCCGGAACTTCGTCGGGCCGAGCAGCTTCTTCACCGTCGCGCCGTCAATGTTGAAAGGGGGGCTGGAAGAGACCCCTTCCTCCGCGCCGTCCTTGTTTTGCACCAATTGCCGCGCGACCTTGCGGCAGATCGAGCCGATCTCACGTTCGAGGTTACGCACGCCCGCCTCGCGAGTGTAGTTTTCGATGATCGTTTTCAGCCCCTCGTCGATGAAGACTACCTGCTCTTCCTTCAGCCCATTGTTCTCGGCCTGTTTTTTGACCAGGTGGCGTTTGGCGATCTCCAACTTCTCGCGCTCGGTGTAGCCGGCCAGCCGGATGATCTCCAGGCGGTCCTGCAAGGCATGAGGGATCGTGTGCAATACGTTCGCGGTCGCGATGAACATGACCTGCGAAAGGTCGTACTCGACGTCAAGGTAATGATCGTGGAAGGTGTGGTTCTGCTCGGGGTCCAGAACTTCGAGCAGCGCCGCCGCCGGGTCGCCACGAAAATCGTGTCCGAGCTTGTCAACCTCGTCGAGCAGTATCAGCGGGTTGACGACGCCGGACTTCTTCATCATTTGAATGATTTGTCCCGGCAGCGCGCCGATGTAGGTGCGGCGATGCCCGCGAATTTCGGCCTCGTCGCGCACCCCGCCCAGTGACAGCCGAACGAAATTGCGTCCGGTCGCCTTGGCGATCGAGCGCCCCAGGCTGGTCTTGCCGACGCCCGGCGGGCCGACGAAACAGAGGATCGAGCCGCGCGGTTTTTCAATGAGTTGGCGGACGGCCAGGTATTCCAGGATGCGCTCCTTCACCTTTTCGAGACCGTAATGATCCGCTTCCAGGACTTCATGCGCGTGGCCGATATCGCGAATCTCTTCGCTGCGCTTTTTCCACGGCACGCCGATCAGCCAATCGAGGTAATTGCGCGAGACCGTGGACTCGGCGGACATCGGCGGCATCTGCTCCAGGCGCTTCAATTCGCCCATCGCCTTGTCGTAAGCCTCCGCGCTCATGCCCGCGTCTTCGATCTTCTGCTTCAGCTCATCATATTCGGCGCGTTCGTCCTTGCGCCCCAACTCTTTGTGAATCGCCTTGATCTTCTCGTTGAGGTAATACTCGCGCTGCTGTTTCTCCATCTGCCGTTTGACGCGGGTCTGGATCGTGCGGTCGAGGTTCTGCTTCTCGATCTCGATTTCGATGATCTCGATCAGGCGCATCATTCGCTCCTGCGTCGAATAAGTTTCAAGCAACCTCTGTTTGTCAGCGGTCTCGAGCTTCATCTTGTCGGCGAGTTGATCGACCAACTGGCCGGGATCGGCGGCGCGCAAAGCGGCGTTGATCTGATCCTGATTGCCGTCCTGCGCGATCTTCAGATACTGCTCGATCAGCGTGATGAGGCGCGAAAGGAGCGGCGCGACGCGCTTATTGTTTTCGGCCGTGACAGGCGCGCGGCGCAGCGTCGCCAGGTAGAACCCGTCCTTTTCCTCAACCCGCACGGCGCGGGCGCGCTCACGGCCCTCGACCAGGACTTTAATCGTCGCCTCTTCGGGCTTGCGCAGCGAGTTGGCGATGTAGGCCAGCGTGCCCACCTGGTAAATCTGGTCCGACGCCGGGTCTTCGACGGTGGCGTCGTGCTGCGTGGCCAGAAAGATGATGCGGTCGGTCGCAAGCGCCTTCTCGAGGGCGAGCACCGAAGACGGGCGCCCAATCACAAAGGCGGCTTTTGTGTGAGGAAAGACTACGACCTCGCGTATGGGAACCATGGGGTATCTGACGACGTCGTTGGGAGTGCTATCGTGAAATTCCTGCATTGCCAGTAAAACCTCGTTATGTATCCAACTGCAATTACCTTCAATCTGTTATTGGAGAAAGGAGCGGCTGAGCGAGCATGGTCACGTTCTGAGCGTTCCACCTCGGCTCTCAACTTCGCGTTCCCCGAAAGCATAGTCATATTCCCCGGCTTTGACAATATCCCTTGGGAATATCCTTTTAGAATATGGGCCGCTTGATTTTATCCCCCCGCTCAGGTAGACAATGCCCAGCGATTTTTATCGAGAATTTTATCGAGAAAGATAAATGCAATCACATCGCGCCCGTACCAGCCCAGTTATTGCCGCATTCGCTTATAATTGCCGCATTCGCTTATAATCGAGCGATCATCTCGCCGAGCGACTACCGTGTTTGAAAGCGGCTGGAATTATTTCGTATCGAGGAGTCGGCGCCGCTAGCGATAGTGAGCGGACCTTCCAAGCAAGCTGATCGGGAGCGCCGCTCGCTACCGCTAGCGGTACTGACCCGTTTGAGGGATTATGAAAATAAATCGTCCGTTGATCCGCCTATTCGCCTTCATGATCTGTTTCGGATTGGTCTGGCCACTGACCTGGCCAATTGACGGCGCGGCGGCGCAGAGCCGCGCAAAAAGCGGAGCCCAGAAGAAGGGCGGCGCGAAAAAGAGATCTCGCGGTAAGAGCCGCCGCAGCGCTTCCGGGCGCGGGCGCGGCAGGAGCGGCGTGGCCGCGACTCCACGCCCGGCCTTCGACAAGATAATGTCTGCAAACCGCGCGCTGCTCAGTGAAGCGACCGACGCCGATTCGGCCTCCTCGCAGATCGTGGAGAGCAAGTTGCGCGCCCATGTCAAATACCTGGCCGACGACCTTCTCGAAGGGCGCGGCCCCGGGTCGCGCGGCGGGATGCTCGCGGCCAAGTACATCGCGTCGCAGTTCGAAGCTCTAGGACTCGAACCGGCGGCCGCCGACCGGAGTTTCTTTCAACAGGTTCAGATGATCGGGACGAGAACCGATCCCTCGACAAAGTTAGCGGTCAAAAGCGAGTCCGCCGCCGCCGAATTCAAATTCGGCGATGAGTTCGTCGCCGGAACCGATCTCGAGCAGGCCGAAATCCCGATCAACGGCGAGATCATCTTCGCCGGTTACGGCGTCAACGCGCCCGAAAACAACTGGGACGATTACAAAGGGTTGGACGTCCGCGGCAAAGTTCTGATGATCATGGTCAACGACCCGCCCGCGTCGCCCTCGGAGCCGAACCTTTTCGGCGGCAAGGCGCTGACCTATTACGGCCGGTGGACGTACAAATACGAAGAAGCGGCGCGGCGCGGCGCGGCCGGAGTCATCCTGATTCACACCGATAACTCGGCCGGCTACGGATGGAGCGTCGTTCGCAACTCGTGGGGCGGCGCCCGGTTCGGCCTCGCGCCCGAAGCGAACACGCCGTCGTTGAAATTGAAATCTTGGGTGACCGAAGAGACCGCCCACAAAATCGCGCAGTTGGGGGGAAAGGACCTCAACCAGTTGCGCCAATCTGCCGCTTCGCGCGACTTCAGACCCGCGCCTCTCGGCGTCAGTCTGAATATGACGCTGCGGGCGCAGTCGCAGCGCATGACCTCGCCGAACGTCGTTGCGATTTACCGCGGCAACGACCTGACGCTGAAGAATGAATACGTGGTCTATTCCGCGCATTGGGATCACCTGGGCGTCAGGCCCGACCAGCCGGGCGACAACATTTACAACGGCGCGGTGGATAACGCGTCGGGAGTCGCCGGCATTATCGCGATTGCGAACGCCTTCAACTCGCTGGCCATCAAGCCCCGTCGCTCGATTCTTTTCATAGCCACCACAGCGGAAGAGCAAGGGTTGTTAGGGGCGGAGTATTACGCCACCCATCCGCTTGTTCCCTTTCAGCAGACGGTCGCCAACATCAACCTCGACTCGATGAACGCGCTGGGCGTGACGACGGACATCACGCCCCTCGGCGCCGAGCGCTCCACGCTGGGCAAAGTCATCGACGAGGTTGCCAAAGAGAATAACGTGACGGTTTCGCCGGACCCAAGACCCGAGCAAGGCTCCTTTTACCGCTCCGATCATTTCCCATTCGCCAAGGCGGGCGTCCCTGCCGTCAGCTTTAATCCCGGCGTGAAGTTCCTCGGACATTCCGATAAATGGGGCGAAGAGCAGTTTCAGGACTACAATCAGCACCGCTACCATCAGCCCTCGGACGAATACAGCCCGAACTGGAATTTCGGCGGAATGATTCAACAAGCGCGGCTGGCATTCTGGATAGGCTTGCGCGTGGCTAACGCGACCGAAACGCCGCAATGGAACAGGGGCGACGAGTTCGAAAGGGCGCGCTTGAAATCACTCGGAAAGGCGCAGTAGCAGACAAGAGACGGGGGGACGGGGCGAATAGGATAGAAGCTGCGCC
>Ga0207428_10001375_pt1 | contig 25769 bp, 35 predicted proteins | sample RhiMethybrSRZTD1_FD_187600 | JGI IMG/M metagenome (GOLD analysis project Ga0207428, IMG submission 187600) | Populus rhizosphere microbial communities from Tennessee, USA - Rhizosphere MetaG P. TD hybrid SRZTD1 (SPAdes) (version 3) | ecosystem: Host-associated > Plants > Roots > Rhizosphere >...
AAACCCTCTACGCGCTCGACAACGGGGGCCTGCTCGCCGAAACGCTGGAAGTCATCAAGGAGGCCCGCGGCAGCGTCCACGGCCGCAACTCCTCGATCTACTTCATCAAGGGGGTTGCCTGGTTCGTACTCCAGCACTCCGACGAGACCGACCGCTCCCGGCTCGTCAGCAGGGTGGCGACCTACAGCCCCGACCAGGTGCAGCAGCGTGCCCGTGCCCACATGTCGGTCATGGGCGGCAACCAGTGGCAGAACTACTACCGGGCACTCGTGGACTTCTACAACGAGAAGCTGCCGGTGAAGTCGCGGCTGGAGTGGCGGCTGCGCGGCTCGACCCGCTGGGAGATCACCGACCAGCAACGAGGGACAGGCAAGAGTTACAGCCACTAAGCGGCAGGAGCACCTCTCATACGGGCGCGGGACGCAGTGGCAGAACACGCGCTTGTATGATATGATACATGTATCAGGTGAAGGAAGGCCCCGGCTCGTTCGGGGCCTTTCTTCGTCCCGGACGTGTCCGGGGTCAACCCAGCGATCCCGAACCTCAGACCTGGTTCGGGAAGGAAGGAGGGTGCGTGAGTTCTCACGACGAACTCATCGGCGACACCCTGGCGATGATGAACGTCGTCAGGCGGGCCTACGGCAAGGAGGAGCTGACCGAGCTGCCGGAGGCGACGCGGGCGGACGCGGGTGACTGTCTGTTCTGGCGGGCACTCAGCGACCTCGGCGTCAAGGGCGTCAGTGGCGCCACCATCGAGTTCTCCTCACAGCGCGTCGCGTCCGTTGCGGCGCAGGCGTGGGGCACGGACTCCAGGGGGCCGCTCGTCACGGCACCTCCGCAGGTCTCGGAGGTCGTGAGCCGGTTCGACTCCTCGCTCTACCCGCACTACGTGGGTTCGAGGGAGAGGGAGTAGGCACCTGATAAAGGGCGCCCCGGACTCGTCCGGGGCGCCCTTTCTTTGCCCGAAGAAGGAGAGCGATGGACACACCTGGAATCCCCAGCGGCGGGGTGGTGATCATCTCGACTGATTCCACGCAGACGCCGGGGTTCAACGAGCTGCACGGCCCGACCCCCGCGACCGCTGGCAACGTCCCCTACTGGGTGGCGGCCCAGAAGATCCGCAAGCTGATCCGCGAAGCCGAGCGGATCGTCAAGGGAATGGCCGAAACCCAGGCGCTGTCGGCCACCTATCGGGACGGAACCGACATGGCGTTCCTCGACCTGGAAGCAAGGGTCGGGTCGAGAACGAAGGTCTCTGAGCGGCGGGCGGCGGTGGCACGACTCCGAATGGCCTTGCAACAGGAACGCAACCAGGCCGCCGAGGCGGCCCTGGGCAAACCCCAGAAGTTCGCCGCAATGAAGGTCCACGTGGACACAATCCACGCGCTGGCCCAACACCTTCCCACCCAAAGCGACATTCCTGTCGGCAGGGACGCCAACACCGTGCGGGCGATCAAGGCGATCATGAAGCCTTTCCTCCTGCACGGCGATGGTGACCCCCAAAAGATGCTCCTGGCGGTCAAGACGATCATCGACATGGAAGGAGGTGAGGCGGATGGGTAGGAAAAAGGATGATCCGCTGGACGGGGCACAGTTCCCCGGCGCGGGCAAGGACGCCCGTCCCGAGGATTTCTACGCCCGCGAGGACGGCATGCGGCCGCACAACAACTCGCGGCCGTACGGGCAAATCCTCGTCGATCTGACAAGCGGCCTTATGGGTCGGACGCTCCCGCCGAGAGTCATCTGGCGGGCGGGAGAGTGGAGCGTCGATAAGGGCTACGAGGACTGCTGGGTCACCTCGGGCGAAGGCACACCCGGCAACTACAAGCGCAGGCTCTTCCGGCTGCCCCACGAGCAGACGCAGAAGGTGATCCCGAAGCATCCGGCCGACTGGCCGAAGCACCTGAGGGAAAGCTCCAGCAGCGGCAGCTACTACAGCGGTGGTCCCAGCAGCAGTTCCAAGTCGTATTCGTCCGGGCTGCCGTGGGAGCTGCGGGTCGCCTGCCCCGGCTGCGGGCATTTCTTCAAGAACTCGGAACTGCCCGACCACGCCAAGTACGCCTGCCCGTCACAGCAGGACAAGCCGGTCCTGTGGGCAATGCAGTGCGCCTGCCACACTGTCATCACACCGACAGTGCTGCCGGGCTTCCCGATCAAGCCGCCGCAGGCGGAAGACACCCCGGACACGTCCGGGGACGAAAAGGAAGGAAAGGAGGAAACAAATGAGGCAGTTGCTACGTCAGGGTGACGTGCTGCTCATGCCGGTGGAGGACGCCGCACTGCTCTACGCGACGTCCGCCAAGTCCCCGAAGGACGGCATCGTCGTCGCGCAGGGCGAGGCGACCGGCCACCACCACCGCATCCGTTCGCGTCACGCCCGCCTGTACCGGCGGGGCCAGGACCGCTTCATCAAGGTGCACAACTGTGCCGTGAAGGAGCGTCCGCGGCTCACCCACGAGGAGCATGACCCGGTGACGCTGGAGCCGGGCGTGTACCAGGTGGTTCTCCAGCGCGAGTACACGCCGTCGGCGCCGGTTCGTGTCTACGACTGAGCCGTCGGTCGAAGTCAAGTTCAACATCTACCGTCTGCTGACCAGGCTCCCCATCTGGGCGCTGGTCGAACTGGGAATCGTTCAGGTGCCGCAGACGGCCAGCCTGACCGAAGCACAGGCCGGTCGTCTCATCGAGCAACTCATGAACAGCTCGATGTACTCCCAGCCCTGGCCCTACTACGGCAAGACGGGCATGCGGGCAACAGGGGTTGCTGACCTGATCGGCCTCACCGAGGCTGAGGTGTTCGAACTTCGTCACAGATACCGCAGCCACGAATGGACGCGGCGCCAGGCGGCGGAAGCGTTCGCCGCCTGGTTCCGCCAGGACGAGAAGGGACGGTTCCCGCCTCAACGCCTGCTGAACCCGACACACAACCTGCCCACGCTGGGGAAGCTCCAAAAGATCTTCCAAGACGACGAAGATCCGGGGCAGTTCAAGACGTACGGTTGGCGGGGATGGGGATACCGCAGTTGCATCACAGCAACCTGGCAGATGGGCATCCTGGAACCGCGAGAAGCGCTGCGGATCAGGAACGCCACCTACCGCCGGGACGCGATCGAGCACTTCGGCATCGCAGCGGTGCTCGAAGGGGCGGAAGTCATCGACGACGACCCCGTCCACGGACGGCTGCTGCGTATCCCGCTGGTGGACGCCTGGTGGGAAACCAGCGACCGCCACACGCAATACCTGGAAGTCGTCAACTCGACGCCGGAGCCTGACGGCACCTACGCGAAGTACCACCTGCGTGTGCCGCCCGGCCACACTTCCGCGAAGCGGGCGAGAGCGTGGACATTCGGCTTCGTTGGTGACTGGACGGACTTCGAGATCGGTGTAGAAACATAGTTTCCGAACGGGCATGGGAGGGGCGACGATAACGGGCGAGCGCTTAGCGAATGGGCGCGCTCCGTCCCCTCCCGCCTACCCCGGGTAGCTCAGCTGGTAGAGCGCCTGCTTCAACGAGCAGGAGGTCGCTGGTTCGATCCCACGCCCCGGGGTCTTGATCGACCGCCAGGAGTAGCTCAGTGGTAGAGCGCCGGATGTACAAGCCGGAGGTCGCAGCGTTCGATTCCTGCCTCCTGGACTATGAACAAACATCAGCTACGCAAGCTCGGCAAGCATTTCAGCCTCCGCTGGGGGCAGCGGCTCGGCAGAGAAGAGTGTCCGTACCTGCGCCGCTGGGCGCTGATAGCGGGCCTCTTCTCGGTCCGGGTGCATCACTTCTACAGATCAGACGACGCACGCTACTTCCACGATCATCCGTGGTGGTTCGTGACGCTCGTTCTGAGGGGCGGGTACACCGATGTGTCGGAAGCGGGCGAAGATCACCTGGGGGCAGGTGCAGTCCGCTTCCGACCCGCTCTCCACCGCCACACCGTCCGCACCGACCCCGGCGGCGTCTGGACGGTCATCCTGACCGGCCCCAACGTCCGCACCTGGGGGTTCTGGGTGGACGGCAAATTCAAGAAGGCCAACAAGTTCTTCTACGAGTTCGGTCACCATCCCTGCGACCAGCCGTAGAAAGGGGGTGACAATGCTCAAAATCATCTTCTCGCCGTCGGGTCCGAGCGTCCAAGAGCGTGCACGGAAGGCAGTCGCACAGTTCTTCGACGACATTGACTACGACCCCGCCCGGCCGCTCATGAACCGTTCGGACGCGCACCTGCGGTTCGTGTGTCACGCCTGCCGGAAGTCGTACTTCTCGACGGCAAGCGGCAACACGGGCTACTGCCCAGAGCACGAAGGCGAAGCTCAGCAGCTACACGAGTTGCAGCAGGAACTCTCGGTGCGCAAGCTACAACTCGAAATCCAGCAGCTAGAACAAGAGCTGGAAGAAGCAGACGCATCGCTCGTTTCTTGACCCCGGACGTGTCCGGGGTCGAGTATCAACCCTAAGACGTCGCCGGGACGTTAGACCCCGGACGAAATGAACAAGAAGCTCGTGTTCGGCTGCTGCTTCTGCGGCAAGTCGATCGACGACGACGAAGGAATCGGACTCGCAATGGTCGATCGTGAGACCGGCGAGTTCGTACAGCAGTTCTGGTGTCACGAGAACTGCTTCCTGGAGCGACTCGTACGGATCGCCCGTGAGTCGTACTACAAACCGGAAGGAGGTGACTATGAAGCTAGGTGAGGCGCTGAGCCTGCGGGCAAAGCAGGCTCAGCAACTGGCCGACCTGCGCGGACGCATCAGCGCGAACGCGCTCGTGCAGGAGGGCGACAGCCCGTCGGAGGACCCGGAGGTGCTGCTCGACGAGTACGTCAAGCTCTCCGAGGGGCACGCCGAGCTGGTACGCAAGATCGCGCTCACGAACACCACGGCCACCGTCGGCGGCACCGACCTGCTGACGCTGCTGCATCGGCGGGAGGCGCTGCGGCGGAACCGTGGCGTGTACGAAATGGCGGCGTCGGCGGCCACGCCGACGTCGTACGGCGGCTTCCGGCTGCGGAACACGGAGCTGCGGATGATCGCGCAGCTGACGGTGCCCGAGTGCCGCGAGAAGGCGGAGGAGTACGATGCTCAGGTTCGCGAACTGGACACGACGATCCAGGAGGCGAACTGGCGCATCGACCTCCTGTAACAACAGGGCGGGCCGGAGACGGCGGGTTATCCCAGTCAAGGAACATGCCCCGTCGTCACAACACGACCGCCCTGAACGACAGTTGGTAACCGGCTGTTTCCTTGTCTGAACGTCCTGGGTCTGAATCCGGTCCATAACCGGACTCAGAGCCTCGGGGCCTCGATTGACGTGAAGCAAAGCGTGTTCGTGGCCCGGGCGGAAGCACAGATCACAAGGAACAACGCACAACTCAACATCTTGCTCAGAACGCTTTAGACAAGAGCCGGTGAGGGTGGGTAAGGGGACTGTCGTCGAAAGGAGAAAGAGGATGCCGACTACCTACGGCGAAATGCGGACGCCCGCACAGGTCGAACTCGACCGCAAAGTGCTGGCACGCGTCCGCAAAGGCATTGCCCGGCTCCAGCAGGAGTACGGGGACGACTGGGTTGACAAGGTCAACCTCGACGTTCTGCACATGTCGGACGGCAGCTACTGCGTGCTCGGCCAGATCAACGAGCATCGCAGCTACCACAACGAGATCGAACGTCTGTTCAAGGGAAACGAAAACCAGGCGAGCGACCACGGATTCACTATCGCCGACTCCCATGAGGGCATCCGCTGGGGTGACCTCACCCGCCTCTGGCAGCAGGAGATCGGAACGCTACAGAGCGCCCCGGACACGTCCGGGGTCTCCTAGGGAGGCGTTCATGCTCAGCATGGGAGCACAGTCCCTGCTACGGAGCGTTCGTGCATCCATAGGAGAGGGACACTGGATCAAGGGTCGCGCCCACGACAACCAAGGGAACTACTGCCTATCGGGGCACCTCACTGTTTCCCGTAACAGCACCAACTACCGCGATTACGCCCAGGCACACAAGGCGGTCTGCAATGTCATCCGCGCGCGCGGCTTCCAAAGCATCCCGCAATTCAACGACGCCCGCAGAACAACCAAGGACGACGTTCTCGCCGTGATCGACGAGGCGATGAGAGGGGAGGAACCGAATGGAGCCGTACACGAAGCGGCTGCATCTGACGCAGTACGCGGATAGCGACGAGCTGGCCGCCGCCCGCTTCGAGCAGGCCGAGGCGGAGCTGGTCGAGAAAGGCTGGATCGTCACCACGTCCGAGCGGGTGGAGCCGGAGATCCCGGACCACATGCCCGCCGGGCAGCTCCCGGCGTCCTGAAAGGAGCATCAATGCCGACGTACGGTGAGATGCGAACACCGCAGGAGATCGAACTCGACCGCAAGGTCCTCAACAAGGTCCTGGCGGGCATCGAGTTCCTACAAGAGAAGTACGGCGACGACTGGGTGGACAAGATCGACCTGAACACCCTGCAACTCGCGAGCGCGCAATCGTGCGTGCTCGGCCAGTTCGGTCGCAACACAGGCCGAGGCGACTACCACGACATGGTGGGTCTTCTCCGCATCGGGGATGGCGCCGCGCGGGGATTCGCGGCCCACCGCTACGAGGAGTACCCGGCCCTCGACAGGGTGTGGAAGCGAGAGATCACCCGTCTGCGGGCCGAGAAAGCCCAGGGGTAACCCCCTGGGGAGGGCGAAGCGGCCCCGGACACGTCCGGGGCCGCCTTTACTGAAAGGAGACTTGGTGGCCTACGTCTCCAGGCTCGACAACGACTACCTGGTGATCCTCGTCACGCCACGCGAGGCAGTCCAGTTGCGCGACGAGATCATCGACCCCGAGAAGTACCCGTGGCAGAACGCGGAGTCGGAACGGGTCGCTCTCGATATCCGCATGCAGATCGACCAGCTGCTCCTCCAGTCCGCCTCCGCCAAGATCAACTTCCTCATGGAGGGCGTCCGCCACGCACAAGAGCAGCCTGTGGAGGACGACGACGACGACGCCTGACACCGACAACAACTATGAGGAGCGCATCCGCCAGCTGATCGAGCAGCGTCTCGCCTTGCAGGACATTCTCGACAAGGTCAGAGAGGTGGGCGACGAGCTGTACGAGCTGCTCGCCTGGGCCGACGTCGAAGACGACGCGGTGGAGGAAGACAGCTCCCTCGACGAGCTGGAATACGCTGTTCTCGCCAACTGGCGGCAGGTGCGCCAGCTAGGCTGAACCAGACCGCAGATTCGAGGCACGCGCCAAGCCCCCCGGACACGTCCGGGGGGCTTTTTTGTGGTCCCGTTCACTCATCTTTGAGGCAGGTAAATAGGGTCACGTGTCCCGATGGGGTGTTGATCACCAAGTTCGCGTGCGAGAACCCCTGCGGACACTCCTGGCCGCCCGCCGGACCGGCGGGACCTGCGGGACCGGCAGGGCCTGTTGCGCCCCTCGGTCCTTGTTCGCCCTGCGGACCTGCCGGACCCCGTGGCCCTCGTTCCCCTTGCGGCCCTGGAGGACCTTGTGGGCCGGTCGCCACGTCAATGGTGACCGTCTTGGCTGGCTCCTGGGCTGACGCGGTGATCGCCGCACCCGCGAACCCGCCTGCCGCCATCAGTGTTGCGCCCCCTAGGGCGAGCAGCAGGTTAGTGCTCATCGAGAATCTGCATTCTCAGCTCGTGCAGCTTGGCGGCGGCCTCCTCCGCTTCGAGCCGCGCCACTCTCAGGCGGTCTCGACACGATTCCTCCGATCTATCACGCTCCTCTTTCCTGGCCCTTCTTACCCCAAGGATGGTGGTCACTAAGCCGGTGATCGACGCGATGATCGCCGCCACACCAAGCAGCGTCGGCTCACCAAAATCCACCCCTCACGCTTTCTTTGATCTCTTGGTGGCGTAGTCGGCGCCCCCGCCGAGCGCCTGCCCGCCCAAAAGCAGCAGCAGCGGGTTGCCGTCCTTGCCGAGCGCCGTCAGCACGATGTAGCCGACGATCAGCAGCCCGGCCAACACCAGCTGAACAACGAACTCGGGCTTCATGCGACCTTGTAGTGGCGATAGTGGTTCGGGGTCCTATAGTTGTAGCGGTACAGGTGCATCGGGTAGGAACCGTGCGACAGCACCATGTGCGTGTCGTCGCGAACGCCGACGTAGAGCGCAACATGGGTCGGTGAGCCTGCCTGGAAGCCTGGCCTGCCGGATGAGGAGCCGTAGAAGATCAGGTCGCCCGGACTGAGGTCCGTGACCGACGACACCCTGGTCCCCTGTTCGATGAGGGTGCCTGTGTAGCCGAGATGGTCGTAGCCGCGGCCATTCGGGTCAGGGGCGCCGCCAGCGTAGTGGCAGGCAGTCACGAAGCCCGAGCAGTCCCAGCGGTGTGGCACCCACGGCGGCTTGCCGAGTACGAACGGCCGGAACTGAGAGTAGGCGATAGGCCAGCGGTGGTCGTACCAGAAGAACCCGGCTGCGACGATCGCCGCACGCACCTTCGACTCAGGCGTCTCCTGCTGGTCCTGCCAGTAGGCGTGGCACAAATCAATGGCTTTCGGGTCGAACGCCCACTCGTCGGGATGGTTCTCTGCGTGGGTGCGTTCGAGCCGTTCGTGGAAGGTTTTGCCGATGGCCTCTTGGCGGTTCTTGAAGCCCCAGCGGCGTTTGAGCTTGACGACGGCGTCCATGAGTTCGCGCCCGGCAAGCTGGGTGAACGTGTCCCACGGATACAGGTCGGGTGCGGCGCGCGAGATCGCGCGCTTGTGGCCCTGCACGTCTTCGCCGCGCATCCCACGGTAAATCTGGCGGGGGAACTTAACGTTCGGGGCGCTCACTCGGAGCCGTCTGTGATCTCGTCGAGGATCTCGCCTGGGACGACGTACTGGTTGGCGTCCTCATCGGCGTCAGGAGTGTCGAACGCTTCGACGGTCGGGTCTTCATCGGGGTCCATGACTGAATCCTACGCTCAGCCCCGGACGTGTCCGGGGCTTCTTTTATGACTTGCGACGCTTGCGCTTGTAGACGGAACGCACCTTGCTGTCGAGCGACTTGCCGCGCTTGCCAAGCTTGTTCGCGCGAGCGTAAAAGATTCGATTGCCACGAGCCTTCCCGTATCTTTTTCTCATAGCCCTTCTCGCTTTTGCTGCTCCTCCGCGAAGCGGCATGGTTTCTCCTTCTCAGGTCAGGTCAATTGTATGTTCGTCGGTGTGAACGGCAGGATGATCCCTTCGGTGTGGACGTGCACGCCTTCGCCTGTGGGGGGCGGATCAATGTCGCCGCCTTCGCCGCCTTCGAGGAACTCGTCGGCCGGTGTGGCGTCGCCAGGGTCGCCCCCTGGTGTGCCGGGCGACGGCACGACCGGCACGATCGACGGCGGTGCTACAAAGCCGGGCGGTGGGTTCAGGATCGGCCCGACCAGCAGATAGGTACCGTTGAACAGGTAGACGCCCCAGGCGGTGGACGAGCGGTAGCTGGGGTCGTCCCAGGTGGCGTTGGGGCCGTCAATGTCCTGTGATCCCGGCAGCGTCACCGACGGCTCGGGGCCGTAGAGGATGCCGTTGCGGTTTACCAGCACCTGCACGAACAGCGCGTCCGCGTGGAAGCCGGTGTACACGTACGAGAAGTTGTGCCAGTCCGGCGACACCCAGTGGGGGACACGCCGGTTGTTGTTGCGGACAGCCAACGCGGCGAGCGGCCAACCCTTGTCGTTGAAGTTCGGCGGAGAAGGCGTGCCGCCGTGCGTGAACGTGCGTGTGTTGCCGGGCAGGGTGACGGTGATGAACGACTCATCGAAGAACTCGTCGTCGATGCCGGGGCCGTCGAAGATGTTGCCGTCAGGGTCGGTGAACGTCACATCGACGTTGTCGTCATCGACCCGCATGAATCCGTACCAGGACTGCAAGGCGGTCGCCCGGTCGCACAGCGTCATCACCGACGCCTCCGGGTTCGTGTAACGGACCAGGGCGACGTCGCCGACCACAATGTCGGTTTGGATGCGGGCGGGAATCCCGATCGCGGCCGGACAGTCTTCGCTCACCCCTTCGGGGACGTGGCGGGCGACCGGCTGGACTCCGTCGAGTCTGGAACCGACGTCCCTGTCGCCTGCCGGGAACACGCCCAGTAGCTCCGTGAAGTGCATCGGGTAGTGGTTGCCACCGACGTAGGCTTGGGCTGCGTCGAACGTGAGAATCCAGCCTGGGTAGGTGATCTCGTCGAAGTCGTAGAAGAAGTCGGCGGCGATGTTGACGGTCGATTCGACTGCCATGTCGTAGCTGTCGCCCCAGGTGACGGTCGCACCCACAGCATGCGAGGCCGCCACCGTGTTCGATTGTCCGCGCTTCACCGCCCGGTAGGTGCCGGTGCCGGTCTTGACGATGTACAGCACCTCGTCGTCGATTTCCACGTGGAAACCGCCTGTCGGGAACCCCGAGTCGCCCGACACTGCCACCAGGTTCGACGTTGACGACATGAAGTCTGTGAGCGTCGCCGTTTCGCTGGTGCCGTTCGGGGCCAGCTTCGTGCAGTGCGCCTCGCCGCCGTTGCCGGGGCCGACACCCGTCGAGAACCTGTTGTGGACCGCGGTGCCGTAGCCGTCGCCATTGACGTCCGCCCAACCTGTCTTCTCGTACGGGAACCTGCGGTTGCCGTAGCCGTCACAGCCGACAGTTCCCCAGCCCGACTTGGTGTAGGTGACACCAACCGCACCGAGAACCTCGACCGCGACCTGCGAAACGCCAGCGGTTGTGGTGCCGGTCGATGCTCGCAGAACCTCGACCGCGTCCTGCGAAACGCGGGCGTTGCCGGTGCCAGCTTCGAGAACCTCGACAGCGTCCTGGGAGACACGGGCAGCACCGACTCCCGCTTCGAGGGATTCAACCGCGACCTGGGAGACACGGGCGGGCGACGCCGTACCGGCACCGACAGTTCCGACCTTGCCGAAACCCGACTTTTGGAAGACCGACTCGGACGGGCCTGCGCCGACCCCGCCCGCTTTGCCGAAGCCGGACTTGACATACTCGGTGCCGTCCGGCGGGCCGTGGGCGACAAGATAATCGCCTAGGGCGCCGTGGCCGAGCATCGGCTAGGTGGCGACGATCCGGTAGTGCAGCGTCGCGGTCGGGAAGATCGTGCCGGGGCTGCCGGTGTCCTGGACGTCGAGGTCGATCTCTTTGTACGTCGCGACGCCGCCGAGCAGCGCAGCGATCGACACTTCGGCCCGCGTCCAGTTGTCCGTTGTGTCCGCGCTGGCGGCCCTGGACGCAATGACGGTTGCGGTGTTGGCCGCGTTGCGCTTGCGAAGGTCGATCGTCCAGAAGTTGGAGCCGTCCACCGGCGTCGTGACGTAGGTGGCGAACACAGCGGCAACCAGCCACAGATCGGTGCCGCCCGCGACATAGGGGACCGGCTGGCGGCAGACCCCCACGAGCTGATTGATATCCGAGATGGACGTGGTGGGGGTTGCGAACGAGATGGAAAAGAGCTGGGTGGTGACCCAGCGGGTGCCGTCGTAGTAGAACTCCAACGCCAGGTCGTTGCGGTAGAAACGCAGGTTGGTGGCGGGACTGGACGGGAACGCGGTGCCCGACCCGCCACCGATCGCCAGCAGTCCCGCCGTGTCCAACACCAGCCTGACCAGGGCGGCCGTCGTGAACGACGAGTCGGTCGTCACCGGTGTGCCTTGCGCCCTCGTGATCGTGAACGTGGTTCCCGACACGGCGGTGACCAGCACGAGTTCGCGCGTTGCGCCTTCGACAAGTTCGCACATGAAGTCGCCGCCGGTCGGGAAGCGGGTGGCGGACGTCACCGACATTGAGGTGGCGCCCGACGCCAGGCTGGAAGCCAGCGTTGTTTCGGCCAGGTCTTTGTACTGGCGTGCCATTCAGACGGTCAGCTTCACACCGAACTCGGCGCTGTTGACCTTCGAGATCGTCCAGTCGGCGCTGTCGGACGGGTCGTTCTCGTAAATCTGGCTGTAGTCCACATACGAAGTTGATAGCGCGACGTTCGTGCCGTCGAAGTCGAAGCCTCCCTGCCTGACCACCGGCGCGATCTGCCTGGTGGCCGCGTCGTCTTTGCGGGCGTACAGGTTCGTTTGGACGCCATACACCGTCCCGGTCAGGGTCGCGAGCGTGCCCATGTCGAACGTGGTCTTCTGGTTGACGGTGGACGAGTAGATGTAGGTGGTGTCCCCATCCGGGGGATGCTCGTCCACACGGTCAGCGCTGTTCGTCCCGGTGTCAGCAGTCCACGCGTCGTTCGCACCGTCACTGGCCGGATAGATCGTTTCGACATGGACGTCGCCGAGGAAGGTCGTGTTATCGGAACCGCTGGTGTCTAGCAGGTAGACGTCGTCAATGTCGATGTTCCCCTGGTTCGTCCAGTATTGACCCGACGGTCCGTATTCTGCGACGAACCTAAGTGCGCCGACATTAGTGGAACCGAGGCTCGCCGTTGTGGACGCATTCTCGACGGCACCGTTGAGATGCACTTCCACGGTGCTCGAAGCGCCGTTGACGAAAACCTTGACCTCCACGTAATTCCAGGTTCCCGCAACGATCGTCGTCGCCCCGGTCGTGATGGTCGCGTCGGCCGAGGTGAGCGTCCTGACCTTCATCGTGTTCGTGACGCCCACCTTCATGATGACCCCCAGCGCCGCGGTTTGCAGTTCGAAGAACGGGTTGTTCGTCCCGACCCCGTTGGCGGCGCTCTTGAACGCGAACCCGAAGACGACTGTTGCGTACGTGCTGGGGAGAACCTTGGTCAGCCTCTGGAAGTCTCCGTTGGATGCCCCTGAGGTAACCCGCAGCGCGCTTCCGTTGATTCTTCCGGTCTGGATGCTGTACGTGCCCGAAGGGTCGTTCGTGGTTGACCACCCCTTCGTAAGGATCGAGGTCGTGGAGTCCAAATGGTCGAACCCTTCGATCAGTTGCAAAGCCATAGGTTCTCCTTACGCGGGAACGATCGACGCCACAAAGATGACCTGCCCGTCGGACTGAACATCGACGACGGCGATCGAGTCGTCTCCCAGCACGCCGGTGATCCTGTGCGTGAACATCGGCCAGTGGGTGTCGGGCAGCGTGAAGATGGTGGAGCCGGGCGACGCTTCGTCGCCGGTGACGGCGATCCTGATTTGCAGTTGGCCGTCGCATTTGCGGAACGCGGTGGCGGGACGGTCAACGATGTTGCCCCAGGCGCCTTCGAACGGCGGGTAGTTGCGGTCGTCGTACAGCAGGTCGTCTTCGACGGCTGGGGCGATCGGCTCGACGAACCACCAGCGTTCGTTGATGGGGTCGGCCCCGCCCGGCCAGTGGTCGTTGCCGTGGACGACAGGCTTCATTCAGGAACCCACGCGTCTTCGTCGTCGCTGGTGGTGCCCCACGGGTTGTGGTCGTAGAAGCTGCGCGGCGACACGTCAAGGGTGAGGACTATGTCGGGCATGTCGGGGCGGCCGACGTTGGTGGCCTCATAGTTGACGCTTTCGACGAAGTAGTCCTCGTGGAAGCCGCCGGTGATGAAGTGGGTGGTGTCAACGGTGACGACGTCGCCTATCTCGACGCCCATGATGAACGCCCACAGGGCTGGGGCTATGTCGTCGTCGGCGCCGCGGGTACGGAACTCCAGCCGGGTGATCCTCGTTTTCGGCTGCTTGTAGTTCTCGACGTAATACTCGCCGTACAGGTATGTCTCCTCGACCGGGCTGCGGCCGGGCGGCGTGTTGCCATGCTTGACAAGCAGCCCGTCCATCGACGGTCCCGAACGCCAGCCGTACTGGGCGATCGACGCGGCGTTCTTGTACATCTGGAAGGGGGCGAAAGCCTCGGGCACACCGTTGGGTAGCGCCAACGCGTTGTTGATCACGTCCAGCCACGAGCGGCGCCACGACAGGTTCGAGATGACCGCCACGTCCGGGTTGTCCTCGGCTTCGGCGCGGCCGCCGACCTGCCAGAACCTGATCCGTCCGCCTGTCCCGGCGGGGCCTTCGCGCAGGTCGTCGTCTGTCGCCTCGTAGTTCTCGGGGATGAACCTGGCGTAGCGGCCGTGGAACACCACGGTTCCGCGGCGCGACATGTAGATGTTCGCGACGCCGGGGAAGTCGGCGTCGGCGGCGTCGCGCAGCACAGCCAGCAGGTCGTCGCGGCGCGAGTACACGTTGCCTTGCAGGCTGACGTTGCCTGAGAACAGGTGCCGCCAGGCGGCGGGCCATTCCGCGTTGTCGAGCGCCTCGTGCATCCGTTGGCGCACCTCGCCGGTTGTCGGGTCGTTGGTGGTGGGCGCGTAGTAGATCTGGCCTTCGCTGCCGATCGGCGTCACGCCGCCGTAGGTGGGCGGGTCGGTGGGCACCATTTCCAGGGAGCCGAGCACGCCGAAGCCGTCCACCAGTTCGACGGTGCAGGTGGACAGGTTCCCGGTCGGGTACAGGTCGGTGAAGTGCTCGGAGATAAAGCCTTTGAACAGGTAGCGCCACTCGGACGTCACCGGGTTCTGCACCCTGATCGCCGCCTGCGTCATCGGGTTGATGAACGGGTTCGACGGGTCGAGGGTCGGGTCGAGGGTACCGTCGAGGTCGGTGATCCTGAGCGTCGCCGTGCCGGTGTCGGTGCGGTCGAACTCGGACGAGCGGCCACGCTTGACCGAGAACCCGTTGAGTCGCCACGGGTTGTCTTCCCCGTCGAGGATCACCCAGGTCGGGTTCTCCTCCTTCCAGGGGTCGTCGGGGGCGACCGCTACACCGTTGGGGTCAGCCATTTACGCCCCGGACACGTCCGGGGTCATCAGTGGCCTTGCTGCTGGCCGCGACGTTGGTTGCCGGTGCGTTTCCTGTTGCGGTGCTGCTGGTTGGTGACGACCTCGGCCACCTCTTTGCCGTCCAGGTCCAGATGAATGTGGATCGGCGGCAGCATGCCGGTGTTGACGAACGACTTCAACTGTGCGTTCGTTAGCTGGGCCACGATGTTTTTGGCGGTCAGGTTCACCCGTTCGGCGCGCAGCTCGATCAACGCCATCTTCTTGGCGAGGTCTTCGCGGCCGCGGATCGACTTCAAGAACTTGGCGAACTCTGCCTTGCCTGCGTTCGCGATCGTCAGCGCCTCCGGCAGTGCCTCCACACCTTTGGCGCGCAGCTCCTCCACGAAGCTTCCGGGGGCGCCACGGCGGGTGATGCGGGCGAGCGCCTGGTTGAACTGTCTCGCCAGCCGTGTCTGTGCGGCCACGTCCTGGGTGAGCTGCTCGATCGAGAAACCGGGCGCGCCCAACGCGAGCATCGTCTGTTTCGTTGTCGGCTCCAGCAGCGGCCCGCCGAACAGGTCGCCGATCCGGCTCTTGGCCTCGTTGATCGCGTCGGTGACCTTGCCGATCGCGTCCTTCAACATTTCGGCGTGCTTGTTGACCGCATCGGTCTCTGTTTCGGCTGCGTCTTTGCGGTACTGCGCCAGCCTGTTGTAGGCCGCGATCAGGGCGTCCCCGTGGAACTTCCCTGAATCAATCTGCCTTTTGATTGCGGCGGCGATCTGGGCGGCAACCCGCTGCTGCTGTTTCTGTGTTCCGACTGCCGCAGCCTTCGCCTCGGCGAGCAGCAGGTTCTGCGGAACCAGCAGGTCCGCTTGCAGCTGGGCGATCTGCTGGTTGACCTGCTGTAACGCCTGGAATGCGGAAGCGAGGAACTTCAGGCCGCCTTTGCCTGCGTCGATGATTCCCTGGATGTAGTTGCGGATCGACCTTGCGACCACAAGCTGGTCGGCTTTCGTGCCCACCGCCGCCGCCTTCGCCTGGGCGAACTCCTGCTTGGCGCTGAGGGTGAGCGCGTCGCCTACACCCTTCATCAGCGATTTGACCTTGTCCTTGGCCTCCTTGATCGCGTCCAGAACTTCCTTCTGCTGTGCGTCGTCGAGTGTCGCGGAGCGGTACATTCGCAGCAGGAAGTCCCTGATCTCCTTGGCGACCGCGAGCTGGTCTGACTTGCTGCCGAGCGCCTCCATCTTCGCCTGCCTGAGCAGCAGCGCCTGATATCCGGCGCTACCAGCGAGTGTCTGTCCCGGCAACAGCTGGGGAATGAAGATTCCTGTCCTTTCGAAGCGTGGCCCGCGCGCAGCCTCGATCTCGTCGAGCTGGCGGCTGATCCCCTCCGCCACATTGATCCGAGCAAGTGCCGCCATGAACGATTCGCGGAAGCTGTCGCCGAACTTCCTGCCCGCCTCCTCGCCAAATCGGGAGGAGGCGTTGGTTATGTCTTGGAAGCCCGACCTGACCAGGTCGGTTGACACAGACCTGACCGCTTCCAACGCCCCCTTGAACCTGTCACCAACCAGCGGCAGCCGTGACATCACCTCCAGGAGAATGCGGATCGGTCCCAGCAGGCCGGTCATGATCGTTCCCGCGTAGATTTTCGCTGCGCCCTTCAAGGCGTCGAAGGTGGCGAGCCCCACCTTCTTCAGTTCGCCGAACGCTCTCAGGCCCGCACGTGAGATTTCCTTCCAGTGCAGCATGATCTGCACCATCGCCTCGCCGATCAGCACGAACAGGATGCCGATGCCGGTGGAGATGAGCGCCGCCTTGATCGCCGTGGCCGCAGCTCTTGCGGTGACCGAGACGACGATCCCTGTCGCTCGCGCCGTGGCTTGTGCCCCTCGGCCGAAAGCCTTCCAGGCGGCAAGTGATGCTGCCGCCGACCGTCGCCAGGCCACCGAGGCTGCGACCGCGGACCCGCTCGCCGAAACGCCAGCGAACGCGGCCCTGACACGCCTGCCGAAGTTCGCCCACGCCTGGGTGGAAAGCAGCGCCGCCAGCTGCGACTGCCGTGCCATCAGCAGGAAACCTCCGACCCAGGTCATGGACACGCCCCGGGCGATTCCGCCCATCCGGCGGCCAACCTGGAACCAGTGAATCTGGGTTTCGATCGACGCTTTGAGGCTCGCGGCCGAGGTTGTGACCGACGACCTGACCCAGGCCACCGCCGTCCTTACCGCGCTCACGGTCGCCGTGGCAGCAGTCCTGATTGATGCTGCGGCGATAAGCCTGAACGTTCCCAGCCAGCTCATGGAGACCGCCTGGGAGATTCCACCCATTCTGCGGCCGACCCTGATCCAGTGGATCTGCATTTGGGTGGCGGCAGCGATGCCCTGGGCCGCCGTTCTGAGCCACGCCGCAGAGGTGCTGGCGGCCGAGACGACCATCTGGGCGGTTGCCTTCACCCACGCCGCCGACGACGTTGCTGCCGCCTGAACATTCGCGGCCGTCACCTTCGCCGCAGACGCAATCCAGGCTGCCGAAACGGCGGCGGCGCTTCGCATCATGCGACTGGCGAGTCGCGCGAAACCGGCAACCTCGCTCCCGACTGTCGGGACGATGCTGGGAGTGCGCAGACGGCCGATGATGGGACGCCGGGGACGTTCGGGCGCCATGAGGTTGCGGGCGATCCCTGCTCCAGCCGCCGGGAAGCGAGCCAGCATCGCCTGTCTGCTGGCTTGGCTTGCCGCGAACTTGCGCCACGCCGTCTCAGCCTGGAACGCGGCTTTCACCCAGGCGAGGCCGCTGGTGACGGCACTCCGGTAGGTGTAGGCGGTCACCTGGCCGTTGACGACCCGGAAGCGGGTCATGGCTGTGATCGCGGCGATCTTGAAAGCGATCCACAGGCCGATTACCGCCTTCAGCGTGTTGCCCCAGCCACCAAGCCCGTCGGCCACGTCATCCGTCAGTCGCAGCATCGGTATGACGATCTGCTTGACCACGTTGAACATGTCGCGGAAGGCTTCGGCGATAGCGCCGACCTGATCTTTGACCTGCTCCAGCCGCTTTGGGTCGCCCACGAACTTCGTGATGGCGTCGGTCAGGTCGAGCACGACCGGCAGCAGCGCTGAGCCGATCGTGATTTCCAACGCCTGCAAGGCAGCCTGGAACGCCTGGAAGCGAAGAATCGGGTCCTTCGACACGGCGCCGAAAGCGATCGACAGCGCCTTCGTCGAGTCTTTCATCTGGTCGAAGATGCGGATGGTGGTCTTGATGTTCTTGCCGACCAGCTCGGTCACGCCGCGGAAGGCACGGACGTCACCGAAGAACTTGCGTGCGGCCTGCGTGTTGCCTGCGAAGGCTTTGTCGAGTGTTGCCAGCACCGACAGCAGCCCGTGCTCGCCGAGCTGTTTCGTCAAAGCCTCAGACGAAGTGCCGAGGTTCTTCAAAATCTTCTCGCCCTGCGCGCCCGGGGCGATCAACGCCTTGAAGACGCCTTGCAACTGGATCGCGGCGGTGGAGGCATCGACGCCGAACACCGTCATGGTCGCCAGGGCGGCGCCAACCTCCTCGAACTTGACGCCCAGCTCCGCCGCCTGCGCCGCAACCTGACCGATGACAGGCGCGAACGTGGAAGCCTCGCCCTTGCCGAAGCGGACCGTGTTGACCAACACGTTCGTCGCATGGGTCGCCGACATGGCCTCCTGGCCGTACGAGTTCATCGCCGACGTGACCGCGTCGGCGACCGTGGCCGTATCCCCAAGCCCGGACGCCGCCGCCTTCGCCGAGACCGTCACGGTCTCCATCTGTTTGTCCACGTCGATACCGGCCGACGCGACGAAGTAGAGGGCGTCAGCCAGCTGCTGCGGCGTCTGGCCCACCTTCGGCCCGAGCGAGAGCAGCTCCTGGCCGAACGCCTGCACCTGTTTCCTGGCGCCACCAGCGAGACCGACGATCGTGTTCAGCGTGTGCTGGAACTGGGCGGCAGCACCGACCGCGGCTCTGAGTGCTCCCGCCGCGACCGCAAACACGAGGAACGTCCCTGACGCGTACGCGATCGAGCGGCCGAGCTGGGTGAACGCGCCAGCACCGGCAAGAGCACCACGAACGGTCCGGCCGGTCTGAGCTTCGTGTCGTTTCAGCGAGGCGTTCAGCCGGTCCACTTCGCTGCGCGTGGTGGCAGCCATCTGGATTTGCTTCGCCTGCGCCTGCGCCTGCATGTTGGTTGCTGTCGCCGCCCTACGCGCCCCGCCTTCGAGCTTGCTGCTTTCGCGCGCAACAACACCAAAGGCCGCCGCCTGCGCCTTCATCGCGTCCGCGGCAGCAATCGCCTGCGTGACCTGCATCTCCGCCATAGCGACGGAGCCGACCTGGCTTGCTTTGACGCCAGCCGTGAACTTCGCCATTTCACGGTTGGCGCGCCGCATCTCCTTGATGAAGGAGCTGGCGTCACCGATGACCTGGACGCGCGCCCGGCGGTCAGCCATTCATCGTCTCCAACGCGTCAGCGGAGTTCTCGTCGATCGTTTTCAAGATTGCCAGGTACTGATGCAGATACAGGGTCTGCATCTGCTCTGGGCCTATGACCCGAGTCCAGTAACCGATCGCAGGCTCCCAGAGGATTTCGGGCTCGACCCTTCCGAGGGAGAATCCGAGTCGGAACCGGATTTGTCGGCTGACGTCTCGGAGTCCTCCGATCCAGGTGTCGGTTCCTCCTCCGTCTGAGGAGGGCTGGCTTCCCCCTCCTCCTCCTCCTCCATGCCGACCGGCACAATGTCGTCCAGGGCGACCTCTTGGAGGAACGACAGCACCTTCTCGCGCCGCCAGTTCTTGTGGACACGCCAGACGGCGACGGCGATCATGCCCGGGAACGCCCGCATGTAGCCGGGAGCGTCAATGTCGAGGGCGGCCGCGAACTCCTCCAGCTCCATTCCCGTCACCTCGTAGATCAGCACGGTGTCGGGCAGGGTGTAACCCTGCGGCTGCGGATAGAACCTGCCCTTGATCTCGAACCCGGGTTCACTCATCTGATTTCGCCTCTCTTAGGACGTGCTTCTCTACAGGACCGAATACTCCATCGACGATCAGTTGCTTGTTGCGGTCGGACAGTGTTGCCAGTGCAGGCTCCAACCCGAAGGCGAGCTGGAGGTGTGTCCACTGTGGGCGCCGCCGACCTGTGCGGGAAAGCGTCTGACCGATAGAAGCGTACGCCTCCGTGTTCCTTGATCTCCGCACGATGCCGGACGCGCTCCTGAACCCGGCAGCGGTGATATCCGCCCTCGGCTTGCCTCCCGCGTAGGAGAGGAAGCCCGCACGGGCGACACGGGTCACGTTCTCTCCCACCTTCTGCATTTTCTTCGCCATGCTGGGCGTAACCTCGTCCGGGACTAAAGCGAGGTCCCCCTCCAAGAGGAGGACCTCGCCGTAGCGGATTTCCAGGAAGCTCACGTGGTGTCGAGCGTGGGTGCCCCAGTCAGGCGGAAGGTGACCGGGTTGGTTGAGGCGGCACCCACTTCGCCCTGGAGGAACCTGTAACCGAACAGCTTGACGTCGCCGGTGAACACCGGGTTGTCTGTTGCGCCGGTGTCTCCGTCGGGGCCGATGCGCAGCTCGAACTCCTCGCTCGATTCCGCCAGCGGCCACAGTGTTGCGTGCACCGAGTTAGCGTCGAAGTCCTGGTAGAACTCGACCTCGATCGTGCCCGCCTTCAGTCCCGGCTCGAACTCGCGCCAGCCGGACCCACCGAAGGCGGTGACGTCGATCTCGTCCGCGGATGTGTCGATGTTCACTGACCTGGCGCGCTGCGTCAGGTCAACGCCATTGACCATCACGCTGACGTTTCTGAGGATCATTTTCCCCATTCGTCTCTCCTTGTTTCGATGTTACGTCAGCACTCGGACCGACCACTCCGCCCCCAGAATCTCGCCCCTGCCTTGCGGCGAGAAAATCTGGTAGCCCGTCCGTTCTGTGACGATCAAGTCGTCACATTCACCGCCTAGCGTTGGGTCGGACTCCAACGCCGCCCGCACCGAATCCGGACCGTCCGATGCGAGCATCCTGTCCAGCCTCTGCTGGGAACCTATGTCGGAAACCAAAGCGACGAACGCCTGCACGGTGAACGACCAGAACTCGGCGCCACCGCCCATCGCCTGATGGAACTCTGTTGGCCCTGGGTAAAGATGGATCGCCGGGGGCGAAGGGTTCGCCAGCATGTAGGCGGAAACCTGCACGTTCGGGATCACCGAGAGGTTGGCCGCCAGCGCCTCCCGGACGGCTGTCATGTCAGCCATTCAGGAAATCATCACTCTCGGCTTCTTGAAGTTGCAGAGCAGGTTCTCGACGTCAGGGTCGTACCTGCCGATCCTCATGGCCGCCCCCTGCTCGATCCCGACAGTGATGATCCCGAACGGCGCCTCCCGCTGGCGGCGCAGATAGCGTGTCGCCAAGATCGTGGTTGCCGCCACCACCTCGGAGGGCAGCGTCGGCCAGCCGAACCGGCCTGTGACTTTCACCAGGTCGGGGAACGGCGGACTCCAGGTGTACGTCGGGTACGACGACGTGCTGAGCAGCCAGAGCGCCTCGAACGGCCTGTTGTCGAGCTGCGCGTTGATCGGGTACAGCGAAAAGTCGGTTCCTTCCGTCAGCACCGCTGAGGCGGTACCGGCCGAGTCGATCGCCTCCACCGCCGTCAGTTCGGCCAGGTCGTCAATGTCGAGTTTCGACCAGCGGGGCGTGTAGAACCTGTCGTCGGCCACGGTGTCAAGCCAGAAGCGCCGCTGGGTGATCTCATCGACGCCTCTGGATGCGGCGGCGATAGCAACGTCTATGTCGCTGTCGGCGTAGGACAGCCCCGACAGTTCCAGCGACCTTTTCAGCTGCTCCCTGGTGACGTAGTTGTGGTCGGCCAGCGGCGCGTTCTGCACCGGCAGCGTTGGTTGCAGCAGGTCGCCGGTTTCGTCGGCGAAAACGATTCTGTACCACAGCCCGAACGCGTCGTCGGCGTTCTCGGTGGTGAAGTCCCTGCTGAGCGGATGCGCGGGGTCGGGATCGACAGGGTCGAGCGTGATCACGTCGATCTGTGTCCACGGCCCTGTGGCTGTGGCCCCCTCCTCGATCCGCGCTTCCGTCCAGGGCAGTTCGTCGTATCGAGGAGAAGGTGTGTAGTCCTCGAACGTAATGACCTGGCTCACGCGGTCACCTTACCCTTCTGTGCTGTCGCGATATGGCCGCCCACGTAGTAGGCGATGCGGCCCGCCAGCACCTCGTCGATCGACCCTGCCACGACCGGCGGCAGCACCCTCTGGCCGCCACCCACTTCGATGGTTGCGGTGGCCGAGAGCGCTGCCGAACGGTCGGTGAGTGGCCCGCCTCCAGCAACCTCAATGTCTGCGTTGGCGTCGAGGCTGGCCGCCCCCAGCGCGATCCGCACAGCCGAAACGCTGACCGTTGCGGTCGCCGCCAGTGAGACAGCCCGGTTCGACTCTTTCTGCGGAGCGGCGGCGATGGTTGCCGTCGCGGTGAGCGCAGCCTGGCGCGCCCAGATGAAGAACCTGACGCCCGACCCTGCTGTGCCGACGGTCGCGTGTCCGCGCTTGGCGTACACCGACACGGAACCGCCCGTCCCGACGGTGCCCACAGTCGCGAAGCCGGACTTGCCGGACTCCGCGCCTTTGAACGCCGTGCCGGAGCCGACGGTCCCGACGGTGGCAACGCCTGCCTCGGCGAAAACAGATTCGGACGGTCCGCTGCCGACGGTCCCCGTGGCGGCGTAGCCGGTCTTTGTGAACTCTCTGGCGCCCGCCCCCGAACCGACCGTTCCCACCACACCGACGCCCGACTCGGGTGTGACGGACGCCGAAACGCCGTAGCCGTCAACACCGGCCAGGGCGAAGCCGAACTTGGTGTGAACACCGCCGCGTTCGCCCCTGCCGGAGCCGTCCGCGCCCACCTTGCCGAAACCGGACTCCTGGAAGACGAACACCGACTCGCCCGACCCGATGGTGCCGACCGTGCCCGCGCCCGTCTTGAAATACTCGCTGGCGGACGCCCCGGCCCCGACTGTGCCGACGACACCTACGCCGCTTCTGCTGTGGTCGGACGCGCGCGTACCAGCAGCGACCAGACCGACAGTGCCGAAGCCGCTGTCGGTGAAGACGGACTCCGAGGAACCCGAGCCGTTAGCACCAGCGGTGGCGAAGCCCGACTCGACGAACACCGACTCGGACACACCGGTGGCGACCAGCCCGACCGTCGAGAATCCTGTCTCGGCGAAAATGGATGCGGACACACCGGCGCCGACACCGCCGACAACCGCGAAGCCGGTGCGGGTGGACTCCTTGGCGCGCGACCCGAAGCCGTCAGCGCCGACCTTGCCGAAACCGGTCTCGACGAAGGTGCTCTCGGACGCGCCCGCACCCACCGTCCCGGCGACACCCGCCCCGGCTTTGACGAACACGGACGCGGACGGCCCGTAGCCGTCGGCACCAACGGTGGCGAAGCCGGTCTTTGTGAATTCCAGCGCACGCGACCCGGCACCAACGGTTCCGGCAATACCGAACCCGGCACGGATCTTGTCCATCTGCCGGGTGCCGAACGCGTTCGCTCCGACGAGAGCGAAGCCGGTTTCCGCGAAGATGGATTCGGAGACGCCCGCGCCGATCGTTCCGGCGCTACCAGCCCCAGCTTCGACGAACACGGACTCGGACGTGCCGTGACCATCCGCCCCCACGGTCCCAACGCCTGTTTCGACAAAAACCGATTCGGAGGCCCCAGCCCCAACGAGACCGACGGTCGCGAACCCAGCACGGACCTTGTCCATTTGCCGGGTGGCGAACGCGTTGGCGCCAACCAGCGCGAACCCTGATTCGACAAACGTCGATTCGGACGGCCCGGCACCAACCAGTCCGACGGTCGCAAACCCCGCCTTCGTGTGGGTGACGCCGCCACCGGAAACGAACGCACTAGCGCCAGCACCCACCCCTGAGACAGCGCCAAAGCCTGCCTCCACAAAGACGGATGCAGAGGCACCACCGCCCGTAAGCCCGACCAGCTTGACCAGCGTGAAGTCGTCAAAGCGGATGCCGGTGTCGTTGAAGTGCGCAAAACCGACGTAGCCTGAGGCGTGGGTGGCCTCGGTGCCCGACAGGACCTTTGTCCATGCACCTGACTGGTAGAGCCAGCCCTCGATCGTGGTGCCGACACACCTGAGTGCCATGCGGTCGCCGTCCGACATGAAGAAGCCGGTGTCGATGTCGATCGTGACCGGAAACGTCGCAAAGTTCACGAAGCGGAACAGGGCGATGTCGCCGTCCTGCTGCCAGCGCAGCATGTAGCCGTCGGCTTGATCGGACCCGCCAGGGTCCTGCACGCGGGCCATCAGCAGCACCTCGGAGTTGACGTCTGTCGGTGCTACCGCCAGCGTGAAGCTGACCTCGACGTCAGCAACCTGCTCGCCCACCAGGTAGGCCGTTCCCCAGACCTTGCCCGATTCGGGCCGAACGGTGTTCGAGACCAACCTGTACGGGTCAATGCTGGTGTCGAGCTGTGCCCACCGCCCACCGCTGGACAGCGGGTCCTCGTCCGCCCGGTTGAAGTCGTCTACGGAGACGGCCGAGTCTGTGATGCCCGCACCCGTTCTGATGCGGTCCCGCTGCCGTACCCCTGCCGCTACGAGACCGACAACCGCGAGACCCGTGCGGACTCTGTCGCGCTGGCTGGTTCCAGCAGCAGTGAGACCGGCGACACCGGCGCCTGCCTTCTGGAAGATCGAGGCGGATGGACCTGCACCGACGCCGGACGCGATGCCTGCGCCGGTCTTGTTCAGGAGGGCGTTCTTGAAGCCCGCACCGACGGTCCCGGCAACACCAGGGCCGGTCTCCTGGAAAACAGACGCGGACGGACCAAAGCCGGAAGGCACTAGGCGGACTCCTTGCCGAACCCGGCTTTGGTGTAGGTGGTTCCGGCGGTGGGTCGAACAGCAACGGTGGCGGCAGCCCAGTCGTCGGACGCGCTGATGGTGAACGTGCCCGGGTTGAGCGACGACACCGTGTCGTTCTTCATGCAGAGGCCGAGCGTGGCACCGGTTGACCCACCTGATACGTCGGCGGTGTTCAGGTCAGTGAGCGGGAACACACTGATCGTGCGGGACGTGTCCACACCGCAGGCAGCAATCCACAGCGTGTCCTCTGTCGCCCAGTTGCCAGGGTCAAGGTTCGGCGGGTCCGGGTTGCCGGTCGTAGCCGAGGAACCGAACAGTGCCATTGAGTCGCTATTCGACACACCCGCAGTGAGGTTGTTGCTGGTGGAAGGCAGGGCAGCCCCGTTCCAGCCGGTGATGCGGAAGATTCGCCAGGCACCCTGCTCGGTCGCACCGACGGTGAGTGTGAAGTTGCCGGTCTCGGAGCCCACGGAGATCTTCGCGCCAACGTAGAGCGACGCCGCCGCACCACCACCGGCGAGCGGGCAGTTGTACCGCTCCCACAGCGCCGGGAACGTCACACCGGGGTTGCCGTCCGTTCCGACGAACGCCAGGATCAGGTCGCCGGAGGCGAGGTTGGTCGGGTAGGTGAGCGTCCACGACGTCGAGTTCGACGCCTGGGTTCCGGTCTTGGTGTCGGCCGTCTGGACGGCAGGGAACGCCATCAGGCGAGGATTTCGAACTCCGTTTCTGCGATCTCCTTGCCGTGGCGTCCCTGCTCGTCGGTGTCGATCAGCGTTGCGACCGCGTGGCCGCCACCAGTCCACCCGGGGGCGTCCAGGGTGAACTGTTTGGTGGCCGGGTCGTCATGCCAGTACGGCTGCTGCGCCGTCGATACGGCCGCGCCGTTCTGAGTGATGTTGAGCAGAACGTGCGGGTAGTCGGCGTTCGTTTCGACGGCGAAGTCGATTACGTCGCCGTGGTGTGGGTCCTGCTGGTTGAGAGCGATCGTGCCTGTGGTCTTGCCCATATGGGGTTCCTTTCTTGGCAAGCTCTTAGCCTGTGTACACCCAGGTCGGGGTGACCTTGATGACGTCGTTGGTGTTGACGGCGACGGCGGTGGTGTCGTCGAAGTTGGCGGCGAACCACACGACCCCGGCAGCGTTCGTCAGCGAGTTCGCAAC
>Ga0207428_10001384_pt1 | contig 25610 bp, 22 predicted proteins | sample RhiMethybrSRZTD1_FD_187600 | JGI IMG/M metagenome (GOLD analysis project Ga0207428, IMG submission 187600) | Populus rhizosphere microbial communities from Tennessee, USA - Rhizosphere MetaG P. TD hybrid SRZTD1 (SPAdes) (version 3) | ecosystem: Host-associated > Plants > Roots > Rhizosphere >...
TCAACTACGGCGAGGGCATCACGTACTGGCCCCTCGTCGAGCTGCTCCTCGCGATCGGCGTCGAGCCGGAGACCGTGCTCGGGAGCTCGGCCGCCGAAACGCAGCTCGCGTTTCGCCGTCTCCTCGAAGAACGCGCTGCGGAGCGGCCGCAGATCGTCGTGTTCGACGACATCCACTGGGCGGAGCGGACGTTCCTCGAGCTGATCGAGCACGTCGCCGACCTGTCGCGCGGAGCGCCGATCCTGCTCCTCTGCGTCGCTCGCACCGAGCTGCTCGACGCGCATCCCGGCTGGGGCGGCGGGAAGCTCAACGCGACGTCGCTCCTACTGGAGCCCCTCGGCGCGGACGACTGCGACCGGCTGATCGACACGCTCGCGGTCGACGCGATCGACGACGAGACGCGACAGCGCATCATCGTGGCCTCGCAGGGCAACCCGCTCTTCGTGCACGAGATGCTCGCGATGGCACGCGAGCGGCAAGGCGACCGCGGGCTCGTCGTTCCGCCGACGATCCACGCGCTTCTCCAGGCGCGCCTCGATGCGCTCCCCGACGACGAGCGCACCGTCGTCGAGTGCGGCTCCGTGGAGGGGCAGGTGTTCCACCGCGGCTCGGTGGCCGAGCTCGCGCCGCCGGTTCGCCCGGCAGTCGAAGCGCATCTGTCGGCGCTCGTGCGCCAGGAGCTGATCCGGCCCGACAGCACCGTCTTCGCCGGGGACGAAGCCTTTCGCTTTCGCCACATCCTGATCCGCGACGCCGCGTACGAGTCGCTGCCCAAGGCAACGCGGGCCCGACTGCACGAGCAGTTCGCGAACTGGCTCGAGGGCCAGGAGCTCATCGAGCGCGACGAGATCCTCGGCTACCACCTCGAGCAGGCGCACCGCTACCGCGGGGAGCTCGACCCCGATGCCATCGAGCTGCCCGGCCTCGCCGGGCGCGCGGCGGAGCACCTCGCCGCGGCTGGACGCGCTGCCCTCGACCGGGGCGACGCCCGGGCCGCGCGCACGCTGCTCGAGCGGGCCGCCGCCGTTCTGCCGCCGGACGGCGAGCGCCGGCTGGCGCTCGCGCCGGAGCTTGCGGACGCGTACTACGAAACTGCCGATCAGCGCGCTCTCGAGGTCCTCACGAAAGCGCGCTCGGCAGACAATCCGACGACGAGAGCCCGCGCCGCCGTGAGACTCGGCACCTTCGGCCAGGGCGGTGCGAACGAGAGCGAGAAGGAGCAACGCGTCGCATTGCTCGAGGAAGCTCGCGCGGTGTTCGAGACCGAAGCAGATCACCTCGGGCTCGCCGAGTGCTGGCGGGCCGAGGCCGAGGAGCGGTGGATCGCGTGCCGCGCAGAGGAGACGGCGGAGGCGTGTGAGCGTGCGCTGCAGCATCTCGAGGAGGCGGGAGCGGCGCACGGGTACCTCGACCGCAGCATCCGTCACCGCCTGCTACGGACGCTCGTCTTCAGCCCGATTCCGGTCGACGAGGCACTTGCACGCGTCCGCGAGCTCTCACGCGACGACGATGGCCCGCTGATCCGAGCCGCGGAGCGCGGGGTCACCGGCACGCTCGTGTCGATGAGAGGCGAGATCGACTACGGGCTCGAGCTCGTCCACGGAGCCCAACAGGTCTTCAGAGACGCGGGGCAACCCGTCCAGGCGGGGGCACAAGCCATCTCCGAGGCGTCGATCGAGATCCGAGCGGGAGCGTGGCCGCAGGCCGAGCGCACGCTCCGCGACAGCTTTGCCGACCTCGAGAAGCGTGGCGACTACACGTACTCCTCCACCCTCGTGGCCATGCTCGCGATCGTGCTCGTCAGCAAGGGCGAGCACGCCGCCGCGCGCGAGACGCTCGACGAGGCCCGCCGGATGACCGCGAGCGACGACGTCATCAACTTCATCTTCACGGGCTTCGCCGAAGGGCTGATGCTTGCCCGCGAGAGTCGATTCACGGAGGCCGAGAGCGTTGGTCGGCAGGCTGTCGAGCTCGCCGACCGCATCGACTTCTGCTTCGGGCGCCCGCTGGCGCACTCCTACTTTGCAGAGACGCTCGCCCTGGCCGGCAAACCGGACGAGGCCGTTCGCCACACGGCCACCGCGCTCGGGATCCTCGAGGGAAAGGGTGACGTCATGCTCGCCACTCGCGTACGCGAGCGGCTCGCCGCGGTTGGCATCCAAGTCCCCGAGCAGGTGGCCTGACCCGCGCTCGTCGACGGGCCTCGTGAGCCGTACAGTGGAGGGTGCTGAAGCGATCGAGGAGGCGAGCATGAGCGAAGCGACAGAGAAGGCGATCCTGGCCGGCGGCTGCTTCTGGGGGATGGAAGATCTCTTCCGCAAGCAGCCCGGCGTTCTCTCCACGAGGGTCGGGTACACGGGCGGCGAGGTCGAGAACGCGACCTACCGCAACCACGGCACGCACGCCGAGGCGATCGAGCTCGTGTTCGATCCCGAGCAGACGTCGTACCGCGACATCCTCGGCTTCTTCTTCCAGATCCACGACCCGACGACGCTCAACCGTCAGGGCAACGACGTCGGCACGAGCTACCGCTCGGCGATCTACACCCTCGACGACGAGCAGCGGCGCATCGCGGAGGAGACGATCGCCGAGGTCGACGCGTCGGGGCTCTGGCCGGGGAAGGTCGTCACGGAAGTGGCGCCGGCCGGGCCGTTCTGGGAGGCCGAGCCCGAGCACCAGGACTACCTCGAGCACTACCCGAACGGCTACACCTGTCACTTCGTGCGGCCGCAGTGGGTGCTGCCGAGCAGGGAGCGCGCGGCCGCCGGCTAGCAGGCGAAGATGCGGTTCCTCGATCGCGCGCAGAGTCGGCTCCCGCAGCCGTGGCGCACCGTCGTCGACTGGCTCGTGACGCTCGCGCTGGCGGCGGGGTTCGTGCTCGCGTTCGAGGCGCAGGTTGCGAAGCCGTACCGGATCCCGTCCTCGTCGATGGAGCCAACGCTGCATTGTGCGAAGCCCGGCGCCTGGTGTCAGGGGCGGTTCGACGACCGAGTGATCGCCAATCGGCTTGCCTACCGCTTCGGCGACCCCAAGCGGGGCCAGATCGTCGTCTTCGATGCACCGCCGGCCGCCGATCGGTGCGAGGCCGGCGACGGCGGTAGCACCTTCGTCAAGCGGCTGATCGGGCTTCCCGGCGAGCAGGTCTCGGAGCGTGGCGGCGTCGTCTTCATCGACGGGCGCCGCCTGCGCGAGCCGTACCTCGACCCCGCCAACCGCGACCGGCTGACGAGCAGCTGGCCCAGGATCCAACCCGGCCACTACTTCTTCATGGGCGACAACCGGATGCACTCCTGCGACTCACGCGACTGGGGCACTGTCCCGCGTGACAACCTCGTCGGGCCCGTGACGCTGACGTACTGGCCGCCGAACCGGGTCACCGCGCGGTAGAGAGCCGACCAGCTCATCCATGCCACCGCCGTCGAGCACGATGCAGTTCTCCTGAGTCGGGACGACCTCATGCGCGACCTCGACCTTCGCCGCGTCGTCTGGTAGACGGCCCGGAGCGGCTCAGCGGTCGACGGGTTGCGACCGGCCGAGGACGCTGCCGTCGGCGGCCAGCGCCTCGACGGCGAAGGTCGAGGCGTCCGAGTCGACGGCCGCATGCGTCTCGAAACCCGCCTTCGCGACGGTCGCGACCGGGCCGAGGTGCGAGGAGTCGTCCCCGGCGAGGATGCGCCAGCGCGCGACCTCGGTGGCGCCGTTCCAGCTCGCGTAGACGGTCGTTCGATCGTCCTCGGTCTTCAACGCGACCGTCGGCCGCGTCGCCGGCAGCCCCTTCCAGGGGAAACGAAATGCCCGGTACGAATCGACACGACCGACGCCGAAGCGCAGGTCGAAGAGCATGTTGCCCGCCCGATCGAACTCGGTCGCGAACGGCTTCGAGCCCCAGCCGACGAACACGTGGCCGTCCGGCAGGAGCTGCGCGTTGCCCTGGCTGGTGGAGAGCAGCGGCGGCGAGCGGACGAAGCTGCGCACGAGGGTCGCGGCGCGCCGTCCTTCGTCGACCCGCAGGACGAGCACCTTCGATGCGCCCTTTCCCGGCTCGGACTCGGCGTTGTCGAACAGCCTGATCGTGCCGTCCGGCTGCCGGCGGGCGTCGTGCTGCCAGGCGAAGCGCGTTCCCGGCCCCATTCCGAAATCGCTCTTCTTGCCCCCGAGCCGCCAGAGGAGCGTGCCGTCGCTCTTGCGGATCGAGTAGACGGCGTGCGCGTGCCGCGCGGAGACGAGCAGCCGGCCCTGGCCGTCCGGCTCGATCGAGTTGACGTGGAAGTAGTCCCACGGGCTCTCGTCCTTCGGTAGCGGCTCGTACGACTCGGCGGGGTCGACGTGCGCGGCGCTGTGCCACTCGAACAGCACCCGGCCCGTGGCGACGTCGATCTCCTGGAGAACTCCCTCGTCGATCTTTCCCTGCTTCGCGCCGCCCCACGGCGTGAGGTCGTAGGGGATCTCGCGGTAGACGGTGATCAGCGCGGTGTTCTCGGGCGTGATCAGGAACTCGTGGATGTCGCCGTGCAGGCCGTTCCCCGCCTGCACGGTCGCGACCTGCCGGTAGTGGTCGTCCATGATCACGTAGTGGCCGTTGCCGATTCCCTTGTCGGATTGGCCCTGCCACCAGGTGAGAACCGGCCGGCCTCGGTAGGTCTGGACGCGGAAGTCGGTGACGCCGTGCGTCTCGAGCGGGTCGAACCAGACGACCTGCCCGCGATCGTCGAGGATCAGCGGCCCGGCCTGGTCGACGTCCTTCTTCGGCGCGAGGAACACGTATCCCGGCGCCGTGTGCCGCGCCGGGGTGAGCACCGAGACGGGCACCGGCCGCAGGTCGGGACGCGAGACGAAGTGCTGCGACGGCGGCGGGGGGCCGGAGTCGGCGTCGGAATCGGAGCCGCCGCAGCCCGCCACGAGGCCCGCGGCTGCAAGGACGAGGAGCAGGCGAAGCGCATCCCGCCGCCGGCTCAGGCCCCCGTTCGACCGCCTGGTGTCGCGCATGTGACCACGATCACTATCAGTGTGGCCGGTGGGCGCAAGTTGCAAGCTGCAGCCTGCGCCCACGGCGAACCGCGTTCCTGGTCAGCGCGTGAGGCTGCCGCCCTTGATCTTGGCGAGCTGATCCGCCCACGAGGTGGCCGAGTCGAGGTTGTCCTTCGTCAGCAGCTTCGGCCGCATGACGACGACCTTCGGCAGCTTCCCGCCCTGCTTCGTGAGGACGTCGTAGGCGCCGGCAGCGGCCTGCGCGCCCTGGTTGACGGCGTCGACCTGGATGATCGCGGCGACGCGGCCGGCGTCGAGCGCAGAGATGCCGAGACTCGAGCCGTTGATGCCGATGATCTTGATGTCGTTCCGTCCCGCGCTGCGTGCCGCCGTGTACGAGCCGACCGCGCTCTCGTCGTTGTAGGCGAGCACCCCGTCGATGTCCGAGTACTTCCCGAGGAGACCGCTCATCGCCTGCCGGCCGCCCGGGATGTCGTCGCTCGGGTTGTCCTGCTCCCCGATCACCTGGAGCCCGAACTTCTTCGCCCAGAACCGATACCGCTGGGCGAGGTACTTGATCGCCGGCACGGGGGCGCCGATTCCGACGATCACGACCTTGCCGCCCGGGGCGATCCGAGCCATCTCGGCGACTGAGAGATACGCCTCCGCGTCGCGGCCCTCCCAGATCTGCGCGTCGTAGCCCGGCGCCTGGGCGCTCTTCGTGAACGTGACGTTGAAGCCGATCACGGCGACGCCCTGACGCTTCGCCTTGGCGAGTGAGGCGCGCAGCGCGTTCGGGGCAAGCGGGTAGAGGGCGATTGCGTTCGCGCCCCTGGCGAGCAGCTGGTTGAAGTTGCTGACCTGCTTGTCGATCGAGAGCCCGTCGTCGAGCCCGATGTACTTCATGCCGAGCGCGCTGGCCTGGGCCTGGACGCCCTTGCAGAACGTCGTCGTCGTCTCGTTTCCTGGGCCGACGGGGTTCTGGCACCCGATCGTGTAGGTCTTGCCGGCGACCTTCTTCGGGATCGGGAAGCTCTGCCGGTAGCTCTTCTCGAACCCGGGATACGGCTTGACAGCTGCGCTGGACGCGCCCACCGCGGGCGCGGTTGCCACCGCAACTGCTGCAACGAGCAGGAACACCGCCAGCGCGATACCGACGGTCCTGCGACCGGGTGCCGTCATTCGTCCCACGCTCCTCTCACGTCGAAGATCAGCTCTCGGGGGTTGCCGGTCCGCTCGCCAGCCTGACATGACACCATAGAGAACTTCACGCGCCCCTGCTCGGGGCGCGTCACGGGCCGTCGTGGGGGCGCCGGAGCAGCCGACGGACGTCCCCCGGCCGCCGTCCGCGCTGAAGCTGTTGCCCCAGCACCGCGAGGATCACGATCGTGCCCGAGATGACCTGCTGCCAGGCGGACTGGACGCCCGCAAGCGCGAGCCCGTTCTGCAGGACCCCCAGGAACAGCACGCCGATCGCGGTGCCGACCACGCCGCCCACCCCGCCTCCGAGGACGGTGCCGCCGAGCAGCACGGCGGCGGTGGCGTCGAAGATCACGTTCGCGGAGCCGACCGGGCTCGCGGCGCTGATGAACGCGACCTGGAGCACGCCCGCCAGCGCGGCCATCGCGCCGGCGATCGCATACGCAAGCATCAGCGTGAGCGGCACGTTGACGCCTGCGAGGCGTGCCGCCGTCGCATTGCCGCCCGTCGCGTAGATGTCGCGCCCGAAGTAGGTCATCCGCAGGACGAACATCGCGGCGATCAGCGTCCCGAGCATGATCCAGACCGTGATCGGGACGCCGAGCGCGTTGTCGAAGCCGATCGAGTCGAGCAGCGACGAGGTGATCGAGGTCGTCTGCCCGTCCGAGACCAGATACGTGATGCCCTGGTAGAGCGACAGCGTGCCGATCGTGACCACGAGGAACGGCATCCCCACGCGTCCGATCAGGAACCCGTTGACGAGACCTCCGATCGCCGCGCCGGCCGCCACGGTGAGGATCACCGCGCCGAGCGCTGGGACACCGAGATGGAGATAGAAGCCGACGAAGATGAAGCCCGAGAGCGCGAGCATCGAACCGAGCGAGAGGTCGAACCCCCCCGTCAGCATCACGACCGTCAGCCCCAGGGAGATCATCCAGAGGATCGCGATGCCGGTCAGTAGCACGCGGATGTTAGCCACGGTCAGGAACCGCGGCTCGCGGATCGAGAAGACGATCACGAGGCACAGGAGCACGAGCAGCACCCCGACGTACTGGTTGCCCGCCGACCAGTTCGCGAGCCGGCCCAGTCGACCCGGCGCGCGCGTCGACGCGCTGTCTGCGTCGCTCGCGGAGGTCACGACACGCCCATCGAGTAGTGCGCCAGGTTCGCCTCGGTCGCGTGGGCGCGGTCGAGCGAGGCGACGATCCGGCCTCGGGCCATCACGAGGATCCGGTCGCACAGCAGGAGGAGCTCCTCCGTCTCGGACGAGCTGACGAGGATGCCGACACCCTGTTCGCGCGCCTCTGCGAGCAGCCGGTAGATCTCGCGCTTCGCCCCCACGTCGACTCCACGGGTCGGCTCGTCCATCAGGAGGACCGTGGGCGAGCCGCGCATCCATTTCGCGATCACGACCTTCTGCTGGTTGCCGCCGCTGAGCGTCCGGCACGAAGCATCCGTCGACGGGGCGAGGATCCCGAACGTCGAGGCGAGCGCGCGGGCCTCGGCGCGCTCGCGGGAGCGAGACGGGACGCGAAGCCGCATCCTGTGGCTCGTGCTCGCCATCATCAGGTTCTCCGTGACGCTCATGCTCAGGACGAGGCCTTGGTTCTTGCGATCGCCGGGGACGTATGCGAGCCCGTGCGCGATCGCCTGAGCGACGTGGCCGTGGCGAAGCTCGGCTCCTCCGACCTCGACTCGCCCCGCACTCGGACGGCGCATTCCGAAGATCGCCTCGAGCAGCTCGGTTCGTCCCGAGCCGGTGAGCCCTGCGATACCGACCGCCTCTCCCGCCCCGACGGTCAGCGTGGCGTCGTGCACGCCGCCCGGCACCGACAGCCCCTGCACGCGGAGCGCGGGCTCGCTCTCCTCCGCCGCGGCGCCGTGGGCCGTCGCCGGGGCCGGGAGCGCGCCGACCATGCGCTCGATGATGCGGTCGGGATCGTAGGAGCCGATCTCGCCCACCTCGACCGTGCGACCGTCGCGGAGGATCGTGACGCGGTCGGCCAGCGCGAACAGCTCGCTCATCCGGTGAGTGACGAAGATCGTGGTCAGGCCGCGCGCCTTGAGCGAGCGGACGAGCTCGAAGAGCGACTCGACCTCCGCCTCGGTGAGGGAGCTGGTCGGCTCGTCGAGCAACAGGACGCGCGCGTCCATCGAGATCGCGCGCGCGATCTCGACGAGCTGCCGCTGGTCGGCCGGGAGGTCCGAGACCTTGTCGTCGACGGAGAACTCCGCCCCGAGCAGCCGCTGGAACTCGGCCGCGCGACGGCGGCTCGCGCGCCAGTCGATCCCGAACCAGCGGCGCACCTTCCGCGGGCCGAGCAGGATGTTCTCCGCGACGGACAGCTCGGGGACGAGCGTCGTCTCCTGTGTGACGGTCGCGATGCCGGACGCGAGCGCACGCGACGGGTCACGGAACCTGACCGGCTCGCCGTCGAGCACGATCGTCCCGGCGTCGGGCGCGACCTGGCCCGAGAGGATGTTCAGCAGCGTGGACTTCCCCGACCCGTTCGCCCCGACGAGGCTGTGGACCTCGCCGCGACGGACCGCGAGCTCGGCTCCGCGGAGAGCATGGACGCCGCCGAAGCGCTTGTGGATCCCGGTGACGCTGAGAAGTGCCCCGTCGCTCGCCACGGCGGGTCAGCTGAGCCCGGATGCCTCGCGCGCGTAGGCCGCGTAGAAGCAGCGTGCGCCGAAGTCGATCCACTCCGGCTGCGCCCAGTCGGGATGGAGCTCCCGGAACGACCGGTCGAGCTCGGCGGCGACCTCGTCCTCCGAGCGACCCGCGCCGGCGAGCCGCTCGGTCTCGTCGCGGAGCTGCTCGATGTACTCCCGCGCGGTCGCGATCACGTCGACCCCGCCGACGTCGCCGTGGCCGGGCACGACGACGTCCGGCGCGAGCCGCTCGAGCTCGTGCAACACCTCGATCCAGCGATGGCCGTCGACGTCCACGTCGTCCGGTGGGAACCACGGGAAGATCGCGAAGCACCGCTCCTCGACGAGGTCGCCGGTGAACAGCACGCGCTCCTCGGGGAGGAAGACGGTCTGGTCACCGAGCGTGTGCGCCTGGCCCCACGCCCGAAGCTCGGCGCGCCGCCCTCCGAGGTCGATCTCCGCGGCGCCGTCGTACACGAGGTCCGGCTCGACCAGCTCGACTCCCTCGAGCTCCGCAGCCACCGTGTCGCCGAACGTCTTGAAGAGCTCGAGGTAGCCGGCACCCTTCTGCCGAAGGTCTTCGAGCTGCGCTCGGTTGTAGAGGGTCACGGCTCCGTCGGCGAACGCCTGCGCTCCGTAGCCGTGCTCGGGGTGGAAGTGCGTGAGCGTGAGAAACAGCCGGCGGCCGGAGGCGAGCTGCTCTGCGTGGCGCCGGACCGTCTCCCCGTTTCGCGGGCCCATGCCCGTGTCGACGACGAGCGCCGACCGCTTTCCCAGGACGATCCCCACGTTCGGGACGAGCGGCACGCGGCCGTCCGAGATCACGAAGACCCCGTCCGCAACCTCCGTCGGCTCGTTCTCGATGACAGGGGGCGGCGGCAGCTCGGTCGCCATGACATGTCAGCCTATGTGATAGTCGAGGGCGATGGACGACCGACGGGAGCGCGGCGTCGCCGCCTACGCAAGCCAGCTCGGCCTCCGGGAGGACGAGGTGGAGGCCTGGTTCGCGGAGCGGCTGGGCGAGCGCTTCGGGGGCGAGGCGATCAACGCCGCGGCCGGCGCGTGGGTGGACGATTGCCTCAGCCTTCGCGACCGCAGTCTCGTCGTCGTCGCCGCGCTCGTCGCGCAGGGCGCGGTCGACGAACGGCTCCGCGGCCATGTGCGCTGGGCGATCGAGCACGGGTCGAGCCGCGAGGAGCTCGAGGCGCTCGTGACGCTGCTCGCGGTCTACGTCGGCTTCCCTCGGGCGTCGGTCGCGATGGAGATCGTGCGCGACGAGCTCGCGACCCTCGAAGCCGGCTAGCTCTCCACCTCGGGCTTCACGATCACCTTGCCGATGACGCGGCCCTCGTCCAGCAGGACGTGCGCCTCGCCGAGCTGCTCGAGCGGCAGCACCGCGCCGATCAGCGGCGAGAGACGGCCTGCGCTGAGGTGCCGTGCGGCGTTGGCCGCATCGGTCATGGTGCCGAGCCGCGAACCGAGTATGCGGAGCTGCTTCACGAACATGTAGGTGACGTTCATGCGGGCGTCGTCGCCGCTCGTCGCTCCCGCGCTGACGATCGTCCCGCCGTGTGCCGCCATCTCGACAGAGCGCTCCCAGGTCGCCTGGCCGACATGCTCGAAGACGATCGTCGGCCCCAGGCCGTCGGTCAGCTCCAGCACGCGCTGGACGAGGTCGCCCGAGTGATGGTCGAGCACCTCCTCGGCGCCGCTGTCCCGCAGGGTCTCCCGCTTCTCGTCGGTGCCGGCGCTCGTGATCACGCGAGCACCGCTCAGCTTCGCGATCTCGATCGCAGCCCAGCCGAGCCCGCTCGTGCCGGCCCACACGAACACCGTGTCGGCGGCGTCGACGCCCGCCTTCCCGATGAGCATCTGCCACGCGGTGATGTACGCGTTCGGGAAGGCGGCGACGTGCTCGTCCGGCACCGCCGGGTCGACCCGCACCGCGAACCGTGCGGGCACGAGGAACAGCTCCGCGTACGTCCCGTGGTAGACGTCGAAGTGCGGGCACAGCTGGAACTTGCCGCGCACGCAGTATCGGCAGACGCCGCACTGCATGTACGGGTTCGCGGTGACGCGGTCTCCGACCCGGAAGCCGTCGACCTCCGGGCCGACCTCGACCACGTCGCCGCAGACGTCGATGCCGAGCACCGCCGGAAGGTCGACGTGATACGCCGGGTGCGGGTGCCCCCGGCGGATCCAGACGTCGCGGTGGTTGACGGACGTCGCGCGCAGCCTGACGAGCAGGTCGCCCGGGCCCGGCGCAGGCTCCGGGATCTCGTCGAGCTGGAGCACCTCGGGCCCGCCGTGGGCATGGATCCGGACGGCACGCATGAGCTTGAAGGTCTAGCAGCGTCGCTGCCGGACCATCGAGGTGAGGATCGCGATCGTCGGAGGTGGGATCGGCGTCCGGCCCGACGCGCCTCAGCCCGGCCGATACCCCCACGCTTGCACCATGCGCGGCGCGCCGATCAGCGTCTCGTCGTCCGCCGCGAGCCGGTAGAGGTCGTCGACGGTCGCATCGAGCTCCTCCTGCTCGGCGAGGCCCAGCGTCAGGATCGTGGCGGCGATGGTCTCGAGCGTGATCGGCGCGGTCAGCTTCACATCGCCTTCGTGGCCGTCGGGCCGCCTGCCGACCGGCTGCGCGACGTTCACGTGCACCGGGGAGCAGCCGGCGCCGGCGAGAATCGCCGGGAGGCGCGGACCGATGTCCGGGTCGGCGCCGCGCGACCGGGCCGCGAGCACGTAAAGCTCGATGTAGCGCGCGAACGACCGGTGCGGCGGCTCGCAGATCGTGGCCGTCTTCTCGATGTCCGTGACGACGAGCACGCCCCCCGGGCGAAGCGCTCCCACGAGGCGGGCCACGGCCGCCTGCGGATCGACGAGGTGGCTGAGGACGAACCGCACGTGGACGACGTCGTAGCCGGCGCCCAGCTCCGCGCTCCGCAGGTCCCCGCAACGGTATTCGACGTTGTCGACGCCCGCCGCACGCGCCTCGGCGCGCGCGATCTCGAGCTTCGCCTCGTCGAGGTCGAGCCCGACGACGCGCCCTTCGCGCGCGCGGCGCGCGAGCTCGAGCGTGACGTCGCCGCCTCCGCAGCCGACGTCGAGGCAGTTGGCGTCGTCCGCGACGCCGACACTGTCGAGCAGCGCCGTCGTCGCAGGCGCCATGACGCGCGTCACGAGGCGCAACCGCTCCCGCCCCTCGGGCCCGCCCCGCATGATGTACGTCGACTCGCGCTCCACGCTCACAGTGTGCGCGCCCGTGCTCAGCCTCGTCCAACCCCGGGATCGCTCGTGAGCCGCTGCGCCAGGGCGACCGGGATCACGCTGACCACGATCACGACGAGCGCGATCGCGTTCACGATCGGCAGGTTCTGGCCCTGGCGGATGAAGCCGAACAGGAGCAGGGGCAGCGTGTTCTGGGCGCCGGCGGTGAAGTACGTCACGACGATCTCGTCCCACGAGAGCGCGAACGCGAGCAGCGCCCCGGCGACGATCGCCGTCCGGACGACCGGGAACGTCACGTAGCGGAACGTCTGGAAGCCGGTCGCGCCGAGGTCGGCGGACGCCTCGAAGAACGACCCCGAGGTGCGGCGCAGCCTCGCGAGCACGTTGTTGTAGACGACCACGACGCAGAAGGTGGCGTGGCCGACCACGATCGTCCACAGCGAGAAGCTCACGCCCCAGATGACGAAGAACGAGTTCAGCGCGAGCCCGGTGATGATCCCGGGCAGCGCGATCGGCAGTACAAAGATGAACGAGACCGCGTCGCGGCCGAAGAAGCGCGTCCGCGCCAGACCGAACGCCGCGAGCGAGCCCAGAACGAGGGCGAGGACAGTCGCCAGGAACCCTGCCCGGAATGAGAGCCAGAGCGCGTCGCGCACCTCCTCGTCGTTCCACGCCTCCGAAAACCACTTCGTCGTGAAGCCCGGGATCGGCCAGCTCTGGATGTTCGAGGAGTTGAACGCGTAGAGCGCCATGATCCCGATCGGGATCCAGAGGAACAGGAAGACGAGCGCCGCCCACGCCCAGAGCCCGATCCGTGTCGCACGTGTCTCCATCAGATACTCAGAGGCTCTCGAATGCCCCGAGGCGCTTCATCAGGGCGAGGTAGACGGCCATGATCGCGAGCGGGATCGTCGCGAACGCAGCCGCGAACGGCAGGTTGTTCGCCAGGCCGAGGTTCTCGAACACGACCGTCCCGATCAGGGACGAGCCCGGCCCGCCGACGAGCGACGGCGCGATGTAGTCGCCGAGCGTCAGCGAGAAGGTGAAGATCGAGCCCGCGGCGAGCCCGGGCACCGCGAGGGGCAGGATCACGCGCCGCAGCGTCGTCCAGCCCTTCGCGCCGAGGTCGGCGGAAGCTTCGATGTACGAGTACGGCAGGCGCTCGAGCGCCGCGTAGACCGGCAGCACCATGAACGGGAACCAGATGTAGGTGAAGACGAGCCACATCGCCCAGTTCGTGTACGCGATGTTCTGATCCGGCAGCCCGAGCTGGTTCAGCCACCAGTTGAGCGCGCCCTCCGGGTTCAGGATCAGCCGCCAGGAGTACACGCGCACGAGGTAGCTCACCCAGAGAGGCAGGACGGTAGCGACGAGGAGCGCGATCCGCAGCCGCCGCGAGGCGATCCGTACGAGGAAGTACGCGTACGGGAAAGCGAGCAGCATGCACGTGACGGTGACCGCCGCCGCGATGAAGACCGTGCGGCGGATGATCGTCGGATACGGGTCTTCGGCGATCTCCCTGAAGTTGTCGAACGTCCACGTGTGGATGACCTTCCCGGTGAAGGAGTCGCTCGTCCAGAGGCTCTGGATCAGGAGCGCGACGAGCGCCGCGACGTAGACGAGCAGGAACGCCGCGACCGGGGTCGAGATCTGCCCGAGCGTGACGAGCCCCGGCCTGCGCCAGGTGAAGCGGGAGACGGCGCGGAGGGGGCCCGCCGCCGCGGGCCCTTCCACGCGAGAGGAGTCGACGGCCAACTACCCCTTGATCTTCGTCCAGGCGTCCGTCCACGCCCGGAGGTCCATGCAGTTCTTCTGGCCGTTGCCGCAGTCCGTGATCGGCGTCTTCCAGAACTTGATCGAGCGGTAGTAGCTCTCGGTCTTGTTTCCGGAGTACTGCGCGCACGCGCCCTTCGAGATGGAGTCCATGACCTTGCACGCCTTCTTGTTGACCGGCGTCTCGCCGAAGTAGATCGCCTGCTGCGCCTGCGGCTTCGGCGTCGAGATGTACTGCATCCACTTGTAGGCGCAGTTCGGGTGTTTCGCCTTCGAGGAGAGCATCCAGGTGTCGAGCCACCCGGTCGCGCCCTCCTTCGGGATCACGCCGACGACCGGCACCTTCGCCGCCCGGAGCGTGTTGACCTGGTAGGGCCACGACGCGCCGATCGTCGAGCCGCCGTTCTTGAACAGGTCGATCTGGTCGGAGGCGAGCGCCCAGTACTTCTTCACGAGCGGCCGCTGCTGCTCGAGGAGCTGCACCGCCGCGTCGAGCTGTGCCTTCGTCAGCTCGTACGGGTCCTTGATCCCGAGCGACGGCTTCGTCTTCGAGAGGTACAGCGCCGCGTCCGCGATCTGGATCGGGTTGTCCGGGACCGTGATCCTGCCCTTGTTCTTCGGGTCGTAGAGCGCCCCCCAGGTCGTCGGGGCCTTCTTGAAGGCCTTCTTGTTGACCATCAGGACGTTCGGGCCGAACTGCAGCGAGACGCCGTAGTGCTTCCCGTCGACGGTGTTGTTCGGCGGCGACTGGAACGCCTTGAAGAAGTCCTTCGAGGCCGGGATCAGCTTCATGTTCACCTCGGCCACGGCACCGGCGTAGATCAGCCGCAGGCTCGCGTCACCGGACGCCGAGACCATGTCGTACTGGCCGCCGCCACCCGAGGTCATCAGGTTGAACATGTCGTTCGAGCTGCCCGCGTACTTCGTGGTCACGTCGCAGCCCGTGGCCTTCTCGAACGGTGCGACCCACTGCTTCTCGGTGTAGCCCTCCCAGGCGACGAGCGTGAGCTTCCCCTCGCCCTTGCCCACGGACGTCGGCAGGGCCTGCGACTTCGTCACGCCCGCTGCCGGCACCGCGACCGCCACGACGCCCGCGGCGATCAGCACGTGCACAAGACGCACTCGCTTCACGTTTCCTCCTTGACGACGAATTCCACGTCAGGGCTCCAGCGGAGCCGGACGCGCCGACCTTCCATCTCGTGGACGTCGCTCGACGACGTCTCGAGGTTCTGCTCCACGACGGTGAGCTCGCCGCCGCGGTCGAGCGCGACGACGAGCTTCGTGAACGGGCCGACGTACACCGCGGCCCTGATCGTGCCCGGCTCTCCCTCCGACCCTTCGGCCGGGAGGACCCGGATCTTCTCGGGGCGCACGGTGAACGTGCGCCCGTTCCGGTCGATGATGTTCGAGGTCCCGATGAAGCCCGCCACGAACGCGGTTGCGGGGTGCTCGTACATCACCGCCGGCGTGTCGACCTGCTCGATGCGCCCCTGGTTGAAGACCGCGATCCGGTCGCTCATCGTGAGCGCCTCTTCCTGGTCGTGCGTGACGTAGACGAACGTCATCCCGAGCTGCTGCTGGATCGCCTTCAGCTCGATCTGGAGCTCCTGGCGAAGCTTGAGATCGAGCGCGCCGAGCGGCTCGTCGAGGAGCAGCGCGCGGGGCGTGTTGACGATCGCCCGCGCGAGCGCGACACGCTGCCGCTGTCCCCCCGACAGCTGCGCCGGCTTCCGCTCGCCGTAGCCGTCGAGCCGCACGACCCGCAGCGCCTCCGTCGCCCTCGTGCGCCTCTCGGCCTTCGGCACCCGCTTCACGCGCAGCCCGTACTCGACGTTCTGCTGCACGGTCATGTGCGGGAACAGCGCGTAGTCCTGGAAGACCGTGTTGACGTCGCGCTCGAACGGCGGCAGCCGCGAGACGTCCCGGCCGCCGAGCTCGACCTCGCCCCCGTCGGGCCGCTCGAACCCGGCAATCATCCGCAACGTCGTCGTCTTGCCGGAGCCCGACGGGCCGAGCAGCGTGAAGAACTCGCCGCGCCCGACGTCGAGGTCGATCCCGTCGACCGCCGCGACGTCGCCGTACGTCTTCCGCAGGCTGCGCAGCCGTATGTCGGGGGCTTCGATCACCCGGCAAGGCCGGCGGCGAGCGCCTCGTCGAGCAGGCCGAGGCCGTCGTCGAGATCCTCGTCCGTGATCGTGAGCGGCGGCAGCAGCCTGATGACGTTGCCGTAGAGCCCGCACGAGAGCAGCAGTAGACCGCGCTCGAACGCGGCGTCGACGGTCGCCTTCGCACGGTCGGGCGTTCGCTCCTCGAGCTCCAGCGCGAGCATCGGGCCCAGACCGCGCACCTCGCCGATCCCCGCGTGTCGGCCGGCGAGCTCGTCGAGCCGCGCCCGAAGGACGTCGCCCAGCCGCACCGCCCGCTCGAGGAACTCCGGCTCGCGGATCGCCTCGAGCACGGCGACGGCCGCCGCGCACGACAGCGGGTTGCCGCCGAACGTGCCGCCGAGCCCGCCGGGGCCGACGGCGTCCATCAGCTCCCCCCGCCCCGTCACCCCGGCGAGCGGCAGCCCACCGCCGATCGACTTGCCGGAGACGAGCAGATCGGGCTCGACGCCGTCGTAGTGCTCGATCGCCCAGACCTTGCCGGTGCGCCCCGCACCGGACTGCACCTCGTCGTCCACGTAGAGGATCCCGTGCGAGCGGCACACCTCGGCGAGCCGTGCTGGAAAGTCGGGAGTCATCGGCACGAAGCCGCCCTCGCCCTGCACCGGCTCGAGCACGACGCAGGCGACCGTCTGCGGGTCGACGTCGGACTTGAACAGCTTCGCCAGGCCGTCGAGCGCGTCGTCGCCGGTGACGCCGTGGTACGGGTACGGGGCCGGCGCGCGGTACACCTCAGGGGCGAACGGCCCGAACCCCGCCTTGTACGGGTGCACCTTGCTCGTCATCGTCATCGCGAGGAGCGTCCGGCCGTGGAAGGCGTTGTCGAACACCACCACGGCAGGCCGCCCCGTGGCAGCGCGGGCGATCTTCACCGCGTTCTCGACCGCCTCCGCACCGGAGTTGAGGAGGATCGACTTCTGGTCGGCCCCGAGACACGGCGAGAGCTCCGCGAGCAGACGGCACGTCTCGACGTACGGCTCGTAGACGCCGACCATGAAGCACTGGTGGAGAAAGAGGTCCGCCTGCCGGTGGATCGCGTCGACGACGGGCCCGAACCGATGGCCGGTGTTCTGGCACGCGATGCCGCCTGCGAAGTCGACGAACGTGCGCCCTTCGGGGTCGGTCACGCGGGCGCCCTCGGCGGACGCGACGACGAGCTTCGGGGTCGAGACGCCGCCGGAGACGTACCGCGCGCGAGCGGAGAGGACGTCGGCCGTGGCCTGCTGATCGATCGAGGTCATGCGCGCGAGTATGACGGAGCAAACGCGCAATGTGGAGGGCTGTTTGCCTCGCAATGCGCAGCCGACCAGCCGCCGAGGCAGTTCGGCGGCGGAGCCGACGCCGTCAGGGATCCGCCCCGCCGCAGGCGGGGATCCGAGCGAACGAACCGGTGCGGTTTCCCACACCACTCAGCCCGTGCGCCTTTCGTACGATTGCCGTGTGGAGACACGCACGACCGTCCTGATCGTCGACGATCACCCGAGCTTTCGCGCCTGCGCACGGGCGATCCTCGAGGCGGACGGCTTCTCGGTGATCGGCGAGGCGGAGGACGGCCAGAGCGCCCTCTCGGCGCTCGACTCCCTCACTCCGGATGTCGTCCTGCTCGACGTCCAGCTCCCCGACATGGACGGATTCGCGGTGCTCGAGCACCTCCCCACCGGCGCGCCGCCGGTCGTCCTGATCTCGAGCCGCGATGCGTGCGACTACGACGGGATGATCCGCGGGTCGGGGGCGCGCGGCTTCATCTCGAAGGCGGAGCTCTCGGGCTCCGCCATCCGCTCCTTGCTGCGGTGAGCCGCGGACGGCTCGTCGCCGCCGTCATCCTCGGCGCCCTCCTCTACACGGGCGCGATCGTCCTGGTAGCGATCGCCGACCTCGAGAACCCCCGCCTCGCGATCGTCATCGCGGTGCTCGCAGGCCTGAGCTTCACGATCGCGGGCGCCGTCGCCGCCGCGACGCGGCCGGAGAACCGGACAGGAGCGCAGATGCTCGCCGTCGGCCTCCTCTGGTCGCTGGGGGCGCTCCAGCTGACGAGCGGCTCCCTGCCCTTCACCCTCGGGTACGTCCTCGCGGGACTGGCGTTCGTGGCGTTCGCGCACCTGATCCTGGCGTACCCGACCGGCCACCTCCGTCCGGGAGACCGCTGGCTCGTGTGGGGCGTGCTCGTGGTCGTGACGGTGGGGCCGCTGCTCGTGACGCTGTTCGACTCGACCCCGATCCCGACCTGCGACACGTGCCCGAAGAGCGCGTTCGTCGTCGACGACAACACACGGCTCGCCAGCGCCGCCGGGGTGGCCCTCGCGCTCGGTGCGGCCGCGATCGGCGCCGCCTTCATAGTCCGGCTCGTCCGCCGCTACCGCCAGGCGACGCCGCCGCTCCGACGCGTCCTCGGCCCCGTCTACCTCTTTACGCTCGTCTCGCTCGTCACCCTCGTCGCCAGCAGCCTCATCGCGACTGTCAGCGCGTCGGCCGGCTTCGTCGTCGAGCTCGCCGCGCTCGCGTCGCTCGCCCTGATGCCCGTCGCCTTCGTCGCGGGGGTGCTGCGAACGAGGCTCGCCCGCGCGGGGATCGCAGACCTCGCGATCGCGATCGGCAACGGCACGCCGCTCCGCGACGCGCTCGCCGACGCCCTCGGAGACCCGTCCCTCCAGCTGGCTTACTGGTCGCCCGACCGCGAGCGCTGGGTCGACGAGGAGGGCCGGACGCTGAGCGACCCGATCGCGAAGGACGCCCACGCCGCGACCTTCGTCGAGCAGGGCGGCAGGCGCGTCGCGGCGCTGATCCACGACCGCACGCTCACCGACCAGCGGGAGCTCGTCGACGCGGTCGCCGCGACGGTGTCGCTCGCCTTCGAGAAGGAGCGGCTGCAGGCCGAGGTGCGGGCGCAGTACCGCTTCCTCGAGACGATCATCAACACGGTGCCGAGCCTCCTCTCCGTGGTCGACACGCACGGGCGCTTCCGCAACTTCAACCGCGCGGTCGAGATCGCGAGCGGCCTCGAAGACCGAGACCTGATCGACGGTGCGTACTTCTGGGACGTGTTCATTTCGCACGAGGAGCGCGAGGCGATGATCGAGCGCTTCCACGAGGCTGCCCCGAACTTCGTCGCGGCGGAGTACGAGAACACGTTCATCGATGCGACCGGACAGGAGCGCGTGATCGCCTGGCGCACCGCGCCGCTGGTCGACGAGAGCGGCAACGTGGTGCGGATCGTCGCGGGCGGCATCGACATCAGCGACCGGAAGCGGCGCGAGGTCGACCTCCAGCGGCAGCGGGACTTCGCCAACGCCGTCGCCGACACGATCCCGAGCTACATCGTGATCACCGACCGTGAGGGGATCGTCGTCCCGATCGGAGTCAACCGCGCCTTCTGCGACGCCTTCGGGAAGACCGTCGACGAGCTGGCCGGGACGTCGATCCTCGAGCTCGTCGATCCGCGCGACGAGCAGTCCGCGCGGCTCGCGATCGCCGGCGCCGCGAACGGCGTGCCCCAGGCCGAGCGGGAGAACACCTGGATCGGGCGCGGCGGCAGGGAGCTGACCGTCGCGTGGACCGCGACGCCGATCCTCGACCAGAGCGGCGCGGCCCGTGTCCTCGTCTCCGGGATGGACGTCAGCGAGCGCAAGCGGCAGGAGGAGGAGGTCCGTGCGTCCCGCAGCCGGATCGTCGCGGCCACCGACGCCGCGCGGCGCCGCCTCGAGCGGAACCTGCACGACGGCGCGCAGCAGCGTCTCGCGGCGTTGTCGCTGTCGCTCCGCCTCGCCGAGTCTCGGCTGCCGAACGATCCCGCCGACGCGGCCGAGCTGCTCAAGACCGCGCGGGACGAGCTCGCCCGGGCGCTTGCCGAGCTCCGCGAGCTCGCGCGCGGTCTCCATCCGAACGTCCTCACCGACCGCGGCCTCGGGCCCGCGCTCGAGTCGCTCGTCCTGCGGTCGCCGTTCCCCGTCGACGTGGAGGTGCCGGACGACCGGCTGGCGCCCGCGATCGAGGCCGCCGCGTACTACGTCGCCGCCGAGGCGCTCGCGAACGTGGCGAAGTACGCGCACGCCGCGTCGGCGGGCGTCCGCATCGTGGACGACGACGAGCGCGGGGAGATCGTCGTCGAGGTGACGGACGACGGCATCGGCGGGGCCGACCCGTCGCGCGGCTCGGGCCTCAAGGGCCTCGAGGATCGCGTCGCGGCGCTCGACGGGGCGCTCGAGGTCGAGAGCCCTCCGGGCGGCGGTACGCGCATCCGCGCGACGATCCCGACCGCGTCGCGCGTGGCTCACCTATGAGCCCGCCGCCCGTCCGTAGACTCACATCCGGATGGCTTCGCTTCCCACCGGCACCGTCACCTTCCTGTTCTCGGACGTCGAGGGCTCGACGGAGCTCGTCCGGACCGCAGGCGGCGCGTACGCGGGCCTGATAGCGGACGTGCGGCGTCTCCTACGCGATGAGATCGCTGCGAACGGCGGCGCCGAGGTCGACGCGACGGGCGACGAGGTCTCGGCCGTCTTCCAGGAGGTCCAGCCCGCGCTCGGCGCCGCGCTCGCCGGGCAGGAGCGGATCCGCGACCACAGCTGGCCCGACGGCGTGGTCGTCAAGGTGCGCATGGGCCTCCACACGGGGGTTCCGCACCTCGGCGAGGAGGGGTACACGGGCCTCGACGTGATCCGCGCGTCGCGGATCGCGGCGGCCGGCCACGGCGGGCAGGTGCTGCTCTCGTCGACAGCCGCTCCGTTCGTGACGGACGTCGAGACGCGCGACCTCGGAACGCACCGCCTTCAGGGGCTGCCCGACCCCGAGTCGATCCACCAGGTGCTGGCCGAGGGGCTGCCGCGAGACTTCCCGCCGCTCCGCGGCACCGTCTCGCAGCTCGGCGACGCCCGGCGCGTCGTCCTGGCCGACGACTCGGTGCTGCTCCGAGAGGGCGTTGCGCGGCTCCTGGAGGAGGCCGGCTTCGACGTCGTGGCCCAGTCCGGCACCGCCGAGGATCTGCTGCGACACGTCGCGATGCACAAGCCGGACGTCGCCGTCGTGGACATCCGGATGCCGCCGACGCACACCGACGAGGGGCTCCGCGCCGCCCAGGAGATCCGCGAGAAGCAGCCGGGTGTCGGCGTCATGCTGCTCTCGCAGTACGTCGAGCCCGGCTACGCGATGGCGCTGCTCGAGTCGAGCGCCGAGGGCGTCGGCTACCTCCTCAAGGACCGCGTGGCCGACCTCGAGCAGTTCGGCACCGCCGTCCGCCGCGTGGCCGACGGCGGCTCCGCGCTCGACCCGGCCGTCGTCAGCGAGCTCGTCGGCCGGAAACGGCGCGACGACCCGCTCGACCAGCTCACCGCCCGGGAGCGCGAGGTGCTCGAGCTGATGGCGGAAGGCCGCTCGAACCAGGCGATCGCGGAGCGCCTGTTCGTCACGCTGCGCGCCGTCGAGAAGCACGTGACGAGCATCTTCACGAAGCTCGGGCTGCCCGCGAGCACCGACGACCACCGCCGCGTGCTCGCCGTGCTCGCTTACCTTCGGGCGTAGTCGCTACGTCGCGACGGTCGCGCAGATCACGTACACCTGGAGGTTGTAGTTGCCCCCGGAGGGCTTCGCGGCGATGCCGAGCCACTCGGTGCCGCGCGGCGACGAGGTGCTGAGCGTAGGCTGGAGCGCCTCGGCCGCGAAGACATCGAACGTGCTGGCTCCGCCGCCGGTCGCCCGCTTGCCGGGCGGACACGTAGCGCTCAGCGCCAGGCCCAGCACCCCACGGATTCAACCGTTGACAACCGGCCGCAGGAGGCGACGGTACCACTCGCCGTCGATGTGCGCCCTGACCGGAGTGCGGTTTTCCGAACCTGCGGAAAGGGTGGCCGCCACACGCATTGCGCGGGTCTCTGAAGTGACCATGACTGCATGGTTCGCTCGTGGTTCTCGCGGTCGCATTCGGGGCTCCAAGAGCTCGGCGCCCTGGCCGTCCTCTACGCCTTCTACGAGGTCGTCAGAGGCGTGCCGAGCGAGAACGTCGACACCGCGATGCGTCACACGTCCGAGATCGTCGCGCTCGAGCAGAGTGTCGGGATCTATGTCGAGCACGGCGTGCAGGGGGCTTTCGACGCGCTCCCCGTGCTCCCCACCGTCCTCGGCTTCGCATATCTGTCCCTGCACTTCGTCGGGACGGCCGCTGCACTGGTCTGGCTCCACCGGCGGCATCCGGAGCACTTCCCGATCGTGCGCACGACGCTCGTCACGGCGACCGCGCTCGCGCTCGTCGGTTACGTGCTGTACCCGGCCGCGCCGCCCCGGCTCGCGGGCCTCGGCTTCTCGGACACCGTGACGACGCACGCCGGGATCAACCTGAGCTCCGACCTGCTCGGCACGCTCTACAACCCGTTCGCGGCCGTGCCGAGCCTCCACTTCGGGTACGCGCTGATCGTCGGCGTCGCGCTCGCCACGCTCGCGAGCCATCGGATCGTCCGGGTCGCTGGCGCGCTGTACCCGCTCGCAATGCTCCTCGTGATCGTCGGGACGGGTAACCACTTCGTCTTCGACGCCGCGCTCGGAGCGGTCGTCGTGGTCGCCGGCTGGCTCGTCGCGCGGTTTCTCGTCGAGGCGCCGGCGCCGGCGACGCGCCGCGAGCGCCGGGTGGACGAGCGCCCCGAGCCCTGCTGCTCGTGAGCCGCGCCGACTACCATCGAGCGAGCGCCGGAGTAGCTCAGCTGGTCAGAGCACCGCTCTTGTAAAGCGGGGGTCAAGGGTTCGAATCCCTTCTCCGGCTCTTCCTGGACGGGCTATCGCGTGCGGGAGAACCGCTGGACGGCGGCGAGCAGGTCCTCGCTCTTCGCGGCGGCAACCGCGGCATCGCCGGCAGCGAGCGCGTCGCCGACGCAATGGCGCACGTGATCCTCCAGCAGCTTGACCGAGACGCTGTCGAGCGCGGTCGAGACGGCCGCGATCTGCGTGAGGATGTCGATGCAGTACCGCTCGTCCTCGACCATCCGCTCCAGGCCTCGAACCTGCCCCTCGATCCGGTGCAGGCGCTTGATCAGCGCGTCCTTGTCCTGAACGTATCCGTGGCTCATGCGGGTGCTCCTTCGAGTTTGCGCGGGCGGGCTCGTGCGGTCGTCTCCGCCGCCTCCCGCTGGCTGCGGAAACGGCGTAGGCGCAAGCTGTTGGTCACGACGAAGACGCTCGAGAGGGCCATCGCCGCCGCGGCGACGATCGGGTCGAGCAGACCCGCGGCCGCGAGCGGGATCGCGGCAACGTTGTAGGCGAAAGCCCAGAACAGGTTGCCCTCGATCGTGCGCAGGGTCCGCCGCGCAAGACGGATGGCGTCCGCGGCGGCGCGGAGATCGCCCGAGACGAGCGTGAGGTCGGAGGCCTCGATCGCCACGTCCGCCCCCGTCCCGACAGCCAGGCCGAGGTCGGCCTGCGCCAGCGCCGGCGCGTCGTTCACGCCGTCCCCGACCATCGCGACCACCTTGCCCGCCTCCTGGAGGCGCCGAACCTCCGCGACCTTGTCGTGCGGAAGCACGTTCGCGACGACCTGCTCGATGCCGACCGCCTCGGCGACCGACCGAGCCGTGCGCTCGTTGTCGCCGGTCAGCAGGACAGGCTCGAGGCCGAGGCTCCTGAGCTCGGCGACCGCCTCCTCGCTCGTGGGCTTGAGGCGGTCGTCGACGTGGACGAGCCCTCGGACGGCGCCGTCCCAGCCGACCGCGACCACGGTGCCGCCCTCGGCCTGCGCCTCGTCGCGCCGGGGCACGAGCTCGGCGGGGAGCGCGAGACCCCGCGACGCGAGCAGCGACGGCCGCCCGACGACGACCGAGTGACCGTCGACCGTCGCCTCGGCGCCGAGGCCGGCCCGGCTCGAGAAGCGCTCGGCGGCAGGTAGCCGGCCGAGCTCCTCACGGGCGCGCCCGGCGATCGCGCGCGCGACCGGGTGCTCGCTGGCGTCCTCCACAGCCCCCGCGAGCCGCAGGATCTCGCTGCGCTCGACACCGTTTGCCGGCACGACGTCGGCGACCCACATGCGCCCCTCGGTGACGGTGCCCGTCTTGTCGAGCACAACCGTGGTGACCCGGCGAGTGCGCTCGAGGATCTCCGGGCCCTTGATCACGATGCCGAGCTGGGCGCCGCGGCCCGTCCCCACCATCAGCGCCGTCGGCGTCGCGAGGCCGAGCGCGCAGGGGCAGGCGATGATCAGGACCGCGACCGAGGCCGTGAACGCCGCCGTGCCGTCTCCCGTCAGGACGAGCCACCCGACGAGCGTCGCGAGGGAGATCCCGAGCACGATCGGCACGAAGACGGACGAGACGCGGTCGGCGAGTCGCTGGACCGGCGCCTTTCCCGACTGGGCCTCCTCGACGAGGTGGGCGATCTGCGCGAGCGCGGTCTCCGCCCCGACGCGCGTCGCCCGGACCACGAGGCGCCCGGATGTGTTGACGGTAGCGCCGACGACCTGGTCGCCGGGCCCGATCTCCATGGGGATCGGCTCCCCGGTCAACATCGACTGGTCGATCGCGGCTGTGCCGTCCTCGACGACGCCGTCGGTCGCGATCTTCTCACCGGGCCGGACGACGAAGAGGTCGCCGGGTCGCACCTCGGCGACGGGGACGAGGGCCTCCACCCCGCCGCGGAGCACCCGCGCCTCCTTCGCGCCGAGCTCGAGCAACCCACGGATGGCGGCGCTCGAGCGGCGCTTTGCCCCCGCCTCGAGGAAGCGACCGAGCAGGACCAGCGTCGTCACGGCCGCGCCGACCTCGAAGTAGGTGTCCGCGTCCTCGAGTGCGAGGAGCGCGACGACCGACCACGTCCAGGCCGCGAGCGTCCCGATCGAGATCAACGTGTCCATCGTCGCGGTGAGCTGCCGTGCGTTCAGAACGGCTGCCCGATGAAAGTCGGAGCCCGCCCAGAGCACGACCGGGGTCGCCAGCGCGGCGGCGACCCACTCCCAGCCGTCGAACTGGAGCGGCGGCACCATCGCGAGCACCACGAGCGGCACGGTGAGCACGGCAGCCACCAGGAGTCGGGTCAGCAGCCGCCGGGCCGCAGTATCGTCGGCCGCAACACGCGCCTCGATGCTGGCCCGGTACCCGGCCGCCTCGACGGCGTGAATCAGGTCGTCCACGGCGGCACGGCCCTGGTCGTAGTCCACGGTCGCCTGCTCGGTCGCATAGTTGACCGTGGCCTCCACCCCCTCGAGCTCGTTCAGCGTGCGCTCGATTCGCATCGCGCACGACGCGCAGCTCATCCCCTCGAGGGAGAGCCTGATCCGGGTGGACGCCGGTGCGAGCGTTTGCGTCACGCTTCACAGCATACCCCATGGGGGTACATTTACCACCGTCGGGCAAGCGCCTCAACGCGATGTACAGGACACGCTCGCGCGATCAGGATCACGTACTCGTTCTCCAGGCGGTAGCTCCCGTCGGCGCCGCGGAAGCCGGCCAGGCCGCCGAGGATCGCCTGTTTGAGCTCGTTCTCACGTTCCGGTCCCGCCAGGAAAGCGAGCCCCGCGACGGCGGTCAGGGCACGACCGAGCGTCCGCTCGTCCGGGTACTCGAACGCCCACGTGACGTCGAGCTGCTGCTCCGGGACGAGACCGGCCTCGATCGCGAGCGCTTCGAGGACGCCCGGCTGCGAGAGGTCGGG
>Ga0207428_10001385_pt1 | contig 25607 bp, 31 predicted proteins | sample RhiMethybrSRZTD1_FD_187600 | JGI IMG/M metagenome (GOLD analysis project Ga0207428, IMG submission 187600) | Populus rhizosphere microbial communities from Tennessee, USA - Rhizosphere MetaG P. TD hybrid SRZTD1 (SPAdes) (version 3) | ecosystem: Host-associated > Plants > Roots > Rhizosphere >...
CCTACAACGCGAAAAATTAACTACTACCTAAGGAGTTTTATCATGGCAAGAAAAGGTCGCAATCAAGACGAAACGCAACTCGGCGCAGAAAATGACGAGGCCCTGACCGACGAAGAACTCGACGCTGATCAAGGCGACGAGGGCGATGACGAAAGCAACGACGAGGTACAGGACAATACGATTCCTCAGGAAAAGAAAACTCCCTTTTGCACGGTAGATATCGACGAGGCCTCCGGCGCCGTAAATTTCCTCTTCGGAAATGGCGAAGCTGTCTCGATCAATCCTAACGAACTTCCCGAGGAACAGCAAAAGAACCTCAAATACCACGGCCTCGTGCAGAAAGTGCGTGATTCCTTCTCCTCCGCCAAAGGCAATTTCGAATTCGCGCTCGGCAATAGTCGTAAGGTGATCGATAACCTGAAGGCTAACAAATGGGTAGCTGGACGCGAGTCTGGCGAGACGAAGCCGAAGACTGGCGAACTGGCTCAGGCCCTCGCGAACCTCAAAGGCGTTACGCTCGAGGTGGCTCAAGCTGCTGTTGATCGTGCGACTGAAGAGAAGCGCAAAACCTGGCGCAATAACGCGGCTGTCGCTGCAGAAATCGCTAACATCCGTGCAATCAACGCTCGCGCCCGTGCCGAGAAAGCCAAGTCCGAAGATATCGATTTCGACGCCTCGCTCGAGAACGAAGAAGCAGCTTAATCATTCTGTCCCTCCGGAGGGCGGTAGAGTTCCCTTTCCTTTCTCTGCCCCCTCCATTTTTCTCCGTGCAGCAACTATTAATAAAAATAAGCAGGCACTTACCTCTCCCTTTTATTAATAGGAGCTTCACCCATGTCGTCAGAAAATACTTCCAGCGTCAAACTCCAAATCACTCGCGTTACGGATAACCTGTCCAATATTGCGAAGGAACTGGAACAACGCGGTACCTCCCTCTCTCAAGACGGTCTCAAACTCGTTTCTGCTCAACTTCGCGCAGCTTGTGCTCAACTCGCGGAAGTCCATACTCCTGCACCCATAACCGAAGATGATCTTCCTAAAGGGGACGGCGTAGCCTCCAGCAACTGGGCATCTAACACTGCCGCGAATCCTTCCGCTTCCGAAGCGCCAGGTACCGTCGGCACTCCGAAAGCATCAGCTCAGTCCGACAGTCCCGCATCGAAATCCGCTCACCCTGCTTCCTCGGGCGGAACACGCTCCACCGCCGATCTGAAGAACCAAAAGTAATCTCCGTCAGCCGCCTTCCTTCCCCAGTCCCTCGAACCATGAGGGACTTTTTTCCGTCAAGTGGCAGAAAATAAATTTGACAGGGGGACAGAAATGCTGTATCATGGGGGTTAATGGGTCGAAATAAAACGTTTATTCCGATCTATTAATTAACCCAAAGGAGACTAAAATGAATAAGAAACAGGGGATAGCAGCAGGGTTGACCTTGCTCCTATTAACCACCCCGCTGCTCGCACGAGACTATACATCCGAATCCCTACATGGGGATCTCGAGGCTTCCCTTCGCCGGAACGAGGTGCGCCGGGAATCTACGCGCCAGATCGGAAATGATCTTCCCCGTACGCAACAGATCGCCCCGATTCACGGATCGCAGCCTGCCTACATTCACCGCGATCATTCTGGTACCTACCTTCTCAACAACCTCGGCCAGCCGGTCGGGATCATCGGAAGATAATCATGAGCAAGCATCCCTATCATGATAGTCATGTCGTAGGTTATACTTATGATTCTGATGAAGTTTCCGAACATGAGATCACCTGTATCGAGATCGTCCCGCAGTGCCAAGGTTGCAAGAAGTATGCTTCCGAGATTGAAGAAATTCAGATAAACGCAGCTTATGATGATATGGAGCCGAATACCTGGGTAAAGGATCAAGAAGGCACCTACAATAGTTTCAACGGTCATTTTCTTTGCAATGCTTGCTACATCAAATCTGGTATGCCGACTAACGTCAATAGAAAAAGGTGGATCTGCCCATGAACAACGAAACTTGGCAACACGGCGAAATAACCGAAGCTACGCCTACGAAGATGAAATACATAGAAGGTCAACCGATCGCATTTTCTGGTCAGAAGGCTTTCATCGAGACTTACGGCGATGAAGTCTGGTGCGAATTCTGCGACGCATTCCCTATGGATCAGTGGATTCGTGTTAAAGATGCCGCCCTCGAACTAGAAACTGTAAATCGCTACGCTGACCCCCGATTGTATCTTATATCTGTGCTTAAAAACGTGTTAGCTGATTACAATTCCCGGCCGGAAGCATACGAAAACGAGCCTCCCTTAATCCAACGCGGAAAGCTCATGATAGAAGTAAAGCTTCCAGGATTAGTAGTAACAACACAACACTAGGGTCTCGCATCGAGGGGGTAGATACAATCTGCCTCCTCCGTGAGCGATCTTGCTCAATAACAAAAGGGAACGTATCATGGGAAAGACGAAAGAACAAATAAGAGCTGAGGCAGATGCCTTATTTCTCGATCTTGACGCGGAATTCGGCAAGAAGCCGAAGAAGGAAAAGAAGGTCGTCATGTCGAAGCCGCCAGTCATGTCTGAAGGCGCACAAGCAAATCGCATGGCCGAGCTGATGTCAGCAAACTCCAATTGGGAAGCGAAGGCGTTCGTCGCGGTAGTCGTGATTCAAACCTGTAAATGTTGCGGCGGAGATTCCGAGTATCTAGGCAACACAATGATCAGATTCGTTAACAAGCTCACCCGTATTCAGTGGAATCATCATGTAACTGAAGTTCCCGATCATACGAAACTTCCCTTCCTCGTAGATACCCACTATCAAGATGTAGAACAATGTCCCTCATGCGTCAGACTTACGATGCACGTTCAAGATGTAAATACCGTAACTCAGTTCAAACTTTTCCACTAACCTATCACAATCCCTTAACAATAATAATCCACTAATAATAATATCTTCAGGAGAATTTCTCATGGCAAGAACGGGCCGACCAGCAGCAACTATTCCAAGGGTCTACGCGAAAATCGCGCTACTCCCTGAGCATCATTCCCTTCTCGAGCTACTCGATCAAGACTTGTTCCGTACCAAGCGCGTGTACGGCGCTCGCAATCAGCATTTCGACATAGCCTTGCGCGAGTATTTCGAGAAGTATTATCCCGAGTTCGTGAACAAACCGATTGACAGTAAAAAAGAGAGCGCATAACATAATAATAATGGTGCGGAAAATACCTCACCACAGCCGACCACGAAGGCTTACCTCCTCTTCAGTCGGCTTATTTTTCGGAGATTAGGGGACAAATCAGAATGGAAACCAAGGAAAGGGTTCAAGTTCGTGTTAGACCTTATCGCAAGCCAATGCTGTTTCTTATCACCTTCCGCGATTGTGGCCGGTATGTCTGCTCCAAGACATTTTACGGAGTCACATTCAAGGATGCCGTTGATGAGGCGAAAGCGTGGGCCGAGACATTACCGACATATGCTCCCGCGGATCAGTACGCAGCTTTCGACTACGACTACGTAGGGCATTGAGGTTATAGCGAATAGGGGATTCTTCGGAGTCCCCCTTCCGATATTCACTTCAGGAGATCACAATGGCTATAGACATACACGAAATGCGCAGGCGGATACTGGCCGGAGAATCATACACTCGCGAAGAATTGCGCGAGGGGATTGAAAAACTCCGCGTCGAGCGGGCTATCATCCAGGAAAAGACTGTCGCCAAGCGGCAGGCGAAGCAAGGAATGAGCGACGACGAGCTGGATGACGATTTCGGAGCGGCAATCGAAGCAGTTAAAAAGGAGAAGGGATTGTGAGTGAACCTCGCCCATTCTCCCTTTCCGATCTCGATACGGATGGAGCCCTCAACCCGTACGCGGAAGGTGACGAACCTACTCCTACCGTACATCGTCTCACGGCCTTTCCGGAGATCATAGACAATACCGCGAGGGATCAGTTCTTCCTCTGCCCGAAAAAATTCCAGTATTCCACGATCAACAAGCTCGCCCCGCGATATGTCTCGGAGCATCTGCATTTCGGAGGCGCATTCGCAACCGGCCTCGAGCACGCACGCAAGGGATTCTACGATCTCGGCCTGACGCAACAGAAGGCTATCGATCACGGAATCGTGGCAGCTATAGAATATTACGGCGACTACACTCCTCCCGAGAAATCATTCAAGACTTTCGAAAATCTCGTGCTGGCGCTAGAATTCTATGCCTCCGAATATCCCTTTGCGAAAGATCACGTCAGGCCTCACAAACTCGCTTCAGGTTTCCACGCAGTCGAGTTTACATTCGCAATTCCTCTTCCTCTCAATCATCCTGTCACCGGCAATCCGCTGATCTACGCCGGACGCTTCGACATGCTGGCGCAGTACAAGAATGCCCTCTTCGTATTCGATGATAAGACGGCTTCTCGCCTCGGCACGACATGGAGTAGCCAGTGGGGACTCAATTCCCAGATTACCGGCTACGCCTGGGCTGCGCAACAATCGAAGCTTCCTGTCGTCGGAGCCATAATCCGTGGTCAGTCAATTCTCAAAAACGGCTTCGAGATCCAAGAAGCAATCGTCTACCGTCCTCAATGGATGATAGATCGTTGGTACAAGCAGCTTCTCAAAGATATCAAGAAGATGCTTAAATGCTGGATGTATGAATATCAGCTGAATAAACCTGATTCTTTCGACTACGCAATTGGTTCCGCCTGCAATATGTACTCGGGCTGCGAATTCAGAAAGCTATGCTCCTCGCGTACTCCCGAGGATTGGATTCAGACGGAATATCGCCAACGCCACTGGAATCCCTTGGAGAAAGATCCTGAAAAGTCTGACATATCTCCCGAGATGTTACCGCCAGTTGATCCTGCTGAACGAGGAATAATATAATGGAACCAGAAGTAAAACAATTTATAGAGTCTGTTCTTGTAACAGTACGTAATATGAGGAACACTCGTCAGCTTCCCCATCAGTTCGAAATGGAGGCAATAACGCAAACAGCTGAGTACATTCTCGGTGGAATGTATGAGGATAATATAATTGACAACTCTGGTGAAATCGGAGATAGTACATCCCCCGATCAACTCACATAAGACTATCATGAACCTCCAGTCCACTGTCGCGCTTATCCTCCTTGCAGCCATTCCGAAGGCTTACGGAGACAATAACGCCATATCTAACGTCAACACGAACTCTTCTATGGGCGGTAGCGCTACAGGCGGAACTGGAATCGGACACGGAGGGCAAGGTGGAACAGGAGGCTCGGGAGGTCATGCGACAGGCGGTAGTTCATCTTCTACAGCTACCGGTGGAGATTCTGACGTGTCAGTTCAAGCTGTTAGCGGAAATGTCACAGGAGGTAATTCCTCCTCAACCTCTTCCCCGAACAATTCTCAAGCTATCACTTACGAGACCGTCCGACAGTCTCCTTCCGTATTCCTTACCGCTCCACATCCGACAGCTGTTTGTCAAGGATCACTAGGATTTTTCGCAACCTTTATCGGAGGTCTGGGATTCTCTACTTCCCACACCCTAGAAGAGTGCGAGAAGCGCGAAACGGCTCGCGTAGCTTTCGGCATAGATCAGCCGGCAATAGCCAAGCAGGTACTTTGCATGACCAAGTTCGCATCACAAACAACTGAATGTAAACCACAGGGAGAAATTAATGTCAGTAAAGAAGAGGGGCTTCGGCTCGATGGATCGAGATAAACAACGTAAGCTTGCTTCAATGGGCGGGAAGGCGGCTCACGCGGCTGGCACGGCTCATCAGTTCACTCCGGAGGAAGCAGCTCGTGCCGGTCGTATAGGTGGCCGGAATCGTGGCCTCAACCGGAATGCTCAGAAATGAGAGGTAGCGCAGATGATCCGCGGATTGCGCAGATTAAGGAAATCCTTACTCGCAAGCCCGATTTCACTCGCCACGAGATCTATCTATCCCTCGGGGTAGCAAACAAGACGCTCGACCGTTGGATTCAGCTAGGTTGGGTACCTCATATCAAGAAAAAGACACCGACTGAAAACAGTCCTTGGAGAAGAAAATTATGAGCTGGCAATGTCTTATAACTGGTGCAATCCTTATAGATCCTGCATTTAAAAGGTGGATCGTAGGTGATCTGCACATCGATGTTGAAGGAGAAGTCTACGTCTTTAACGCAACCGGCTGCTATTGGGAGCCTATAGACCATGATATGTCTGTTTATAAGGCCGTAGAGTGTGGCGATTTCTTCGAGAAGAACAATGTTATAGTAATGAAGGAGCAAGACGCAAAGCTTAATGCTACCGCAATTGCTTACATAACAGATCAGGTCGAAGATGCTCTCGAGCCGAAATTCCCGGCGACTTACTGCTCCCACTGCGGAGGAAAATTTGGGCCAGGTAATGCGGGTTTCTCCAATTGTGATTCTCACGCAGGTTTGAGGAGAATATCATAATGGCTCAATACATCACCCACTACCGTATATATATGCAGGAGACTGGTACGGAAACTCGTGAAGGTTTCGGAACTCCTATAGATATACAAGTTTTTGCTGGTTTTCTGCTCAGTCTTCGCGAGCAAAAAGGACGTGCATACTATTATCGTGAGGAAGATGTAGTCGAACTGACGAAAGAAGAGTACCTTACGGGTCGAGTATCTGCATGAGACACTATTTCTTCCGAGGTAAGCACATTGCCTCAGTTAATCCGTCTGCAATCTTCGTGCATGGAAGAAAGCAAATTCCTCCAGGCCGAGCATTCTTCTGCCCTATCTGTGCGGAAATCTGGTTGCTCGCGCCGGTTGACAGGGAGGAAACATTCGTGGATCATGTATTATGTGACAGGCATCCTCCGACTGCTTCACGTCGAGCTGGTAGTATGTTCCTATCCTGGGATGCGGAGTGGAACAAAGATCTACCTTCCGAACTTCTGAAAATGGAGTTCTTAACGTTGTATTCTCAAAAGGAAATGCAAAATGGCAACAGTTAGCCCGATCATTGAAGGGATGGGATCTTCCTTCAATATTCCCGGTGCGAAAGTGCTTCTGATGGGCGATGCCGGTACAGGCAAAACTCATTCCCTTCGCACCTTGATTGAAGCAGGCATCGAAGTATTCGCCTTATTCACCGAGCCCGGCATGGAGGTCGTCTCGGACATTCCTGCCGATAAGCTCCATTGGAATTTCGTCAGTCCCTCGACAATCTCGTGGGAGAAACTGAAGGATTCCGCTCAAAAGATCAACACGCTTCCTTTCGAATCCCTCTCCAAGCTCCCGCATATCAATCGCGGCCAGCACGCGGAGTTCATTACAGTTTTATCCGTACTCTCCGACTTCGTGGATCAACGCACAGGAGAGAAATATGGCCCTGTCGATAATCTGAATCAGTCTCAAGCCCTCTGGATCGATTCCCTTTCCGGAATCAATACTATGGCGATGAATCTCGTAGCTGGATCGAAGCCGATGAAATCTCCAGCCGATTACGGCGTCGCAATGGACAATCTCGAGAATCTTCTGGAGAAGCTCACGCAGGATCTGAAATGCCACGTAATAGTAACTGGCCATGTCGAGCGCGAGACAGAGGAAGTGACTGGTCGAATCCTCAAGATGATCGCGACAATCGGCAAGAAACTTGCGCCGAAGATTCCGAAACTCTTTTCTGATGTAATAAACACTCAGCGCCACGAACGGGACTTCTCATGGTCTACAGTCACTCCCGATATGACGCTCAAAGCTCGGAACCTTCCTTGGGCAGATAATCTTCGCCCATCATTCGTTCCTTTGATCGAGAATTGGAGACGTAAGAACGAACAGGCGGGACAATGAACAAGATACAATTAATCAACGCCCTTGATGCGGCTATCGAGCATAGAATAGCCATAGCTCTTGCTGATGCAGATGTTATTCAAATAACACCGGAAGTATATGCACGGCGTCAGGAGACTTACCAGACATACCTGCGTCAAATCGCAGCAGAGATTCAGTACCGTGACTAACGAATTGGAGAAACTAGACAGCAACTAACAAGTGCTGTTCCGACCGAGGTGAGATCGGGATATAATCTTACGGAGGCGGCCGGAGTGTCTGAACCCTGAGGCATCTCCCGAAACACAAGGAACCAGATACATATAACTCGCAGATAGGCTGCGAATGGAAGGGGCAATTCCCGCGTATCTGATTCCGGTGTTTCTCCGGTAACGCATACTGTCGGTGGCTACAGACCATTAGCCACTATTTTGATATAACTTTTAAACCTAAACCTAAGGAACTACCATGGCATCAGTATTTAACCCCGATACCTTCCTCAACATTGAAACTACCGAAGCCAACGAAACTACCTATACTCCGATACCCGAAGGCGAGCATGTGGCTGTAATTAAGGAAATTAAACCCCGCGTTGCGAAGGATGCAACTATCCTTGACGTTTACTGGGGTGTAGATGAACCTGAAATTATTGAGGTGACCGGAATGAAATCTCCGATTATCCGTCAAACTGTTTTCCTCGACATAAGTGAGAACGGCGGTCTCGCCGTTGGTAAGGGCAAGAATGTGCAACTCGGAAAGCTTCGCGAGGCAGTGGGCCAGAATCAAAACGGCAAGAAATGGAGCCCCGCTGATCTGCTCGGGCAAGTCGCAAAGATTAAAGTCGTTCATCGCATGTACGAGAACGAACCGCAAGCTGATGTGAAAGGCGTTACCGCCGTCTAAAAAGAACCATCCCTGTGGTCGATAGAGATCGTATAATCTCCGGGCAGATGCGAGGTCTGCCGTTTCCACTACAAGGGGAATAAATTGCACAGAATTGGTCAATCGCGCAAGCATTCAGCGCTCGAATCCGTACTCAACATTCTGATAGGTGTAACTGTCGCCTACGTCGCTAATATGCTTATCCTCCCCGAGTTCGGATTCCAGATCTCCCACCAGCAGAACATGGTTCTTACTGTTATCTATACCCTTATTTCATTCCTCCGCTCCTATTTCGTGCGGAGACTCTTCAACAAGCTACATCTCATGGATATCTTATGAACATAATACCTATAAGTAAGCTAATTATCTCCACGAATCGGCAGCGTAAGACATTTCCCGGCGATGCACTTCAGGAACTTGTCGATTCGATCCTGTCGAAGGGGCTGATGCATCCTCCAGTTGTTCAAAACGATGGAGTTACCCTCGTCGCTGGCGAGCGGCGCTATCGTGCACTTCAGGAAATTGCCAAGAAGAAGGAAGTGTACAAGTGCAATGGGCAGGTAATACCTGACAATCACATTCCTGTCACCCTCCTCGGAGACCTCACCCCGTTCGAGATAATGGAGGCGGAACTCGAAGAAAACGTATGCCGTCTCGATTTATCCTGGCAGGAAAAATCTTCCGCTACTCTTGCCCTTCACGAGCTTCGCGTTCAGCAGGCAGCCGCCAAGGGCGAGGTTCATACTCCGACGGATACTCACGCTGAAATTACCGGCTCGCGGAACGGAGCAGGCTATCTTCGTGATTCCCTGATCCTTGCTAAGAATATTCATATCCCTGAAGTTCGTGCCGCCAAGACGCAGAAAGAAGCGGTCAAGGTTCTCCGGAAGATCAAAGAGACGGAGCATCGCGCAGACCTCGCGAAGAAAGTAGATATGAAAGGAATCCAGCACGATATTCGGCTCGGCTCGATGTACGACTTCATGCCCGAGCTACCTGACAAACATTTCGATCTAATAATAACTGACCCTCCATACGGCGTAGATGCAGATGAGTTCGGAGATATGGCTTCCACCGGACATAATTACAAAGACTCATGGGAGCTAGCTCGTGAACATTACAGGACGACTGCGGAAGAAGGCTACCGCGTTACGAAAGACGAAGCTCACGTCTACGCCTTCTGTGCATTCGAGCGTTTTAAGGAAGTATCAGATCTCTTCGATCTTGCTGGATGGTTTGTATGGCCGCGTCCTATCATTTGGAACAAGGGAAATGGCATGTTACCACGTCCTGAACACGGGCCGAGATACACTTATGAATGTATCCTTTTCGCTGCCAAAGGAGATAAACGAACACTGCTCGTCAGATCCGACGTCATTTCTATGCCAGGTGACGCGAAACTATTGCACGGCGCTCAAAAGCCGGTTGACCTCTATGTCGATCTTATCTCGAGGTCATGTCTCCCGGGATCTCGCATTCTTGATCCCTTCGGTGGAAGCGGCCCTGCGATCAGTGCAGCCGCCCAAACTCGTTGTACAGTTACGCTATTCGAACTTGACCGAGACAATTACAACATATGCCTTGGACGGCTCAAGGAAAATCCATTAGACCAGATCGAGTTGGAGGTATGAGATGGAAAAAGAAAATACCATATTCGTCTTTGGAAGTAACGAGATGGGAAAGCACGGGTTAGGTGCCGCGCTCTGGGCTAGGAAGTATTACGGAGCCAGATACGGAGTCGGGATAGGTCGTACGGGAAATGCTTACGCCATTCCGACAAAAGGCATGGAGATGGAATCTCTTCCTCTTGCCCAGATTCAAAGCTACGTCAATTGCTTCCTTCGGTATGCAGATGAGCATCCAGAATTATCCTTCATGGTTACGAGAATCGGATGCGGTCTCGCGGGATATAAAGACGAGCAAATCGGCCCTATGTTTCAAACGGCTCCTGATAATTGTCACTTACCTTCTGCATGGCAGAAATATAAAATAGATAATAATAAAAATGGATAAAGTAACCGTTCCACCTCACGGCCCTTGCCCGGCGAAAGTCCTAGTCGTAGGCGAATTCCCTACTGTAGATGACGTACACCGCCAGAAATTGTTCTCCGGCCAGACAGGAGACGAACTCCTCAAAATGCTTCAGGAAGCGGGATTCCTCACAGCTGATATTCGGTTCACAACTCTTCTCAACTATCGCCCTTACAATTCGCAGATGCGTTACGTCTGGACGAAGGAATCGCGTGAGGCGAAGATCTGTATGCCGGGAGTGAAGAAGGATTCCGACGGCGTTTTTTTCACAGCGGAATTTTCTGCTGCTTGTTGGAACCTGTGGCCACAGATAGAAGCCTGTAATCCTAACGTAATCATTGCTTTAGGTGATGCAGTCCTCCACGCATTGACTGGTGAGCTTTCAATATCTAAATGGCGAGGATCACTTCTCCAGACGAAACTTCTAGCATATGGAAGGCAGATAAAGGTAATCCCTACCTTCTCTCCTGTCCAGATAATGCGTATGTGGGAGTGGCGATTTTACGCTGTGCGCGATTTTGAGCGTGCCTTAACCCATAGTAAATCGCCCGAATTAGTCGTGCCCGAATATAACCTGCTAATCCGGCAAAAACATTCGACGACAATGGCCCTGCTACGCACCACGATTGCCCACGTTGAACGATCAACTAGTCCCGTACCCATTTGCATGGATATCGAAACGATAGGCCGTCATATCGCGTGTATCGCCGTCGCATGGTCAAAACTAGATGCCATTTGCATACCCTTCATGAACGAGCGCTACACTCACTTCTATACCCAGGAAGAAGAGACTGATATCGTCTGGGCGGTACGCGAACTAGCACTCCACCCGAACGTGAAGCTCATCTGGCAGAACGGTTCTTACGATACTCAGCATATCGTTCGCAGCTGGGGATACCGGCCGAAGATCGATTTCGATACGATGCTGGCGCAACATATCTGCTTCCCAGGCATTCCGAAGGATCTCGGATTTCTCGCCTCGATGTATTGCGAGCATTATGTATACTGGAAAGACGAATTGGAAGACTATCGAGTCCTTCCGAAGGATCTGGATAAATTCTGGATGTATGCTTGTAAGGATGTGATCCATACCTACGAGATTGCCGAAGTCCTCCAGATGGTAATCACCCGGCTCGGATTTCAGAAGCAATACGATTTCCTCCTCCGGTTAAATTTCCATGTCATCTCCATGATGATCCGGGGAGTGAACATCGATAAGATAGAGAAGGATCGCTTATGCGTTCAACTCCTTCATGAACTCGAAAAGCGGCAGGACGAGATCAACTATCTGACTTCGATGGATCTTAACATATCCTCCCCGAAACAGATGAAAGAATTATTCTACGACTCTCTAAAGATGCCAGTCGTCCAGAATAAGAAAACATATGAACCTACGACCGATGATTCCGCCTTGACCATCTTCGGTCAGCGGGAACCAGTTCTTAAACCTCTCGTAGATCTCATATCCGAGACTCGTTCCATCGGCGTCTTCCTCCGTACCTTCGCCCGTATGCCGCTCGACACGGACAAGCGTATGCGATGCTCCTTCAACGTCGGCGGGACTGAAACCTTCCGATTCTCCTCCTCCAAGAACGCATTTGGATCTGGCGGTAATCTTCAAAATATATCATCTGGTTCCGAAGAGGAAGAACGCAAAGAGGGAGAAACGAAATTCGTCTTTCCTAATCTCCGGCGCATGTTCATACCTGATCGGAAGATGGTACTGTTCGACGTAGACTTAGCTGGTGCCGATGCCCAAGTCGTAGCATGGGAAGCGCACGATGATGATCTGAAGGAGAAATTTCGATCTGGTGCGAAAGTCCATGCTCTCAACGCGAAGGATATGTACGGGCGAGATGCTGGCCCCGACGGAACACGGAAGCCTTATTACAAACTAGCGAAGATGGGAACTCACCTTTCCAATTACGGCGGTATGCCTCGTACCTTATCTAAAGCCCTCGGCCTGACGATGCACGAAGCGGAACAATTCCAACGCCGCTGGTTCCAGATGCATCCCGGTATCAAGCGCTGGCATACGGAAGTCGAGCACTCGATTATGACCTCTCGTTCCGTTCGTAACAAGTTCGGATTCCGTCGATTCTACTTCGATCGAATACAGGGGATTCTCCCGCAAGCGCTCGCGTGGATTCCTCAAAGCACAATCGCTATCGTCATAAATCACGGCTTATGCAACATCGCCGAATCTGGCACCTCAATGGAACTACTTCTCCAAGTCCACGATTCCCTCGTCGGACAATTCCCTAATACCGATAAATACCTGAACCTACCTATCCTCCAAAAATGCCTGCAAGTAACCGTACCTTACGATGACCCCCTTATAATTGGAACCTCCATTGATATGTCAGAAAAGTCATGGGGAGACCTAGTATCATTCAAATGGTCAGAAATCGAGAATATTTAAACGGTCAAAATAAACTATTTATTTCGCCCAATTAAATCATTATGGAGATGATGTGAGCGACAGGAAATTACGTAATTGGCTGACATCTTTCGTCGAGTATGCTTCCCACGGAGAGGCTCCAGAAAAGACCCTCCTGTGGACAGGTATATCAACTGTAGCAGGAGCCCTGCGACGGCAGGTATGGATAGATCAAAAGTTCTATCAGTGGACTCCTTCATTTTACATTATCCTTACTGCTCCGCCCGGTATCATATCCAAGTCTACCACTGCTAACATAGGGATTAATCTTCTCCGAGAAATTCCCGGAATAAAGTTCGGCCCTGATATCGTAACTTGGCAGGCACTACTCGATTGCTTCGAGAGTTCGACCGAATCCTACCTTGATAAGTCTACCGGAGCCTATCATACTCATTCTCCTCTTACCCTCGCGATAGATGAATTCGGAACTCTCCTCGATCCATCCGACCGAGCTTTTGTAGATTTGCTCGTTCACCTGTGGGACGGAAGGCGGCAGGTATTTCAGAAGGTTACTAAAGGCAGTGGACAGAACTCGATTGAAAATCCGTGGATCAATATGTTAGCTTGTACCACGCCCGGCTGGCTCAAAAGTAACTTCCCCGAGGCGATGATCGGAGGTGGATTCTCCTCCCGCTGTCTATTCGTATATGCTGACAGGAAACGTCAGTATGTGGCTTATCCTGCAAGGCGAATGCAGCCGGAGATTCATCAGAAATTAGAAGATGATCTCGTCCACGATCTAGAGATAATTTCCAAGCTCGTCGGTGAGTACAAAATGACAGACGAGGCTATGGATTGGGGAGAGGTCTGGTATGAAAATCTTCGCAAGGAGAAACGAAACCTCAACGAGGATCAGTTCGGAGGCTACTTCGCGCGTAAACAGGTACACGTACATAAGCTAGCAATTATCATTGCTGCTGCTCAATCATCGAATCTTGTAATCGATCTTGAGGCTCTCCAGATAGCTGAAGGTCTAGTATCCTCCCTCGAACCTGAAATGGGTAAGGTATTTGAGACTATAGGTCAGACACAAATTGGTCGAGGGATCTCGGAACTTTCTCGAATTGTTGCTGTCCATAGACGTATGACGAAATCGCATTTATATCGTCAGCTGTCCGTGAGTATGGGTCACAGAGAATTCGAGGCAGCCCTAACGTCGGCTCAAATGGCCGGTCATATTAAGCTTGAAAGTAGTCAAAATGTCATGTATATTGTGGCAAATGACGAACTAAAAGGAGAGTAGTCATGGCCTACAAGGTGATCGAATCAAGAATTTCACAGATGGGATTCTGCTGCCCTTATTCGTATCTATATGCTTGCAGGCACATGGCGACTCCCGATATCGCCGCGGAGCTTGTAGTCCATAAGCGATCAGTTCGTCGTTGGAGAGCTTCCTTCCGCAATGGCACTCTCACTTGCGCAGGGAAGTCCTCGTGTCTCTTCAAGGAGGCTCAGAAAACACCTTCGAAATGTCCCTATGTAAGCCCCGTACTCTTGCAGGATCTCGATCTTGCTCTAGACGCCGAACCGCTTTGCTCGTAGTTCTAACGTACTCTCGCATCTCTTTACCACTGAGCCTCAAGCCGCGATCAGGGATTTCATCATTATACTCCACGACCGACTTGAGAACGTCCTCCCGCGCTTCGGGATTTCTTTCATCAACAGCCCTTTTATATGCTTTCTTCAATCCTAGCCGTCGTCCATTCCAGTAGTCAGCCGATTGGCGTTTCAGTCGCTCGACTTCTTGAAATTTCGCAACCTCCGTTAAGCGGAAACCGGCGCCTATTGCCGCGATCTCCAGAGCTGAAGGTTCTCGAAGATTTCCATTTTCGTCTCTTAAGATCCGTTCGCCGCGGGAGCTTTTTACTCCTTGCTCACTTGCAGATACTGCCCGAGCTATTGCGCCTGCGGCACCCGGTAGACTCTTACCTAGCTCTTTCATACCAATATCGTCGGACAGTCCGAGTTCTAATCCACCTTTAACTACACCTCCAAATGGCCCACTTACTGACGCAAAGAATTCACCAGCATACTCCTTCCAATTGTCACCCTGAGGGTTTATCATTTCTAATCCTGGCAATGGCTTGCCCAAACTGTACGAACCAGAAAGATCTGCGCCCAGTACATCATGGAGAAATCCGCGTTGAATCACAGTTCGCCAGTAGCGTGACTCAATGCCCATCGCGTCCTTCAGAAAGCGTTGTCCTTCAACGCGAATATTTTCTCCCTTACCAAACAGCTTCCACATTCTCTGTACAAGCTCTAGAATCGTTTCTCCAAATGGCACTCCCTCTATTCCAGCAAGAGCTAGAAATATCAGCCACATACGCATCGTCGTGCCGCCAAGAACACTCCGAGGAGTCTGACCCCGATTGCGTTGCTCAGCTCGCGTCCCTCGCTCGTAACCGCCACTCATTATCCAAAGCATATATTGAGGATAAGATAGAAAAATCATGAGCAGGGATTTCTTCCCGCGAAGAGCCTCAGGCCTGTTCCCCGAGGCATAATCATTCTGTAATAGACGGGTCTTATTCGCTGCTTGCATATAGGCAAGGTTACTCGCCTCAGCCAATGTGTACAGCGGAGATCCGTCCTCCTCTTTCATCCCGAGGTATCTGGTTCTCTCCGCACGGTAGATCGAGAGAAGCGTTACCTGTCTGTTTCCTGTCTCCACAGCCTTGAACAGATACATTCCGGTATCTACAAATAACCTGGCAGCTTTCCCCGCGAGAGTAGGCCGAATACGTCTCTGAAGATTCCCGGCATTAGCTAACCCAGACATGAAGTATCCGAATCCCTGATCGATAATACCGTCTGCTAGAGCCCTCTCCCGAATATGATGCTCGTCTTTAGAAAATTTACTCGACATGAGACTCTTAATCGAACCGGCCAGGATTTTCCCGCCAGCAATATCTCCATAGTCGGCTGTCACGGCAGCTACAGTCTGGAACAATCCTGTCGCGTTCATCAGCGCTGTCTTGACCGAATACATCAGGAAGGTCAGCGATACAATACTCCGTACTCTATGATACTCCTCCATCGGATGCAGAATAAATTGCTGCGCCTTCTCCATAGTATCTAGCATTCGTTGCTTTACGCGAGCACCTTCAATATCTCCGGCATGTTTCAGATCTACCATCTCCGATCTAGTAAAGGCCCGAGCATTAGTCATACGTCTGCCGTACTTCATCTTCGAGACCGCATTCGCGGAGTCCTCAATCCAGTTCGCGTAATTCTTCAGCATATCGGGAGAAGCGCCTGCGATCTTCGAAGCATCCCGAGCAAATTTCGAGAAGGCTTTCTCATCCCGCAAGGGAGTCATTGCATCTCCGATCTCCGCCAGCTGATCCGAGGTGAACTCCCCGGTATCCTCGAGACTCTGGAGAAAATCCTTCGGGAGAATAAGTTGCGGCCCGGTTTTATCTTTTATCTTCATCCAGCGAAGATTCTCAGGTTCAACCGTTTTCTGGAAATTCTTCACAGCTATATCTTGTTCCGCAGCTGATTCAAAATGTCCCTGATAGACAAGCACACGCTTCTTATTCTCGTCCCGCTCGAAGACCTTCACCACGTAGTCTCCATAATGCCCTTGCGGAACGAAAGGAACTTTTCTCCACTTATCAGCTACAGCACGGATCTCATGCTCTCTCCGGCGTTGCATAAGTTCTGACTTCGAATATTTATCTTGAGCTATTTCAATAGCCATTTTTTCGATTATGCCTATATGCTCCAGCATCGAATTCTTGATATCCAGAATCAGTTTCCCTAGCACCTGTCCGTTCGGAGTGGTTACATCCAGCCCCCTCTGTTTCGCGTAGTCTATGAATCCTATGCCGCCGATGTGACTCCACTTACCATTCGCATCTTCCGTAAGCTCCGTCATGTGCCCGCCAGAATGGAATTCATCTAGCAGTATCTTCTCAACAAGCGCGGAGTCAGCTGGCCCGAGATTCTCCCATTGATCGGCTATCTCCGTCCCCCACTTCAGCATATTGTTCTTCATCGCCATGAGCATATTCTGATAGGAGTTGAACATGTTCAGCCCCATGTCGGAAGATGTATGAGCTAACTGCTGGATTTGCAGAACGTAGTATTCCAGATTCTTCGTAAAGTCGACAGCCTTCTTCCATATCTTAGTCTCCTTAATCCCGAGACGATTGAGGGTCTTCTCGACTTCCTGAGCATCTCCCGAGTCCTTGTCTAAGAATGGATGACCTCTTTCATCGTTAGCATAATCCTCTGCATTTTCTTCTTCACTATTCGGCCGTTGTGAATAAGGAGCCCATACAGCTAATAGCTTCTCACTTGGATATATCTGGCCAAATTCTAACCCTGCGTCTGCTGCATATCTTATCCAACGAGCATTGCGACTGGTACTACTGGTAACAGCAAAATCTTCTACCCTACCTAATCGAACTCCAGCTAAATCAGACGTATAAGACCATTTCTTGCCTAGTACGAAGTCATGTACATAAGGGTGATATTCTTTCGCAGGTGCAAGATTCTGCTTCCCTTTTATCTGTCGAATACCAGGTTCTTGAAACCAAGTTTGTTGATCCATAGGATCTGCATCTGGATCATTAGGAGTCCCCTCTTCTGGTTTCACCTCTATCGTTACATGAGGTCTGCCTTGTGGATCGCGGAGGGAATAGATCTCTGTATCTCCATTTTGTACAGCCTCACAATAGCCACCTACACAATGCCCCATAGAATCGCCTTCATTTCTAAGTGCGCCAGCTGATTCTACCTTCACCCACTGGAAGCCGTCAGGGTATTGTTTAACAATAGTTGTCCCTTCCAACTGACCCTCAGTCGTTTCCATTTTCTTACGTTGTTTCGCATCCTGTATAGCAACTTCTCGTCCAGCCCGAACGAAGTCATACTGCTGGTATTTCGAAGGATCAACATGGTTAGACATATAATCAACTACGTGAGCTATCCAATCCTGAGCAGCGAAAAGATATGCCATAGAATTTGGATGAGCACTTGCACCATCTATATTCCAGATAGGAATACCGGCTGCTATATTTTCAGTCCAATCCATTAAGCCTTCATCTCTATAATGGGCTTTAGTTTCGGCATCTAATTTCCATGACCTTACAATAGAATCTGTTATATCTTCCCAAAGGTGAAACTCACCCTCATACGGAACTGGAATGTCTTTTAATGGATCATTCTTAGTTCCTATAAACTTATTCATATAGCGTGCAAGAGACTTCCGTAACCAAGTCCTAACTTCTGGAGTTCCGCGAAAAGCAGAGCTTTCCATTAGCATATCGACTGCATAAGGATCCCAATTTCCGCCTGCTTCTTTTACATCCTTCTTGAGTCGACTCTCGGCAATATCTGCCAACTGATCTTCCACTTCTAGAAGCTCACCCCTACGGATCATTTGCATCATTTCAGCACGAGTATCGTCCTTAATATCTGGGAACATCTTTTTAACTCGCTCCTTAAGAAGCTCCTTAATCATAGGATCTTCCGCCAGTTCTTCCAAGATATTCGTCGTGTTTCCTTCGCCCGCAGCTTCCTCCTTTTCCTTCTGCCTCGCCGCGACAATCTCCGGCAGATCCTCAATATCAGGTACTACCTTCGGCTTCAACGCTCGAGGCTTACGAGTAGATTTCGGCTTAGTTCGTTTCGCCTCTCGCTTGGCAATCGCCAGTGCTTTCGCCTCTACCATTCCATCTACCCAAGATTGGAAACTAACTCCCGACTTGATAATCGTTTCTCCATCTACCCCTTTCGTAGACTTCAGCTGTTTAAATAATGCCCGAAGAGAATCTAACGCTTTCTTGAAGTAAACACCAAGCGCGGTTCCTTCGTCGATCTTGTTAACGTGCGCGTATCTGGAGAATTGCTCCGCCATATACTCGTTGAACATAAGGTAGTACGCCTCCGCTGCTGCGTCAGACATTTCTGGAGTAACGCCTTCACGAGTATCCCTCCCCATCGCATGAACAAGTTCAATCGCCGGAATCTGATTAAGCGGAAGGGAAGACAGTCTCGAATCTCCCTTGAATTTCGCTTCATCCAGAAGTACCTTTTTCGCCCACGAGTACAGTTCTCTCCCTTGTTGCTTCGAAAGATCTGCTCCCACCTTCCATGTGCCTAGCCACTTCTCGACCAATTCCTCAGCCGTCATCGTACCGTTTAGCACGGACAGTTTCATCGCCTGATATTCACGGATCACAGCTGCCTCAGGTGCCGGCATAGACGCTAGCTCAGCCTCCTGATATACCTTACCACTATCCAATGCTCCGACTACATTTCGGAAGGGCTTCGGCATATTCTGAGCGAAGGCTCCCATTACCATAGCATGACCGAACTCGTGAGTTATAGCTCCGAATGTTTGCTGCTGAGTAAAAGGATTATAACCTGTGATAGGCTTATCCCCGAGCCATGTTTCAGGCTTCGAGTTCTCGCCCCGGCTAGGCTTCTTGATTTCTCTCGGAGATATGATATGAATACCTGACGCAGACATCTGGTGAGCGCCGGTAGTCAGCCCCTTCAATCCTGTCAGATTCAAAACTATCCGTGATCCCTCAGGCATGAATTTCTTGCTCCATTCGGAGAGAGTTTCGCCTAAAGCTTTCGTATATGCCGGGGAGAAATGTTCCTCATTACCTTGCAATACGACTACATCGTTAGCCCCTATTGCTGCTTGCTGAAGGTTTAATCCTACGTGAGCCGGATTCGTACTCCAAGCAATCGGGCGCTGTGTCGGAGGCAGAAGATTAGGATATACCTCACTAGCTCGCCGTTCAGCAACAGCTCGACTCATCCCCTTGTCCATATCCTGCTGGATCAGATCTTCAGTTTTATGCCGGATATCGTCAGCAGTTTTATAGTTATTATGATCGGTAAGTATCTTGTCGAAGTCAGCCGTATCTGCCTGAGCCACCGGATTGACAGGAGTATCAGTCGCCCCGCTCTTCATATTCTTTAGCTGTATATCAGCTAGTTTATCCTCCTCGGGAGTCAGCGGAGCCGTTTTCGAAGGTGCAACACTTATATCTGTTTGAACTAGAGCATTCTCATCCAGACCGGCTTGAGCTGCCTCCACTCGCTTCTGGAGATCCGTCATTAGATCGGCTTTCGTCTTATCCAGAGCCGCAGATTTATCCTGTTCTTTCCGATTGAGAAGCGTAGCTACCTTGAGTTGCGCAGCCGTCTGAGCACCCGCGAGACTGGCAGTACCTCCCGCAGCCAACGGAGCAATAAGCGCAGTATCAAGTACATCTGATCCCATCTCCTTTATGAATTCTTTAAACGGCTGATTAGGATTCGTATAGATAGTATCTGATATCTTCTGCCAAGCTGTCGTAGGAATCTCCGTCATTTCCTCACGGAGGATGAACTTCCCGACAGTCTTCATAAAGGTCTCTTTTCCCATATCCTTGAGGAGACCGGCGACTGGAGCTATCCCGAGCGTACCTTCAAGCGCAGCCTGCGTATCAGCATTTTTGCGCGCATTATCAATAGATACTTTCGTATTACCTTGGGCATCAGGAGTTCTATCTTTAGCATATATCTGTCCTTTCGTTTGGCCGACACTGAGAGTTACCGCCGGGAGGATGGAGTTAGGAAGAACGTTTGCCCCTGCCTTAGCTATCGTAGGCATACCCATGAGAGGAACTGCTGGTGATAAATTCTTCGCTGCGACAGCTCCAGCTATTCCCGGAAGATTCTGCGCGATAGACTGTGTTGCTCCCGAGACAATTTGCAAGGGGAACGATGGATTCGCAGGTTGTAATCCTTGTATCTCCTTCTGCCCCGCTTGCATTTCCATTTGCAGATTCGACAGCTTCTCACGCTTCTGCTCCGGCGTATCGGCATAGGGAGTTTTGATAATCCCTTGCGTAGGATCAGGATTCTCCATCTTGTACAGATCGACACCACGGAAACCTTGCTTGATATTAGGAATGACGGTGTTAACTGCACTCTTCATTCCCTCTTTGGATAAGAGAGTAGTTGGTGCTACCTTCTCAAAGCCATGAGGAGCTACTGCCACCTTCTCAAAGCCGTGATCTTCTTCCTCTTCATCAACTCTCTCAAATCCATGAGTATCCATTATTTTACCTTGTAAGTATCACCATCAGGGCCAACAAAATGTTTCTTCCCAGCGCTTTTCGCTATGTCATTAGCCCGCTGATATGCCGCAGTCGGAAATCCCTTATTACCTTTATCCGAAATGACTGCTCCCGGTGCAGCTAGCTGAGGATCTCCCGAGCCGAGAGCTTTCAGTTCATCCAGCGTAGCATTGAATTCAGGAGTTCCAGGATCTTGTTGAAGTAATACTTCTCGCAAAGCTTGCACCTTTACGGAAGCCGGAACTGCACCTCCCGCATTAGGCTTGGCATGATAATCTGTAACTAATTTCTCTATTCTGGCTCGATAATCAAGCGGGTGTTCATCAGCTCCTTGAGGATGCTGCAACATGAACGACTCCACGTGTCTGTTGAATAGAGCCACTCCCGCAGGCGTTCTCGCTCCTCCAACATTAGCATTGGTAATAGCTGCATCACCTTTCTTATCATACCAGTTACCTGTTTTCCGCTTAAGTACTCGTTCTTCTGCATTTGTTGCTAAAGTATCTTCAAGTACTCTTCCTTGATTATCTACTTCGAACTGACCAGATTTATTCTTCAGTTCTCCAAGCGTAAGCCCTTGCTGCTTCGCCTGTACATCCATAGGTCTATCACGGCGAGCAAAATCTTGTGTCTGATCCAGTCCGCGAGTCTGTGCCTGCTGCTGAGCAATTTGCGCCTGATTCAGCAATCGTTCCTGTTCGAATTTCTGCCTCTCGAGATCCATTCGAGTCTGATTAGCCTGATGAAAGCCGTGAGAAATTACCCCTGCTTGCAGACCTCTCCCGAGCATATTTCCGGCAGTTTCACCATCCCCTTGACCTTGCATTAGGGTCGTAGCAGTCATTAATGCTGCGTTCCGCATAGCCGGATCAGTCTGGAGTCTCGTCATGAAATCCTGCCAGCCGGACTTCCGCTGCTCCAATTCCTGCGGAGTCGTCGGAGGCCCTTCTTGCGGAGCCTGAATAGGATTCATTCCAGCATATCCCTGTAATTGATCCTGCTGCGGAGGTGGTGCTCCTACAGGATTGATTAATCCAGCGTATGGCATATTACCTCCCTAGTAACTGAGCAAGTGTAGGAGCCGGCATTCCTCCGGCTTGCGGTATTCCGATAGGATTCATCTGCACCTGTTCGAGATTCGCCATAGGAGCTATTCCTGGATACTGCATAGGAGGCTTTTTCGTAGCTCCCATTAAGGCATTAAGTTGCATCGCATCCATACCTCCTCCAGCCATACCCGCTGCTGCTCCAGCTGACCCTGCTCCTCCAGCCATCATTGGTACAGCTCCTGCTTGCATTCCACCAGCTGCCTGAAATCCCTGCGGGACAGCACCGACAGAAGGATTCATCGAACCTGCGAAGGCTCCCGGCGCGAGGGTACTAGCTGCACCCGGATTAGGCATCTGCGGTGGAGGCGCTTTCATAGCCGCCATTTGTGCGAGATTCGAAATTCCGCCTTGATCAGCTTGTAGTAATTTTGTCAAGAAACTCATATCCATACCTGGCATTTCGTTCTCCTAGAATAAACCTGCAAGTACACCTAAACCGCCGCCAACAGCAGCTCCTATTGGACCGCCTACCATGAAGCCGGCTGCTGCTCCACCTAAGGCTCCGCCGAGCATATCGCCTGCTCCACCGCCTGTAGTACCATTCGTAGCTTTCGTACCGGGAGCTGACATGCCATTTATAAGATTCGCATAATTCTGTATCGCCATAACTGGCTTGTTCAGATCCCAGGATCTACCAGCAGCTGCATAATCATTCTGTTGCTGGCCGAACTGTTCATTCTGAGCGCCTATTGCAGACAGATATTGGGCAGGCATTGCCCCAGCTTGCATTGCTGCCGGAGCTAAACCGAGCGTTCGGGCGAACGTATCTTGCCCTTTATTATAGGCATCTGATGCCATTGTCGAGGCAACGTCTCCAATTTCCGTAGCGTATCTGCCTGCCGCAACTCCTTCTGCGAGGCCTTGCCGCGTACCTCCATACTGCCCGTTATTAATTGAACCTGATCTAATATTCGCAAGCACACCATTAGGATCAGTATAGTTACGAGTAATACCCCGAGTCGCAGCATCTATTGCCCCTTGTAAGTGCGGATTATTATTAACATCCATTGCCCCGTTCAGGCCGTAATTGACTGCTCCTGACATAGCAGCCGCTTGCTGTGCGCCACCTCCAGTCGCGTATTGACTGAGCATATTTTGCGCTTGAGTCGTCGCTGCGGAAGGCCCGACAGGAACGGAAGAAGGATTACTCATATTCTTCAGCATTTCCTGCTGCTGATCGAAAGCCGATGATCCAGCCTCGAATAGCTTATTCCTAGCAGCTGTTTCTTCAGGGCTAAATATCTGCTGAGTAGTCGTTGTACCGCCTTTAGATTCGCCGCCGCTCATTCTATACCTCCATCAGGATCAATCGTTAATACTTCGTATCTTGTCTTAAGTCCACGTCTGCGGAGAAGTCTCGCCATAGCTGGCCGGCAGTAGACCTCAGCTTCTTGAATATTATTACCTCGCATCCACTGAGACATATGCGGCCAAAATTCCCAGCCGTACGTCATTTTCCCTGCGGCAGCATAGACTACTACAATCCTTCGAGCAGTCTGTTGGCGAATTTCTGTTACCCATACGAAAGCTATTTCCTCATTCCTAGTCACTACCCATAATTGCTGGAGTTGCTGAAACAACTGGAGGCGAGTCGTTGCTGGAGTAAATTCTCCGCGAGAATACTCCGCAGCATCTGCAATTAGGGGTTCTATTTTCTCCCACAGATCATCAGAAATCTCCCCTGTGTATTGCTTACAGGTTATAGCTTCGTCCATGCTCCACCATAATAAGCGTAGATCCCCTTCCCGCCTCCTGGATTCCAAGAGGTACCATCTGCTCCGTAGATCATGCCCTCCCGAGGCTTAGTCGGAGCTACCGTACGGAACTCGAGATTACGGGCTGGTGCCTCGCGGAGAACATAGGCTAGTTTCTGTAATTCTTCCCGCAGAAACCTCTGCACCTCGAGTGGATCATCAGGTACTATCCCTGGAGTGTAGTCCATCAATATTCTCCGATTGGAATAACTTCCAAGCTATATCCGTGTAGCTTCCATGAAATAGCTGTTGTCGATTGGAAGGAGATTGCCAGAAGTCTACCTCCGGTAGTCACATTGATTTTTTGAGTAGTTCCTATCACGTAATTCTTCCATTCGCCCCACTTAGGCTCTTCGTGAAAGGTATCGTGAGCACCGATTCTGATCTGTACAATCCCGCCGATAGTTCCTGTAATTCTTGGCCAGATTTCTGTGCAATACTTCTTTGACCCAAAGTCTGGAGGTAAGTTTTCTCGGAAGGGTATGCCGATTCCAGTTCTTTCAAGTTTCGCTGTAAAGTCTGTTCCATTAAAGTTATTAACATCTGGTACGATGCCATGCAGATGATCCCCTTCAGGTGTTGCCATTACCAGTCGTGTCTGTGATGGATTCGCGGTAGACTGGCCCCACTCCGCGGAAGATTCATCCCAGATTGTTTCGTCAGAATTCCAGTTATCGTCTCCGGCAGAAATATCAGCTATGCCGAGGCCGATTGAAGCTACCTCAGGAATGTCTCTGACTCCTGTCGTATTCGATCTCCAATTCCAGATCAGTGCTTTATTCGGATAGACATGCCCATTTTCCGGCCAGCAGATCCATGCCTCCTGATTCGCAGGATTAATCGTGACAAAACTATTATCTGTGTGTACAGAATTAATCGAGTTGTAAATCCTCCTCCGCATTTTCGCACGGAGAATAGGTTCAATCGTCTGCCCATCATGAATTATTACATCGTCTCTAGCAAACACAAGATGCTTTCCTTTCTGGAACTCTACCGCGCAATCCTTAGCCATTATACCGACGTTGCGGAAGAGGTTATCAAAAGCGAAGATATCATTACCTCCGACGTAGGCCATAGCCCAGATGCTATCATCCTTGTAGATCACGTTTACGGAGCGAAGAGGAATACAATCTATATTCACTCCCTCGGATTCCGACAGGGAATATTCCCCTGCATCCTTAGTAGGATCAGTCTCATCCCACGAAACTGGATAGGTTCCGACAGGAGCCGGGTGACTCCACTTCACGAGCCTCGGATCGCGAGTACTTGCTTTCGTTACGTCTAAAGCTACCATAAAATTCTTGAAAGAACGTATCGTAGCGGCTCGGGCTGTACTCGGCCAATTCGGCAGATCGATCAATTTCTGAGTATTGTTCGCGGGAGACCATACTTGAGGTTTATCTACTCCGTTGTTCAGGTAAAGGAGTCCATTCATTACTCCGCCTTGCCAAGCATTACTTGTATAGAGGCCGGAGACTCTTGTAATCTCATTATGCGCGGAATCGTAAGCATATACTTTTTCTGCTCCCGCATAGACCCAGAATGCTTCTCCC
>Ga0207428_10001386_pt1:0-7500 | contig 25588 bp, 16 predicted proteins | sample RhiMethybrSRZTD1_FD_187600 | JGI IMG/M metagenome (GOLD analysis project Ga0207428, IMG submission 187600) | Populus rhizosphere microbial communities from Tennessee, USA - Rhizosphere MetaG P. TD hybrid SRZTD1 (SPAdes) (version 3) | ecosystem: Host-associated > Plants > Roots >...
ATGCGGCTGCTCTCGGATTCCGAAGGCAAGACCGTTCGCGATTACGACATGAAGAACCTGATCGGCACGCGGCGCGGCGTGATCGTGATAGACAGGGAGGGCGTCATCCGCTTCCGCAAAGTCGTGATGCCGATCTTCCGTCAAACCGACGACGAAGTCCTCGACGCGATCAATGAGGCCTCTAAATAAATCCTGAACCGCTTTTGATTATGCTCCCCAATCTCTATACAAACGACTCCACCTCATCCGCCGGGCAATCGGGCGGGCAATCGGGCGGGCAATCGGGCGGGCAATCGGGCGCCGCGCTCTCTGGGCAGCGCCTCGCGCGCCTGGTCAACGAGTTGAGCGTGGAATTCATCTCCATCCTCGATCTCGACGAGTTGATCGAACATGTGACCCGTCGCATCGGCGAAATGATCACCTATAAGTTCTTCAGCCTTTTTCTGGTCGACGAGACGCGGGAGGGTCTGGTGTGGAAGAAGGCGGTCGGGTACAACCCGGAAGAGGTCGCGGCTCACAAAGTCATCCCGTTCGACCGCAGCGTCGCCTCCGCGGCCTGGCGCGAAGGCCTCACGATTAACGTCGGCGACGTGTCGCGCGATTCGCGCTATTTGCCGGTCGCGACGGCGGAGGGGAGCCACCCGCGCTCCGAGATCGCCGTCCCCCTCACGCTCGCTCGCGAGAACCGGGTCGTCGGCGTTATGACCATGGAGAGCCTGGAGCCGAACTATTTCACGCGCGACCACGAGCGGACTCTCGGCGCGCTCGGCGCCCACCTGGCGGTCGCGCTCGAACACGCCCGCATTTATGACGAACTGCGCCGGCGTACGCGCGAGATGAGAACGATGATTGAGATCGGCCACGAGATCGCCTCGATCCTCGACCTCGACCGGCTGCTCAATCACATCGCTGCGCTGCTCGACCGGATAATCGATTACGAATTCCTGCTCGTCGGCCTGATCGACGAGGCGAGCGAAGAGTTAGTTTGGCACGTCGAGGAGGGTTACGGCGCGACGAAGAGGGAACATGCCAGTCGCACTAAAGTCTCTCACGGAGTGGTCGGACGCGCCGTCCGCGAGCGCAGCACGCAGATCGTCGGCGACGTCTCACGCGACCCCGACTATTACGTTTCGGACAAATGGGATGATCAGGGGCAGCGCTCCGAAATCGCCGTCCCGCTCGTATGCGAGGACAAAATCATCGGCGCGCTCGCGCTCGAAAGCAGCCGCGTGAACGCCTTCGACGAATATCACGGGCGGTTACTCGAAAACATCGCCAACAACCTTAGCATCGCCGTCGTCAACGCCCGGCTCTACTCCGAACACGTCGAACGCGAGCGGCAGTTGGAGCGCGAAATCCTGATGGCCCGCGACGTCCAGCGCGCGATGATCCCCGACGCGCCGCCACAAATTAAGGGCTTCGACATAGCCGCGCGGTTGGAGCCGGCGCTGAACCTGAGCGGCGATTTTTACGACTACATCCCGCTCTCGCCCGACCGTGTGGGGATTTTGCTCGGCGATGTCGCGGGCAAAGGCGTGCGCGCGGCGATGGGCATGGCGGCCGCGCGCAGCATCCTGCGCAGCGTGGCCAGGCGCGGGGGCGGCCCGTCGCGCGTCCTGCGGGACGCCAATTTGCGACTTCACCGCGACCTGGGCAGGCAACTGCTTCTGACGCTCGTTTACGCCGTCCTCGACCCCAGAACGAAGACGCTCAATTACTGTAACGCGGGCCATAACCCACCGCTGCTGGTCAAGGCGTCGGGCAAATGGAAGGCCCTGAAAACCGGCGGACTGTTGCTCGGGGTCTTCGACAAGCAGCAATACAAGAGCGAGACCTTGCGCCTGGAAAAAGGCGACGCGCTCTTCTTCTACACCGACGGATTGACCGAGGCGCACACGCCGCAACCTAACCGCATTGAATTCGGCGAGGCGCGCATACTCGATTTCCTGCTCGAACATCGCCACTTGCGCGCGTCGGCGATTATCGAGGCGTTCTTCAATCACATCGAAGAATTCACCACCGGCGCGCATCAACATGACGACCTGACTCTGGTCGTGATCAAGGCGTTATAATATGCAACTCGCCCGCGTCATCGGAAACGTGGTTTCGACGGTCAAAAACGCCTCGCTCGAAGGCCGCAAGCTGCTGATCATCCAGATCCTCGACAGCGATCTGCTCCCCGTGGGCAAACCACTCGTCGCAATCGATTCGGTCGGGGCCGGCGCCGGCGAGCTTGTCTTCTGGTGCCGAGGCAAAGAGGCCAGTTTCGCGCTCGATGGAGCCGAGGCGCCAACCGATTGTACAATCGTCGGTATTGTCGATTCTGAATCGCACGTGAAATCAATAGGGAAGAAGGGCGCGACTAAGGGAGACCACAAATGATTCTGGCTCGCGTCTTAGGCAACGTCGTCGCCACACAAAAGAATTCGCGCTACGGGAACGCGCGCATAATGCTCGTTCAACCGATCAATCCCGACGGCGCGCCGCGCGGCGCTTCGATGCTCGCGCTCGATTCCGTGGACGCCGGCGAGGGCGATATTGTGATAGTCGTTCAGGAGGGCTGGTCCGCTTCGACGGCCTCCACCGGCGAAGCGGGGGCGGCGATTGACAGCGCGATCATAGGCGTAGTCGATTCCATTGAACAGGACACGAGGAAGATGTAGTGATGGCTAACGAAGATGAGTTCAGAAAAATAGTTCGAGAAATAGTGCGGCATGCTTTGAATGAATTTCATATGGCTTATGAGACTGACGGGACTTATAAGCCTGAAAACTCCCGATCTCCTTCTCTCTACTATGCTCCCTGGACCGGCGTCGAGTACGAGGCGCATCCCAGCCGACAGCAATTCAACATCGGGGAAGCGACCCTCTCCACGAGCGACCTTCTTGAATTCGCTGAATTGAAACTCTGCTCAATCGAAAAGAATAAACCCTGTGATCAATGTGGCATGTGCCGAAGCCTGGGTTTTTAAGAAATTGCCGCCAAGCATCACCTGCCTATATTTGCGAACAGTTTCCTCAAAACTACATCGCAATATCTAAAAAGTTTGTTCGCTACTAAAATCTATTTGACAGGTATAGGGGCGGGGATTAGGATTAGCCCCCTCAAAAATGGCTAAGCCCGGACTTGATCGCAACAATGTCCGGGCTTAATCAGGTCAGCTTTGAGCTGATTCCTAGTTGCGCGTGAATTCTAGCTCATCGCTGGCGCTTCATACAAACCCTCAGACTGCTTCGTTAATTTTCCGATCGAAGCGGAAAGGAGAACCAGATTGATGAGTCTAAAAATTGTTCAGGCCAAGCCGAATCCGGCGGGCAAGGATACTGGCAAAGATCAGGGCGGTTTCGAAGTGAGGCGTCCACAAGCGCTTTTCGGCGAATGGGTGGACGTGAAGAACATCGGCGAGGACGCGGTTAGCTTCCAGACAATGCAGATCCGCCATGCGCTTTTCGATGATGACTGCCACACCACGGGTGAGCTTGAGCTTTATTGGATAGGCGACAACGGCGCCCCCCTCAAACCTGGCCAAGTCTTGCGTATACATGGCGGGCGCCGGGAAGACGCTTATCTGATGACGCCAGAGGATCAAGCCGGTGCCGATTGGCACGGTTACGCTGAAAGCGACAACTTCAATTTTAACAACCACTGCGGCGACAAGATAGTCTTGAGCTGGCAGGATTCGGCAGATCAGATACATCAGGATTGGGCCTGCTACGCGCCTAATCCGCCCGAAGGCCTGATTCTGAAACGATCCGGCAATCTGCTTGCAGGCGCCATGGTCGGATCAGATGTCGATCAGTAAACATAGGCGGAATGGAAAGACAGGGAGGCAGGAGAGACAACCCGAAAATCAATTTCTCGTTCTCCCTGTCTCCCAATCTGCTGGCGAGTGATTCAATGCTTTACCTTATAGACATCGCCACAATTCGTTCCGGCTATCTTTTCCGCGAGAGGATCAAACCTGACGCGTCGGGGCAATATCTGGTCATCCAGGCCGGTGACATCCTGTCCGACGCCGGTTTCTCGGGCAGTTCGCTCGTTCGCGTCAGCCTGCCGGATGTGAAGCGGAGCCAGGTTCTCGAAAATGGCGATGTCCTGTTTATCTCGCGCGGCCCTCGTAAACAGGCGATCGCCGTCACATGGCCGATCGAAAACACCATAGCCACCTCGCAATTCTTCGTTCTGCGACCCGATGAAAGATTATCGCCCGAATTCCTGGCGTGGTATATCAATCAACGTCCGGCCCAACGTTACATCGAGGAGTATTCGACCGGAACCAGCGCCAGCCTGATCAACCTGGAGGCGATGAAGAGGTTGCCCGTTGAGGCTCCGCCCCCTGAGACCCAGGCGCTTATCACGAAAATCCATCAACTCAGCCTGCGCGAAAAAGAGCTGATGGAAGCGATCAAAAATAAACGCCGCGCGATGATCGAAATGACCTTACTCAAAGCGATCGGTTAGTCGCCGCTATTCCGATCCCGATGGAGCAACTATTCGATGAGCCAGTCACTGTCGATCCAAGAAGAAGCCAATCAAGCGGAAATAAATGCCCTCGCCCTGAAAGCCTGCGACATCTTTCGCGGCGTGGTAGACCCGTCCGAATACAAGAACTACATCCTGGTCCTTCTCTTCTTCAAATACGTCAGCGACGTTTGGAAGGACAAGGTCGAACAGTATCACCTGGAGTACAAAGACGACGAGGAACGTATTCGACGCCGATTGAGCCGCGAGCGGTTCATCGTGCCCGAAGGCGGCGATTTCGAGACGATCTACAGGAGACGCCACGACCCGAATATCGGCGCCATCATCGACGCCGCGCTTTCCTCGATTGAAGAAGCCAACAAAGCCAAGCTCGAGGGCGTCTTTCGCAACATCAGCTTCAACTCGGAAACTCACCTCGGCGAGACGAAAGAGCGCAACCGCCGCCTCAGGCGATTGATAGAAGACTTCGCCGATCCGCGCCTCGACCTGCGCCCGTCACGCGTGGGCGATAGCGACGTGATCGGCGGCGCATATCAGTTACTGATCGAATATTTCGCCTCGGAGTCCGGCAAGAAGGGCGCCGAGTTTTTCACCCCGCCCGAGGTCTCGACACTGCTGGCCAAGCTGCTCCGTCCGAGGAAAGGGGCGCGCGTATGCGACCCGGCGTGCGGCTCGGGTTCACTGCTGATCCGCGTCGCCGAAGAAGTCGGCGACAACGATTTCTCCCTCTTCGGACAAGAGTCGAACGGCGGCGTATGGGCGCTCTGCCGAATGAATATGTTCCTGCACGGAAAAGACGGCGCGCGCATCGAATGGGGCGACACGCTCAACAACCCAAAGTTGCTCGAAGGTAATTCGCTGAAGAAGTTCGACATCGTCATTTCCAACCCTCCGTTCTCGCTCGACAAGTGGGGCGCCGAGAACGCGGCCAAAGACTTCTTCTGTCGCTTCCACCGCGGTGTGCCGCCGCGTGGCAAAGCCGATTACGCTTTCATCACGCATATGATCGAGACTCTGGTCGCTGACACTGGCAAAGCGGGCGTGATCGTCCCGCACGGCGTGCTCTTTCGCGGTGGCTCCGAGGGAAGGATCAGACAGAAGGTAATCGTAGAGAATCTGCTCGAAGCAGTGATCGGCCTGCCCGCAAACCTTTTTTACGGCACGAACATCCCGGCCGCGATCCTGGTCTTCAATCGCGGTAAGAAGACAACCGACGTTCTGTTCATCGACGCCAGCCGCGAATACGAAGACGCCAAGAACCAGAATAAACTCCGCCACCAGGACGTCGAGAAGATCACGGCGACCTATAAAAATTTCGAGTCGGTCGAGAAATATGCTCGTAGGGCGACATATGAGGAGATCAGGGAGAACGATTTCAATCTTAATGTTCCCCGTTACGTCGACACCTTCGGAGAGGATGAGGAGGTCGATGTTCAAGCCGCGCAGAAAGAGATAGATGAGCTTGAGGCGCAGCTAGCCGAGGCGCGGGCGGAAATGAAACGGTATCTGAGAGAATTGGGTCTGTAACATCCTGGCATATGACAAACAAGGCAAAAGGATGGAGAACGGCTCCTTTGGGTCAGCTCGTGAGGTTCGCTTCCGGCGGCACGCCGAGCCGCGAGGATCCTCGTTTCTGGAACGGCGATATTCCCTGGCTTAGCGCTAAAGACCTGAAGAAGTTCAGGCTGAATGATTCGATAGAGAAAGTTACGCGCGAAGGGCTCAATAACGGGACGCGTTTGATTGAGGCTGGAAGCGTCCTGATACTGGTTCGCGGAATGACGCTTCTGAAAGACGTCCCTGTCGGAGTAACCGAGCGCGCCGTTGCCTTCAACCAGGATCTGAAGGCTTTGATCCCGAACAGAGAGGTCGACGGTCACTACCTGGGATTCTACCTGGCGGCGAACAAATTCCGCCTGTTGCCGTTGGTGGATCGAGCGAGTCATGGCGCGGGGAGATTGCCGAGCGACCTGCTTCAGTCCTTTGAAATCGAACTGCCGGGAATGGGTGAGCAACGTAAAATCGCGGACATACTATTGACCTGGGATCGCGCCATAGAGCGCGCCGACCTGCGCGTCGCCGCCGAGAGCCGCCTTATGCGCGGCATGCTGGGGCGACTGCTCATGGGGCGAAAGAGCATCGATGAATTTCGCTCTCAGGAGTGGGAGAGCGTCAAACTCGGCGATGTTATTTTCGAATCGAAACTGAGAAGCGGTAGCGTCCCCGTCGAAAAAGACCTCTACATCGGCGCAAAAGCCGATGGAATGGTTCTGGTGTGTAAAAGAATCCGAGGCGAGAGCGCGGGGCGATGCAAGGTGGTCAGGAAAGGATGGTTCATCTATGACCCGATGCGATTGGGCGCCGGGTCGATTGCGAAGTGGAGCGGCGCAGGTTCCGCGCTGGCGTCTCCAGATTATATAGTCTTCAGGTGCGATGAGAGCCGGCTCGATCCGGAATTTCTGAATCACTTCCGCCTCTCACACCAATGGACACAGTTCGTCGAGGGCGCGGGAAGCGGAAGTGTGCGCGTGAGAATCAGTTTTTCGGATCTGGCGGCGCTCAAACTAGCGCTGCCTCCGCTTGAAGAACAACGTCGTATCGCCGCGATTCTCAACGCCTGCGACCGCGAACTTGATCTGCTTCGACGGCGCCTGGCGGCGCTCAAAAGACAGAAGCGAGGGCTGATGCAGAAACTGCTGACGGGACAGATCAGGGTAAAAGCGGAGAATTTGGGAGCCTAAGGAGGATTTCGATATTGCCTTCATTCCTCGAAGATCATGTTTCGCAGATCCCTGCGCTGCAATTGCTTCAAAACCTGGGTTACGTCTATCTTCGACGGGAGGAGGTACATCTGGAGCGCGCGGGCAAACTGTCGAATGCGTTGCTCGAAGGCGTCCTGGAAAAACAGTTGCGCCGCCTGAACCGGATCAGTTTCAAAGGCGCCGACCATGAATTTTCCGACGCGAACATTCAGGCTGCGATTCAGACATTGAAGGACGCCGCCTTCGCTGATGGATT
>Ga0207428_10001386_pt1:17500-25588 | contig 25588 bp, 16 predicted proteins | sample RhiMethybrSRZTD1_FD_187600 | JGI IMG/M metagenome (GOLD analysis project Ga0207428, IMG submission 187600) | Populus rhizosphere microbial communities from Tennessee, USA - Rhizosphere MetaG P. TD hybrid SRZTD1 (SPAdes) (version 3) | ecosystem: Host-associated > Plants > Roots >...
TCTTTTGCGTCACAGGACGGCTGCTGGCCTTGCTGCCCGGTTTCACCGTGGGCATTTTCGCCAGTTGAGCCTCGATGGCGGCGCGCATTTCTTTGCTATTCTTTTCATTCCAACCAATCAAGCGTTTAGCCATTTTGCCGTCCGGTCCGAACAGAATCATTTGCGGCACATTATGGTTGTGGTTGTCTACGTAATAAGCGATGACTTCGGGGGTCACGAAGCCCACCGGGAATTCGATTTTCGCCAGGGAGACGAATGCATTCACGCTTGCGACTTCATCCTTATTCTCTTTGTTGTCGGTAGCGAGGCCGAGCACTGTGAAACCTCGGTCGCGGTATTGGTTGTAAAGCGCTACGATGTGCGGCGCATGTTCCTCGCAGTGAGGGCAGGTCGAACGGAACATGTCAATCAAGGTCACTTTCCCACGCAGGCTGGAGAGTTTGAGCTGTTTTTGCTGGTCGCCGCCGGGCAAGAGATCAATGATCATTTCCGGCGTGTCGCCGGAACCGTCAGGCATCGGCAGTTCGGGTATGTCCTCGACGCCCAGTCGCGGGGTCGCCGCAACCGACAGCAGAAGGACGCAACTCACCGCGAAAGCGCGGATCAACAGGCTGACTTTGAAAAACGGCTTAAGACTGTTTGGCATGGGAACGACTCCTCAGTAGGAATTGGTTTGGGATACCGCTCGTACGGCGGCGGCTCGAACGACCTTATCGCGACGATAACTGCTGACTAACGACTTGCTCCAGATACTCGATTCCGCGCTGCGGGCTTTCACCGACCATATGCTCAACGACACGCCCGTCGCGCGAGATGACAAAGAGTTGTGGGATGGGGGTTGTGCCGTCTTCATTCTCCGTGCCTCTTAAAAACGCGGATGAAAGCCATCGGTTGTCATATCCAACAGTGTAATCGGCGCCGGCGTCCTTGAGAAATTTCACGACCTGTTCCTGATCGGCCTCATCATCGGAAGTCAGGCCGATGACCTCAAGGCCCTTGTCGCGATATTTCTTGCTCAGTTCCGCCAGTTGCGGAACCTGCCTGACGCAGGGCGGGCAATAGGTCGCCCAGAAATCCACGACCAAAACTTTGCCCCGAAAATCGGAGAGTTTGAACGCCGCGCCGTCCAGTTTCGTAATCTGCACGTTGCTGGCGGATTCGATGGCCTGTTGATCGCGCGCCGGGACCGGCTTTTGCGCGCGCTGCGCCTGCGCGGAATTCGCCGAGTCGCCGGTTGCGCGCGGCGGCGGAGCCGAGTCGCATGCCGATGTGAACGTCGCGCCGGTCAAAAGAATCGCGCTAAAGTATGAGGCGGCCAAACTATTAAATCTAAGGTTGTTCATCGGAATTCACCTCGCGGTCGAAGTTTGTTGCGACATCGTCAGGAGTTTCTGTCATCGGCACGCGGTATTCTTCACTCGCCCAGCGGCCGAGGTCAATCATCTTGCAGCGTTCGGAGCAGAACGGCTTCCACTGATTGTCTTCCCAACTTGTCTCTCGACGGCACTGCGGGCATCGTCGAACTTTCGCGTTACTCATCCATCTTCGAAAAATTATCGCGGTCGAGCTTCAGGAGTAAGGAACGCCAATAATACAGAATTTTTCGAAAAAATCGAAAGGGAGTTTGCCGAAGGCGTCATTCCGGCAATGAACCCACGCGTCCGCGATTGCGCGCAGGCGCCCCTTCAATTCATTCGCCCGTGGTCGCGCCTGTTAAGATTCCAACAGGCCTAGCGGCCCGGCCAACGTACGATAGCCACTGCTGTGCCATTCATCAAGCTCCTTCGCTCGTAAAATCGGAAACGGGTGCGTGCGGTAAGTGGTGAGCAGCGCTTTGTAGACCTTGTTCAGAGTGGAGACGTCCGCCGATTCATATTCGCGAATCTGCCGGAGGAATTCCTTCTTGTCCATCTCTGAGTAAAGTTTGCTCGCGCCCCCAGCCAGTTTCATAAAAGCGCGAATGCACGGATCGATATCCTGCACGCAGAGCAGCCCGGCGCGGTCCGCCGTCAACTCCGCCTTCCTGTACCAATCATACAGCGCGATAACCAGGCTCTGGCCGATCAGAGCGCCGACGCCGAGCGTGCTCTGGCCGATGATAGCGATAATTTCGGCGATGTTGCGCGCAATGATAGTGTAAAGCACATGGCCCGCTTTGATGTGTCCGAGTTCGTGGGCAATGATGAAGAAACGCTCCTCGTCATCAAGCATGTCGATCAGCCCGGAAGTGAGGACGATGAAAGGTCGGGTGTGTCCGTAGGTATACGCGTTCGGCGTCGGATCCAGCGACACGTACATTTCAGGCTCTTCGACGCCGATGATTTTGCAGCCCCAGCCTAGCGCCCGATAAAGTCGGGAGAACTGCCGCGCAGTCACACGCACATTCGACGCAGTGTTGTGCAAATAGAATACGCGCTCAAGCCCATATTCCATGATCTTCGCGACGACCAGGTTGAGACCGGGTACCGATTTGAGCGCCTCTGTCGCCGTGGCGTCCCAAGGGTGTTGAAAATCTTTCGCATCAAGACCGGGAAATGTGCGCAACCTCTTCTTCTTCGTCTCGTTCATCTTGGCTCCTGCGGACGACGTGGGACGAATTTTAGTCTATCTGGGCTTACTGACAGACTGAAGTCCGTCCCACGTCGGCATTGAAGGGATCGCTCGTCTCGACTTGAACGAGTCCTCAAAAGTTAAGGTAACACGGGCAGGCGCTAGAATGACAGATTTCTTGACCTCCGGATCAACCAATCTTTTCACCGTTCAATTCCTGAATGTCAGCGCCGTAACCGGAGGAACGCGAAGGGGAGATCGCCGGCAACGGGGCCGGCGCGGACGAACCAGAAGGCGCAAGAAATTCGGCTCCGTTAGAAGGCGGGAAATCGGCGCTTGGTGGAGGATCTTGAGAAGGCAGAATCACTTCGGTCGTCGGCTGTCTATGGCTCGAGAGTCTCGCATCGGAAGGAATCCCGAGGGCAGAAACCCCAAGTGATGGTATCCCGAGTGAGGGGATTCCGAGAGACGGAATCCCGCTATAGGCGGGCCTGGAAGCGCCGGTTTTGTATTGGAGACCGAAAAGGTCTGGCCGGTCGAAATGGCCCGTGACGTCGAGCGTCAGACTCTCCTCGCGAATGCGTTCTAGGTTGATCCGGGCGAGAATGATCACTTCGGAACAGAACGTGGGGCCTGCCACATAATGTCCGTCCGGGCCGATAACGCAACTCCCCCCTTCGAGAATGAATTCGTTGTCATCGTTGGCGAGGCGGCCCGTGATTTCGAAATCCTGCGGCAGGTCGCTCCGGCGCATAATGCCACCCGCAGCGACCACGAAGCACCGCCCTTCAAAAGCGTAATGCCTACTGGCGATCTGATACATCTCTTTGACCGAAGGCCAGAGCGAGGCGTGAATATCTTCGCCTGCGACATGCAGCGTCTGCCGCGCGAGCGGCATCCAGTGCTCCCAACAGATCAATCCGCCGATGCGACCGGCCGGGGTTTCAATCACGCGCAAGCCGTCGCCGTTACCTTGCGCCCAAATCAACCGCTCAGTGAAAGTGGGAACGAGCTTGCGGTGGACGTTCAGCATTTCCCCGGTCGGCCCGAAAGTCAGAATCGAGTTATAAAGCGTGCCGCGCCCTGGGCCTGCGCTCACGCGTTCGTGAACCCCGATTACCAGCGTCAAGTTGTGCCTTCGCGCGGCGTCGCCCAGCGCCTCGGTCTCGCGGCTCGGCACGGCGACGCTGTTCTCCATCAACTGGGCGTATAGTCGTTTCGTCGGCTCATGATCCCACACCGCGATGTCGCGGCAGACGTCCAACCAAGCGGGATAGCCGGGCAGCCATGATTCGGGGAAGACCACTAATTGTGCGCGCCTCTTGGCCGCCTCTGCGATCAGATCAATCGCGCGCTTTAGACTGCGCTCCAAATTCAGATAATACGGCGCAGCTTGAACCGCGGCTACAACAGTGGTAGATGACGTTATAGATGTAGGCATATTGTCCTTCGCCTGTTCTTCGCCTTTATATTTGGGAGATTGGGAGCCGTTGTAAGAAGTATGCGCGATAAGTGAGGAATACCGGATGAATTTTACAGATCGGGGCAGGGGGAACGGTTATTCAATATCATTCCGGCTCAATTTTCGCAACATTGAATTCGCGTCGCACCAAAACGTCTATCGCAATCTACCGATTGGTATGAGTCGAAGACCTTCCTGCCTCGCAATGAGAATCCGGCATTGCCTCGCCTCGGAGCATAAAACCTAAAGAATACTTGGTCTTACTGCCTTCGGAGGCCACCGCCGATCGCCGTGGCATAGGGGTTGTTTTATTGTTTGGCGTCACCGCAAAGAGTGACGGAAGGTTGATAATTCAAGATGCTGGTGGGAGAAGCCGAGGGAGGTCACGGTTAAAACGGGACGGCCTCTTCGAGATGGGAGTGGTTACAGCCGCAATTGTTTTAACAATTGCGATAGCGAAGATTTTAACGCTTCTATGAGATCGGCGCGCTGTAGGAAAGCAAGGGGGTATTTCGGAGCCGCAGATTGTCTGCGTGACTTTGAAATTTTCCGAGGCGCGTCCGTACCTTTTCCCGTTAACTGCTCGCAGGTTGACGGGAAAATAAACGCCGCGTGACGAATGTAAAGGGGGCTGAAAGAATTTCTTTCAGCGTTCGTCACGTGGCGTTTTTACTTTTTAGCAGCCCCGGTCCACAGTCGGTATGGGGTTGAAAAAATAATTCGCCATTTTTACCTCAGCGCTTATCTAACGCTGAAATCCATCCATTGCTCAGCGCGAGCGAACTTCTTCCTTGCCAGACCGTCCATGACAATCACATGGAGCAGATAGTCTCCGGCGGGAAAGTCGTTCAACCGCAGACGCCCGACATAATCGAATCTCTTCGGATTCACTCCAGGCGAAAATTCCAGAGAGCGCGGCTGGAGGCGATAGGCAGGTTTGCCATCGCGATAGACTTCGGCCTGCACGGTAATTTGCGGCAGCCCGGTCTCCTTGTTGGCGGCGGCGTTGTAGACCGCCACGCCGTATTGAACCCATCCAGAGCGCGGAAATTTTCTGACGTACGGCGTCGCCTGCAGATCGACGGACTGCGAATTTTTGTCGGCCTGTTTTTCAGCGCTCTCCGGCGAGGCGGACGACGGCGCGGTGATGGCGACGCCTGCGCCCGAATTATTCGAAGCCGCGCCGGCGACGGTCTTCGGCGTCGTCATCACCAATCCGGAAAGCGCCAGCCGATTCTTATTAAGATCAGGAAGTCGAATGAATTGGCTGACAGAGCCTGTGCGGCCCGACTCGCCATCTCTGAGCACGGCGCGAAATTGATAAGCCCCAGGCTTTTTGAGCTGAAAATCGGCGCGATAGGCCAGGCCCTCGGCAAGCGCCTCGCGGTATCGCTTCTCATCGAAATTGAGAACAAGGCGATGCGCGTTCAGGTCAGCGGTTACCCCTTCTTCATCGAAAGCGAACGCGGCCAGGTCGAGGTTGAGCCGCTTTTGTCCGTCGGGACCATCCTTGAAAGTCAGCTTCGAGCAATCAATGTGGAAGAGCGCGCGAACGATCGGGCCGTCCTTGGAGGAATTGAAGAAGTAAGGGGTCACCCGCAGCGACAGATCGCGCGCGCTCATCGGGGCGAATAGCGCCGAGAGAATCTGTTGTCCTCTTGTCTGGGGCGTCTTGGGCGCGTCGGGCGTCGCGTTCTCACGCCCGCCGTCACTGACGCCGAAAAAACCGGAGCGCGTGCGCACTCTCACCCCCGGGCGGTTGACCTTGACCTTGATCGAATGACGACGCCGGTCGAATTTTTCGTCGTCGGGATCGAACCCGAGCAGGTAATAGCTTTGCTGATCGTAAAGCGCTTCCTCGACGCCGATATTCAGGTCGTTGGTGTTGACCACGGTGAATCCGCCTGTTTGTTGCGACAGAAAATTCAGCCCTTCGAGCGCCTCTTGCGCTGTCTGCAGCGCGTCCGAATGCGCAGTGGCGCTGGGGCGGCCCCCGACGTCCGCGCCGGGCATAAAGGGCTGCACCCCCTTCGCGTCTATCGAGTAGATGACGACGCTTGAACGGTTTGCCTGCTCGACCAGATTCTCAAGACTTTGCAAGACCTGATTAGTGGTATTGTCGTTATTGGTTCGGCTGTTGATGCGAAAACCGTCCGAGAGCAGGATCAAGCTCTTTCGTCCGGGGAAATTGCGGAGACTGCGAACGACGAAGCTGGTCGCGCCGAGCGTGCCGGTCGTGAAGCTGGTCTCCAGGAACTCGGCGAAGCTGTCGGCCGCGGCCTGTTGTTCCGCCTGTTGCTCAGCCTGTGCTGCGTCCATCTCGTCGGAGCCACTGGCGCCGGCGAAAGTCGGCATCATGTCGCGGCTGAGCGGGTTCCACGCCAATTTCTCGACGGCGTTGTAAAGGATCCGCTTGTCGCTGGTAAACTGTTCCAGCATGCCCAGCCCGGACCCGGTGCGAATGATGGCGACCAGGTCCCCGTCCTGCATCTGCTCGCCGACAAATTTCCTGAGCGTCTCGCGCGCGAGCTCCATGCTCGAGGGCGAAAGCCCCATATCGTCTACAACGAAGGCGATGGTTCGCCGCACCTCCTCAGGCGCAATCTGTCGCGTAGGCATCGATTCCGGCGCGACTACAAGGCTGCCCTTCTTCCTGGCCGCAGGCTCGCTCAGCCCCGTCGGCAGGCTGATGTGAGAGAAGTGGGTCAACTGTTGCTTCTTTCCGTCCACCAGCAATTCGAAATCGCCCTCGGCCAAATCCTCGACGTGTTTGCCCTTCTTGTCGGTGACGACGGCGTCCACCTGTACAAGCTGCGTGGTTACCCGCACCACTTCCTGACCCGACTGCGCGGCGGGCGGCGATTGCTTCGCCTCATCCTGTCGCTCGTCGGTCTGCGCCTGCCGCGCGAACTCTGGCGCCGGAATGCCAACAATCAACAGGACAACAAGAATATAAATGATCGGACGCTGATATCTGGGCATGGGCATCCTGGCGGCGAGGGGGAGATATTTTCCCGGGAGAAAATTTCATATGCCATATGCCATATTTCATATGGAATATGGCATATGGCATACATCACTTCTCAATCCTTATTTCACTCTCTTCGCCGTGAATTCCTGCGGCGGCCTGTTTCCGCCTTCGATAGTGCGCGTAACCTTCATCTCGTCTCCGGAGACTGTACCCTTATAGAGAAACTTTCTTTCGTTTCCTTGCATGTTGATCTTGACCGTGAAAGAAATCTGGTCTCCGCTGATCTTGCCATCGGTGATCTCACTGTCGCCCTGTTGTCCCGACATAGATCCCGTCAGCTTTTCTCCTTCAGCTTTGAAGGTGAAGGTCAATTCGCGGGTTTGACCGTCACGTCCCGGAACCTGGGCGGTCCATTTGCCATTCACGTCCGCCGCCCAGGCCAGCGTCAAGGCGGCGAACACAAAACAAACTGAGAGAAACGCGATTCTCTTCTTCATTGAATTTTCTCCTTGTTAAAAGTTCCATCCGAACGGAGGAATTTTTGGGGATGGCGGAGGTCTAATGACGGCCCCCCGCAAAACTTATGCGCCAAACTTTAAGACGCCCTACCTTCGTAATTTGTCACAGAATTTGGCGCCCGAGCCGCTTACAGCTTAGCTCGCCTTCATTTTTAATGCATTAGAGCGGCGCTGGTTGTTATCGCCAATACAAAAACGCGAAGCGGAACGAAGGAAAGGAGGAGGAAACTTCGTCGCTTCGCGTCTCTGTTCAACACGGCAGCCATCGCTGACTGCCAGTTTAAAACTCACATCCGGATCAGCGGCGTGAGCGAATCGGAACTTTGATCACCTGCCCGGCGCGCAGTTTCGCCGATGCGCTGAGCCGGTTGAGAGTGGAGATGTCGCGGACCGAGACGTTGTATCGCCCGGCGACGTCACCTAGAGTTTCGCCCCGCTTGACTTTGTAAGTGACCATCTTCACCGAGCCGCCGGCCGCGGAGGGGGCTACGGCGGTTAAACCTCTGGCGTTGGCGAGAACTACATTACGCACGCCGCTATTCGAAGGAATGATCACTTTCTGTCCGGGCTTGATTACGGCGCCATTA
>Ga0207428_10001388_pt1 | contig 25584 bp, 25 predicted proteins | sample RhiMethybrSRZTD1_FD_187600 | JGI IMG/M metagenome (GOLD analysis project Ga0207428, IMG submission 187600) | Populus rhizosphere microbial communities from Tennessee, USA - Rhizosphere MetaG P. TD hybrid SRZTD1 (SPAdes) (version 3) | ecosystem: Host-associated > Plants > Roots > Rhizosphere >...
TCCATCGGCTCCTCGTGCGTGTCGCCCACGCGGCGGACCTTCTTCTCCTGGATCACGCGCAGCAGCTTCACCTGCATGCCGAGCGGCAGGTCGCCCACCTCATCGAGGAATAGCGTGCCCTTCTCGGCCGCCTGGATGTAGCCGATCTTGTCGCTGTCCGCGCCGGTGAAGGCGCCACGCTTGTAGCCGAAGAACTCGCTCTCCATCAGGTTCTCGGGGATCGCGCCGCAGTTCACCGCGACGAAGGGCGCGTCCGAGCGCGAGGAGCCGTTGTGGATCAGGCGCGCGGCGACCTCCTTGCCGCTGCCCGACTCGCCGGTGATGTAGACCGGCGCCTGCGAGCGCGCGAGCTTGCCGATCATGTCGCGCGCGCGCTGGATCGCGGGCGACTCGCCCAGCAGCCGCGGCGTACCTGGCGCGGTCTCGCCGATCGCGGCCCGGCGCGATTGCACCGGCCGCGGGAGCTTCAACGCGCTGGTGACCAGCGGGCGCAGCTGCTCCAGCTTGATCGGCTTGGCGAGGTAGTCGAATGCGCCCGCCTTGAGCGCCAGCACGGCATTCTCGGTCGAGCCGTAGGCCGTGATCACCGCCACGGGCGTGTTGCCGTAGTTTTCGGCGATGTGCTTGAGCAGGTCCAGGCCATCGCCGTCGGGCAGGCGCATGTCCGTGAGGCATAGGTCGAAGGGCTGGCGCTCGAGCGCGGCCTTCGCGTCCTTGACGGTCGAGACCGACTCGGCGTCCACGCCCATGCGGCCCAGCGTGAGCACGAGCAGCTCCCGGATGTCGGCTTCGTCGTCCACGATCAGTACGTGCTTGCGGATCACCCTCTAGGCTCCCTTCAGCGTGATGCGGAACTGCCCCCCGTTGGGGTTTTCCACGTACTCGAGCCGCCCGCCGTTGCCGTCGCAGAGCTCGCGCGCAATGTACAGCCCCAGGCCCGTGCCCGAGGTCTCGGTGGTGAAGAAGGGCTCGAAGAGGTGCGCCTGCGTCTGCGGCGGCACGCCCGGCCCGTCGTCGTGCACGTCGATCAGCAGGCGCCCGGGGGCGGCCGCCGGCCACACCACGATGCGTACCGAGCCCGGGCGCTTGCGACAGTGGCGCCAGGCGTTGCGCACGATGTTCCACATCACCTGGTCGAGGTGCTGACGGTCGAAGAGCAGGCGCTGCGCCGTGCGCACCTGCACGTCGATGGCATCCTCGGGCACGCGCTCGCCGATCACGAACTCGGCCGCGAAACCCTGCATGTACACCGAGGCGTCGAGCGACTCGGGCTGAGCCCGGTCGCGGCGGTTGAGGTAGAGCACTTCCTGCACGATGCGGTCGAGCCGGTGGACGTTGTCGCGGACGATCGTGAGCAGGCGCTTGTCGGCATCCTGCATGCTGCCGCCCTCCTCGAGCAGCTCCGCGGCATGGCCGATCGAGGACAGCGGGTTGCGGATCTCGTGCGCGATCGACGCGGTGAGCCGCCCCAGGGCCACGAGCTTCATCTGCTGCGCCTGCGCGCGCATGCGGCCGATGTCCTCGAAGAAAACGACGATGGGCGCGGGGTTGCCCGCGCCGATGGGCACAAAGTGCACCTGAAGCTCGCTGCCGACGCGCGGCGTGCGCAGCTGCGCGTACGGCGCGTCCGAACCCTTGCGCCAGCCGGCCAGCAGGGTCGCCACCTCGGGCGCGTAGTCGGCGAGCAGCGGCAGCTTGCCGGGCGGCAGCGGCCCCATCAGCTGCACCACCCGCGGATTGTGCTGGCGGATGCGTCCGTCGCCGTCGACCACGAGGATGCCGTCCTGCATGTCGCGGATGACGATCTCGTTGATCTCCGAGAGGTTGGCCAAGTCCACGCCCCGCTCGGCTGCGATCTGCTCGCTGGTGCGCGCGTAGCGCGCGAGCGCCGAGGCAAGCCCGGCGGTGGCGAAGAAGGCGCCCGCGGTGATCCCGGCCTGCAGGAACTCCTGGGGGCCGGCGTCGTGGCGCCAGAGCTGGAAGGTCTGCTCGAGCAGCACCGCGAGCGCGGCGGTGGCGGCGTGGAAGTAGGCGAGGCGGCCGCGCGTGATGAGGCCCGCCGCGGCGAGCGAGACCAGCAGCACCACGCCCAGGCCCGAGCGCACGCCGCCGCTCGCGTACATCAGCATCACGATCGCGAGCACGTCGAGGAAGACGCCCGCGGTCACCTGGATCACCAGGCTGGGCTCCCTCATCCGCGCCGGCACGATCAGCGCGATGGACACGAGCGTGTACGTGGCGAGCGTGGGCACCATCACTTCCGGGGCGAGCACGCCGAGATTGAAGAAGCGGTTCAGGAACACGAACGCGCTCGAGACGAAGATCGCCAGCACCACGCGATACGTGCAGAAGACCGAGAGCGTGCGCCACGTGACCTCGTCCGCCTCGGCGACGAATGGCACGCGCGGCAGCCGCGGTTTCGCGCGCGTGAGGTCTTCGGCGGCGGCGCTCACTTGCAGTTCGGGTTGGCGGCGCACACGCGGCGTCCGTCCAGCTCGCGCGTCTCGCTGCGTGGGACGTTCACGCCGCAGCGCGAGCACGCGACCATGTCCTCGCCCTCGGCGCTCGAGGGCGCCTCATCGGGTGGGGGCTTCTTCGCCTGGCTGCGAAAGAGGCCGCGAAAGACCAGGTAGATCAGCAGCGCGATGACCAGCAGGAGGAGGATTCGGGCCAAGGCCGTGTTTTGTTTGGGTTTTCCAGTGGAAAGTTTACGGCAGTTCCACCTCGAAGCGTACGCCACGCCCTCCGGGCAGGTTGGCGGCTCGCACCCGCCCGCCGTGATACTCGGCGACCAGCCTCACGATGTAGAGCCCCAGGCCCAGGTGCGCGGCGTCGTCCGCCGGTGCCGAGGCCTGCGGCGCGCGCATCGTGACCATCGAGTCGAAGAGCTGCGCGCGCGCCTCCTCGGGCAACGGCGGCCCGGTGTTCTCGACGGCCAGCACATGACCCCGGCCGCGCGCTTCGAGCGCGACCCGGATGGGCGTGTCGGGTGGGGCAAAGTCATTCGCGTTCTCCACCAGCTTGTCGAGCAGCTGTGCGATGGCGTCGGGAACGCCCTCGACAAGCACGGATCCCGCGGGACGTGCGAGCTCGAACGCGCGTGGCGCGTAAACGGCGCGATATCCCTCGACGCAACCGGCCACGACCTGCGCGAGGTCGAAGCGCTCGCGCTCCGTGGCTTCCAGCAGGCGCTCGAGCCGGGTCGATTCGGACAGGCGCGAGATGAGGCGCGCGAGCCGCCCCACGCCTTCGCCGGCGCGCTCGACGTACTTGCGCGCCTCCTCCGGAAGCTGCTGCTCACGCAGGTTGTCGAGCGAGGAGCGCACGACCGCCACCGGCGTGCGCAGCTCGTGCGACAGGCGCCCGGCCATGGCCTCGAGGTAGGCGTTGTACCCGCGCAGGCGCTCGAGCACCGCGGACATGGTGCGCGAGAGGTCGCCGATCTCGTCGCCGGCATCGGAGGGCGTGATCGTCCCGCGCACCCGCCCCTGCGGATCGATCGCGTTCTCGGCCTCGCGGTGCAGGCGGCGGATGCGCGTCGCGAGGCGGCCGGCGTAGCCCAGCAGCACGAGAAACGCGCCGCCGACAACGGCGAGCGTCACTCCCAGCAGGTTCTCCAGCGCCGACTGCTTGAGGAGCTGGATCGACGCCGTGGTCTCCTCGACCACCAGCGCGCCGACGATGTCGTAGCCCGCGTACACCGGCTGCGCGGCCGAAAGGATGGCGACTTCGCGATCCACGGTGCCGCGCCAGTTGGGCGAGCGCGAGATGCCGATCAGCGCTCCGTTGATCTGCTCGCGCACCGGCAGGCTCTCCTCGCCCACGGCCACGCGCGGCGTCGGCACCACCAGCTGCGCGATGGGGCGCAGCCACCCGCTCGCGCGCGGCTCGTAGTCGTCGCGCCTGAGGCTCCCCCAGAGGCCGCGCACGCGCGAGCGCGTGTCCACGACCCAGAGGCGCGTGCCGCGCCGCCCGGCCACTTCGAGCAGGCGCTCGACCTGCTCCGAGGGAACGTAGGCCGCGCCCAGGCTCGCCGCGGCGTCGGTGTCGGCGGCGGCGAAGAGCGCCACGATCCGGCGGCGCTCCTCTTCTTCCGGATCGGTTGCCGCGCCGGGCGTGCCGAAGAGCCCCGGCCGGTCGGAGAGCGCGACCGCGATCGCGCGCGAGGTGGCGCCGATCGACTGTTCCTGCGAGGCGCGCAGCGACGTCTCCATGCGCGCGATGAACTGCGCTGCGAGCCAGGGCAGGGCCAGCAGCGACAGCGCCACCAGCAGCAGGCGAGTACGGATTCCTCGCAGAGGCACCGCGGCCTCAGAACCTCAGGTGGGCGGTGAGCGAGCCGAAGGCCTGCGGCTCACGCTGCGCGTCGAACTCGCGCGATTCCACGGCCAGCGCGAACGTGACGGAGCCCCAGCCGCACACCCACGCTGCGCCGATGGCGGCACGCCCTACGGCATGCCTGGGCTCGAGCTCGGGTCCGTACGGATCGTAGTTGCGCTCGATCATCGCGTTGTGCGCCACGCCGCGCAGGCTCGCGCCCGCGAAAATCGCCCAGCCGGGCGGCGCCGAGCTGGGCGGGGGCGGAGTCGCCGCGTAGCGCAGCAACGACGAGAGCGCAACAAGCGCAGCGCCCTCGCCATGGCGCCACTCGACACCACCGTGCAAGAAGGCCTGCTCGCTGCCCGCGACCGCGCCGTAGTGCACGTGGAAATCCCCGAATGCGTGGCTGCGTACCGCGGCGAACTGGATGTCGACCTGGTCGCCTTCCTGCCGCGACCAGTCGACCTCGGCTGCGTCGGCGAACTTGTGGACCGCCTCGGTGAGCTGCTTGCCGCGAGCGGCGGGACCGCGCACGCCGACGCCAAGCTCGAGCGTCTCCATGAAGGCGGGGGTGAAGCGATGGCGCGCTCCGTAGAGGAGCATGCGCGCGGTGGGCGCGCGATCGTCCACGCCGGGATGCCAGTACTTGCCCTCGGGCGAGTAGATCTCGTGCAGCAGGCCCCACTCGACCTGCAGGTCGCCCACGCCGGAGACGCGCGCGAGGCGCAGGCCGCTCGAGTACGCGCGATCGGTGGCGAACACGAGGTCGTTGTCGACCTGGAGGTACCACCGGGACTCCTCCGCGGCGCCCGCCCCGAGCGCGGCGGACGCGAGCCCCGCCGCGATGAGCCGCCTCACACCTCGTCCATCCAGCGATAACCCATGCCGTAGACGGTTTCGATGGCGTCGAACTTCGGATCGACTGCGAGGAATTTCTTGCGGATGCGCTTCACGTGCGAGGTGATGGTGCCGTCGTCGACGACCATCTCGGCATCGCGCATGAGCTGGTCGCGGTTCTTCACGTGCCCCGGGTGGCGCGCGAGCGAGTGCACCATCCAGAACTCGGTCACGGTGAGGCCTGCCGCCTGCCCCTTCCACGACGCCACCATGCGCTGCGCGTCGAGCGCGAGTGGTCCGCGGTGCAGCACCTCCTCGGCCACGGCCGGTTGCGCCGCCGCGTCCACGCGCCGGAAGAGCGCGGCGATGCGCGCGAGCAGGTGCGGCAGGCTCACGTCCTTGGTCACGTAGTCGTCGGCGCCCAGGCGCAGGCCCGAGACCACGTCGAAGTCGGAGTCGCGCGCCGACAGGAAGATGATCGGCAGCCGACTCGAGGCCGCGCGGAGCTCGCGGCACAGCTCGAAGCCGCCATCCACGTCGGCGCCGAGGCCGATGTCGATGATGGCGAGCTCCGGCAGGCGGGCCGCTAGCGTGCGTGAGGCGCTCTTGCGGTCGCCGAACGCGGCGACCTCGTAGCCGGCGCGCGCGAGCGCGTCGGAATAGTTCTGCCGGATGGTGGGGTCGTCCTCGACGAGCGCGATGCGGCGTGCCATTGCGTCAGGATTTTGCCAGCTTTCTTCACCACCTCGCCCTTGACTTGCCTTTCCCGCCGCCCCTCCCGGGCGCGAAATGACCCTTGCCCAATCCCACAACGGGCCAAGGAGAGCGCAGCGATGGAAGGCAAGACGACACCCAACCGGACCCTGATCGGCCTCGTTGGCGACATGGCGGAGCTGCTGGCGCGCGCGTTCTTCGGCGGCCTCGCGGCGGCCGTGGCGATGGCGGCGGCGATCCTCCTGCTCTCCACGAGCGCGCAGGCCCAACCCTTCGCGGCATCCCATCCTGCGCTCGACGCCATCGTGGCGACGAGCGCCAGCTTCGACGAACCCAGGAGCGCGGCGCCCACGCCGGTGGCCGGTCGCAAGTCCGCCGGCGCGGGCGCCCTCTGGGCCAGGCGCTCCACCGACGATGCCGCCGGCGCGTTGCCGTTGCTGCTGGGGTTGGTGGCGCTCCTGTCTGCCGGCACGGTCGCGGTGGTGGGCCAACGCGTCGGGCCGCCGCGCCCGTGATTCCCCGCTACGGGCTCCTACGCCGGCAGCGGCATCCCCTGGAGGCCGGCCGTCTCGGGCAGCCCGCACATCAGGTTCGCGTTCTGCAGCGCCTGGCCCGACGCGCCCTTGCCGAGGTTGTCGACCGCGCCGATCGCGATCACGAGGCCGGTGTTGGGATTCACGCCGTAGGAGACGAACGCGAAATTGGAGCCGCTCGCGGCGCTCGTGTGCGGGCCGCGCCCTTTTTCGAGCGGGCGCACGCGCACGAACGGTTCCCCGGCGTAGGCCGCGCGTGCCGCCTCGTTCAGCCTCTCGGCGGTCACGCCGGCGCGAGGGCGCGCGTAACAGGTGGCCAGCAGGCCGCGCTTCATCGGAACCAGGTGCGGCGTGAACGCGATCGTCACCTTGCGGCCGCCGACCTGCGTGAGAGCCTGCTCGATCTCGGGCACGTGGGGATGCGCTTCCAGCCCGTACGCGAACAGGTCCTCGCTCGTCTCGACGTAGCCGAAGCCGCTGGCGCCACCGCGTCCCGTGCCGGTGACGCCGCTCTTGGCGTCGACCACGATGCCCTCCGGCTCCACCAGCCCCTCCTTGAGGAGCGGCGCCAGGGCGAGCAGTGTCGCCGCGGGATAACAGCCCGGGTTGGCCAGGCGCGTGGCCTTGCGGATCCGTTCGCGCTGCCCGGGAAGCTCGGTGAGACCGTAGGTCCAGCCGTCGACGAAACGATGGTCGCCCCCCACGTCCACGATGCGAATCCCGGCTGGCACCTGCGCCAGGGGCTCTTTCGACTTGCCGGTGGGAAGGGATGCGAAGAGAACGTCCAGCCCGGCGAGCTTCGAAGGCACGAACGACTCGATCACGAGGTCGCCGACGGGCTGGCCCTCGAGCGCCGCGAAGCGCTGCGACAGTCGCTGCCCGGCGGTCGACTCACCGGCCGCATAGACGAGCTTGAAGGTGGGATGGGCGAGCACGAGCCTCAGGAGCTCGCTGCCGCCGAAACCGCTGATACCGACAATGCCTGCGTTCATGGCTCAGCGGCGGGTCAGGAAATTGGTCGGGGTGAGAGGATTCGAACCTCCGGCCTCTACGTCCCGAACGTAGCGCTCTACCAGGCTAAGCTACACCCCGAGGGACAAAAGGGGCGCCGGCAGCGCCCCTCAGATTTCCCCGTCGATCAGAACGTTCTCTCGACGGAAAAGTGCGCCAATTGTAGCAGAGAGTCGCGGCAGGCGGAATCGGGCAACACCTCCAGGCGCGCGATCGCAAAGTTCGCTTCCTCGCGCGCGCGGGCCCTCGCATAGTCCAGGGCGCCTACCCGGTGGATGGCACGCACGACGGCGTCCAGGTCGGACTTTCCGCCGTGCTCGATGGCGTGGCGCACGAGCTTGCGCTCGCCCTCGGTGCCGGCCCGCATCACGTGGATCAACGGCAGGGTGGGCTTGCCCTCCGCGAGGTCGTCGCCCAGGTTCTTGCCGGTTTCGTGCGGTCCGCCGGAGTAGTCGAGCACGTCGTCCACGAGCTGGAAGGCGGTGCCCAGGTGCAGGCCGTATTCGGTCATCGCGACCTCGGCGTCCAGGTCCGCGCCGCCCAGGATGGCCCCACCCTGCGTCGCCGCCTCGAAGAGCTTGGCGGTCTTGTAGCGGATCACGCGCAGGTACTTCTCCTCGTCGGTGTCCGCGTCGTGCACGTTGAGCAGCTGCAGCACCTCGCCCTCGGAGATCACATTGGTCGCGTCGGCGAGGACCTTCATGATCTTGAGGCTGCCGACGTCCACGATCATCTGGAAGGCGCGCGAATAGAGGAAATCCCCCACCAGCACCGAGGCGGCGTTGCCGAACTCGGCGTTCGCGGTCTTGCGCCCGCGCCTCAGGCTCGACTCGTCCACCACGTCGTCGTGCAGGAGCGTCGCGGTGTGGATGAATTCGATCACCGCCGCGAGCTCGTGCTTGGCCGTGCCCTCGGCGCCGAAAGCGTTGGCGGTGAGCAGGACCAGCGCGGGACGCAGGCGCTTGCCGCCGCTGCCGACGATGTAGTCCGCGATGGTCCGGATCAGCGCCACGTGGGAATCGAGCCTGCGGCGGATCACTTTGTCGACGATCTCGAGGTCTTCCTCGATGGGCGCGCGGATGCCTTCGAGCGAGGCGGGCTCGCTGGCCGTGCCATCGGTCAAGTCTTTGACCTTACGAGGGAAATTGTGTATCATGTCGAGTTCCGTGGCGCCGGTGTTTTTCCGGCGTACCGGCAAGGAATTCACAACCCAGGAGTTCGACAATGTACGCGGTCATAAAAACCGGCGGCAAGCAGTATCGAGTTGCCCCCGGCGAAAAAATCAAAATAGAACAGATACCGGCAGACGTTGGCGCTCAGATTGTCCTCGACCAGGTGTTGATGGTTTCGGACGGTGACGCCGTGAAGCTCGGTAACCCCCTCGTGTCCGGAGCGAAAGTCTCGGCCACCGTCCTCGGCCACGGCCGCGGGGCGAAGGTCAAGATCTTCAAGCTGCGCCGGCGCAAGCACTATCAACGCACCCAGGGCCATCGCCAGAACTACACGGAAATCCGTGTGGACTCGATCGCTTAAGGACCTACTGACATGGCACACAAGAAAGCAGGCGGGTCTTCCCGCAACGGCCGCGATTCCCAGGCCAAGCGCCTCGGCCTCAAGGCTTACGGTGGCGAGCTGGTGAACGCGGGCTCCATCCTGGTCCGCCAGCGCGGCACCCAGTTCCATCCCGGCATGAACGTCGGCATCGGCAAGGACCACACGCTCTTCGCGACGGCCACCGGCCACGTGAAGTACTCGCAGCACGGTCCCAGGAGCAAGTCGACCGTGTCGATCGAGCCGGCGAAGCAATAACAGGCTTCTCTTCGCAGCTGAGAGAGCCCCGGACACTCTCCGGGGCTTTTTTTTCGTGTAGCCCATGCCTGATCTCGGACTCTTCGTAGCCGCCTCCGCCCTCCTCGCCATCGCGCCGGGGCCCGACGTCATCTACGTGCTCACGCGCGCGATCGCGCAAGGGCGCAAGGCCGGGCTCGCCGCGGCGCTGGGCTTCGCCTCGGGCTGCATCTTCCACACCATGCTCGCGGCCGTCGGCATCGCCGCGCTGATTCGTTCCTCCGAGCTCGCCTTCGACCTGGTGCGCTACGCAGGCGCCGCCTACCTCATCTGGATCGGCATCCAGGCGCTGCGCCACCGCTCGGCCTTCTCGATCGAGGGGGCGAGCGAAGCCAGGGCGTTGATGACGATCTACAAGCAGAGCGTCATCGGCAACATGCTGAACCCCAAGGTCACGCTCTTCTTCCTCGCCTTCCTGCCGCAGTTCGTGAACCCGGGGGCCGGCAACATCGCGCTGCAGCTGGTCCTGCTGGGCGTGGCTTTCATGATCGTGACGATCGTGGTCTTCGGCGCCGTGGCGATCTTCGCGGCCATGATCGGCGACTGGATCCGCAGGAAGCCCGCGATCGGCGAGCGCCTGAACGTGTTCGCGGGCATCACCTTCATCGCGCTCGGGATCCGGGTCGCCCTTCCGGACATGGCGCCGCGATGAAATTCTTCGACGAAGCCAGGATCGAAGTCATCGCCGGCAAGGGCGGCGACGGCAGCGCGTCGTTCCGGCGCGAAAAGTCCGTGCCGCGCGGCGGGCCCGATGGCGGCGACGGCGGCCGGGGCGGCAGCATCATCGTGGTGGCCGACTCGAACCTGAACACCCTGATCGACTACCGCTACACGCGCATCTTCAAGGCCCGGGACGGCGAGAACGGCCGCGGGCGCGACCAATACGGCAAGGGCGCCGACGACATCGTGCTGCGCGTGCCCGTGGGCACCGTGATCAAGGACGCCGATTCGGGCGAGCTGATCGCCGACCTCGCGAGGAACGGCGACCGCGTCACGCTCGCGCAGGGCGGCAAGGGCGGCCTCGGCAACATCCACTTCAAGTCGAGCGTGAACCGCGCCCCGCGCCAGTTCACGCGCGGCATGCCGGGCGAGCAGAAGAACCTCGAGATGGAGCTGCGCGTGCTCGCCGACGTGGGCCTGCTGGGCATGCCGAACGCGGGCAAGTCCACGTTCATCCGCGCGGTGTCCTCGGCGCGGCCGAAAGTCGCCGACTACCCCTTCACGACGCTGCATCCCAACCTGGGCGTCGTGCGCGTGAGCGACAGCCGCTCCTTCGTGGTGGCCGACATTCCGGGTCTCATCGAGGGCGCCGCCGAAGGCGCGGGCCTGGGCCACCAGTTCCTGCGGCACCTCCAGCGCACCCACGTGCTCCTGCACCTGGTGGACATCGCACCGTTCGACGATGGCGTGGACCCCGCCAAGGAGGTGCGCGCGCTCGCGGCGGAGCTGAAGAAATACGACGAGTCGCTGGCGAAGAAGCCGCGCTGGCTGGTGATGAACAAGGCCGACCTGCTCGAGCCCGCCGAGGCGAAGAAGCGCGCGGCCGCCCTGGTGAAGAGGCTCAAGTGGACCAAGCCCTGGTTCCTCATCTCGGGGATCAACGGCGAGGGCTGCCGCGAGGTCTGCTTCAAGGTCATGGACTTCCTCGAGGCGGAGCGCCGCCCCCCTGCCAAGGGCGGGAGGAAATGAGCGCGGGGCTCGCCGCCGCACGCAGGATCGTGGTCAAGATCGGCTCGAGCCTGCTCACCAACGCGGGCGCGGGCCTCGATCGCTCCGCCATCGCCGACTGGGCGCGCCAGATCTCCACGTTGCGCGCGCGCGGCGTCGAGGTGCTGGTGGTCTCCTCCGGCGCCATCGCCGAAGGCATGAAGCGCCTGGGTTGGACGCGCCGTCCCCACGCGGTCAGTGAGCTGCAGGCAGCGGCGGCCGTCGGGCAGATGGGACTCGTGCAGATGTGGGAATCGTGCTTCGCCGAGGTGGGCCTGCATACCGCGCAGGTGCTGCTCACGCACGAGGACCTGGGCGATCGCCGCCGCTACCTGAACGCGCGCACCACGCTGCGAAGCCTCGTGGCCCTCGGCGTCGTGCCGGTCATCAACGAGAACGACACCGTGGTCGTGGACGAGATCCGCTTCGGCGACAACGACACGCTGGGCGCCCTCGTCACCAACCTGATCGAGGCCGACGCGCTGGTGATCCTCACCGACCAGAAGGGACTCTATTCGGCCGACCCGCGCAAGGTCCCGGAGGCGCAACTCGTCGCCGAGGGTCGCGCCGGCGATCCGGCACTCGAGGCGATGGCCGGCGGCGCGGGCAGCCACCTGGGCAGCGGCGGGATGATCACCAAGATCCTCGCCGCCAAGCGCGCGGCGCGCAGTGGCGCCCACACCGCGATCGCCTGGGGGCGCGAGCCCGATGCGCTGCTGCGCCTCTTCGGCGGCGAAGCGGTGGGGACGCTGCTCACGGCGAGCACGCCGCCCGTGGCGGCCCGCAAGCAGTGGCTGGCCGATCACCTCAAGCCGGCGGGCCGCATCACGCTCGACGCCGGCGCGGTCAAGGCGCTGGTGAAGGACGGCAAGAGCCTGCTCCCCATCGGCGCGACCGCGGTCGAGGGTCATTTCGAGCGTGGCGAGGTGGTGAGCGTGGTGGGCCCCGAGGGGCGCGAGGTCGCACGCGGACTCGTCAACTACGGCGCCGCCGAAACGGCCCGCATCCTGCGCAAACCGACCGCCCAGATCGAGGCCGCGCTGGGGTATATCGCCGAGCCCGAATTGATCCATCGCGACAACCTCGTGGTGCTCTAGTGTCGAGCCCCGTCGCGAGCTGACACGGGCGGTCCGGCGACTCCCGGTTACTGCGGAATATTCCGTTGACGCATCAAGACCCTAAGGCTAGCCTTGGGGTGGCACAAGCCTCGCTTCAGCCGCTACAAGACCCCAAGAGCGGGTCCAGGGAGATTTTCGATGCGCACCCCCAGCCGTTCACGGCCCACTTCCCTTTACCGGTACACTCCGCTCGTCGCGGCGCTGGCCGGCGTGCTCGCGCAGCAGGCGATCGCGGCCTGCGTACCCCAAACCACGACCCCGCCCAACCTGGTGTATTGCGTCACCAACGCGAATGCCGCCGGCCCCGGCAGCCTCGCGCAGGCCTTGAGCGACATCGCGAACACCAGCTGGTGCACCTCGGCGCCCCCGCAACCTGCGCTCACGCCCACCATTGGTTTCAACATCACCGGCACCGGGCCCTTCACGATTTCGCCCGCGTCCACCCTCACGCTGTCCTGCGGCGTCACGTCCGTGAACGCGACCCTCGACGGCACCTCGCAGACGGGCTACGTGCCGAACAGCAGCACGAACGGGTTCAACGCGCAGAACCAGATCGTCGTGAACGGCAGCTCGATGCTCGGCTTCACCGGCCTCGTGGTGAATGACCTGGGCTACGGCGCGTCCCTCACGATCAAGGGCGTCGATTTCGCCAACTTCCAGTACGGCGGTAATGGGACGGCTCTTTCCGGGCCGATCAACCTTTACGGCAGCCGCATCAGCAACTCCACCCTGGGCGTTGTCTCCGAGGGCTACGATCCGGACGGTTTCTTCGGCCCTTCGGGGATAGTGCGCGCCAAGATCGGCGGCCCCAGTGCGGCCCAGCGCAACGTCTTCGTCGGCAACGTCAACGCGCACGTCGCGATCTGCTGCGAGAACACCGACGTGGACGTCGTCAACAACTTCATCGGCACGGCCGACGGGGTCACGGCCGCGGGCGGTGGCAAGGGCGTGCACATCAGCACTGCGAGCAACATCTCCATCAGCGACAACCTCATCTCGGGCAACACCGCGGCCGGGATCGTCGTGCAATTCGGGAACAACGTCAGCATCCAGAACAACAAGATCGGCACAAGGGCCGACGGATTCAACCCGCTCGGCAACACCGGCGCGGGCATCCACGTCGACGGCGGCTTCCCGGTGACGGTCTCCAACAACACCATCGCGTTCAACAGCGCGGATGGCTTCGTCCTGATGTCCGGCAGCGGCAACACGCTGCAGGGCAACCGAATCTTCAGCAACGGCGGGAAAGCGATCAACCTGGGCGGCGTCGCGGCGCAGGTTCCCAACGACCCCGACGGCACCGACGACGATACCGGTGCCAACGGCCTGCAGAACTTCCCCGTCATCAGTTCCGCCATCAAGGACGCGGCCGCCAACACGACCACCGTCAACTGGTCGTTCAACGGCGATTTCTCGAGCTCTTTCGGCATCGAGTTCTTCTCCAACCCGGCTGCGGCCGCCACGCCGCAGGCGACCAATCCCATCGGGTCGACCTCGGCCTCCACCGGGGCCACCAGCCACTTCATGTCCGGCTCGACACCGATCTCGGGCCTGCACGACTTCATCACCGCCACGGCCACCCACCTCGCGCTGGGCAACACGTCCGAGCTGGGCGCCACGGCGCTCGCCAAGGGCCTGGCTCTCGCGCCCACCTCGATCGACTTCGGCAACGTGGTCGTCAACGCCACCAGCGGCAACCAGGTGGCCACGCTCACCTCCATCGGAGCCGCGTCCACCACCATCAACTTCCTGCACGGCTCGTCGCTTTGCTACGGTGGGCCACCGGCTCCCCCGCCGATCTGCTCGGGCAGCCAGTTCAACTGCTCGACCACCTGCGTCGTCCCGCAGACCCTCGCGACGAGCGCGAGTTGCGCCGTCACCTCCAGTTTCGCGCCGATCGCGCTCGGCCCGCAGAGCACCACGATCTACATCTGCGACGACGCGGGCGGCAACCCGCGCACGCTGACCCTCATCGGCAACGGCGTGCCACCGCCGCCCGCGACTATCTCTCCGCCGAGCCATGACTTCGGCTCCACGGTGGTGAACGCGATCAGCCCTTCGCAGGGCTTCACCGTCTCCAACCCGGGACCGCTCTCGATCACGCTCACCCCGTTCAGCGTGACGCCGCCGTTCCAGATCATCAGCAACACCTGCGGCCCCAGCCTGGCCCCGGCAGCCGCGTGCGCCGTCGTCGTGGAGTACGCCCCCACCGCCCTCGGGCCGTCGTCCGGCAGCGTGGCTTCCACCGCGAGCTCGGGTGGCGTCAGCGCCGCGCTCGCGGGCACCGGCGTCCCGCCGCCGCCCGCCACCATCGCGCCGCCGACCCACAACTTCGGCGCGGTCGAGGCCGGAGGCTTCAGCGCCAACCAGGCCTTCACCGTCACCAATCCCGGCCCGCTCACGATCAGCCTCACGCCGTTTGCCGCATCGGCGCCATTCCAGATCGTCACCAACTCCTGCGGCGCGACGCTCGCGGCGACGGCCACCTGCTCGGTGACCGCGCGCTATGCACCGGTCGCCGTGGGTGCGTCGACCGGTACCCTCTCGACCACCGCAAGCTCGGGCGGGGCCAGTTCGAGCCTCAGCGGCACCGGCACTGCCGGACCGCCGCCCAGCCTCTCGCCGCCCAGCGTCGACTTCGGCACCGTGAGCGTGGGCACGTCGAGCGCGACGACCCAGTTCACGCTGTCGAACCCGGCGCTCACGCCGGTGCCGTTGTCGGCCATCACCGTGAACCCGCCCTTCAGTCTCTTCGGCACGACGTGCCTGTCGATCCTGCCGGCCGGGAGCTCCTGCACCGCGAGCGTCAAGTTCAGCCCGACGGCCGTCGGGCCGGCAGCCGGCGCGGTGTCCGTCACCGCGGGTGGCATCAACCTGGCCTCCGGCCTCACCGGCACGGGCAGCTCGCTGCCCCTGCTGCAGATCGCCCCGCCCGCCTTCGACTTCGGCACGATCTCGGTCGGCAACTCGAGCGGGAACAAGACGTTCACGATCTCGAACCCGGCCTCGGTCTCGACCTCGCTCACGACGCCTGCGGTGAACTCGCCGTTCCAGGTGGTCTCGACCACCTGCGGCTCGGCGCTCGCGGGCTCGAGCTCGTGCGATGCCGTCGTGCGCTTCACGCCGATCAGCCACGGAGCCGCCTCAGGCTTCCTCGTGGTGAATTCCTCGGCCGGATCATCCAGCGCGACGCTGAGCGGCTTTGGCCTGCGCCAGCCGGCCGTCTCGCTGCCGGGCGCGCCGATCGAGTTCGGTTCCATGATCGTCGGCAGCGCACCGGTGCAGCAGACCATCGCGCTCACCAGCAGCGGAAACTCGATCCTGGGCATCAACAGCGTCACCGTGAGCCCGCCGTTCACGCTCTCCAACGGGTGCGGCGTGAGCCTGGCGGAAGGCGATTCCTGCAACATCACCGTGGGCTTCAACCCGACTGCCGTCGGTGACTTCGCCGGCTTCCTCGGGGTGAGCACCAACGCGCCGAACGCCAGCTTCATCCAGGTGCCGGTGCACGCGGCCGTGCAGAAGCGGCCCGAGCCGATCATCAGGGTCTCGCCGCGCGTGATCAACTTCGGCGCGCGCTTCGCCGGCTCGCCGTCGCAGTCGCAGAACGTGACCATCACCAACGAGGGCGGGTCGATCGCCACGCTGGTTCTCACGCTCAACATGCCGCATTTCTCGCTCGTGAACACGAGCTGCGGCCCGACGCTCGCGCCGGCTGCCTCGTGCAACGTGGAGCTTGCGTTCCTGCCGCAGGGGTTCGGGCCGCGCCGCGCCTCGCTGGTGGTGGAGAGCAACGCGCCCGACGCCCCGAGGATCGAGGTGTCGCTGTCCGGCGCCGGCTGCCGGCCGCCGTCGGCCGGCCAGAGCCGCGGGGGCGGTTCGATCAACTGCTCGCCCTGAGCGGCGTGCCGCCCGGGGCGGGCGCGTTCGCGAGCGCGCCGCGCGGCTGACGCATGGCGCGCATCGCGTTCGCCTGGGAGCTGGGCAGCTCGATCGGCCACGTGCTTTCGTGCGCGGGCCTTGCCCGTGCCCTCCACGCCCGCGGCCATTCCATCGCCTTGATGTTGCGCGAGCTGGGGCCGGTCGCGCTGGTGCCCGAGTCGAAGGGCTACGCCGTCTTCGAAGCGCCGCGCAGCCTGCGCGAAGGCATTGTCGCGGCGATCCCCGTGAGCTACGCCGAGATCCTGCTGGGTTGCGGATGGCGAGACGCGCAGGAGCTGGGCGGGTTGCTGCGTGGCTGGCGCACATTGCTCAACGACTGGAAGCCCGACCTCCTGGTCGCCGATTTCGCGCCCACGGCCCTGCTCGCCGCGTCGTCGCTCGGCCTCGCGCGCGTGACCTACGGCAACGGGTTCTTCACGCCACCGCGCCTGTCGCCGCTGCCGCCGTTTCGCGTGGACACGCCGCCGGAGCCGGCCCGCCTCGCGGCCGCCGACGGCGAGGCCCTCGCCCAGGCGAATGCCGCGCTTGCCGCCGTTGGGCGCCCCAGGCTGGAACGCCTCGCCGACGCGTTCGCCGCAGACGAGGACTTCCTCTGCACCTTCCCCGAGCTCGACCACTACGGCTCGCGCCCGGTGTCGGGCTATTGGGGGCCGCGCCTGCGCACCGACCTCGGCAACCCGATGGATTGGCCCGAGGGCGGCGGCAAGCGCGTGCTGGTCTACGTGCAGAACAAGCTGCCGCAGCTGGACGCCCTCATCGACACTCTCGTCGCGAGTCCACACCGCGTGATCGCCTACATTCCGGGACTCGACGAGGCGCGGCGCGCGCGACTCGCCGGCCGGGGGCGCGTGGTGATCGAGCGCCCGGTGCGCCTCGACATCGTGCTTGCGCGCACGGACCTGCTGGTGTGCCACGGCGGCGAGATCGCGGCCGGCGCGGTCGCCTCCGGCGTGCCCACGCTCGTGTTCCCAACCCACTACGAGCAATACCTTCTGGCACGACGCCTGGAGCAACTCGGTGCCGGCGGATGGTTTCCGGTGACGGCGAACGCCGCGAGCGTGCAGGCGGGCGTGCGCGCGATGACGGAGGATCCGCGCTACCTCGCCAATGCGCGCGCTTTCGCCCAGCGCTACAGAGCCTGGTCACCGCAGGAGCAGCGCCGGCGCATCGTGGTGCGCATCGAGGAGCTGCTCTCGCGCCCGTCGCCATCGCCTATACTCTCGCCGTCCCCAGCTGCCTGAAGGCGCGATGAACGCCGTCGAACGCGCGAAGAAGATCCTGCTCACGCCGTCGGCCGAGTGGGAGGTGATCAAGGGCGAAACGCCCACCGTCGTCGACCTCTTCACGCGCTACGTGATGATCCTCGCCGCGATCCCCGCGGTGGCTTCCTTCCTCGGGTGGTCCGTCCTCGGCTACAGCGCGATGGGAACGACCTACCGGGTTCCGATCGCCGAGGGCCTGGCGAACGTGGTGCTCACCTATGTGCTCACCCTGGGCAGCGTGTACGCGATGGCGCTGGTGATCGACTTCGTGGCGGGGCACTTCCAGGGCGAGCGCGATTTCATGCAGGCGCTCAAGATCGCGGCGTACTTTCCCACCTCATGGTGGATCGCGGGCATCTTCTCGCTGATGCCCACGCTCGCGATCCTCTCGGTGGCGGGCGGGCTGCACAGCCTCTGGATTCTCTACACCGGCCTCGGGCCGCTGATGCAGATACCCGAGGACCGGAGGGCGAACTACTCCGGGGTGATCGTCCTGGTGGCGATCTTTCTCACGATCATCATCCTGATCGTGGGCATGCCCCTCGCGACCCCGACAAACAAGCCCTAGGCGTCGGTGCCCGTGAGCGGAGCCAGCGGCGCGCCGAGCTCGTGCGCCACGGGACGCACGCTGCGCGGACGCTTGCGCCGCCGCCCGTAGGGCGACAGGCCCACCGTGCGCGGGGTGACCTCGAGGAACGAGGCGAGCTGCTCGAGCCCGAGGCGATAGGCCTCGCGCTTGAAGTCGATGACCGACTCGAGCGGGACCCAATAGTCGTGCCAGCGCCAGGCGTCGAACTCGGGATGGCCGCTCGCGCGCAGGCTGATGTCGCAGTCACGCCCGACCAGGCGCAGCAGGAACCAGATCTGCTTCTGGCCCTTGTACGTGCCACGCCACTCGCGCTTCACCCAATGGGTGGGCACGTCGTAGTGAAGCCAATCGCGCGTGCGGCCGAGGATGCGGACGTGCTGCGGAGCGAGGCCCGTCTCCTCGTTCAGCTCGCGATACATGGCCTCCTCGGGGCTTTCCCCCGGCTTGATCCCGCCCTGCGGGAACTGCCAGGCGTGTTCCTTGACGCGCTTGCCCCAGAAGACCTGATTGCGGCTGTTGACCAGCACGATGGCGACGTTGGGGCGGTATCCGTCCCGGTCAATCATGGCGTCCACCATCTGAATCGTTGAGTTGATTCCATTTTTACACGGTTTGCGAGCGCCCGCCACCCGCCGTTGCCCCCCGGCCGTGTACAATGCCATGCGTTAACCCGATGATTTAATTCAAAAACGTCCGATGCGCGCCAGCCGTTACTACCTCGCCACCCAGAAGGAGGCCCCCCAGGAGGCCGAGCTCGCCAGTCACAAGCTCATGATGCGGTCCGGGATGATCCGGCGGCTGGGTAGCGGGCTGTACACCTGGATGCCCCTGGGGCTGCGGGTGGTCCGCCGGATCGAGGCGGTGGTCCGGGAAGAGATGAACCGGGCCGGCGCCCTCGAGATGCTGGCCCCGCCGATCCAGCCCGCGGAGCTCTGGCAGGAGACCGGGCGCTGGGAGCTTTACGGTCCGATGATGCTGCGCATCAAGGACCGGGCCGAGCGCGAGTTCTGCTATGCGCCGACCGCCGAGGAAGTCCTGTGCGACATCGCCCGCAAGGAGATCCGCAGCTACCGGCAGCTGCCCGTGAACCTCTACCAGATACAGACCAAGTTCCGCGACGAGATCCGGCCGCGCTTCGGGGTGATGCGCGCGCGCGAGTTCTCGATGAAGGACGCCTACTCCTTCGACGCCGACTTCGAGGGCCTGCAGAAGAGCTACAAGGCGATGTACGACGCCTACACGCGCATCTTCACGCGCCTGGGCCTCAAGTTCCGCGCCGTGGCGGCCGACTCCGGCGAGATCGGCGGCACGGGCTCGCACGAGTTCCAGGTGCTGGCCGGCTCGGGCGAGGACGCCATCGCGTACTCCACCGGCTCCGACTACGCCGCCAACGTGGAGCTCGCCGAAGCCGTTGCGCCGAAGGCGGCCCGCGGCGCGGCCGCCGAACCGTTGAAGAAGGTCGCCACTCCGGGCAAGCACACCTGCGAGGAGGTCTCCGAGTTCCTCAAGCTCCCGATCGAGAAGACGGTGAAGTCGATCGTGGTGGTGCATGCCGAAGAGGGAAAGGCGGACGAGATGACGATGCTGCTCGTGCGCGGCGACCACTGGCTGAACGAGGTGAAGACCTCGAAGGTGCCCGGCCTCAAGCCGTTCCGCTTCGCCACCGACGCCGAGATCCGCGCGCGCCTGAAGGCGAGCCCGGGCTCGCTGGGGCCGGTGGGGCACGACGTGCGCATCGTCGCCGACCGGTCAGTGGCCGCGATGAGCGACTTCTGCACCGGCGCCAACGAGGATGGCTACCACCTTGCGGGCGTGAACTTCGGCCGTGACCTGCCCGAGCCCGAGGTCGCCGACATCCGCAACGTGGTCCCAGGCGACCCCTCGCCGGACGGCAAGGGCGCGCTGGAGATCGCGCGCGGGATCGAGGTGGGCCATGTGTTCCAGCTGCGCACGACCTATTCCGCGAAGATGGGCGCGAAGGTGGTCAACGCGAAGGGCGAGGAAGTGCCCGTCGAGATGGGCTGCTACGGCATCGGCATCACCCGCATCGTGGCGGCGGCGATCGAGCAGAACCACGACGAGCGCGGCATCATCTGGCCGGACCCGATGGCGCCTTTCGCGGTCGCGATCATCCCGATGGGCTACCACCGGAGCGAATCGGTGCGCGCCGCGGCCGACAAGCTCTACGACGAGCTCACGGCGGCCGGCCTCGAGCCCTTCCTCGACGATCGCGACGAGCGTCCGGGCGTGCTGCTCGCCGACCAGGAGCTCATCGGCATCCCGCACCGCGTGGTGATCGGCGAGCGCGGCCTCAAGGAAGGCATGGTCGAGTACCAGCACCGCCGCGACGCCCAGGCCACGAAGTTGCCCGCGGCCGAGGCGGCGACGCAGGTCGCCGGCCGCATCGCGCATGGGAAAGGCGCGGCTTCCTAGCCTCGTCCTCGCCGCCGCCGCGGCGTTCTGCGGCGGCGACGCGCTCGCCGGAGCCCAGCAGTACGAGGTGCTCTCGGCCTCCGTGCGCGCCAGCCTCTCGGCCGCGGTGAACGACCGCACTCCCGTGGACTTCAAGGACCTCGACACCCGCGCGTGGGTGCGCGCGATGACCCGGCGCGTGTCCAGCCGCTTCGCGGACGAGGAAGCGGCGCGCCAGTTCCTCATGCTCGTGCGCTACGAGTCGCTGCGCGCGGGCCTGGACCCGCACCTCGTGCTCGCCGTGATCGACATCGAGAGCAAGTTCCGCAAGTACGCGGTCTCCCGCTCCGGGGCGCGCGGGATGATGCAGGTGATGCCGTTCTGGGTGAAGGAGATCGGCGAATCCGGGCAGAACCTGTTCCACGAGCGCACCAACCTGCGCTACGGCTGCACGATCCTGCGCCACTACGTCGACCGCGAGCGCGGCAACCTCGCCAACGCGCTCGGGCGCTACAACGGCTCGCTCGGCCAGCCCGACTATCCCAACAAGGTGTTCAAGGCGTTGCGCGAACGCTGGGCGCTGGGCGCTGCCGCCTGACGGCTGGCGGTCAGCTCGTGGTCGCCCTTTGCGCCTTCGTGAGCGCCTCGAGCGCCTTCACGTCCACGCGCCCGGCGCGATCGTAGACCACCTTGCCGGTGGGATCGTAGACCCGCGTCGTCGGCAGCGCTTTGGGCTCGCCCAGCTGCTTCTCGACCTTGTCGTCGGCGAGCACCAGCGGATAGGTGTGCCCGGTCTTCTGGGCGAACTGCTTCACCTTGGCCGGGTTCTCGGCGTCCATGGCTACGCCGATCACCGCCACGCGCGGGTAGGTGCGCGCGAACTCGGCGATCTCCGGGATCTCCTGGATGCACGGCACGCACCATGTGGCCCAGAAATTCACCACCACCCAGCGCCCTTTGTAGTCGGCGAGGTTGTGGCGCTTTCCGGCGGTGTCGGCGAGGTCGAAGCCCCAGGCTGCCGACATCCCGATTAACAGTGCGGTCCCGGCGGCTGACAATTGCAATAAACACTTGTATTTCAAAAAGTTACTTCCTCCTTTATCCTGCCGGGACAAAGATTACTAGAAATCCGCGCCATGCCCCTGCAGCTTGCCGTACCGGAGCGTACCGCTCCGCCCAAGGACTTGGAGCTCCGGCCGAAGCAGGTCAAGGCCTGGATCGACTCGCTGCCGCTCGCGCAGAGCATCGACACCGCCCGCAAGATGGCGGTGCACCTCGCGCAGCTCAATCGCTCCAAGGTGGACCTGGACACGCGCCTGGCGATCCTGGAGGCCTACCGCGCCCCCGCGTTGACGGCGCTCGAGGAGCTGGACGCGGTCTACTCCAAGGCGACACTGCCGCTCACGCCCAAGGCGCGCGAGGCCCTGGTGTCCGCGCGCGACCTCGCCACCGAGCTGGCGATGGGCTACAAGATCACGCTCGCCGACAAGTCGAGTGGGCTGCTGGGCGCCTTCGCGTCGAAGAAGGGATTGTCGACGCAGATCCTGCGCGCCATGGAATACCAGTTCGCGCTGCTGCGCGCGAGCTACAAGTCGTACACGCCCATCCCGCCCGGCACCTGGCGCGACCTGCACCAGCTCTACCTGCACGCGGAGCAGGAGAAGATCGAGCGCGAGGTGGTCGACGCGGAGACCAAATCCACGGTATTCGACGCCTACGTCGAGGCCCTGCTGCTGTCGCTTTGCGACCCCTACCGGCTGGTGCAGGGCGAGCTCGACAAGATCGTCGCGCACTCGCGCTCGTGGCGCGGCATCTGCACGCTGCAGCAATCACGGCCCGCGACGCGGCCGAGCGGGCACTTCCTGGTGCCGTGCGACCTCGATCGCACACCCAAGCCGATCATCTCCCCCAACGAGGAGACCGGCGGCCCGAACTGGCGCCTGCTGGACGCCAACCCGATGGTGGACAGGCTGCGCGCCAAGAAGCAGGCCGCGGAGACCGGCAACGTCTCGGCCACCATGAGCAAAGCCCTGGGGCCCGAGGGCCTCGCGATGCTCGCGCGCCTCATCACGCTCTGGGGCGACCCGCCCAAGCGCGCCTCTCGGCGCAATCCCGGCGACTCCACCGTGGCGATCTGCGTGGGCATCAAGGCCGTGGGGCACTTCGTCTCCTTCGAGCCGCGAATGGACGCCAGGCAGGAGGCCGAAGCGCTCAAGAAGGGCATCACCATGCCGCTCATGGCCCTGCCGACCGACGACGCCTCGCAGCCGATCCCGGTATTCGAGTGGGACGTGGTGAACGAGAGCCAGGGCGGCCTCAAGGTGCGCCGCATGGGCGCCACGCAGCAGCCCATCGGCGTGGGCGAGGTCGTGGGCGTCAAGCTGCGCGACCGCTCGCGCTGGACCATCGCCGTGGTGCGCTGGATCACCATCTTCGACGAGGGCGGGATGGAGTTCGGCATCCAGTTCCTGGGCTCGCTTGCCAAGCCCGTGTGGGTGCAGTCCACCATCACCACGGCCCCGCAGGCGAAGGCGGGGTTGCTGTTCGCCTACGCCGACTCAGGCGAGGTGGACGCGCTGCTCACGCCGCCCAACATGTTCGCCGACCTGCGCGAATACGAGGTCAACGAGGATGGCATGACGAGCGTCATGCGCGCCACGGGCCTGATCGAGAAGACCGGCCGCTTCGAGCTCTTTCACGTCTCGCCGTCCTGAAGCTTCGCCTTGCGCCCGCGCTTCCAGTGCCCCAGCGCGGCGGTGAGCTCGGCGCCGAAGAGCACCACCAGCCAAGAGACGTAGACCCAGATGAGGAAGAACGGGATCGACACGAACGCCCCGTAGAGCACGTTGTAGCCGGGGACGTTGCGCACGTAGACGGCGAAGAGCTCCTTTGCCCCTTCGAACATGAGGCTCGCCACCACGGCCCCCGCGATGGCGTGGCGCCAGCGCACGGGCCGGTGGGGCACCAGCTTGTAGAGCAGCATGAAGGCAAGCGTGCTCACCACCGTGGGCGCCGCCTGCAGCATGAGGTCGTGCGTCCGCGCCGAGGCATCCACCGCGACCGATAGCGACATCAGGTAGGTCGTGACCGAGACCGAGATCGCGATCAGCAGCGGCCCGGTCACCAGCAGCACCGCGTAGACCAGGACCGCGACCCACAGCGGCCGCGACGGCGGATCGCGCCAGATGGCGTGGATCTGGCGCTCCACGAGCATCATGGTGACCACCGAGCTCGTGAACAGCACCGCCACCCCCATCCAGGTGAGGCGCACGGCGTTGTGCGCGAACTCCTCCATGTAGACGGTGATGATCCTGCCCGCGATCTCGGGCATGAGGTTGATCAGCAGGAAGATCTTGATCTGCACCAGCAACTGCTCGAAAAAGGGCGCGCTCGAGAGCAGCGCCACCACGATGGCGAAGATGGGCACGATCGCGAGCAGCGTGGTGAAGGCGAGGCTGCCGGCGATCTGGGGACAGCGGTCCTCCTGCCAGCGGCGCAGGACGAAGCGGATGAATCTCCAGAGGTCGAGGACGTGGGCCTTCACGGTTATCATCCTAGCAACATGTCCGACGTCCTCGTCCTCTACTACAGCGCCACCGGCGCGGTGCGAACGCTCGCGCAATCCGTCGCGCGCGGCATCGACGGCGTGGAAGGAATGCGGGCGCGCGTGCGTACGGTACCGAAGGTGGCGCCGGTCGTCGAGACCGCCGCTGCGGCGATTCCCGAAGCGGGCGCCCCCTACGTGGAGCGCCGCGACCTCGAGGAGTGCGTGGGCCTCGCGCTCGGCTCGCCCACCCGTTTCGGCAACATGGCGGCACCGCTCAAGTACTTCATCGACGGGCTCGGGCCCGAGTGGGCGCGCGGCACGCTCGCGGGCAAGCCCGCGGCGGTCTTCTCCTCCACCTCGACCATGCACGGCGGCCAGGAGACCACGCTCGTGTCGATGATGCTGCCGCTGCTGCACCACGGCATGGTGATCGTGGGCATCCCGTACATCGAACCCGACCTCAACGCCACACGTTCGGGCGGAACCCCGTATGGCGCCACGCACGTTTCCGGAACGGCCAATGATCGTCCGGTGACCGACGAGGAGGCGCGCCTCGCCTACGCGCTCGGCAAGCGGCTGGCCACGATCGCGCGCCGCCTGTCGGCGTGAAGCCCGGGACGATCGCCGCCGCGAGCCTCGTCGCGCTGATTTTCCTCGGCGTCGCGTGGGAGCTCTTCCTCGCCCCCGTCCGTCCCGGCGGCTCGTGGCTCCTGCTCAAGGTGCTGCCTCTCATGGCGGCGCTGCCGGGCGTGCTGCGCGGCCGGCGCTACACCGTGCAGTGGAGCACGCTCGTGATCTGGCTCTACGCGGCTGAAGGCGCGACGCGCGCCTATACCGACCCGGGCATCGGCGCAGCGCTCGCGCTCGCGGAGCTTGCGCTCGCGCTCGCGTACTTCTGGGCCGCGGTCGCCTGGCTGCGGACTATGCCCCGCGCTTAGTGCGGATGTTGTGCTCCACCGCGCGGCCCGCGAGCATCACCTCGCGGAAGAAGAGCAGCAGGCACACGGTCAGCGCCAGGATCGACGCGGTGAAGAGGATCGCCACGGCCGCGCCCGCGAGGCGCGCCTCGAAGTAGGCGCTGATGAAGGCCACGCCGATGAGCATGCAGATCAAGAGCGCCGAGAGCACCGCGAGGCCCAGCGCCCACAGGATCAGCCGGATGCGCCGGCCGAGGAGCTTGAGCTCGTACTCCATGTGGGCGCGGGTCTCGCCTTCGTCGGTGTAGGCGGGCAGCAAGTCGTCCAGGAGGCGGCGCCGGTCGATGGCTCGCGCCAGGCGGCCCAGCAGCGCGTTCACGAAGCCCGCGATCGCGGTCAGCAGGAACACCGGCGCGATCGACAGCTGGATGACGTGCGTGATGTCGTCGAAGGCTGGCATGGCCCCGCCAGTCTATCGCCGACTAGCTTTCCCTGCGGGACTTGAGCCACGCCCAGACCACGGGCACGAGGCTCACGGCGATGATCCCCACGATGATCAGCGTGAGGTTGCCCTTGATCCAGGGGATGTTGCCGAAGAAGAAACCGGCGTAGGTGAGCGAGGCGACCCACAGCACGGCGCCGACCACGTTGAAGGCGGTGAAGCGCCCCGGGTCCATGGCGCCCAGGCCCGCCACGAACGGGATGTAGGTGCGAACGATCGGCAGGAAGCGCGAGATGATCACGGCCTTGCCGCCGTGATGCTCGTAGAACGCATGCGCCTTCTCGAGGTGCTTCGGGTTGAGCCAGCGGCTGCCGCGGTCGGTGAA